>CAJIBI010000062.1_pt1 | contig 27445 bp, 33 predicted proteins | sample 9199321 | NCBI WGS metagenome assembly CAJIBI01 (sample SAMEA7708294, study PRJEB35096) | sediment metagenome | biome: marine neritic benthic zone biome [ENVO:01000025]; feature: sediment [ENVO:00002007]; material: shallow marine sediment [ENVO:03000034] sea grass bed [ENVO_01000059] ... | reverse complement strand
TCGCCCAGCGTGCCGACCCATTCGTATCCCAAGATCTCGGTGTAAAAGCGATGGGACGCTTCCAGGTCGCGGACGTTGAGGACGAGATGATTCACGCCGATGGGTGTCGCTGCCTTGGTCTCGGTCATGCTGTGCCCCTCGTTTGAGACGCGCCCCGCCGGGCCCCCGCCACGCGGAGCCGGTGGAACCGTCACCGCAGAGGGTATTACGGGAATGGCCGGCGTGTTGCAGGAATTTCCGGGCGCCGCCTCGAGCCGCCGCGCTAAACCGCGCTCGCCGGCGGGGCGATGGAGAAGGGGGGAGGAGCGACGATGAGCAAACCCCTTCGCTACGGCTTGCTGGTGCTGGCCCTCGGCGCGGGATGGGTGCTGTTTGGAGAGCGTTTGAAGCCGCTTCTGGACAGATGGGCCGCCCCGATCGAGCCGGCGGAATACTCGGAGCACTGGGGCCACCCCGACGCGGCCGCGCAGGCCGTCCCTGAATCGAAACGAACCGAGCGGGCCGAGGGCCCCCGCCGCGAGCACATCAGCGAGCGCGTCCGGCGCAAGGTGCGCGCCGATCTAGACCGGGGAGCCGCGCGAAGCGACCGCTAGCCGGCAAACGACACCGGGGGGCCATCGCCGCCCCGGTGTCGCCGCATCGCTATTTCGATTTGCGGAAGGCCGGGATGACGTCCTTCGCGAACATCTCCATGCTGCTGCGAATCAGGTGCGGCTCGAGACCCGAGAGGGCCATCCCGCATACGAGGTGCGTGACGCGTCCCCGCGACAAGTAGTCCGCCAGGATCTCCCGCGCGTCCGCCGGGGTCCCGACGATGGCCGGCTCGCCAAACACATCGAATTCCTGCCTCGCGATGATCTCGTCGACACTCGGCATGCCGGCGAGCAGCTGATCATCGCCGGGTTTGTCGTTTGCCTCCGCGAACCACTCGGCGTAGCGCCGCGCGGTGTAGTGGAGCGACTGGGCGGCGTTTTCCCAGGCCTGCTCGCGACTCGGTGCGATGTGCACCCAGCGGAGCTGCGCGGTGTTGTACTCCTGCGGGTTGCGCCCCGCCGCTTCGAGGCTCTTGTCGTAGTGCTCGACCAAGTCCGGGGGTCCGACCACCTGAAAGTGAAAGCCCATCTTCGCGGCGCGCTCGATGGCCTTGGGCGCGATCGCACCGATCCAGATCGGTGGGTGCGGGCGCTGCAGGGCCGGGGGCACGATGCGGATCTTGTGGAGCTTGCTGAACTGCCCGTCGAGGGTGACCTCCTCGTCGCTGAGGAGGCGCTGGATCAGCGCGATGCCCTCTTGCAGACGGGCGCCACGCTCGGTGTGGGGGATGCCCTGGTCGGAAAACTCTTTGCGCCGGTACCCCAGGCCCACGCCCAGCTCGAAGCGGCCGCCCGACATGAGATCGACGGTCGCGGTGTCCTCCGCCATGCGGACGGGATTGTGGAGGGGCAGCAACACGAGGAAGGTGCCGATGCGAATCCGCGTGGTGCGGGTGGCGACCCCGGCGGCGATCGGGAGCAGCGAAGGGGAGTACCCATCGTCCACGAAATGGTGCTCGGTGAGCCAGCAGTAGTCGTATCCCATCGCCTCGGAGTCGACGATCAGGTCGAGATGCGACCGGTAGAGGTCCTGCCAGGGGACGCGGTTGAACTCGGGGTTGCGGAACGGCCAGAGCAGGCCAAAGCGAAGGTTCATGCTCGTGTTTCCTTTTTTGTGGCCTCCGTGGCTTTGGTTGCCAACGGGAGCGCCGACCGTAGCACCGGAGGCGCCCAATCTCCCCGAGCCCCCACGGCGCGCGGCCGGGAGGAGCGGATGGGAGGAGAGGGCAGGGCCCCGCTAGCATCTTCCGATGTTTGAATCGGAGGTGGTCACGCGGGGGATCCGCGTCCACGTGCATTCCTTTTTTGTACGCGAACGCTCGGCGCCGGAGGACGGCCAGTGGTTCTTCGCGTACCGCGTCACGATCTCGAACGAAGGCTCCGAGACGGCCCAGCTCGTGAGCCGCCACTGGATCATCACCGACGGCAATGGGTCGGAGGACGAAGTGCGCGGCCCTGGTGTGGTGGGAGAGCAACCCGTGCTCGAGCCCGGGGAGTCCTTCCAGTACACCTCGGCCTGCCCACTCTCGACGCCGTTCGGGACCATGCAGGGGAGCTACCAGATGGTGACGGCGAACGGCGACGCCTTCGACGCCGAGATCGCGCCCTTCGCGCTGGCGGAAGCCCAGACCGTGCACTAGCCCGCGGTGCGGGGGCTCGCGGCCACGCGCTCAGCACCGAGAGGCCGCGAGGCGGCGCCGGGCTACGACACGAACACCTCCCAGAGGGAGTAGAGCGCAAAGCTCCCGTATACCGCCGCGGCGACCGCGACGATCGCGATATTCAGGGGGCCGGGGCGCGCGCTCGCGGGCAAGACCCGCAGGTTCAGATAGAGGAGCAGCGGGACGTAGAGGGCCATCCCCAGGCCACCGAGCAGAGCGGCGTTGAACACAAAGCCCAGGCCACTCACCGCGATGCGTTCAAAAAACCACGTGCCAAAGATGCCAGCGCCCATGATCAGCAGCGCGAAGGCGGCGTAGAGCCGACTCGGTTCGAAGCGTCGTCCGAACCGCGTCGTCGTTTCGAGGATATACGTCCAGGTGCGCGCCCCGCCGTCGACAATCACGAGCTGCGTGCTGAAGAGCGCGGCCATCCCGATCACGAGGAACAGATACCGGCCCGCGGTCCCGAGGCTGTCGGCGAGGATCGCGGCCTCGTCCCACAAGATCTGCCCCTCTGTCGGCACCACACCGGCCGGGTGGAGCACGCAGAGCGCGCCAAACATAAAGAGAAACATCGTGAGCGAGTTGAGCAGCCAGAAGAAAACGACTTGATCCAGCACCACAAACCGAAACCACGATCGGAACCGCCGTCGATTGTCGGGGGTGTCCGGGAACAGAAAGCCCGCGCGGGGGGCGGGTGAAGCGCCTTCGCTCGGGTCGCGGAGGGGGTTGCGCAGCGCGGGGATACGGGCCCCCATTCCGATTCCCTTGTCCCGCAGGTAAAAGGCGTACCAGAGGTTGGCTGCCCCGCCGGCTCCCGCATAGACGAGGGCTCCGAAAAAGCGCAGCCCGGTGAACTCGGCGTCGAGCTCGATGTGACCCACGTTGAGAAGACCCCGCCCCATCTCGGCCAGGCCCTCGAGGGTGCCGACGCTGACCGCGACAAAGACGAGACCGAGGGTCATCAGCGCGACGAGGAGCATGATGGTTCGCTCCACCGCCGTGTACATCAGCTTCGGGCCAAAGAGCAGGGCAGCGATGGCCGCGAAGGTGAGCGCGGTCCACATCCAATCGGCGCCGGGGCCCTCGGGCCCGTAGATCAGCGCTTTGAGCGCCGCGCCGGAGATGCGTGCCCACCCCGGCAGGAAGAGGGCGAGCACGGCCAGGCCGACCAGAAACCAGATACACCCCATCCAGATCCGGGCAAAGCCGGTGTAGGGGGCTTCGCCGGTGGCGATGGCGAAGCGCCCGATTTCCAGGTTGACAAAGAGCTGGAGGAAGACGCCGAGGGCCGCGGCCCACACCATCACCGCGCCGAATTTGGCCGTGATCCAGGGCCACAGCACGAGCTCTCCCGCGCCGATCGAAAGGCCGACCAACACCGCCCCGGGCCCGACCAGCTGCCCAAAGGACATCTTCCGTTCCGGCAGGTCGGCGGTTCCCAAAGGCGCCGGCACAGCGTCGGCCCCTCCTCGGACGCCGCGCGGCGCGGGACGGTCGGGCGCTTCGCTCAACGGACTCGGCCTAGGCGGCGTCGCGTTGGGCGAGCAGCTCTTCGAGCTCGCGGACAAAGCTCGAGCGCCCGTTGATCAAGCCCAGCGCGCGCCAGGTCGGGGCGAGCCGCTTGACGCGCTCGCGGAACGCGTCCTGGTAGTACTCCTTGTCGAGAAAGCCCTGCTGGTATTGAAAGAAGAGGTTGTCCCAGTGGGTCTGCTGGGCGATCTGCCACTGACGGAAGCGACCGCGTTCCTCGCTGCTGAGCTGGTCGAGGGCGCCGATGTCTTCGGGATAGCCGTGGCTGGTGAGCTTCACCAAGATCGGGCCGACGTGCTCGGAGTTGGCGGCCTGCACCAACATCGACTGCAGCGCATCCGCGCGCATCTGATAGGTCTGGGCCAGCGCGAGGCGTCGGCCCTCTTCCATCGCGCGCGTGTTCTGCCGGATCTGAGCGGCGAGGTACACCAAGGTGGCGATGACGCCGATGGCACCGACAAATTCTCCCAGCGCCCCCAACTCGAGGATCGTCATTGCGAGCATCGTCATTCGAGCTCCTTCCGCTTGTTCGGATTTCCGTCGGAAGGAATCCTAGGCGAGGCGCCGGGGCCGCTCTTCCCGAAATCAGCTCACGCGTTCTTCCCGCCCCTTCCAGAAGGGCTCCCGCAGCTCGCGCTTGAGGACCTTGCCGGGGCCCGACTTGGGGAGCGGCTCGTCGCGGAGCTCGAGCGACCGCGGCACCTTGTAGCCGGCTATCAGCGCTCGACAGTGGGCGATGAGTGTGTCCGCGTCGACGGTCTCGCGGGGCACCACCACCGCGTGAACGGTCTCGCCCCATTTTTCGTCGGGGATTCCGATCACCGCCGCCTCCAGGACCGCCGGGTGGCGATAGAGGGCCTCTTCGACCTCGGTGCAGTAGACGTTTTCTCCGCCCGAGACGATCATGTCTTTGGCGCGGTCGACCAGAAAGACAAAGCCTTCGTCGTCGGCACGGCCGAGGTCGCCAGACCAGTACCAGCCGTCCTTCAGCACCGACGCGGTCTGCTCGGGCTTGTTCCAGTAGCCGGCCATCACGTTGGGGCCCCGGATCACGACCTCCCCGACCTCGCCGGTCGCGACCTCCCGCCCGTTCGGGTCGAAGACGCGCACGTCGACCCCGGGGATCGGCTGGCCACAGGAACGGCCCCGCGGCCCGTCGAGCACGTCCTGCTCGCGGGTCAACGCGGTGGCGAGCGGGGCCGTCTCGGTGGCGCCGTAGAGATGGATGAGCTCGGCGCTCGGGAAGGCGCGGTGCGCGCGCCGCAACACCTCGGTCGCGACCGGGGAGCCACCGTGGGCGAGCACCTGCAGGCTCTCGGTGTTGCGGGGGTTCTGGAGTTGCTCCTCGGCCATCGCCGCGATCATCGTCGGGACCCCGAGGGTCGAGGTAATGCGCTCCGTCTCGATCAGGTCGAGCGCGGCGGCTGGATCGAAGGTCGGTACTGGGATCTGGAGGCCGCCGAACCATACCGTCGCGAGCACGCTGTTCGACCCCGCCGCGTGAAACAGCGGCGCCATCACGAGATAGCGATCGTCCGGACGCGGGTGGGAGATTGCCATCCAGTGGTAGGTGTTCGCGATGAGATTGCGGTGCGTGAGCATCACACCCTTTGAGGCACCCGTGGTGCCGCCGGTGTAGAAGAGCCCGGCCAGCGTGTCTTCATCGACCCCGGCACCGAGAACCGCTTCGGGCGCGTCGCCCACGTAGGACTCGTATTCCCCGGGCAGGCGGATGACGCGTTCCACGACGTCGTCGAGGGCGCTCGGCTTGCGGTCGGTGATCAGCATGCGGGCCCCGGAATCTTCGAGGGCGTAGACCAGCTCGGGCTCGGCGTGCCGCGTATTCAGCGGAACGACTACGCGACCCGACGCGGGAACCGCCAGGTAGAGCTCGATGTACTGGGCGCTGTTCGCGGCGAGGACGGCGATGCGCTCACCGGGGGCGATCCCGTCGCGGTCGAGGGCGCCGGCCACCTTCCGGCAGCGCGACGCCAACTCGCCGTAGCTGAACCGAAATTCGCCGGACACCAGGGCCGTCTTGTCGCGCGCGACGCGTTCGGCGCGGGCGAGCGGGTCGACAAAGGTGTTCATGGTTTCGACTCCATCGGCTGTGGCAATTCGCTACCCGGGACCATCCTTAGTAGGTAGGCCGGCGCGCTTTGGCAAGCCCGGGCCGTCGCGATCGCCGCACCTCCGGCTAGCCTCTGCGGCGCCCGCCCCAAGCTCGAGGAGGTCGCGTGGCCCGGTGTTGGCTGCCGCTGTTGGTTCTCGTGTTTCCGGTCGCGTTGTGCGCCTGTAGCGCACCGACCGGAAGCAAGCCGGAGCGACGCGTGTTGGTGGAAGGCTTGCCCGACCAGCGCGCGCGTCTGGAGGGCGAGCGCGACCGCGATCCAAGCTCCGTCGACGCCCGTGTGGCGCTCGGCGAGGCCTACTACCGAACCGCTCGAGACGCCCTCGACCGCGATCGCGACGAGGAACGCTATCTGATCTTTCTGGCGCGCTCGGTCGACGAGTTTGTCGCCGCCGTCGAGCTAGACCCCACGGACGACCGCCCCCATTTCTATCTCGCAATGATGGACGCGTATCAGGGCGATATCAAAAAGGCGCTGCGCGGGTTCGACAACGCCCGGCAGCTGGCACCGAGCGGCATCGCCTACACGAACATCGCCGAGATCTTTATCTACATGGACGAGGTCGATAAGGCCCACCGCTGGAACGACAGGGGTACGAAAGCCGGCGCACCGCCCGGCGCCGTCCTGTTCAACGAGATGCTGATCGCGTGGCGAGAAAACGATCTGTCCGAAGCCGAGCGGATCTTTGCGCGGCTCCGGCAGTACTACCCGGAGTCGGTGAGCACCATCAACGTGGCGCGGCTGCCGTATCCGCCCAGCCGATTCAAAGAGTTCGCGGGATATTGTTGCCGAAGCCCCGCCTGTGGCCCCTATATGAAGGATCCCTGTCAATCGCTCGAATTCGCAGTCCACGATCAGGAGCTTTCCGAAGCGGCGGCGCTCAAACAGCTGCGGATCGAGATGGAGCGGACGCGGCGGATGCGGGAGGTCTACCGCCAGCGCAAGGAGCTCGAGGTCGTGATCGAGGGCGCCCCGCCGACGCCGCGCTGAGCTTTCGCGTATCCTTTCCGGCCGGGAGGAAACAAGCGATGCAGGTCGGCTATTTCGCGATTGGGATCGGGTTGACGGCGGATCCCGAGCTGGTGGGCCTGGCGGCCCGCACCACCGAGGAGTGTGGCTATCACTCGTTGTGGGCCCCGGAGCACGTCGTGCTCCTCGACCAATACAGCTCGAGATATCCGTACAGCCAGGACGGCCGGCTTCCCATGCCGACCACCGAGATCGACATCCTCGACCCGTTCCTGGCGCTGACCTACGCGGCCGCGCAGACCGAGACGATCCGCCTCGGCACCGGCATCTGCCTTGTCCCGGAACGCAACCCGGTGATCACCGCCAAAGAGGTCGCGACCTTGGACAAGCTCTCGGGCGGACGGTTCGAGTTTGGGGTCGGGATCGGCTGGCTCGCCGAGGAGTTTACCGCGGTGGGTGTCCCGTGGGAGCGGCGGGCCGCGCGCACCCGCGAATACCTGGAAGTCATGAAAAAGCTCTGGACCGAGTCCGAGTCGGACCACGAGGGCGAGTTTGTGCGTTTCCCGAAGGTGCGGTCGTTTCCCAAGCCGGTACAGCGCCCCCACCCGCCGATCATCTTTGGCGGCGAGAGCACGCCCGCGCTGAAACGCGTCGGCGAGGTCGGCGACGGCTGGTTCGGCGTGAACGTCACCCCCGAGGCCGCCAAGGAACACCTGGCTCGGATGCGGGAGTTCGCCCGGGCCGCGGGCCGCGACCCGGAGGCGCTGCACTTCGCCGTGTCCACGGGTATCGGCGTGCCGCTCGAACTCGATACGGTCAAGCGTTTCGCCGACCTGGGCATCCACCAGGTGATCGTCGGGGGCTTCCCCACCGACGCAGACGAGCTCCGGGCCGACATCGAGCGCCTGGCAAAAGAGCTGGTGGTCCCCGCGGCACAGCTTTAGGCGAGGCGCGCGTAGCCTTCGCGTAGGAGCGTCTCGGTGGCGTCCCAGTCGATGCATTCGTCGGTGACGGATACGCCGTAGCGAAGCTCGCGGAGGTCGCTCGGGATGTCCTGACGCCCCGGGTACAGGTGGCTCTCGAGCATCATTCCGAGGATTGGGGACGGCGTGCCGGCAACGCGCGCGCCGCGAATCTGTTCGACGAGGCTCCGCCAAACCAGCGCCTGGCGGTGGTGCTTCTTGCCGCTGTTGGCGTGGGAGCAGTCCACCATCAGGCGCGTCGGGAGCCCGGCCTCGCGCAGCCGAAGCGCGGCGGCCTCGATATCCGCGGGCGCGTAGTTGGTGCCCTCGCTTCCTCCCCGCAGGATCAGGTGGGTGTCGCGATTGCCGGTGGTCTCGATCACCGCCGTCGAACCGGCTTCGTCGATGCCCAGAAACCAGTGGGGATGCGCCGCGGATCGGATCGCGTCGATCGCAATCTGGAGATTGCCATCGGTCGAGTTCTTGAATCCGACGGGGGCCGAGAGCCCCGACGCCATCTGGCGATGCGTCTGGCTTTCGGTCGTCCGCGCGCCGATCGCCACCCAGCTGACCAGGTCGCCGACGTACTGGGGCGTGAACGGCTCCAGCATCTCGCGCGCGGCGGCGACGCCGAGCTCGCCCAGCTCGGCGAGCAGCTCGCGCGCCTGCCGCAGCCCTTTGTCCATATTGAACGAGCCGTCGAGATCGGGGTCGTTGATCAAACCCTTCCACCCCACGGTCGTACGCGGTTTCTCGAAATAGACGCGCATCAGGATCAGCAGCCGCCCGCCCAGGGCGTCGATCAGCCCCTTCAGGCGTTGCGCGTACTCTCGGGCCGCCCGGGTGTCGTGGATGGAGCAGGGGCCGACCACGACGATCGGGCGCGGGTCTTCGCCCCGCAGCGCTCGACGGATTGCCCCACGGGTATCGGCCACCGTTTGGTGTGCCGCCGGGCCGGCGGGAATCGCCTCGATCAGCGCCGCGGGGCTCACCAGTCGGCGCGCGCCGCGGATGCGGGTATTGGAGACGGACGCACGCTCGGCCACAAGACCTCCTCGTTGCGAACGTAGCCGCCCGGCCGGCCCCTCGGGCCCAACGGGCGAGCCGCGCGGGCGGGGAACCACCCGTTACAAGATCTGGCCCTGCGGTAGCCTCCCGCACCGGAGGTGGTTGTTGTTGAAGCAAACAAGGATTTCGATGGTCAGGGGGTTCGCATGCGCGCGCGCCAAGGTGGCTTGTCTGGCGGCGGCGCTGCTGGTGGCGTCGCCCCTACCGGCTGGGGCGGTGCAGGCGATCAGCCGGGCAGAGATCGCCGCCTGGCTGGCCGAGAGCGCCGGCGCCGAGGCCGATTTCGCTCCGGGGGACGTCCTCACTGCGGCCGATCTCGAGCGCGTCCGGCTGTTCGTGCCGCCGGGCTACTTCGAGGAGCTCAATTTTGCGGACTTCCGCATGGAGATCGCCGAGGCCGGCGACTACGCCCCGCACCCGCTGTACCAGAACGCCACGCTGCAGTACGCGGGTCAGACCGCGCTCGCCGAAGACGGCGCGCTGCTCAACTACGTCGCCGGCCAGCCCTTTCCCAACGAGCGTCTCGACACGGCGGGCGCCGAAGAAGCCGGATTGATGGCTGCGTGGAACTCGAACTTCCGCTGGCAGCACTACGGACAGCATGTGATCCGCGCGTACACCCTCTTTCTGCGGGAGGGCGGTGGGACCCCCGCCGACTTCTCCAAGTTTCCCCCGAACATGGTTCGGGGCGGCGGTAAGATGGAGCGATCGGTCGAGATCGGCTGGCGACGCACCTACATGAACCACCTCCCCCAGCTGGCGGACAGCGGCTACGGCTTCGAGTTCGCCACCGCGAAGAACGCGACGTACAAGGAGCTCACCGAGTACTACGCGCCCTTTGAATTCCGGGGCCAGAAACTCATGGTCGAGCGGCCCCTCGACCCCCACGAGGACGACACGATCAACGCGTACCTGCCCGGTGAGCGAAAGGTGCGACGCCTCTCGGCCAAAGAGAAGAGCGACACGTGGCTGGGCTCTGAGATCACCTTTGACGATTTCTACTGCTTTGACGGACACGTGCTGGACAACACCTGGGAGTACCTGGGGCGTCGCAAGATCTTGTCGGTGATGAATTCCAAGTACCCGTACGCGCGCTACGCGGGGCCGAACTCGCGGGTTCCGGACGACCGCTGGGAGCTCCGGGAGGCGATCGTCGTCGAGGGGAAGCCAACCCTCGATGGCCACCCCTACGGGAGCCGCCTGCTTTTCCTCGACGCGCAGAACTACCAGGCGCTCGCCGCGCTCTATTTCGATCCGTCGGGTCAGCTGATGCGGGGGGCTTTCCCGGTGTACAGCTGGTCGGAGACCACCGAGGACAACTCGGAGCTGAATCGCGGCGCGCACGTGTCGATGTACAAGGGCTACGCCTTTATGAACTTTCAGAACGGGAACGCGACCTTGAGCGCCATCGTCGAGAGTACGTATCCGATGGCGGAACCCAAAAAGGTCCGCCGCCTGTATCGGGTCGACAACCTCACGGCGGGGCGCTGAAGGGAGCGGACTCTCGGTGACGAGTTCAGCAGACGCGCCGCCGCGCGGCGCTCCCCTCCCCACGGAGGGGGAGGGCGGCCTCTTTAGCCAGTCCTGGTTTCCGATCTGCCTGAGCGGCGACGTGCCGCGGGCCTCGGTGCGGAGCTTCTCTTTTCTGGACGGACGGGTCGCGGTGTTCCGCGATCCCCAGGGCGCCGCGCAGGTGCTGTCCGCCTTTTGCCCGCATCTGGGGGCCGACCTCGGTGTTGGCGACGTGGAGGACGGCGCGCTTCGCTGCGCCTTTCACCACTGGCGCTTCGACCGGGCGGGCCGCTGCCTGGCGACCGGTATCGGCGATCCGCCGCCCCCGCGCGCCTCTCTGTTCGCGTTTCCCACCCGAGAGAAGTTTGGCCTGGTCTGGGCCTTCAACGGGGAGGAGGCCCTGTGGGAGCTCCCGGAATTCCCGCATCCGGAAGAGGCGCTGGCGGTGCGCACTCTTGCCCTGGAAGAAGAGCTCCCGGTCGACCCGTGGGTGCTCTGCTGCAACACGCCCGACATCCAGCACATCAAGGCGCTCCACGGCATTACCTTCGAGGGCGGAGACCCGGACGCCGAGTGGAGCGAGTTCTCGATGCTGTATGACTTCAAGGGCTTCCACAAAGCCGGCGAGGTCATCGAAAATCGCGTCGGCATCTTTGGGACCAGCCTCTTTTATCAATCCACGGATTTTGCCGGGAAGTGGTTCGGGTTCCTCGCGCCGTTCGGGATGCCCGCACCGGGCCGGGTCAAGACCTACTTTGTGGTCGCGGCGCGCCGCGACCTGGGGACCCCGCAAGAGGTGGAAGCCTATCTCGATTTCGTGATCGATCTCGAGCGGCAAATCGTTGGCGAAGACGTGCCGATCATGCGCACGATCCGCTTTCGCCCCGGCGCCCTCACCAAGAGCGACAAAACTCTCGGGCGCTTTTTCCGCTATCTCCGGAACTACCCGCGCGCCCACCCGGCAGCGGATTTCATGCGCTGAAGGCCGGCGAGCCCACTACCCATCCCACTTCGCGCACCTCCTAGGCAGACCCACGGAAGCGTTTGCGCAGCGCCGGGCCGCGAGCACTGCGCGGCACCTTGTCGGGCCGCGCGAGGGGTTCATTCGGAGCCGGGGACGGCCGAAGCATGGACATCCAGGGAGGTGCGCATGAGCTGGGGAAAGAAATCGAGAGACTCCGAAGAAATGTTCGAAAGCCCGGGCGCCGGTGCGCCGGCTGCGGAAACGACCTACATCGATCGCGGCTGCGAGATGTCCGGGGAGCTCCGCTTCCGGGAGAACGTGCGGATCGATGGGAACGTCGACGGCGAGATCCACGGAGACAAGACCGTCGTGATCGGTGAAGAGGCCGTGATCCGCGCGCGGATCCGTGCGGCCAACGTCGTGGTCCACGGGACGGTCGAAGGAGACGTCCTTGCGAGCGGCGAGACCACCCTGCACAAGAGCGCCGCGGTGACCGGCGAGCTGCAGACCGGCGGGATCGTGGTCGAGCGCGGCGCGCGGCTGAGCGGCTGCATCTTGATCGGCAACGTCGAGGGCGACCACGCCACCCGGCCGGACGCCGGCGACGACGCAGCGCCGGAAATGGAAGCGGCGAGCGGGGGCGGCTTTGGCGTGCAGGAAACCCGACAGGTCCCCATCGACAGGTGACTATTGGCGGCGACAACCGTCCAGCGGCGTCCGGGCCTAGGCGCGAGACGCGTTGCGAACGACCGCGGAGACGCACTTCGACAGGAAGCCGGTCTCCACCCGGACGCGCTGGGCACCGCCCTCCTCGAAGAGCGTCTCCATCGGGCGGCGGGCGTAGTCGCGGAAGTACGGCTCGTGGAAGGTCAGCGGGAAGCGGTCGATTGCCCAACGCAACCCTTCGGTGTCGTGCTCTTGCAGCGAATCCACCAGCCCCACAAAGCCGCCATCGCGTGTGACCCGCAGCGATTCGGCGATCACTGCGCGCCGGGTCGCCGCGGGCAACTCGTGGAAGAGAAACACCGAGTAGACCGCGTCAAAACGCCCCACGCCGAAGTCGAGGTCGCCGGCGTCCCCGCGCAGCCAATCCACGCGTCGCAGGTCGGTGTAGCGGCGCTTCGCTTCGGCGAGATATGGAGCGCTCAGGTCGAGGGCGATGATCTGCGCCTCCGGGAGCGCCGCCGCCACAAAACGCGTCGCGCTGCCGCAGCCCGCCCCGAGCTCGAGCAAGCGGAAGCCGCGCCCTGTGGTGGTGCCGAGCGCCTCTCGCAGCGGGGCCACGATCAAGCGCCGCATGGCGTCGGCGGCGCCGCGGAAGAGAATCTGGACCTGATGCTCGTAGAGCGCGGCCGACGCGTCGCTCAGATAACCGTTGGTCTGGTAGTGGAAATTGCGGCGGTAGTAATCCGGGACCTCGTCCAGGTATTCCGCGGCTTCCGCGCTAAAGCTCCGCGCCTCCCCGCGCCGCGCGCGGCGCGCGACGCCGAGGCTGTCGCCGAGCACGCGCAGGAAATCGAGCGCGTGCCGGCCGGGGTCTGTCGGCGCCAACACCGAGAGCGGATACACGCCCTGCGCGATGCGATCGGCGTCGAGCTCGAGCAGGCGGCGGAGCTCGCGGTTCGCCTCCCTTACCATCTCCTCCGGCGGCTCGGCATCGGCTGGCGCGCCGCCGAGGGCGCGGGTGCCGCGCAGCGGCAGGGATTCCAGCCAGAAGAGCCCGCTGCGGGCGACCCCCATCGCCAACGCGGCCGCGCGCTGCGCTTCGGCCCGAAAGTTGGGCGTTTCGTCCAGAGCGACAGTTTTCATCGCCGGAGCATGCTGGACAGATCGGGGCGGTGCAAACCGGTATGCCCTCGCGCGCGGGCGTCGCACGCGGCCCGCCCCACGGCTAGGGTGGAGCCGTGGCCGATCTGTCGCGAACGATTCCGATCACGCCGGAGGGTGCGCGTTCACTACAGCGCGAGCTCGACACGTTGTGGACCGTCGAACGCCGTCGCGTCACCGCCGAAGTGGCCGCGGCCGCGGCGCAGGGCGACCGCTCCGAGAATGCCGAGTACATCTACGGAAAGCGGCGCCTGCGCGAGATCGACCGGCGCATCCGCTACCTGCGGAATCGTCTGGATCGCTTGACCGTGGTGGAGCCCGGGGCCGTCGCCGACCGCGAACGCGTCTTCTTTGGCGCCTGGGTTGCGCTCGAGGACGACGAGGGTGCGATCCGCCGCTTTCGCATCGTGGGCCCCGACGAAATCGACGTTGAGTCTGGCGCCATCAGCGTGGAATCGCCGCTAGGTCGCGCCCTGCTGGGCAAGCACGAAGGAGATACCGTCGCCGTGACCCGTCCGCGACCCCACGGGACCGTCGAGTACACCGTCGTCTCGATCGAATACAAGGTGAGCGCGTGAAAACCGTCGATGTCGTTGTCGTCGGCGCCGGGTTCGCCGGCCTCGCGTGCGCGACGGCGCTCGCGCACCGCGGCTTCGAGGTCGTCGTGCTCGAACGAAAGCGCTCCGCCGGGCAGGCGATGCACACCACCGGCATCCTGGTCAAAGAAGCCGCTGCGGAGCTCGAGGTTCCCTCCACGTTGGTGCGTCGCGTGGCGGGGATCCGTCTGTATTCACCCGGTTTGCGCCGCGCCGTGGATTTGCGCTCCGACGACTACTTCTTCCTCGCCACGGATACCCCGGGGTTGATGCGGTACTTCTCGCAGCGGGCTCAGGACGCGGGGGTCGAGGTGCGCTTTGGGCAGCCTTTCCGTCCCGATCGACCGCCGGGGGAGGCGCCCGTCGAGGATGTCGGCACGGTCGCTCTTCCCCACCACGCGCTGCGCTGTCGTTGGCTGATCGGCGCCGACGGCCCGCGCTCCGCGGTCGCTCGCTCGTTTGGGCTCGGGCGCAATCGGGCCTTTCTGGCGGGCGTTGAGGCCGAGCTCGACGGCGTGTCGCTCGGGGAGCCCGAGGCCTTTCACTGTTTCCTCACCCGCGAGCTGGCGCCCGGTTACCTCGGATGGGCGGTCCCGAGCGTGGGAATCGTCCAGGTGGGGCTGGCTGCCCGCCTGCCGCGACGCCCCGACATCGATGCGTTTCTCCGCCGGATCGCGGCCGTGGTCGACCTGCGTGACGCCCGTATCGTGGATCGCCGGGGTGGTTTGATCCCGGTGGGCGGCCTGGTCCGCCCCTTTGCCCGGGGTCGCGTTTTGTTGCTCGGCGACGCCGCGGGGACGGTGTCGCCTCTCACGGCTGGGGGCATCCACACCGCGTTGCACTATGGCGACGTGCTGGCAGATGCGATCGACGGGTTCGAACACCGGGGCCGGCCCCAGCCCGGCGCGATCCTCGCGTCCAGCTACCCACGCTTTCGGTTCAAGCGTGGGCTGCGCCTCGCCCTCGAACACCTCGCACACGATTGGGCGGTCGATCTCGTGACGGAGAGCGCGCCCTTTGCCGCCCTCGCGCGATCCGTGTTCTTTCGCAAGAAGCGGCTGGCGGGAAAGAGCTGGTAACGTCTCGCACGACGCCCACCGCGCAGGGACGCGCGATCCAGCGAGGACACCCCATGATCGACCTGTACTACTGGCCCACCCCCAACGGCAAAAAGGTCACGATCCTACTCGAGGAAATTGGCCTCGAGTACAAGATGATTCCCTGCCGGATTGGCGAGGGCGATCAATTTGCCGACGAGTTTCTCCGGATCAGTCCAAACAACCGCATGCCCGCGCTCGTCGACCACGATCCGGCGGATGGGGGCGCGCCGATCTCGGTGTTCGAGTCGGGCGCCATGATGATGTACATCGGCACCAAGAGCGGCCAGTTCTACCCCGACACCCTTCGCGAGCGCGCCGAGGTGGACCAATGGGTAATGTGGCAAATGGCCAACCAGGGGCCGAAGCTCGGCGAATGCGGGCACTTCCGTCGCCTCGGAGACCGCGAGGGCGACCAGAGCTACGCCCGACGCCGTTTCGACGACGAGGCCAATCGTCTCTACGGCGTGATGAACAACCGGCTCTACGATCGCCGCTATCTGGCCGGCGACGCCTACACGATCGCCGACATGATCTCCTACCCGTGGGCGGTGAACTGGGAGAGCCAAGGCCAGGACATCGAGGAGTTCCCCTACTTCAAGCGCTGGCTGGAGGAGCTGGGCGCGCGACCCGCGGTGCAGCGGGGCATGGCGGTCGGATCCGACCTCTCGCTCGACCCCTCCAAGATGTCCCCCGAGGAATCGGCTCGTTTGCGCAAGCTGTTGTACAACCAACGCGCTCGACCCGCGCCCGTGGGTGGGCTCCTCTAGGCGCGGGGCGCGCTCCCCCGCGGCGGGAGCGCCTCGCCGCCGAGCGCTTCGCGTACGACGAGCAACAGCTTGATCGCAAACATCTGGTCGTGGAACTCGAGGCCACGGCGGGTCGACACCGGTTCGGGCAGCGGGAAGACGAGGGTGTCGAGACGCTGGCGACCGTGAACGATCGGGACGATCGGGACGCGGCTCTGCTGCGCCCGCGCGATGTCGTGTTGCAGCGCACGCTCCTGCGCGGCGTCCGTGCCACATAGCAAGAGAACGAGATCGCTTCGCGCGATTTCTTCCTCGCGCTTCATCACGCGGGTGCCGGCCAACGCGGTCTCGAGGAGCACGCGGATCTCGTCGGCGGCGCGCGCATCGCGCTCGATGTGACTGAGGAACAACTGGGCCGTGGACATCGGGGGACGATAGCGTCCGCCCCGCGAGAGGTCGGCCGTCGCCGAGGAGTGAGCTATGCATTCCACCCCATGGCGAGTGGCGAACTCTACGCGTTTGGCTGGATCGGCTCGGCGCTGCTGTCGGCCGTAATCGCGAGCTCGAAGAACCGCAGCGGCTGCGGTTGGCTCGCGATGGGTGTCGTGGCGGGCCCCCTGGGCCTCCTCGCCAGCGTGCTGATGCCAGCGCGTCCCGCGCCGAGCGCGCCTACGGCCGACACCGATGTGGCCCCGCCCGAGGCCGAGCTCGAAGCGCGCGATCCGGACGGAGGCGAGTCTGACTAACGAGCCGGCGGGGCGAGCGCGCAGGCTTTGGCCACGAGCTCGTAGGAGCGCACGCGTGCTTCGAAGTCGAAGCAGATCGTCACGACGCCGAGGTCCGTCGTGCCGCACTCTTCTGCGATCTCCCCCAGCCGCCGCGACACCGTGTCCGGATCGCCGATCACCGTCACCCTCGCATAGCTGTCCACAAACGCCCGTTCTTCCGCGCTGTACGGGTGCCCCAGGGCCTCTTCCGGCGAGACGATGGGCCCTGGGCGCCCCGTCGCCAAGTTGAGCCGCGCCATCGCGAGGCTCGCCGCCAACGCCCGCGCCTCGTCTTCGCGATCGGCGCAGACCACCTGCACGCTCACGTTGAGACGCGGCTCGGGATGGGTCGCGCTTGGGCGGAAGTGGGTGCGGTAGTGCTCCGCAATCGTCGGCGCGTAGTCGGCGCTGGTGCCAAAAAAGTGCGCAAAGCTGAAGGGCAGCCCGCGCTCGGCGGCGAGCAGGGCGGAATCAAGCCCCGAGCCGAGGAGCCACACCTCCGGCGTCGCCACCGGGGTCGCACTCGAGCGGATCCCTGCGAAGTGGTGGCCGTCGGCGAACCCGCCCTCCAAATAGGTGAGTAGATCGTCCACTTGTTCGGGATAGAGCGAGACATCGCGGCGGCCACCGGGATAGACCAGCGCGGTCGCGGTTCGCGGGTCGCTCCCCGGCGCGCGGCCGAGCCCGAGGTCGATGCGGCCGGGGTAGAGCGCCTCGAGCACCAGAAAGGTTTCGGCGACCTTGAGCGCGCTGTAGTGCGACAACATGACGCCGCCGCTCCCCACGCGTAGCGTGCGGGTGCGCGCGGCGATCTGGCCTACCAGGATCTCGGGCGCCGTGCCCGCGAACCCTGGGAGGTTGTGATGCTCCGCCACCCAATAACGCCGATAGCCCAGCGCCTCGGTCCTCTCCGCGAGCTCGATCGTCTCGCGAAGCGCGTCGGCGGTGGTGCCTCCCTTTCGCACCGGAGATTGATCGACCACGCTCAATGTGAGTCGCTTCTGCACACCCTCTCCCGCGCGGCACGACGGACTCGGCTGCAAAAAGCCCGTGTCCGATGACGTCATAAATATTGTGATTTGTTCCGATCTGTGGCTTAATTCAACTGGTAAAACACCGTTTAGTGCGGTTCGCCGCTTCCGCTGCGCTGGTATCGCTGAGAAGGAGGAGGCATGGTTGAAACGGTGCGTTGTATGCGTCGTCCGCGGCGGTGGGCAGCCCGATCCGTGGCCCCCACATTAGCGATTCTCGGTGCGCTTCTCGCACCAGCGGCGTTCGCGGAGCCAGAAGACTCCGTCCCTTCCTCCCAGCCCCTCTCGTTCTCTCCGGAACCCGGCCGCAGCCAGACCCTCCCAAACGGTTGGTGGCGCGACCACTTCGCCTTGCGGTTGCGCGGCCTTGAATTCCGCGAGGACTTCGAGTTCCGCAAGCAGAACCTCCAATTCCGTCTGGTAGGCCCGGTGGTGAAGGGCAACCCGGGCATGCGGCTCGAGGTCCGGGGCTGGACCTGGGGGCAGGCGGTCGGGACCTTTTCGGCGTACGGGAGCGCGGAGCGCCAGGGCTTCAAACTCAGGGTCGACTTCTAAGCGGCGGAGCGAGGGCGACCGGACGCCCCGCGACCACCCGAAGGCCGCGCCGGCGCTGCCGATAGCGGATCTCCCTCACGCAGTCCCCGATCAGGCCGCGAACGAACCAGAGCAGCATCGACCCGATGGCGAGGAGGTAGGGGGTGTATTCCGCCAGCTGGGGCGGGCGACCATTGCGCACCCAGAAGTCGCGGATGATCTGGTCCAGAGCGGAGAGCATCGAGGCGCCCCTCCCGCTGTCCGTGCCGTTTTCGCATAGTAGCCACCCGTGCGACAATCGCCGGAACACAAACGCCCGGGCGCGCACCGCGCCCAAAGCCAGGAGAAAAAATGGAAACCGTCGTTCCCCCGTCCATGAAGGCCTACTACGAAAACTTCCACTTCGCCCCGGCCGTGATCGACGGCGACACGGTCCGTTGCTCTGGCGTGATCGGTGTCGGCGAGGACGGCAAAGCCAGCGACGACCCGGAGACCCAGTTCACCGCTGCGTTCGAAGGGGTCAAGACCGTGCTCGAAGCCGCGGGCGCCTCGCTGGCCGACATCACCGAGATGACCACCTTTCACGTCGGCCTCAACAAACACATCCAAGATTTCATGAAGGTAAAGGACCGCTATATCGCCGAGCCGTTTCCGGCGTGGACCGCGATCGGTGTGGTCGAGTTGGCCTTTTCCGGTGGGCTCGTCGAGATTCGCGTCAACGCGCGCAAGCGCTGAGCCCGATTTCCATCCGCGGTGTCCACGGGCGCCGCGCCGAGAGGAGGACCTGTGGCGAGGAAAGGAGTCCGCGAACTCTGCGAAGAAGCGGAGCGCGAGATCGAGACGTGGAGCGCCGAAACCGCGCTCGGCCACCACGGGGACGACGACGTGATGTTCGTCGACCTGCGCGACGTGCGGGAGCTTTGGCGGGATGGCGCGATCCCGGGGGCGCACCACGCGCCGCGGGGCATGCTGGAGTTCTGGGTGGACCCCGAAAGCCCCTACGCCAAGGACGTGTTCCAGACGGGCAAGCGCTTTGTGTTCTTCTGCGCCGGCGGTCTGCGGTCGGCGCTCGCGACCAAGACGGTGCAGGACATGGGGCTCTCCCCCGTTTGCCATATCGAGGGCGGTTTTGCGGCCTGGAAAGAGGCGGGGGGCCCCGTCGAAGAGCGCAAACCCAAGACGTGAAGCGGCGATGAAATTCGGGGTGCTGCAGTTTTTTAGCTGGCCGGGGCGGCGCGTCCCGCTGCCCGTCGTCTACGAGCGCGCCCTCGAGCGCATCGAGATCATGGACCGCAGCGGCTACGACGCCGTGTGGCTCGCGGAACACCACTTCAACGATTTCAGCGTGTGCCCGTCGGTGCATATGATGGCCACGCACGTGGCCGCGCGGACGGAGCGGCTGCGCATCGGCACCGCCGTGTCCCTGGCGGCGTTTTACCACCCGCTGCGGCTCGCCGAATAGGTCGCCCTGCTCGACGTCCTGTCGGGGGGGCGCGTGAATTGGGGCGCGGGACGCGGGTTCGATCGCAAGGAGTTCGAGGTCTTTGACGTGCCGCCCGAAGAAAGCCACGCGCGCTTTCGCGAAGCGGTGGATGTGGTGTTGGCGGCGTGGCGCGAGCCCCGTCTGAATTTTGCCGGGACGTTTTATCACTACGACGACGTCGAGGTGCTTCCCAAGCCCCTCCAGATGCCGCACCCACCCACCTGGATCGGGGTGACCTCCGCCGAGGCGATCCGCTGGGCCGCCGAGGGTGGTCATTCGGTGCTGTTCGACCCCCATTGCTCGCACGCGGAGCTCGCTGAGAAACACGGCTTCTACCGCGAGCAGCTCGAGGCGGCGGGGCATTCCATCGCGGGGCGCGACCTTCCGGCGGCGCGTCTGCTCGCGGTGGCCGCGAGCGACGCCGAGGCGCGTGAGGTCGCGGAGCGCGGTGCGTCGTGGATGGTCAAGAGCTACGCCAATGCCGCGCGTCGCAACGTCGGGGGCTCGTTCTCGGTGTCAGACGCGACGCGGACCACGAACAGCGTCGAGCGCTATCTCGAAGATGTCATCCTCCACGGCTCACCCGAGCGCGTCGTCGAACAGGTCGCCGCGCTGCGCGAAAACGCGGGCGTCGAGTATCTGTTGTGCGCGCCGCTGGGCCACCAGTCTTTTTTGCAGTTCACCGACAAGGTGATTCCGCAATTGGCATCCTGACGCCTCGCGGGCCTCGCCGTCCCGAAGACACGGATTCCCGCGGTTTCGGGCGGGCCCGGGTGCGTCAGCTCCTCCCCAAGGCGTCGGGAGTCGCGGGCGGCGTCGAGGGATGCCGCAGCAGCCACACCACCAAGCCGCTCAGCAGCGCGGCCAGCCCCACCTTGCCCCAGAGCGGGTCAACGAACCAGACCACCGAAGAGCCGCCGACGGCGGTGATCAAGATCACCGCCATCACCTTGGCGCGGAGTGGGATGCAGCGGTGTTCGCGCCAGTCCGAGATCAGCGGCCCAAAGATCCGATTCGCCAACAGCCAGTCGTAGAAGCGCGGCGATGACCGCGCAAAGCAGGCCGCCGCGACCAGCAGAAAGGGCGTGGTCGGGAGCACTGGCAACACCACCCCCAGCGCCGCCAGACCGACAAAGAAAAAGCCCCCGCCCAGCAGCAGCCAGCGCAACGGTCCCCGCGCGGTCGTCGAGGGCCCACGCGACAAGCGGGGTTCGGCTACTGGGCGGCCTCCTCGATGACGACAAAGGTGGGATTCAGCGCCTGGTCGCGCAGCGGGATGCACTTCTGATACGCGTCGGAGTGGTACCAGGCGTGCGCCCGCTCCGCGTTCGGGAATTTGACCACCACCGCGATCTCCGCCGGGCTCGCGCCGGCCAAGACTTCCTTTACCGCCCCGCGGGCGACCGGAGCGCCCTCGAACGGCGCAAAAGTCGGGCCCGCCGCGGCGGCGTACTCCTTCAGCTTCTCGGGGTCTTTGACGGCGGAGAGCGCAATCAGAAAAGCAGCCATGTGATCGTCCTCAGTTTTCCATGGGAATGTTCAGAAACGGCACCGCGCCGCCCCCGGTGAAACGCGGGAGCTCGCCGTTCCAACGTTGAGCGCGGATATAGCTCACATAGGCGGGGGAGAGCTGCTTGTTCACGCGCTGGACCGCAAAGGCCTCGGCGTCGGCGCGGATCCGCCGCGCGTCGGATTCGAGCTGGGCCGCCTCTTTGTCGGCTTCGGCCTTCGCGACCTGCTGCTGCGCTTCGAGCCGCACGCGCTGGAGCTCCGCGCGCTCCTTTTCGACCTCTTGTTCGCGCTGTTTCTTTACTTCCACGGCCTGCGCGATGATCGGCGGCAAGCTCACATCGCGTACGAGGACGTCGATCACCTCGATGCCCACCTTGGAGATGTCTCGTTGCAACACCTCCAGGGCGTCGAGGCGGTAGGCGTCTACCTTGGTCTGGGTGTAAAAGTCCTCGACCTTGTCGGTGCCGCGGCCCGCGTCGCGCAGGGCCGAGCGCGCGTTCGGAATGAAGTGCACCCGAAAGACGTCGTCCTGGTCGCCCGTTTCGGCGCGCATTTTCTTGGTGCCGCCCGGTGCCAGACGCCACTGCACCGAGATGTCCATCGCGGCCTTCTGTTGGTCCTTGGCGGGGACCTGGACCCCTTCGAAGAGCGTGCTCTGTTTGAGGGTGCTGTAGTGGGTCCAGCGCTTCAGCGGGTTCACGACGTGGATGCCGGCCGGCATCACGTCGCCCGTCACCCGGCCAAAGAGCGTCCCGACGGCCTCGTGCCCGGTGTCGACCACTTCGACGCAGGCGCTCACCACGGCCGCCAGAATGACGAGCCCGATGAAAAAGCTCACGAATCGGTTGGGTTGGAAGGTGGGTACGTTCGCCATGGGGTTCTCCAGCTGATCGTTGGCGGCGGCCCCCGCGGCTGGTGTGCAGTACGGGTGCAGGGGTCCCCGAAGGTCGTTGCCGCGTCGGCGTTTCCCGGTTGTCCTCAGCCTAGCGGAGCGAACCGAGCCCCGAGATGGCGCGCGACAACCTCAAGCGCCACTCGAACCGCGCCGATAGGGGACGCCGGAGGTTCCGCGAATGCGTCGCATTGTTTCGATTCTACTCCTCTCCGTGTTGCTCGCAGCCGTTCACCCGACGACCGCTTTCGCGGCGATCGGCGACCGCAACGAGATCCCCCTCGGTCTCGACGTCGGCGTCATGCGCCCCGTGGGTATCGTCGCGACCCTTGGTGGCTGCGCGATGATGGTGCCGGTGGGTCTCTTCACGCTGATGACCCGCCCTTCGGAGATCGGCAAGCCTTTTGACGCCATCGTGAGGGCCCCGGCGCGCTTCACCTGGAAGCGGCCCTTGGGCGAAAGCTGGGGCGGCCGCAAATAGCTCCTCCGCTGCGGGAGCGCGCCCGCGGCGCCAGAATGCCCGGGGCCGGGGGAAACCCGGCTCGGGCGTAGCGTTTCCACTTCGGGCCGATAGGCCCTTGCCATCCGTCTGCTCTGGATCCATACCAGGACCCTCGGCCCCTTCATGCTTTCGAAGGGGTCGATTTGCATTTCGACCACCGGCGAGCTTCTATCGCGGAGGCCGAAGGAGGGGTTCCATGTCCGACGACGTGTATTCCGGAAAAGCAATCGAATGGCGCTGGGTTTTTGTGGGGACGCTGATCGTGCTCGGGCTGCAATCGCTCCTCGCCGCGGCGCTGGGCGCCGCCGGGATCGACCTCTCCCGGTTCATCTGGTCGTTCGTCACGATTACGGTGGCGTTCTCGGTGGGGGGTGTCCTGATCGGCTGGATGTCACCGGGCTACACCCCTTGGGAAGCGGGTTTCGCGAGCCTTCTCGCCGCTGCGGCCACGATTTTGCTGACGATCCGTCTGTTCGCGGAGGCCCAGGGCCTCGAGGTGATCATTCCCCTCGCCGGAGCGTGGGGATTGGTGTGCGGATTGGTCGGGGGAAAAATCGGCGAGCGGATCCAGGGAACCGAAGCGCCGTGAGGCCTTGTCCGCGAAAGGAGTCGGCATGAGACCGGTCTACGTGGGTGGCGCCTCGATGACGCGCTTTGCCAAGCACCTCGATCGGAGCTTCAACTCGCTCGCCGTCGAGGCTTCGCGGGGAGCGCTGGAGGACGCCGGGGTCGGCGCCGGGGAGGTGGAGTTTGTCGCCTTTGGCAACGCCGCCGCTGGCATCCTCACCGGCCAGGAGATGATCCGGGCGCAGGTGGCGCTCGCCGGGACCGGCCTCGAAGGCACCCCGATGATCAACGTCGAGAATGCTTGCGCGTCGGCTTCGAGCGCCTTTCAGCTGGCCTGGATGGCGATCGCTTCGGGGCAGGCGGAAGCCGCCCTCGCGGTGGGAACCGAGAAAATGACCCACCCCGAGGACAAAAAACGCGCGTTTATCGCCCTGGCCCGCGCGGTGGACGTCGAGGCGCTGGTCGCCGAGCAGGGCGAGCAGGTCCTCACGGAGGGCCCCGGCCCGCTGTTTATGAACATCTACGCTGGGGAGGCGCGCAGTTATATGGAGCGCAGCGGCGCCACCCAGCGCGATTTCGCCGCCGCCGCGGCCAAGAATCACTACCACGGGAGCCTCAACCCGAAGTCGCAGTTCCAGCGCGCGGTCGACGTGGACGAAGTGTTGCAGAGCCGCTCGATCACCGATCCGCTGACGCTCCTGATGTGCTCACCGATCGGCGATGGATCGGCCGCCCTGCTGCTTTGCTCGGAGCGCTTTGCCCGCGATCACGGCTGCGCTGAGGTCAAAGTGCTTGGCTGCGCGATCACCTCGGGCCGTGCCGGTGTCGAAGACGACTGCGTCGCTCGCGCCGCGGCCAAAGCCTACGAAGCGGCCGGGGTGGGGCCCGAGGATCTGGACCTGGTCGAGTTGCACGACGCCGCGAGCCCGGCCGAGCTGATCGTGACCGAAGAGCTCGGGCTGGCGCCCCCCGGAGAGGGGCTTCAGATGCTCCGGGACGGCGAGACGCGTCTCGGCGGCCGCGTGCCGATCAACACCAGCGGCGGGCTGGTGAGCAAGGGGCATCCCGTGGGCGCAACGGGCTGCGCGCAGCTGGTCGAACTCTGCGACCAGCTGCGGGGTCGCGCCGGGGTGCGCCAAGTCGATGGCGCGCGGGTGGCGCTCGCCGAGAACGCCGGCGGGTGGCTCGGCGCGGGGCCCGCCGCGTGCGTGGTCACGGTACTCGGCGCGGCCTGAGCGACGTCCGGTGTGCGGTCGATTCGGTCTTTTCGCCGACCGTGAGAGCATCGAAGCCCGCTACGCCCTCTCGCCGCTCCGGGCGGGCGGTGCCCCCGCTCCCGCCGCGACCGCTTTGCGCTGGACACCGCGCTACAACATCGCGCCGAGCCAACCGGTGCTGGCGATCCTCGCGGGAAAGACCGCGACGATGATGCGCTGGGGTCTGATTCCAACGTCGACACCGCCCGGCCTACGGCCCGGTCGGGTGGCGCCCGCGCACGGGCGCGAGTGGATCAACGCGCGGGCGGAGACCGTCGCTACCAAGGCGGCGTTTCGCGCCGCCTTCGCGTCGGGGCGCTGTCTCGTGCCCGCTTCGGGGTATTTTGAGTGGGAGGGGAAGGCCGAGATCGCCGCCGATCCCGACGAGCCCTTTCGTCTGACGCCGCCCTCGGCGCGTCGCCCGCACTGGTACGAGCGCGAAGACGAGGCGATCTTCTCGATGGCCGGGATTGCGGCGGAGTGGCAACCCGAGCCCGATCTCGAGCCCATCGCGACCTGTGCGATCTTGACCGCGCCGGCGGTGCCCGGCGTCGCCGCGGTGCACTCCCGGATGCCGCTGGTCGTGCCCCGGGAGTGGGAGCCGTTGTGGCTCGAGGGGGCGCTCCCAGCCGACCGGTTGCAGGCCCTAGTCGACGCCGCCGCGAAGCTTTCCTGGGTGTCGCGGGTTGTGGGTGACGCCGTCAACTCCCCGCGCAATGAAGGCGCCTCTCTCATTCAACCCCGCTAGCGTGGGCACAGAAAGTCGATCGATGCCGAAGCTGCAACAAACCGACGCCGTTCTTTTCTACGAGACCACCGGGGAGGGGCCGCTGGTCCTGCTGAGCCACGGTTTCAGCGCGACCTCGGCCATGTGGCGGCCCCAGTTTCCTTCGCTTGCCGAGCGCTACCGCGTCGTCGCGTGGGACCTCCGGGGACACGGGCAGACCGAGGGGCCGGAGGATCCCGCCCGCTACTCGCCCGCGGCCTGCATGGAAGACATCGGAGCGCTGCTCGACGCCGAGGGAGAGGAACGCGCCGTCATCGGCGGGCACTCGTTGGGCGGCTACCTCTCGCTCGCGTTTGCCGATCGCTTTCCCGATCGCGTCCGCGCGCTCCTCCTGATCGGGACCGGCCCTGGCTTCAAGCGCGATGAACCCCGTCAGAACTGGAACGACAACGCCGTCCAGCAAGCGGAAAAGCTCGAGGCGCGCGGCCTCGACGCGCTGCCCCGCGGCCACGGCGACTGGGCCGGGACGCACCGCTCGGCCACGGCGTTGGCGTGCGCGGCCCGGGGCATGCTCGCGCAATCCGATGCGAGCGTGTACGAGGCATTGGCGCGGGTCCGCGTGCCGACGCTGGTGCTCGTGGGAGCCGAGGATCGCGCGTTCTTGAGGGCTGCCGACGTCATGGCGGGGAAGATCCCCCGAGCGACCAAGGTGGTGATCCCCGACGCGGGTCACGCCGTGAACGTCGACCAGCCCGAGGCGGTCAACCGCGCGTTGCGCGACTTCCTGGATTCGCTCTAGCGCGACGGGCGCGGGCAAGCGCGATCAAGGTCGCGCACACCGCCCCGGCCGCCGGCAAAGCACTCGGCTCCGGCACGGGCAAGGGGCCCGCCGCCGAGACCGCGCGGGAGAGCGCGTCCACCCAGCCATTGTCCTGGGTGCCATCCTCCCAGTCCCAGCCCAGCCACGAAATGTTGCCCGCACCGACCCGGAAGTATCCCAGCGCCGCGTCATCCGAACCCACTTGATACACCCGCGATGCGCCGCGCCCGACGACGATGCCGCGAAACACATCGGTGTTGTCGTTGGGAGGGAGACTTCCGTCGTTGGGAAGGCTCGCGCCCGGGCTTTGAAACGCGGTGCCCGCCACCGGGAACGCGATCGCTAGAGCCGGCGTCGCATCGGGGCAATCGCAACCGGGTGGCGGCGGGTCGGGCGGCTCGTCGCAAATCGTCGGATCGGGGGGCGCCGTGCACAGATCGATCGTGTTTGCCTCGGTTTGGTACAGCGGGTCCCGCGCCAACAGGCTCTCGAGCAGGTTCTCGGCGCTCGCCGCGGAGAGGACCAGCACGCCGCCGGCGCTCACCCAATCGAAGATCGCCATTTCGGCGCCGGAGGCGTCCAGGTCGGGCTGGGGATCGGCGATCTCCAGGTCTGGAAACACGAGTACGTCCGCGTCCGCGAGCGCCGCGCTCACCGCGGCGAGGCTCGTTCCGGTGAAGGGGCGTACATCGTGGCCGAGCGTGAGCAGCGACGTCTTCAGGTTGGCTGCGTCGCCTGGGGTATCGACGTAGGCCGGGTCGTCAAAAAACGCCACCGTCTGCTGGGTGAAGAAGGGCGCCAGGTCGTCGAGGACGGCGCGGTTGAGCGCGTCGACCCAGCCGCCGTCGGAATTGCCCTCCGGCCGCGCGTCGAGGAAAGTGTAGGCGAGCCAGGTGATCTTCCCCCCGCTGCCGTCGACGGGGTACGGCACGCTCACCACGGTGTCGGCGGGGAAGAACTGAAGGTTGTTGAAGAACTCGCCCTGGTGGTATTGGACGGCTTCCGGCGGGAGACTTTGCAGGCCGCGGTTCACGGCGCCGATTTGCTGGAGGATTCCCGCCGTGGTCTGAAAGGGCGACGCGATCGTCGCGTCCAAAATCGTTCCGGTCGCCGCGCCACCGCTCTCCGCGCCAAATCCGAACAGGGCGTTGACCAGTTCGCCGTTGTTGCTCCAGAACGAGGAGGTGGTGATAAAGATCCCGCCCCCGGCGACGAAGTTCCGGATCACGTCTCGCGCGGCCTCGCTCAGATCGGGATGCAGGGGCTGGCCCTGGAGGTCAAACCCCTCGATCGTCGGGATGACCAGCGCGTCTTTGCCGGCGAGCGCGGCGGCCCAGTCGGCGGCGGCAATCCCCGTAAAGGTCTCCACGTCGTGCCCGAGCGAGACGAGCAGCTCGCGCAGGTTCAGTGCCTCCGCTTGGGCGATACCGTCGTTCACGTTGTCGACGGTGTCGACATAGAAGCTGTTGTAAAAGAGGGCGACCGAGCGACCGGGGGTCGACGGCTCGGTGTTGCCGGTGAGCGCCCAGAAGTCGAGGTCGGTCTCGTTGAAGACGCCGGCCGGGTCGACAACGCGCAGCGTCCAGATTCCGCTGAGATCCCGCCCGCGAAACGCGTCGAGGTCGCCAACCGGCAGCGCCGAGGCTGTCACGCTCCCGGTGGTCGGCGCTGGATCCACCGCGCTCATCGAG
>CAJIBI010000394.1_pt1 | contig 27692 bp, 25 predicted proteins | sample 9199321 | NCBI WGS metagenome assembly CAJIBI01 (sample SAMEA7708294, study PRJEB35096) | sediment metagenome | biome: marine neritic benthic zone biome [ENVO:01000025]; feature: sediment [ENVO:00002007]; material: shallow marine sediment [ENVO:03000034] sea grass bed [ENVO_01000059] ... | reverse complement strand
TCGAGCGGGGCGATGGTGAGGTGAAAGACGCCGAGCTCCACCTCGCGATCCAGCTGATCGAACAGATCGCCAAAGACGAATTCGATCCGACGCCGTATCACGATGCCGTGAAAGCGCGCCTCGAGGAGGCGATCCAGCGCAAGATCGACGGTGAGGAGCACATCGCCGTGAGCGGAGACGAGGCGCCGCAGGGACAGATCATCGATCTCATGGAGGCGCTCAAGGCGAGCCTGGGCGACGACGCGGCCGCGGGTGGCGCAGGGGAAACACGGCGCGGCCCCAAACGTTCGAGCGAGTCGGGCGCACGAGCAAAAAAGGCGGACGCCGAGCCGGCGGCGAAAGCGCGACGGCGCGCGTCGAAGAAATAGATTCTCCAAAAAAGGCCTTGCCACGCGAGCGGAAATCGCGCACAGATTCCCGTGGTGGAGGGGAATCACACGCCTGCGTTCTCGACCGAGCAGGTCGCGGCATTGCTGGGCCTCTCGCTTTCGCAACTCCGGGGTTTTGTTCGCGCCGGAGTGATCGAGCCCGACCGCGGCCCAGGCGGCGAGCTCCACTTCTCGTTCCAGGACCTCGTGTTCCTCCGCGTGGTCAAGAACCTCTCGAACTCGCGGATCTCGCCGCGCCGCATGCGCCGCGCGTTGCGCCTGCTGCGCGAGCGCCTGCCCGAAGACCGCCCGCTCTCGGGCCTGCGTCTGCGTGCAGAGGGCCGCGAACTCGTGGTGCGCGATGACGAGCGATTGTGGAGCCCCGAATCGGGTCAGTTTGCCTTCGACTTCGAACCCGGGCCGGAACCGGTCGCTCCGGTCGCGATGCCCGAGGCCAGCCGCGACGATCCGCCCCTCGAACTCGACGAGAGCGCCGAGGGCTGGTACGTGCTCGCGAGTGAGCTCGAAGACGAGGAGCCGGGAGCCGCCCGACGCGCCTACGAACGGGCGCTCAGCCTCGACCCCAAGCACGCTGACGCCCACGTCAACCTCGGTTGCCTCGAACATGAGGGCGGGCAGCTGCAGCGCGCCGAGCTCCACTACCGGGCAGCACTCGACGCCAACGGGGAGCACGCCGTAGCGGCGTTCAACCTGGGCGTGGTGCTCGAAGATCGGCGTCGCTACGCAGAGGCCTGCGCCGCCTACCGCCGGGCGCTCGAAGCCGATGGCCGCCTCGCGGATGCACACTACAACCTCGCCCGGGTGCTCGAGCACCTCGGCGAGCAGGAAGCGTCGCTCCGCCATCTCCGCACCTACCGGACCCTGCAGCAAGAGAGCGAGTAGCCCTCCGACCCCAGGAGCCGCCCTCCTGTGCCGGCTGCGCAAGGGCGGGTAGGATCCGTGGGCAAGCCGAGACGTCCGCCCAAGGAGGCCCCTGTGAAATACGGAATCGCGACCTTTCCCACCGACTACTCGATCGCCCCCGGCGACCTGGCGCGCGCCGCCGAGGAGCGGGACTTCGAATCGTTCTGGGTGGCCGAGCACTCCCACATCCCGGTGGATCGCAAGGCGCCGTGGCCGGGCGGCGACGAGCTCCCGAAGATGTACTACGACGTCATGGACCCCTTTGTCGCGCTCGCGGCGGCGGCAGCAGTGACCGACCGCATCCTGCTGGCCACCGGCGTATGCCTGGTCATTCAACGTGACCCCATCCAGACCGCAAAGCTCGTGGCCTCGATCGACCAGGTGAGCGGTGGCCGCTTTTTGTTCGGGGTCGGCGCCGGTTGGAACATCGACGAGATGGAGAACCACGGCACCGACGGCGCCCGCCGCTTCAAGATTCTGCGCGAGCGGATCGAAGCGATGAAGGTGATTTGGACCGAGGACAAAGCCGAGTACCACGGCGAGTTCGTCGATTTCGACCCGATCTACGCCTGGCCCAAGCCGGTGCAAAAACCCCATCCGCCGATCCACGTCGGCGGGGTGTTCCCCGGGGCCGCACGCCGAGCGCTGCGCTGGGGCAACGGATGGTTCCCGATCCCGGGGCGGGGCGAATCCGACTACGGCGCGCTGCGGGAGAAGATCGAAACGCTCGCCGAAGCCGAGGGACGTGACCCGGCGGAGATCGAAATCACCGTCTTTGGCGCCGGGGCGGACGAGGCCGCGCTCGCGACCTATCGAGAGGCTGGGGTGGATCGGGTGACCCTGTTTGTGCCGCCCGTCGACCGGGACGCGAGCCTCAAAGCCCTCGACGAACAGCAGGCCCTCGCAGCGCGCGTGGGCTGAGCGGGCGTTGCCGCCCCCAACCACCCGGGCGTCCGGGGGCCGCGCGCCCGGGGGCCGGCGTCCTAACCCTGAGCCGGGTCGAACAGGTTCGGGGTCTTCGCCCACCCCTCGTCGTACGGGCTCCAGAAGATCGGCAGCAGCTCGACCTCTTGGAACCACCACCTGCCGTCGCGGCGCCGGTAGCGTTCCTCGTAGCGTCCGGCGCCCCATACCGCGCGGCCATCCTTCGTCGTATTGGGCTCGATCAAATACCAGCGTCCCCGCGCCGTATCGCCGTCCACGTGGATCTGCGGATTCATCACCATGTGGAGCCAGAACCGCATCATCTCGGGCAGGCTGCGAAAGAACTTGTCGATCGCATCCTTCCCCTCGTAGCGGCCGATTCCCGGCGCGTGCCATACGGCGTCGTCGAGAAACAGCGCGACCACGCGGTCCACGTCGTTGTCATCGACCCCAAAGCAGTATTCCGCCTTGAGGCTCTTGATCGCCTCGATGTCCTCGAGGACGCCCAGACGCGTGTCGATTTGTGTGAGGTCCACCGGGTTCTCCTCGTCGTCGCAGGCGCGGTTTAGAGCGACGGGTGCCGCGCGCTCCACTCGGTGTCCTGTTGCACCGCGTAGCCCGCCCGGCACAGCAGATCTTCGCTCAGGTGTCGCCCGACCAGCTGGTATCCGTACGGCGCGCCGGCGTCGTCCAAACCGGCCGGCAGGCAAATCGCCGGGCTGCGCGAGAGGTCGGCGGGTGCGGTGAAGTCGATCAGGCGCCCGACGTCTCCACCTTGCAGCGCGGCTTCGATCGCCGCGTTGGTCGGCGTACGATCGTGGCTCGAAGGCGAGAGCACCATGTCCACTTGCTGGAAGAGCGTCGCCATCGCGCCCGCGTAGCGCTCCCGCAGCGTGTGCGCTTCGGCGTAGTCGACCGCACTGGCCGCAAGACCCGCGTCGAGGAACGCCGCCAGGCCGGGCCCGTAGCGTTCGCGGCGCTCCGGGAAAAAGCCGGCGTGGGCCGCCGCAGCGTCTGCCGCGCAGAGGAGTCCCCATTTTGCATTGGCGGCGGCCGGGTCGGGCATCGTCACCGGCACGATTTCGGCGCCGCGGTCGCGGAGGATCTCGGCGGCCGCGAAGATCGCCGCGGCAGTTTGCGGGTCGACGTCCTCGCTGCAGTAGCGTTCATCGAGGCCCACGCGGAGCCTCCGCACGCCGTGTTCGAGCTCCGCGACGTAGGCGGGGACCGGCGCGCTGAGCGAGGTCGGGTCGGCGGGGTCGGCCCCGGCGATGATCTCGAGCACCGCCGCGGCGTCTTCGACGCATCGCGTGATCGGGCCGACGTGGTCGAGCGATTCCGAAAGCGGGAAGACATCGTGGCGACTGACCCGTCCCCAGGTGGGTTTCACGCCCACGTCCCCGCAGCAGTGGGTTGGAAAGCGGATCGAGCCGCCGGTGTCACTCCCGAGGGAGGCGAAGCACAGCCCGGCCGCGGTTGCCGCGCCGGAGCCACTCGAGGACACCCCAGTCCAGTAGTCGGCGTTCCAGGGGTTCACCGGGGGCTCGATCGAGGGATGGTGAAACGCGTACGCGCCCTCGGTGGTCTGGAGCTTGCCAAGCAGGACGGCGCCGGCTTCGCGCAGGCGCTTCGCGACCGTCGCCTCGCCGCCGGGGTTCCAGTTGGCGATCGCGGGGCCGCCCACGTGGGTGGGCGCGCCGGCGGTCGCGCAGAGGTCCTTCAGGGCGATCGGCACCCCGTGGAGCCGTCCGCGCACCCGGCCGGAGCGCAGCTCCACATCGGCCTGCTTGGCCTGTTGGAGCGCGAGCTCGGGTGTGACGGTTGCGTAGCTGCGAATGCGACCGTCCAGGGCGTCGACGCGCTCAAGCATGGAGCGGGTCAACTCCTCGGCCGTGAACTCGCCTCGGCGCAGGCGGCTGGAGACCTCGACGAGGGTCTGAAAATGGAGATCCATGCGCCACCTCTTGTCTGGCGGGAACGCGATGGTATCACGGCCGTGCGGCGAAACGCGTCGCAGTTGACGCCAACCCCGGGCGCCGCGTAGGGTGGGGTATCGGGCCGCGCCACGGCTCGCAGGGGGATCCCATGGACATCGAGAAGGTCGAGTTTGCGAGCGGCGACGGCCGTTGCGCCGGCGACTTGTATCTGCCCGACGCCGCGGTCGCGAACCGCGCGGGGGTCGTCCTGGGTCACGGGTTCAGCCTGGTGAAGGAAGCGCTCGTCGAGCACGGGCGGCGCTTTGCCGACGCGGGCCTCGTCGCGCTGGCGATCGACTACCGCAGCTTTGGCGAGAGCCCGGGCGAGCCGCGCGGGCAGCTCTTTCCGTTGAACCTGGTCGAGGACTTCCGCAGCGCGATCAGCTTTCTCGAGGGGCGGCCCGACGTGGATACCGAGCGCATCGGGATCTGGGGGACGAGCTTTGGCGGCGCCACGGTGATCTACACCGCCGGGGTCGACCTCCGGGCCAAAGCGGTCGTGGCCCAAGTGCCGGTCGTGAACGCGCGCCGCTGGATGCAGTCGTTGCGGACCAGCGACCAGTGGATCGAGCTCCAAGCCCGTCTCGTAGAAGACCGGCGCGAGCGATTCCGCACCGGAAGCGGTGCGCGGGTGCGCGTGGCCGGGCTCGGCGCTGAGGGGGAGTTCTGCGCGATGCCGGTGGACCGGCAGCTCATGAGCTTTCTCGAGGAGGCGGAGAAAGAGCTCAAGACCTGGCGTCCCGACCTCGTGCTCGAGTCGATGGAGAAGATCATCGAGTTCAACCCCGAGAGCGTGATCCACCAGATCGCGCCGCGCCCGCTGTTGATGATTGCAACCACGGGCTACGACATGATCCACCCGATCGACCAGGTGCTCGGCGCCTACGAGAAGGCGCTCGAGCCAAAACGGCTGACGCTGCTCCCCTACGAACAGACCGGCCTCTACAGCGAGCCCGGTTTTTCCGAATCGATCACCGAAGCGATCGCCTGGTTCGAGGAGTATCTCTAGAAGCCGCGGACCGGTCGCCTAGGCCGCCTAACGGGTGGATGGGCCGCGGACCCGTCACCTAGGCCGCGGCGAAGCCGCGGACCAAGAGCTCGCCGATCTGCACGGCGTTGAGCGCGGCGCCCTTGGCGAGCTGGTCGCCGACCACCCACAGCGCGAGGCCGCGGCGGCCCGACACCGTCGGATCTTCGCGCACGCGCCCCACGGCCACCTCATCCCGCATGCTTTGGGCGAGCGGGGTGGGGTAGATGTCGGCGGCGGGGTCGTCCATGACGACGAGCCCTGCCGCCCCGCGGAGGACATCGAGCGCGGCGTCGCGGCCCACCGGATCGCGAAATTCGAGGTTGAGCGAGACCGCGTGCGAGCGGAACACCGGAACCCGCACGCAGGTCGCGGTCGCCCGCAGCGCGGGGTGCTCGAGAATCTTGCGCCCCTCCCACACGAATTTCATCTCCTCTTTCGTGTAGAAGTTGTCCTGCACGGCGTCGATCCGCGGGATCAGGTTGAACGCGATTTGATGGGGTTGGTGCTCGACGCGCGGTTTTTCTCCGGCGCTCCAGGCGCGCACCTGGTGCTCGAGCTCCTCCATGGCCTGGGCGCCGGCGCCGCTGATGGCCTGGTAGCTCGACATCACGGCGCGCTCGAGCCCGAAGGCGCGGTGCAGCGGAGCCATGGCCATCAACGCCACGATCGTGGTGCAGTTGGGGTTGGCGATGATGCCGTGGTGCTTCGCGACGGCCCCGGGGTTGATCTCGGGGATGACCAGCGGAACGTCGTCGTCGTAGCGAAAGGCGCTCGAGTTATCGATCACGACGGCGCCGGCCGCGGCGGCCGCGGGGGCAAGGCGCTTGCTGATCCCACCGCCCGCGCTGAAAAACGCGTGGTCGATGCCGGCGAAGGAATCGGCTCCGAGCTCTTCCACGCGATGCGGCTCCCCACGAAAGGAGAGCGTGCGCCCCGCGCTTCGGGCGCTCGCCAGCAGGCGCAGCTCGCGAATCGGGTAGTTGCGATGCTCGAGAAGGCGGAGGAACTCGGCGCCGACGGCGCCCGTGGCCCCCGCGATGGCGACGCGGAGCTCGGACATAGGAACGGGAATCTAGCGTGCGCTGCGCTCGGTGTGCCGGGCCTTCCGTTCCGCGTCGAGAAAGGCCCCGAGCGAACGCTGCACCTGCTGCGCGCGCTCGCCCTGCCAGCCACGCAGGGCGCTGAGCACCAGATAGGCCTGGTTGGGCAACGCCGCCGCCCCTTCGCGTTCCACGGTTGCGAGCGCGGCCTCGGCGATTGCCCGGGCGGGGCACTTGGGGCACTGCTCGGTCACCGCCTTCAGGCATTCGATCACACCGAGCGAGCGCTGATAGTCGCGGGGTGCGGAATCGCTCATGCCGCCGCCCCGGGCCCGAGCGACAGCTCCACGACCTCCTCGAGCTCGCCCAGCGCCTGCTCGACGCTGGTGACCTTGATGGTCGTCATCCCGAGCGCTCGCGCCGCCTTGAGGTTGCGCCCGATGTCGTCAAGAAAGACCGACTCTTCCGGGGCGACCTCGAGGCGGTCGCACACGAGCTGGTAGATCCGGGGGTCGGGCTTGCGCAGGCCCACGACCGCCGACTCGACAAAGACATCAAAGAGCTCGCCCAGTTGCTGGGCGCGACGGCCGATCTCGTCGCCCTTCCAGTTGTTGGTGAGGGCGGCGGTGCGGTAGCGCTCGCGGCGCAGCGTCTCGATCGCGCGGATCATCGTGGGGCGCGGCTTCGCGTACTCGGCGATCCGTCGCATCATCTCGCGCGCCGAGATCTTGTGCCCGGCCGTTTCGCACTCTCGATCGAAGGCCGGGTAGAAGGACTCGAGGTCGAGCTCCCCCCGTTCCAAACGCGACCAAGCGCCCTCTGGGCCGGTCTCCACCACCACGCGGTTGACGTGGTTTTCAGGGATCCCGAGCTCGCGCTCGTAGTCGGCGATCAAGTGGAGCGGGGAGTCCATCACGACTCCCCCGAGATCAAAGATGACCGCCCGGATACCGCCCATCGCGCAAACCTAGGTCACGCGTCGCGCAGGTCGAGCACGGCGCCGTTGGGATGGTCGCGCTCGAGCAGCGCCCAGAGCTCGCCCGCAACGTCCTTGGGCGTGCGCAACGCGCCGCCCTCGTGGAGCTCGATGAAGCGAGCCACCTCCGGAAAATCCCGCGCCGGCGTATCGCGGATCTCCGCCTGCATCGCGGTCTGCACGATTCCCGGCGCGATGCAAAGGACGCGACACGGTCGCCCCCGGCGGTCGAGCTCGGCGCCCACGGTCCGGGTCCAGTGGTCGGTCGCGGCCTTGCCCGCGCAGTATCCCGACCACCCCATATACGCCGCCGACGAGGCGCCGGAACCGATAAAGAGCAGCGTCGAGCGCGGCTCGGGGTCGCGGCGCGAGAGCGCCCGCAAGAAGGCGTGCCCGAGGGCCTGAGGCGCCGCCGAGTTGAGCAGCACGTTGCGGATCTCCGCTTCGGGATCTCCCTCGCCCGCGAAACGGATCGGGCTCAGGACGCCCGCGGAGTGGACAAAGGTCACCTGTCCCCCGGTGAAGGTTGCCAGGGCCTCGTGAAAGCGGGCCTCCGCCGCCGGCCAGGCGGCCGGGTCGCTCAGGTCGAGTGCGACGTGCTCACTCCCCGGGGCCGGGCGGCGGCTCAGGTTGAGCACGCGCGCATCCGCGTAGGGCAAGGTCTCGAGCATGGCGAGCCCGATGCCCGACGAGGCGCCCGAAATGAAGATCAGATGCTCGGGATTGGCTGCACTCACGTCCGCGCGCCTCCGCTGCAGGCCTCTGGGTCGTCGCCCGCCCTACAGGCTATGCGTCTGCGTCGCGATCGTACCCCAAGTTCGGTGCGAGCCAGCGCTCGACGTCCGCGACGGGCATCCCTTTCCGCGCCGCGTAGTCGCGGATCTGCTCGCGGTCGAGCTTGCCCACGGTGAAGTACTTCGCCTGGGGGTGAGCAAAGTAGAGGCCGCTCACGCTCGCGCCCGGTCGCATGGCGCAGGTCTCGGTGAGCTCGATCCCCACGCTTGGGGCGTCCAGCAGCTTGAACAGACGTTGCTTCTCACTGTGGTCCGGGCAGGCCGGGTAGCCAAACGCGGGTCGGATGCCGCGGTAGCGCTCGGCCACGATCTCTTCCAGCGAGAGCGCCTCGGTCGCTCCGTAGCCCCACTCGCAGCGCGCGCGGAGGTGCAGCCACTCGGCCATCGCCTCTGCCAAGCGATCGGCCAGAGCCTTGACCATGATGGCGTTGTAGTCGTCCCCGCGGCGCTCGTACTCGGCGGCCGCCGCTTCGGCGCCAAGCCCCGCGGTCACCGCGAACGCGCCGATCGAGTCGACGCGCCCGCTCTCGACCGGTGCGATGTAGTCGGCCAGCGAGCGCAACGGCTTGCCCTCGCCGGGCTCCCGCTGCTGACGCAGCATCGGGAAGCGCATCAGCTCGGTCGCGGCGTCGGGCGCTTCGTAGAGCACGATGTCGTCGCCCTGGCTCTGGGCGGGCCAGAAGCCATACACCGCCTTGGCGACCAGGCGGCCCTCTTCGGTCAGGCTGCGCAGCAAGGTGCGCGCGTTGTCGTAAAGCTCTCGCGCCGCGGCGCCGTATTTCGGGCTGTCGAGGATTGCGGGAAACTTGCCGCGCAGCTCCCAGGCGGTGAAAAAGAAGGTCCAGTCGATGTAGTCGGCGACCTCGTCGAGATCGACCTCGTCGATCACGGTACGCCCGTAGAAGGAGGGGGTCGCGAGCTCGCTCCAGTCGAGCTCGAGGTGCCGCGCGCGGGCCGCCGGGAGGGACAGGAGCCGCGGGCCCGTGCCGCGATAGCTGTCGCGCAGGCTCTGCTGTTCGCGCGCGACCTCACTCGCGTAGCCGTCGCGCTCTTCGGGGTTGAGAAGACGCGACACGACGCCCACCGCGCGCGAGGCGTCGTGCACGTGGACCACCGGCGCGTTGTAGCCCGGCGCGATGCGAACGGCGGTGTGTTGCCGACTCGTGGTCGCGCCCCCGATGAGCAGCGGGATCTTCATTCCGCGCCGCTCCATCTCCTTGGCGACGTGCGCCATCTCGTCGAGCGAAGGAGTGATCAGGCCGGAGAGACCGACGATATCGGCGCCTTCGCGTTCCGCCGCATCCAGGATGTCGTTGCAGGGCGCCATGACCCCGAGGTCGACGACCCGGTAGTGGTTACAGCCCAGCACGACGCCGACGATGTTCTTCCCGATGTCGTGGACGTCGCCCTTGACCGTCGCCATCACGAGCGTGCCGTGGTCGGCGATCGTCTCGCCGCCTCCCTCGGCTTCGAGAAAGGGGGTCAGGTAGGCCACGGCGCGCTTCATCGCGCGGGCACTCTTCACGACCTGGGGGAGGAACATCTTGCCTTCCCCAAAGAGATCTCCGACCACCTGCATGCCCTGCATCAGGGGCCCCTCGATCACGCGGATCGGGCGACCGAGCGCGCAGCGCGCCTCCTCGGTGTCGACCTCGATGAAATCGACGACCCCGTGCACCAGGGCGTGGACGATGCGCGCCTCGACGTCTTTCTCGCGCCACGAGAGGTCGTCTTCCCGCCGCTTGGCCGCGCCCTGGAAGCGCTCGGCGATCTCGACAAGGCGTTCGGTAGCGTCGGCGCGTCGGTCGAAGAGCACGTCTTCGATGCGCTCGCGGAGCTCGGCGTCGACATCGTCTAGCACCGCGAGTTGTCCCGCATTCACGATGCCGAAGCGCATGCCCGCCGCGATGGCGTGGTAGAGAAACACGGCGTGCATGGCCTCGCGGACGGCGTCATTGCCCCGGAACGAGAAAGAGAGGTTGGACACGCCACCCGAGATCTGTGCGCCGGGGCAGCTCGCCAGGACCTCGGGGATCGCGTCGAGGTAGGCCAGGGCGTAGCGGTTGTGCTCCTCGATGCCGGTGGCGACCGCAAAGATGTTGGGATCAAAGAGGATGTCTTCGCCGGCGAAGCCCACCTCCTCGGTGAGGAGGCGAAACGCGCGCTGGCAGATCCGGACCTTGTGCTCCGCGGTCTCGGCTTGCCCGGTCTCGTCGAAGGCCATCACCACGACGCCCGCGCCGTAGTCGCGGACCCGCCGCGCGGCCTCCAAGAACGCCGGCTCGCCCTCTTTTAGGCTGATCGAATTCACCACGGCTTTGCCCTGCACGCAGCGGAGCCCGGCCTCGATCACCGACCACCGCGAGCTGTCGATCACGATCGGCACCCGCGCGATCTCGGGCTCACTCACGATCAGCTGCAAAAAGGTCTGCATCACCGCTTCGGAATCGAGCATCCCCTCGTCCATGTTGACATCGATCAGGTTCGCGCCGCCCCGCACCTGATCGAGCGCGACGTCCAGCGCCTTGTCGTAGTCTTCCTCGCGGATCAGCCGGGCGAAGCGACGCGAGCCAGTGACGTTGGTGCGCTCGCCGATCATCGTGAAGTTGCTGTCTTGCCGGAGCACAAACGCTTCGAGGCCTGAGAAGCGCGTCTGGCGGGTTCGCTCCGGTACGGTGCGCGGGGCTACGCCCTCTACCGCCGCCGCAATCGCGCGGATGTGGTCGGGGGTGGTACCGCAGCACCCCCCGACAACGTTCACCCATCCGGCGCGGGCGAACTCGCCCAGGGTGCCGGCGGTGACCTCGGGGGTCTCGTCGTAGTCGCCAAAGGGGTTGGGCAGGCCGGCGTTGGGGTAACAATGCGTGTAGGTCGGCGCGAGCCCCGACAACTCCTCGACGTAGGGCCGCATCTCGGCGCCCCCCAGTGAACAGTTGATGCCCACCACGAGGGGCTCGGCGTGCTCGACCGACGCCCAGAACGCCTCGAGCGTTTGCCCGGAGAGGGTTCGCCCGCTGCGGTCGGTAATCGTCACCGAAAGCAGCAGCGGGACCCGGCGAGCGCCTTCGCGGAACGTCTCGCGGATCGCGAGGATGGCCGCCTTGGCGTTGAGCGTGTCGAAGATCGTCTCGAGGATCAGCGCGTCCACGCCGCCTTCGATCAGGGCGACCGCTTGCTCGCGGTAGGCCGCCGCGACCTGCTCGAAGGTTACGGCTCGGAACCCCGGATCGTTGACATCGGGGGACAGCGAGAGCGTCTTGTTGAGAGGGCCCAGCGCACCCAGTACGAAACGCGGGCGTTCCGACGTCGCGTACGCGTCGGCCGCGCGTCGCGCCACCGCGGCCGCCGCGCGATTGATCTCGACCGCGTGCTCTTCCAAGCCGTACTCCGCTTGCGAAATCCGGTTGGCGTTGAAGGTGTTGGTCTCCACCAGGTCGCACCCGGCCCCGAGAAAGCCGCGATGAATCTCCTCGATGAGGTCGGGGCGCGTAAGCGAAAGCAGGTCGTTGTTCCCCACCAGGTCGCGGGCGGTTCCCGCGAAGTCGGTGCCCCGAAAATCCGCGGCCCGCAGCTCGAGGCGCTGGATCATGGTTCCCATCGCCCCGTCCATGACGAGGATGCGGCGGCGCAGGGCCTCCCCGAGCGGGTTAGCCGGGGCGGCGCTCGCGACGCTTCCTGCTCCTGCTCCTGCGGCGGGACGCGGCATAAACGGGATCTCCGGGTTCGAGGAGCGGGTCGGGTGAGGAGGAGGCGGGGCGAGGCCTTGACGCCTGCCAACGCATAATAGATCAAGGTATCCGAATAAGTCGATGTATCAAATCGGCGCTACCAGAGCGACCATTGAGCCGTCTCGCGCACGTAGAGGGCGAGCGTCGCGTTCGTGACCCCGTGGGCCACCACAGCACCGAGGAGGTCGCCGCGCCAGATGACCAGAGCGCCCATCAGCAGGCCATACGCTGTGGCCGCGATCCACTCCCCGGGGGCGTGACCCGCTGCGAACACGAGGCTCGAAAAGATCAGCCCGAAGCCTGTCCAGACGCCGGGAGAGAGATCGTTGATGGAGCGTTCGTGCAGCGCGCGTCCCAGTGGATCGGGGCGGCCGCTGCGGCGTTCCTGGAGCCACTGGGTGGCGCCGCGCAGCACAAGGCCTCGGAATAGCAGCTCCTCGACAAAGGGGACCACCAGCGCGGAGACGCCGAGGCGCCACCAAAACGCGCGGGGCTCCCAAGGGAGAACGTCTCCGTCCGCGTCGAGGAAAGGACGCTTCAGCGCGACCCAGAGCACCGTCCCCAGGATTCCGCCGAGGGTTCCCACCGCCACCGAGAGCGCCGCAGCCCGCGGCCCGCGGAGCGGGAGGTACCAGCGCGCCCCCCACAGGAGTGCCCCGATCGCCGCGGCCGCGGCCAGCGCGTAGCCCCCGCTGTCGCCAAGCAGGTCCCGGCCGCGGCTCACCCCGATGACGTACGCAAAATACGGCAACGCGTAGGGGAAAAGCAGGGCGTAGTTGGCCGGGGCTCGTCGGGCTGCCATTGGAGGGAGCATCGGCGTCTGGCGCGCAGGTTCAAGGCGTATTCCGCGCCCCGAAAGGGGTGGCGGCGGGGCTAATCCCCGAGCCGCGGCGCACCGATGGAGAGGGCGTGACGCCCTTCGATTCACCGATCCTTTCGACCCTCGAGGACGCCGGTACGGACGAGGCCTACGGCTCTTTTCTGTTGGAGCTGGGGGAAATCGTCGATTGGCTCCAGGATGCGGAGCTCCGCGGGGATCTCGAAGAGGTCGAGAAGCGCTGTGCGCAGCTCGCGAGGGATGGGGTGCGCTTTGGGCTCCCGCCGCTCAGCGAGATCAGCGAAGCGACCCGCGCGGCCTGCCGCGAGGGCGATCGCGAGGCCGTCCGCGATGCGCTGCTCGCGCTCACCGAAGTCGCGCGCCGGATCCGCCTCGCCTCGACCGCGCACTAGCGCGGAGGCATCCGCAGCCGCGCCCCCGGTGACGTGGCACAGGAGAGCACCTGGGCCGGTTCGGGTACACCGATCCCCAGCGCCTCGGTGCGGCGACGCAGCACACGCAGCGAGGAGTCGTGCGCGTTCCGGCTCAGGCCCCAGGGCGCTTCGCCCGCCGTGCGTGTCGAGACGAGCGTCCAGCCCTCCTCCGCGCTCTCGGCGTGCGCGGTACTCGCGGCGGCGGCGCGCGGAGCCAGGAGCGCGAGGGGCTTCGCGATGAGACCACCGCGCTGTGACAACGCTTGCGCACGGGCCCAATACTCGAAGGCCTCGCCGGCGTTGCGTGCGAGCAGCTCGCTCTGCCAATAGCGCTCCGCGCGCTCTCCGCGCAGGGCCGCCCCTAGGTCCTCGTCCGCGATCGCGCGGTGTGCCCACCCCCCGGGCGCCGGGAGCCGGCGAAAACGGCGATTGGCGCGACCGGCGGTGCGCCGAAGATGGGCGAGATCGCGCTGCATCAGGCGGGGCACTTCCGCGGAGACGCGGCGCGCGATCGCCCGCGCCACGGCCACGTCGTCCTCGCTGTAGCTCAGCAGAAATCTCCACCACAGGGTGCACGGGGCGTCATAGAAATAGCGATAGAGCTTGGCCAAGGTCGCCGCGGCCTGTCCGGGACCGACCGAAACGAGCTCGGTCCGTTCGAAATCGATCGGCACCAATTGGGTGCCCGCGGCGTGGGGAACCACCAGGACGTTGTTGGGCGCAAAGTCACGTTGGAGCACGCCGGCGGCGTGCATGCGGCGCGCCAGTGCACCGAGGGCGTGGGCCCAGCGCCGTTGCTCCGGCCAGTCCGGTCGCGCGTTGCGCCAGCAATCGAGGAGGTCGCGCGCGCCGTCGATGCGTTCCACTACGGCCACGCAGCGGCGCAGGCGCCCGGTCGGCGTCCGGTCTTCGGCGATCGCACGAAACAGCGGCGTCTCGATTCCCCGCTCTACGATCGCCTCGGCGCGTTGCCACTCGCGTCGCGCCTTTGAGCGGCGGAACCAGTCCCGCGGGCCACCGCGGTAGTCGTTCACCTTGAGCAAATAGGAGCGGCCGTCGTGGTCGAGCGCAAAGAGCATCTTGCGGCGTCCGCGTTTGATCGCCCGACGCGCGTCGGCCGTCGCGTCCACCACGGCCCGCGCGAGATCCCGCGCGTCACCCTCCAGACCCCCGCGGATCCAAAAACGCACACCACCGAGGGTGGTGCGCACCACCGCGTCCCGTGCAGCCACGACGCGCAGCTTAACGCCTCGCGTGCGCGCGAGCGCCTCTGCTTGACAGCGGAGCCGCCTGCGCCGAGCTTTTCGAGATGCAGTGTCACGCGTGTGGCTTGGGGTTGGTGGTCGCCGGAGGCGAACGGGTCGGGTTTCACGAGAGCTGCGAGGGCTGCCGCCGCGATCTGCACGTGTGTCTCAATTGCGCGTTTCACGACCCGGGCACCTACAACGAGTGCCGGGAACCCAATGCCGAGCGCGTCTCCGACCGCGAGCGCGCGAACCGCTGCGAGTACTTTTCGCCGGGCGCGGGCGTGGGTGGGAGCGAGCGACCCGGAGCGGCGCGCGACGCGCTCGAGGCGCTGTTCAAGAAATGAGGTGGAACTCGAAGACGGTGCGGCCGATCTGAATCTCGTCGCCCGCCTGGAGCGCCGCGCCGCGGACGCGCTTGCCGTTTACCTGGGTCCCGTTGGTCGATTGCAGATCTTCGATCGTGAACTCGCCGCTGTCTTCGTCCAACACGACGATCGCGTGCTCTCGGCTGATCCCGTCATCGAGCAGCGTGATGTCGGTGTTGGGATTGCGACCGATCACGGTCTCGGTTCCGTGCAGCTCGTAGCGGGTTCCCTCGAAGCCGCCGGCCTGGATGACCAGGACGGCGAGAGGGGCCGGGGCCGGCGCCATGGCCATTCCTCCTCGTCGCTGGTGCTATCGGCGCCGAAGTCGGACGGCTTGAGCCGCCGCCTGGGGCGCGGCGTTGAACGCCTTGCTGCGGCCGGCTTCGGCCGCGGCGGTCATCGGTACGGAAGGTCGTCCCGGCGATGCGACAGGGCAGGAAGGGTCTCGCGGAGCCGCGCCTGGGCGAGCAGGTCGCACTCCGCGAAGATCGGGCCCGCGCCGTCCGCGGCCTGCGCGATCACGAGGCCCCAGGGGTCGATCACCATCGAGCGCCCATAGCTGGCCCGCCCGCCGCCGTGTTCGCCCCATTGGGCCGCCGCGAGCACGAAGCATTGGTTCTCGATGGCGCGCGCCCGGAGCAGCACTTCCCAGTGATCTTTGCCCGTCTCGCGGGCGAAGGCCGAGGGAACGGCGAGCCAACGCGCGCCGCGTTCCACCAGGGCGCGGTAGAGCTCGGGAAAGCGGACGTCGTAGCAGATCGAGAGCCCGATCCCGCCAAACGGGGTGTCGACCACGTGGAGCTCGGTGCCGGCGGCAAAGGTCTCGCTCTCGGCGTAGCGGTTGCCCCCGCGCTCACGAAGGTCGACGTCGAACAGGTGCATCTTTCGGTAGACCGCTGCGATCGCGCCGTCGGGGGCGACGGCGACGCTCGTATTGCGGACCCGAGACTCTCCCGGCACGGCTTCCGGAAAGCTCCCCCCCAACAGCCACACGCCGTGGTGCGCCGCGGCTTCACGGAGCGCGCTTACGATGGGGCCGTCGAGGCCCTGCGGGCAGGCGATCGGGTCGCCTTCGTGCCGCATGTACGCGAAGTTTTCGGGCAGCGCGACGAGCTCTGCTCCCGCGCTCGCCGCCGCGTCGATCCAACCGCGCGCGTCCTTGAGGTTGGCGTCGACCTCGTCGCTCGAATTCATCTGGACTACGGCTACTCGCACGCGCGGAGCATACCGGGGCGGTATCTTGCGCGCCCGGGATCCGGGGCGGCGCGCGTGACCTCGCGCAGCGTGGCGGCCCCCGGTTCGGCGTTGGGCTTTGGGGTGGGGAGACACGGGGGTCAGGGCATGGCGATTCGCCGCAAATCGGCACCGCGCAGGGCGCGCACGCGTCTCAAACGTTACGGGCGAGCCTGGGACATCGGGCTCGACATCGGTGGCGCGGTGTCGCCGCCGCTCCCGCCCGGGCGCGGCGTCACCGCGCGCGAGCTCGCGCGCACAGCGTCCGAGGGCGACCGCGTGCTCGCGCGTCTTGCGACCGCGGGCGCCCCGTCGGGCTTTTTGACGCTGCCGCGGCGGGCGCGTGTGTTCGACGACATTGCGCGGAGCGCGCGGCGGTGGCGGCGGGCCGGAGTTCGCGACCTCATCCAAGTGGGCATCGGCGGCTCTTCGCTGGGGGCCGAGTGCGTATTTCGCGCGTTGGCCCATCCCGCCCACAACCTGCTGCCGGAAGCGCGTCGCAAGGGCCCGCGCCTCCACTTCCTCGACAATGTCGACCCCGACCGCATCCACGGGCTTCTCGAGGCAGTGGACCTCCGCCACAGCCTGATTCACGTCGTCTCGAAATCGGGCGGCACCGTCGAAACGGCGGCGGGCTTTCAGCTGCTGCGCGAGGCGCTGCGTGAGGCCCTGCCCAAATCGCGACGGGAACGCGCGCTCCGCGATCACGTGGTCGCCACCACCGGCGCGGGTCAACTGCGCGAGTTTTGTCTGGAAGAGGACATCGAAATGATCGATTTTCCAACCGATATCGGCGGTCGCTTTTCGGTTTTTACGGCGAGCGGTCTGTTCGCCCCGGCGGTGCTCGGCCTCGATATCGCGGGGCTCGTGCAGGGCGCCCGGCGGATGGCCAACCGCCTGGCGCGCGACCGTGCTGCCGACAACCTCGCCTGCGTGGCGGCGTCGGTGGCCTTCGTGCTCGGGGCCAGCAAGGGCATGTCGACCCAGGTCTTCTTTCCCTATGCCGACGCGCTCGAGCCGCTCGCCCGCTGGATGGTCCAGCTCACCGCCGAGAGCCTTGGCAAGGCGGACCCGGCCGGGACCGGACGGCGCAGCGCAGCCGGTGTCGGCTCCACACCGATTCCGGCGCGCGGCACCACCGATCAGCACTCCCAGGTACAGCTCTTTGTCGAGGGGCCCGCGGACAAACTGGTGGTGTTTGTGACCGCGGCGCGGAGTGGACGCGAGATCCGGTTGCCCACTGCGTTGCCCGAGGCGGACCCGGCTCGCTATCTCGCGGGGGTTCCGCTGGGCGAACTGCTGCGCGCGGAGCAAGCGGGGACGGCCATCGCGCTCTCCGAAGCCGAGCGCCCGACCCTCTGTTGGCGGCTTCCCCAGCTCCACCCGTACACCCTGGGTCAGCTGTTGCTCGCGTGGGAGGCGCAGACAGCGGTACACGCGGCGCTGCTCGGCGTGGACGCGTACGACCAACCCGGCGTGGAAGCGGGAAAGGTGGCCGCGTTTGCGCTGATCGGGCGCGACGGGTTCGAAACACAGCGGGCGCGCATCGAGCGCGCGCGCCCACCCGAGGTGTGGGTGGGAGATGCCGGACCCCGCGAAGAGTAGACCAGGCGAGCCGTGTCAGCGGCGGTATTGGCTCGGATCCACCCCAGTCCGGCGGATGACGTCGTAGAAGTCCTTGCGGTCCTTTTTGGCGAGCCGCGCCGCCTGGCTGATGTTGCCCCGGCAGCGGCGCAACAAGGCCTCGACGTAGCGCGTCTCGAAGGCGCGTTTGGCCTCGCGGAAGGAGGGGACGTGTTCGGGTGTCGCGGCGACACCGAGTGCCTCCGCCGTGATCGCGCCGCTTCCGGCGAGCGCGACGGCCTGGCGGACCCGTTCGAGCAGTTCGCCGACGTTCCCGTCCCAGCTCTCCTGCAACAAGGCTTCGCGGGCTTCGTTGCTGAAGCCCACGGCGGTCACGCCCGCCTCTGCAGAAAAGCGCGCGAGAAAGTGGGACGCGAGCGGGAGAATGTCTTCGGGGCGCTCGCCCAAAGGAGCGAGCGAGACGGTGCGCGCGGCGCCGCCAAAGAGCCCCTCGTAGCGGCGCTCGGGTGCCGTCACGATCACGCGAGCCGAGAGGACGTGGTCGCGATCTCCGCCCTCCTGTCGGAACGCCCCGGCCTTGAGCGCGCCAGTCAGCGCGGCCCGCGCGCTCGGCTCGAGCGCGTCGATGCCTTCGAGCACGAGGGTGCCGTTTGCCGCCCGCAGCAAGGCGCCGTCAAACGCCTGCGGGAGGGCGGGGTAGGTGCCGGCGACGCAGCCGAAGAGCTCACGCCCCTGCAGCGGTCCCGGAATCGATTCACAGTTCAGGATGACGAGGGCGTTCGCGGCGCGCGGACTCCACTGGTGGACGGCGCGCGCGAGCATCGACTTCCCGGTTCCCGGTGGCCCAAAGAGCAGCAGCGGCGCGTCGTCACGCGCCGCCTGCGCGCAGAGTTCGACGGCTTTTTGCATCGCCGGGCTCGCGGCGACGATCCGATCGCCGCGGCGCCGGCCAGCGCTCCGGTCGCCGGCGGCGGTCGTCGCATCGGAACTCGTCGACCGGGTGGTGTTGGGATTATCACCCGCATCTTGTTCACGCATCCGGTGGGGCCCCCCGAAAGAACGGCGTCCGAAGGCTATGAGTTGGAGTAGTGCTTTGTCAATGGAACAAGGGGCTTGCGATGCAGAAATGCCGGCTTATTTCCGCCGCTTGCAGGTTGTGGGACGGGCTGCGAGAGTGCGGCTGTGACCGACCCCGAACCCCTCGACCCCGGTTCTCGCGCGGATTCGAACGCGAATTTCGCTTCCCGGCGGGGAGTGGAGGGCCCGGCCCGCGGGGCCCCAACGGGGAGCGCGCCCGGGGAAGGAAGGGTTCGGCGGCTCAGCGAAGCGCTGATCGACCAAATCGCCGCCGGCGAAGTGGTGGAACGTCCGGCCTCGGTGGTGAAAGAGCTCGTCGAGAACGCGCTCGATGCCGGGGCCACCCGACTTCGCATCGAGGTAGACGGCGGCGGGATCGATCGGATCTGTGTGCGAGATGACGGTACCGGCATGGACGCGCGCGACGCGCGCGCCGCACTCCAACGCCACGCGACCAGCAAGCTGCGAAGCGCCGACGAGCTCGATGCGATTGCGAGCTTTGGATTCCGCGGAGAGGCGTTGCCAGCCATCGCCTCGGTTTCGAAATTTCGATTGCTCACGCGCGAGCGCGGCGATGCACCGGGTGTGGAACTGCGCGTAGAAGGGGGACGCATTCACGAGCGCGCCGCGCCGAGCATCGCACCGGGGACCCGCGTCGAGGTGGAGCACCTCTTCGCGCAGGTGCCTGCGCGCCGCAAATTCCTAAAACAACCCGCCACCGAGTGGCGTCATATCGTCGACTGGATTGCGCGGGCTGCGCTGGCGCGTCCCGATGTGCACTTCGATCTCCAACGCGACGGACGCCCGGCCTCGACGTGGCCCGCCGTCGCCGAACGACGTGATCGCGTCGCCGCGGTGTTATCGAGCCGGGAAAGCGAAGCGATGGTCGCGGTCGAAGCGTCGAGCGGGCTGCTGCGACTCGAGGGGTTCACTTCGCGCCCGGACGTGCACCGCGCGGGAACCGGCAGCCTCTACCTCTTCGTCAACGGCCGCCCGGTGCGCGATCGACTGCTCCGCCACGCGTTGCTCGAGGTCTATCGCGACGTCCTGCCCAAGGGCCGCTTCCCGAGCGCGGTCTTGTTCCTCTCGGTGCCGCCGGGCGAAGTCGATGTCAACGTCCACCCGGCCAAATGGGAAGTGCGTTTTCGCGATCCACGAGAAATACACAAATTTGTGTCACGCGGTGTGCGTCGCGCGCTCGAGCATCGCGCTTGGCTCGGCGGGGACACGGCGGCTTCGTCACCCGCGACGCGGGGCGGGTGGGCGCCCGATCGCGCGCAGCACCCAGAGGGCGGCGACGACTGGTCGTTCGCCGGCGAGGTCGATCGGGCCCCGGCGCGACCTCCGGCGCCCTGGAACGCACCCGCAGAGACGCCGGCGCTGTTTCGCGATGCGGCGGCGGGGGAGGCCGCGGGCCCTGGGCCGAGGCTCGGCGCGCTCGCGATTCACGGGCAACTGCACGCGACCTACCTGCTCGTCGAAGGCCGGGATGGCCTGCTGCTCGTCGATCAGCACGCCGCGCACGAGCGCGTCCTCTACGAACGCCTGCGATCCCAGTGGCGCGAAGGCAAGGTCGCACGCCAGCCGCTCTTGGTTCCCGTGACGGTGGAGCTCCAGCCCCGCGACGCGGCGCGGATCGCCGAGCACGCCGCGGAGGCCGAAGCGCTGGGCTTCGATCTGGAGCCCTTTGGCGGGGCGGCTTGGGTGATTCGAGCGCTTCCCGAGCTGCTGGCGGGGCGGGATCCGAGCGCCCTCGTGCTGGAGCTGGCGGACGCCCTCGGTCGCGACCCAAACGGGCCGCCGGTTCCGCGCGGCCTCGACCCCGCCGAGACGATCTTCGCGACCCTCGCCTGTCACAGCGCCCGGCGCGCGGGCGATCGGCTCGACGCGGCCGAGCAGCGCGCCCTGCTCGAGGCGGTGGACGCGATCCCCTGGGCGCCGACCTGCCCGCACGGCCGCCCCGTCGTCGTTCCGATTCCCCTCGCAGAGATCGAGCGGCGCTTCCGCCGCGCCTAGGCGCTCCGATGGCCGGCGCAGACGAGACCCCGGCACCCGTCGTGGTGGTGGCCGGCCCGACCGCCGCGGGAAAAAGCGAGACCGCGGTGGCCATCGCCGAGCGCTTTGGCGGAGAGATCCTGAACGCCGACTCCATGCAGGTCTATCGCTTTCTCGACATCGGGACGGCGAAGCCCGCAGCGACGCTGCGCGCCCGCGTCCCGCACCATCTCTACGACGTCGTGACACCCGACCAGCGCTACAGCGCCGGACGCTACGCGAACGACGCGCGGCAGGTGGCGAATGACGTGATTGCGCGGGGAAATCTCCCAGTCTTGACGGGGGGAACCGGCCTCTATCTTCGAGCTTTTTTGGAGGGTGTGGTCGAGACTCCGGCGGTGGACCCGGCGCGGCGCGCAGCCCTGGAACGCGAATCGGAGGAGGCGGTGGAGCAGGGCGACCCCCACCGTCTTCACCGACGCCTGACCGCGCTGGACCCCGAGAGCGCGGCGCGGATCCACCCCAACGATGTCCGGCGGACGCTTCGCGCCCTCGAGATCTGCGAGAGCACCGGCCGCTTGGCCTCCGAGCTTCGCGACGCCCACCACTTCGCGGATCGCCCGTACCGCGACCTCTACCTGGTGCTCGACCCGGGGCGGGCGGAGCTTGACCGGCGTATCGCCGCGCGTTCGCGCGCCATGATCGAAGGCGGCTTGTTGCAGGAGCTGCGCGGCCTCCTCGACCGCGGCTACGCCACCACGCTCGCTCCGCTCCAGGCGATCGGGTACCGGCACCTGCTCCCGGTCGCCGAAGGGCGCGACACCCTGGCGCACGCCCTGGAAGAGATGATCCGCGATACGCGACGCTTTGCGCGTCGCCAACGCACCTGGTTTCGCGGCGTCGAGCACGCAGTCTGGGTGGACCCCCGAGACCGCGACAAAGTGCTCGGCTTGGTCGAACGCTTCTGCCAACCGGCCGACCCCGAGCAGGCCGACCCCGAGCAGGCCGACCCCGAGCGGGCGGAGCCCGAGCCCACACCACCGTGACCACCGCGCTCCCGGTGGTGGCGATCGTGGGACGCCCCAACGTCGGCAAATCCACGCTGTTCAACCGCTACGCGGGCGCGCGACGGGCGATCGTCGAGGATCGACCCGGCATCACGCGCGACCGCATTCACGCCGTGATCGAAGTCGACTCCAAACCGGTGATGATCGTCGACACCGCGGGTCTCGACCGCGGCGCCGGGGGCGAGCTCGAACACGCGGTGCAGGAGCAGGCCCGCGTCGCCGTCGAGGAAGCCGATGCGGTCTTGTTCCTCGTCGACGGCAAGGCGGGCCTGTTGCCCGACGACGAGGAGATCGCCCGCACCCTGCGCCGTTCGCGCGCGCCGGTGGCCCTGCTGGTCAACAAGATCGACCTCCCCGCGCACGAAGGGCGCGTGGCGGAGTTCCATCGACTCGGCTTTGCGCGCACCTGGCCGGTCTCCGCCGAGCACGGCGGAGGCGCTTGGCATGCGCTGGAGGCGATCGTCGAGGAGCTGCACGGCGCGGAGCCCGGCCACCCAGAGGTGACGGATGTCCCGGACTATCGCGTCGCACTGGTCGGGCGGCCCAACGTCGGGAAAAGCTCGCTCTTCAATCGCTTGATCGGGGCCGAGCGCGCGGTGGTGTCGTCGGAGGGCGGCACGACGCGCGACGCGATCGACACCCGGGTCGAGCACGGGGGCGAGGTTTTTGAATTTGTCGACACCGCCGGGTTGCGGCGGGGCGTGCGGCGCGATCGCGTCGGGGAACGCGTGGGTGCGCTACTCGCGCTCCGCGCGATGGAGCGGGCTGAGGTGGTGTTGGTCGTGGCCGACGCCTCCGAGGGCGTGACGGACCGCGATCTCAACATCGTCGGCCGCGCGCGCGAGCAGGGGCGCGCGGTGGGGCTCGTGCTCAACAAGTGGGACCTGGTACAGGGCGAAGCCGAGGCAAAGCGGGTGGGGGAGGAGGCGCAGCGCGGCCTGCGCTTTGCCGCCGACACGCCGATCGTGCGCGTTTCGGCGCTCACGGGCGCCCGCGTCGACCGCATGTTTGCGCTCGTGCGCGATCTCTGCGCGGTAGCGCGGGCGCGGATCCCCACCGCCGAGCTCAACCGCTGGCTCGCCGAAGCGACCGCGGCGCACGAGCCCGCGATGGCGCAACGCGGCGCGCGCCGGCGACCGACGCGCTTTTTGTACGCAACCCAGGTGGGGATCTCCCCTCCGTCTTTCGTATTGTTCTGCAGCGACCCGCGATCGGTCCGCGCCTCCTACCGGCGCTACCTCGAGAACCGTTTGCGTGAACGCTTTGGTCTCGCCGGAACCCCGATCCGACTGGTCTTTCGTTCGCGCCGCACGGCCCAATAGGGGGTGCGCGGGCCGAGTCGAGGGATACTATTCGCGCGCGACGCACCCCACGGAACGTCGGGGTCGGCCCGGAGACGCGCATTGGCCCGCAGAAGAGGCAAAGAGCCCCACGACACGTTTGAAGAGCTCGAATCGCTCGGGAAGGGCCTGGTCGGGTGGGTGCAGGAGCACCTGTTGCTCGTGGGCGGCGTGGTGGTCGCGATCCTGATCAGCGCGGCTGTCGTCGGGGCCGCGCAATCGTGGCGCCGGGCCCAGAGCGACGAGGCATCCGCCGCGGTGGCCGACCTCCGGCGGGAATTCGTGGTCGCGATGGGCGGCGCGCCCAACGACTCCGTGGTGCCCGAGCCGGCGAACCCCGAGCGAGCGCGCGAGATCCGCGAGGAGTATGCGACGCGCTTTGCCGAAGTGGCGCGGCGCTATGCCGGAACCGGGGCCGCAGCGCTCGCCGCCTTCGAAGCGGGTGGGCTGTTTCTGACCCTCGAGTTTCCCGAGCGCGCCCTCGACCTGTGGCGGGAGGGAGCCCGCGCAACGGGCAGCGATTCGGCGCTGCGCGCGATGCTCGAAGCCCGCGTCGGGCATCTACTCGAAGACGCCGGCCGTTTTGACGAGGCGGCGCGCGCCCACGAAGCGGCAGCGAGCATCGAGAGCTATCCGATGCGCGCCTCCGCCCTGGGCGACGCCGTGCGTTGCTGGCTGGCGGCCGACGAGCCCGACGAGGCGCTGCGCGTCTACGCTCAGATCGAGCAGGATTTCGATACCGGCGCGCTCCCCGACTACGTGGTGGGCCGCGTGCGACAGCTGCGGGCCCGTCGCGAGCTCGCCGGCGAGGGCGCCGACGAATCGAGCTGAAACGCCGGCGTTAGTCCGCCTTCGGATGGAGCGGCGTGGTCAGCACAGAGCAGGTCGCCATGCGGACGGTCCGCTCCGCCACACTGCCCAGCAGGACATGCTTGAGCCCGGAGTGGCCGCGCGTTCCCATGATGATGAGATCGGCGTCGCACTCCTCGGCGAGGGCGGGGATCGCGACAGAGGGCGTGTCGTCGACCAGATGGGTGCGCGCTTCGACGCCCGCGTCGCGGAAGGCCGCGAGGACGCCTTGAATCCGCTCCGCGGCGTTGCGGTGCAGCGCCTCGACCCACTCGTTGGGCGGCGGCGGTTCGATCGAGACCCACGCAGCCTGGGGCGTGGCTTGGACGTGACAGATGTCGACGCTCGCCCCGAGCCACTTCGCAAACGCGACGGCGAGCTCCGCCGCGGCGTCGGCGTGCGGTGAGAAATCCGTCGCGAGGACGATACGCCGGATGTCGTCGGCCGCGCCCGCCTCGTCCTCTTTGACCACCAGAACCGGAGTCGTCGCCATGCGCAGGGTGCGCTCGGCGACGCTCCCGAGCATCATGTGGCGCAACCCGGTGTGGCCATGGCTCCCCATGACGATCACGTCGGCGTCGTGCTGGGCGGCGGCCGCCAAAATGGCGTCCACCGGTTCCTCGCGGGAGACCTCGCTGGTCGCGTCGAGGCCGCGGCCGACGAGGTCGGCGGCGATCGCCTCCACCTCTTTTTGGGCGGCGTCGCGGATCGCCTCCCAGTCCGGGGCAGGGATCGCAAACTCGTGGGACATGGCCGCCATGGGAAGCCGCACCGAGTGGACCAGGTGTAGGGTCGCGCCACCACGCCGCGCCAAGGCCGCCGCGCGCTCGGTCGCGGCACGAGCGGGTGCCGAGAAGTCCACAGCGACAACGATTGAGCGAATCGATTCCATTCGACGGTTCCTCCCACCGCGCCGCCCGCTCCGGAAAAGGCGCTTCTCGATCAGTCAGCAGATTTCGTGCCAGCCGCGCAAAGCGCAGCGGCTGGGAGAGGACCGGCGGCTGAGGCGTTTTGCCTCGGGGTTCGGCGTGGAGGCGTTCCGGCTCGCTTGCAGGGTCGCGGCTAGACGCGCCGCGCTGCGGCCGAGACCGCCGGCGCGCGGGCGAGTAGCTCTTGGAAGGACGCTTCGTCGAGGGTTTCGCGGCGCAACAACTCCTCCGCCACCCGCACCAGGGCCTCGCGGTGTTCGGCCAGCAATGCCTCGGCCTCTCGATACGCAGCGTCGAGGATGCCGACCACCTCCTGGTCGATTTCGCGCGCGGTGGCGTCGCTACAGCGGAGTGTTTGGGGAAGCGGACCCATGCCGGCGACGGCGGGATCGGGTGCGCAATCCATCAGGCCGGTGCTTTCGCCCATGCCGTATTGCACCACCATCTGACGAACGAGAGCGGTCGCCTGCTCGAGATCGTTTTGCGCGCCGGTGCTGACCTCTTCGCAGAACATGGCCTCCGAAGCGCGGCCCCCGAGTAGGGTGCGAACGCGGTCGAGCAGTGCGGAGCGGGCCAGCAGGAGCTGATCCCCGGTCGGGAGCTGCAGCGTGTAGCCGAGAGCCGCTCTGCCGCGCGGGACGATGCTGATCTTGCGCACGGGATCCGCGTGCTCCGAGTGTGCCGCCACGACCGCGTGGCCCGCTTCGTGGTAGGCGATGCGACGCTTGTCCTCCGGAGAGAGCCGGCGGCTTTTTCGTTCGGGCCCCGCCACCACCTTCTCGACCGCTTCGAGCACTGTGGCTTCGTCGATACTCGTGGCGGCGCGGCGCGCCGCGAGCAGCGCGGCCTCGTTCATCACGTTGGCGAGATCGGCCCCGGAAAAGCCGGGCGTGCTTTTCGCCACCTTTTCGAAGTCGACCGCGGGGTCGATCGGCTTTCCGCGCGCGTGAACACGCAGGATGGACTCGCGTCCGCGCAGGTCCGGCGCATCGACCACAACCTGGCGGTCGAAGCGACCGGGACGTAGCAACGCTCGGTCCAGGGTTTCGGGCCGGTTGGTCGCCGCGAGCAAGATCACGCCCGTGTTGGGTTCGAATCCGTCGAGTTCCACCAGGAGTTGGTTCAGCGTTTGCTCGCGTTCGTCGTTGCCGCCGACGCTGGGCATCGCGCGGTGGCGCCCGACCGCGTCGAGCTCGTCAATGAAGATGATGCAGGGGGCCGCCTCTTTGGCGCGGAGGAACAGGTCGCGAACGCGCGCCGCACCGACCCCCACAAACATCTCGACAAACTCACTCCCCGAAAGCGAGAAAAACGGCACCTTGGCCTGACCGGCGACGGCGCGAGCCAGCAGCGTTTTCCCGGTCCCGGGCGGGCCAACCAGCAGGACGCCCTTGGGGATCTTGGCGCCCAAAGCCCGGAATCGCTCCGGATCCTCGAGGAACTCGACGACCTCTTGAAGCTCCATCTTCGCTTCGTCACAGCCCGCGACGTCGGCGAACGACACCGAGTGCTCCCGCTGCGGGGTAATGCGCGCCGTCGTCTTCCCAAACCCCATCCAGCCGGGCTGGCCGCCCTTGAGGCTCTTCGAGACCCACGCCCAAAAGATGACGAGCAGCACGATGGGAAAAAGCAAAACCAGGAGGAGGGGGCCCCACACCGAGGGCGCCTCGCCGCTGAACTCGACGCCTTGGGTGCGCAGCTCGGTGACGAGCTTGGGGTCCTCCACCCGTGTGGTCCGGAATCGAATCGGCGCCGGGGTCGCCTCTGGGGTGCCCGGATCCCCGTCGACACCGGACGCGATCTCCCCAGAGATCGTGTGCTCGGAGACCACGCAGCGGAGGACCTCCCCGTTGGCGAGGTGTGCCTTGAATTGGCTGTACGAGATCGTCTCTTGGGTGCCAAGCCACTGGTTCGAAAGCAAGAGCAGGACGAGCAGGACACCGAGCCACACCCACAGCCCGGGCGTCAGCCCGCGCGGCAGGGCGCTTGCGGGGCGTCGCTCCCCGTCGCCGTTGGGCTCCCGACCGGGTTGGTTTCGCCCGATTAGTCTTCGTCGTGTTTGCACAGCCGGATCACACGCGGCTGGACGAGTTTTTCGAAATCGTCAAAACGCATCCGGAACGCGTGTTCGTGGTCCCCTCCGTTGAAGGTGATCTCGTCTTCCCGAGAGAGCGAGAGGCTCACATAGACCGGAAGGTCGTAGAGCGGCCCGAAGGGAGGAGCCGCCCCCACCTCGCAGTCGGGGCAGAGCGCCTCGATCTCCGATTCCCCCGCTTTGCGGACCGTGGCGGCGCCGAGTCCCTTGCGGACCTTGGAGATCGCCACCTCTTTGGACGCGGGCACGACCGCCATGGCGGGCGCGTCGTCGACCACGATAAAGACAGTCTTCGCGAAGTCCTCCGGGGGTGTGTGGGTGTGCGCCGCGGTCGCGCGAGCGTGAACGTCTCGTTCGTGCCGAATCATTTCATAGGGAATGCCCGCGTCGTCCAGGTAGTGTCGAAAGCGGGAAACGGCTTCCATGCTGGCCTCCTACCGTCGGGGGAGCGGTCGCTCGGGAACGCGGCTCAGCGCTCCCAGGCGGCGCGCACCAGGTTTTCTTGGTCTGCGTAGCGAAGCTGCAGCGAACCGCCGTAGGCGTGATGCACCGCGTCGGCGAGCGCACGGGCGAGATGGGAACCGGTGGTGGTCACCAGGACCGCGCCCTCTTCGAGCTCCTTGAGCTCGATCCTCCGCTGCAGCGGATGCGAGCGCGCTTCGCGCGCCTCCACATTGGCGAGCAGCGCCTCGATCTCGCCGCGGTGGGTGCAAAAAAAGGGTCCGCTCAGCCGCAGGAAACCGGCCGGGTATCCCCCCTCCGCCCGCTTACAGGCGGGACACAGTGTTTCCTTGGCGGCCCACGGCGCCGACGCGCGCTGCCAACGTCCCGATCGAACGCCCAACCCGCAGCCGCGACACACCGTGTCGTCTGACGGTTTGCGCTTGTCGCGATAGGGAT
>CAJIBI010000001.1_pt1 | contig 28237 bp, 22 predicted proteins | sample 9199321 | NCBI WGS metagenome assembly CAJIBI01 (sample SAMEA7708294, study PRJEB35096) | sediment metagenome | biome: marine neritic benthic zone biome [ENVO:01000025]; feature: sediment [ENVO:00002007]; material: shallow marine sediment [ENVO:03000034] sea grass bed [ENVO_01000059] ... | reverse complement strand
TCCGGCCTGGATGTACTTCGCGAAGGCTTCGCCTTCGCTGCGCGCTCCGCGGCTCGCGCCGCTCCGCTTGCCTCGGTGAAACTCGGTGGGGCGCGATTCCGGCCTGGATGTACTTCGCGAAGGCTTCGCCTTCGCTGCGCGCTCCGCGGCTCGCGCCGCTCCGCTTGCCCTATCCAACCACTCCGGCGTCGCGTAGGGCTTTGCGTGTGGCTTCGTCGAGACCGATCTCGGAGAGCACCTCGTCGGTGTGCGCGCCGAGGAGCGGCGGCGGCGCGCCGACCACGGCGGGGGTCTTGTCAAAATGCGCTGGCGGCGCCGCTTGGCGCAGGGTGCCGGCTTCGGGGTGCTCGATCTCGACGATGGAACCGTTGTGGCGGATCTGCGGGTCTTCGATCAACGCCTCGAGCGAGTGGACCGGGCCCGCGGGCACGTCCTCCGCCGAAACGCGTTCCACCAGCTCGGCGGTCGGCCACTTTTTGAACTCCTCGGTGAAGCGCGCCTCGAGGGGCTCCATGTTGACGATGCGGTCGCCGAGGGTGGCAAAGCGCGGATCCTCGGCGAGGTCGGGCGCATCGAGGGCTCGGCACAGACCCCGGAACTCGGAATCGGAGGCGGCAAACACGACGCAATGGCCGTCGGCGGTCTCCCGCAGCTTGTAGAGGTCGTAGAGCGGGAGGCCGGGCATCGTGCCCTCGCCCACAAAGGTGTGGGCCATCATCCCGTCGCACCAAAAGAACGCCAAGCCGGCGTCGATCATCGAGAGCTTGACGTGCTGCCCCCCGGCGCCGCGTTCGCGGGCGAAGAGAGCCGCGGTGATCGCTTGCGCAGCCGTGTACGAGGTCGATTTGTCGCACACGATGTTGCGCACCAGGTCGACGGGAAACCCGGGCGGGCGTTGCACCGCGACGTGACCGGTGAGCCCCTGGATCACCGGGTCGTAGACCCGGCGCTGGGCGTAGGGGCCGTCCTCGCCGTAGCCGCTGATCGAGCAGTAGATGATGTCCGCGTTGACCTTGCGGACCGCGGCCTCTCCCAGACCCAGCCGCTCCATCGCGCCGGGACGGAAGTTCTGCACAAACACGTCCGCCTCGGCGGCGAGCTTGAGAACGACTTCGCGTCCCTCTTCTTTCTGGAGGTTCAGTGCGATGGATCGCTTGCCGCGGTTTGCGTTGGCAAACAGCGCGGCCATGCCCCCCCGAAAGAAGTTGGGTACACGCGTGATGTCGCCCGCACCCGGGGGCTCCACCTTGATCACGTCGGCTCCCTGATCCGCGAGCATCATCGTCGCGAGCGGCCCCGAGATCACGGCCGAGCAGTCGAGAATTTTTACGCCATCGAGAGGTCCAGGCATAACGCCTCCAACTGTTTGAACTTCGCGAAGGCTTCGCCTTCGCTGCGCGGGTCGCTTCGCGACCCTTGCCTAGTAGCTTCGCGGCAGCTCGAGCACGTGCTCGGCGATGAAGTTGCGCACCATTTCGTTTGAGATGGGCGCGATGCGTCCCATACGGGATTCGCGCCAATAGCGCTCGACATTGAACTCCTTCGCGTAGCCGAACCCGCCAAACACCTGCATCGCGCGGTCGCAAGCGTTGAATGCCGCCTCGCTACAGCGCAGCTTGGCCATGTTCGCGAGCGGCCCCGCCGGGCGACCGGTGTCGTAGGCCCAGGCGGCCTTCTGCCACAGCAGATCGGCGGCCTCGAGCTCCGAGAGCGACTCCGCCAGCGGGTGGGCGATCGCCTGGTTCTGGCCGATGGGGCGGTTGAACACGATGCGCTCACGCGCGTAGCGGGTGGCGACATCGATGGCCCGGCGCCCGATCCCCACCGCTTCGGCGGCGATCACGATGCGTTCGGGGTTGAGACCGTCGAGCAGGTGGTAAAAGCCGCGACCGACCTCGCCGACCACGTCGTCCTTCGAAACCGGCAGATCTTCGATGTAGACCTCGTTCGAGTTCACCGCGTTGCGCCCGCACTTGGGAATCTCGCGGATGTCGCAGTGGTTGCGGTCGAGGTCGGCGAGGAACAGCGTCAACCCCTGGAGCGGCTTTTCGCATTCTTCGCGGGGGGTGGTTCGCGCGAGGAGCAGGATCTTCTGCGCCTGCTGGGCCTTGGTGTTCCAGACCTTTTTCCCGTTGACGATGAAGCGGTCGCCCTCCTCCCGGGCGAAGGTGCGAATCCGGCTGGTGTCGGTCCCGGCGTCGTCCTCGGTGACCCCAAAGGAGACGTGCAGCTCGCCGGAAGCGGTCGGCGGGAGCGTGCGCCGCTTCAGATCCTCCGAGCCGTGGTGGATCACGGGGCCCATCCCGAAGATCGACAGATGGAGGGTCGAGGCGGCGTTTTGAGCCCCGGCACTGTGGGCGACGGCATTGAGCAATACACCGGCATGGATCGTGCCGAGACCCGCGCCGCCGTACTGTTCCGGCACCAAGATTCCGATCCAGCCCTGCTCGGCAAAGGCGTTGTAGAACGCCCAAGGAAATTCGTGCTTTTCGTCGTGCTGTGCCCAGTACTCGTCGTCAAAGGCGGCCGCGATCTTGGCACTTTCGTCGTAGATGGCCTGGAGCTCGGTGTCGAGCGCGAAATCCATGGAGGTCCTCCCCCGCGCCGGTGTCTGGCCTTCCGGCGCGTCCGGGCGTCGGGGGAGGGTAGCCGCGCTACGAGACGCCCGCGATCGCGCGTCGAATCACCTCTGGCACTTTCTCGTGCACATCGGCGGGAACTCGAAAGGTCGTCATCCACTCGATTACGGCGAGATCGCTGGGGAGCACAGAGTCGCGGCCCGCGAGCAGGGCGCGGCCACGCAGGATCTTGATGGCCTTCACCAAAAAGCTTCGGTCGGTCAGAAGCGCGTTGGTCTCGTTGCAGTCGTGTTCCACTACCAGGATGCGGAAAAGCTCGAGCAGCGCGTCCTTGACCGCGTCCGGGACGGCGATCGCGGCGAGCCGATCGTGGAGGCGGTCGAGGATCGCCCGGTCACACACGGGTTCGGTGGCGGGGTGCTCGACCACCTCGCCGTCGGCGTAGCGGTCGATCAGCTGGCGGGCCCGAGCCTGGTCGCCCGAGGTAATGAGGCCCTGGACCCGAAGTTGCAAAGCAAAGCGATCGAGGTTCGCGGGGTCGAGGGGCTCGTTGTAGTAGTCGTCGTCCATCGGGTTGCCGGTGGCGATCGCGGTGAGCAAGGGGATCGGCGCATCGCCGAACTTCCGCTCGTTCAAGATCCGGAGCAGGATGTTGAGCGCCTCCCCCGGCGCACGCGAGATATCGTCCAACACGCAGATCTCGGCAGTCAGCAGCCCGCCCGGCTCGATGCGGTGATGGATCCGTTCGCCCCCCTCGATCTCACGACGCTCCAACACCACGTCGCCGACCAGCTCGGGGAGCCGCGTGTCGCGATGGAGCTGATAAAAGAAGAACGGGAGGCTCGACGCGTGGGCTGCCACCTCCGCCAGACGCGTCTTTGCGGCGCCCGGCGGGCCCTCCATGTAGACGTGCTCCCGGCACACCAGAGCCAGGAGCAGAGCCTCCTTGGAGTCGTCGTGCCCGATCACCTGTCGGTCGAGGGTGGCTCGCAACGGTGCGAGGACGTCGCTCATGCTGCCTCTTTTCGCGTGTGCCGCTCGGCGACGCAGATGCGGCCGGCGGGGTCGAGACGCGCGAGGAAACGCATCCCGTCGGTTTCGATCGAGATCGCGTCGAGCACCCGCGGACAGTCGCCCTTGCCCAGAAACACCGTGTGGATGCGCACCCCGAGCTCGGCCGCGAGCGCCCGCTCCTGTGTGACAACGGGATCGCCGAGCACGGGAACCCCGTCGGTCAGCAGAATGATGTGTCGGTTGGCCCCGCGGTGCTCCTGCAACGCCTCGAGCGCTTTGCGCAGTGGCGCCTCGTAGTTCGTGCGGCCTTTGGCCTGCGCGACACCCGCCGCGGCGAGCACCTCCCGGTAGTGACGATGGAGCAGCGATTCTCCGACCCGAAGCGGCGCCGCCTCGTGGTTGAATTCGATGTAGCCGACCTTCATCTTGCGCCGCGCCCCGGCGTGGACCAGACCGGCGACGACCGCGCCCGCCCAGCGGGCAAAGGGGCCAGCCATCGAGGCGCTGACATCCCGCAGCACCACGAGCGCGCCGCCTCGGGTCGGCTTTTCCCGCCGCAGCGAGCGCGGCATCCCCAGCAGGCGCCCCTCGACGAGGAGTTGGACCTCGACCGGGTCGGCGTCGAGGATCTCGTCGAACCGTCGCAAGGGGTGGAGGCTGCGGGGCGATCCGCCGGGATCCTCTTCTCGTTCGACGCGGCCGCGGTCGAGACGCCCGCGCAGCGCGCGCAGCAGCGCGTCGACCTCGGCGCTTTCATCGGCGCGCTCGTCGCGGGCCTCACCCCCCTGCTCGCCTGTCTCCTCGCGCCGCTCTTCCACCTTACGGGCACCGTCGGGCGAGCCCCCCTGCTCCACCCCCTCGCCCTCCTCGATATCGTCGGGTGGGGTGTCACCGCCGGTCTCGCGACCCTCGGCATCGGCCACCGTCTCTTCGACGACCGCATCCACCCACTCGAGCACCCGGGCTGGCACGCGTCGCGCAACCATAAAGCGCAACACCCGCAGGTCGCGCGTCTCCACTTTGTCGGCGCCACGGAGCAAGGCGTGAGCGCGCAGCAGCGAGATCGCCGCGCACCCGAACGCCCGGTCGGAAAGCAGCGCCCCACCCGCTTCGCGAGACAGTTCGACGAGGCGTGTCACCGCGCGGAGCCACGCGGCGCGGACAGCCGACGGGATTGCGAGCCCGGCCGCGGCGCGCTGGATCGCCCGGCGCTCCGCGGCGCGGATGCCGTTGCTTCGCTCGGGCGTTGCCGGGCTCCCCGCCGTCGCGAGAAGCGAGCGGCTGCGCCTCCAGTCGCGCGATTCCACCAGGCCCCGCATGCGAATCTGCACGGCAAAGCGATCGAGCTGCGACGGTTCGAGGGGATCCGCGTAGCCCTCGGGCGCGTCGGCGGGTGGCGCCGTCGCGATCGCGGACTCGAGCGGCAGCGCGTTCCCCAGCGCGACCCGCTCCGAAAGCACGCGCAAGAGTGTGCCCAACGCTTCGCCCGGAGCTCTTGGCAGGTCGTCGAGTAGAGCGAGTTCCGCACGCAACAGGGGCCCGGGGTGCAGGTCGCGCCGGATGCGCTCTCCCCCGTCGATGCGTTCGCGGCGAATCACGGCGTCGCCCAGCAGGTCGGTGTCACGCAGATCGCGGTGAAAGCGGATCGCAGCGAACTCGGCCCCGCAGGCGCCGGCCAGCGCCTCGGCGAGCGCGGTTTTCCCGCAGCCGGGAGGCCCCTCGAGATAGGCGTGCTGGCGCGCCACGAGCGCCAACAGCAGCCCCTCCTTGGCCTCGTCCTGACCGATCAGCGAAACCTCGAGTGCGTCTCGCAGCTGCGTGCACGCGCGGATCAGCTCTTCGCGGGGGGCCATGGCGCCGCAGCATAACCGACCTCGGCGCGGCGCCGCGGTCCGCGCGGCCGACGCGACCTGTGGGCCCGCGCATCGAAGGGCGAAGCGTGGTAGAAACGGGGACCCCGATCAATCGCGTACGGCCCGGCCCCGAATTCCGTGAGAACCGAGCGGGGATCCGCAGACGGATTGCGCCGCGCTCCACGCGAGTGGAGAACCGCGATCACAGCGCGCGCCGTAGCCCCTGCTCTTCTGCTCGTCGCGCTTGCGTTGAGCCCGCCGGCGTCCGGCCAAAGCCCCGGGAACCTTGTCCGGACGGCGCCCGCGATCCGCACCGCAATCGCGCCGGTGATCGACGGCGTCGTCGACGACGCCGTCTGGCAGCGGGCGGGGGTCGCCACCGATTTCATCCAGGTCGTTCCCAACGAGGGGGATACGCCGAGCCAGCGGACCGAGTTCCGCTTTCTCTACGACGACCAGAACCTCTATGTCGGGTTTCACTGCTATGACAGCGACCCGACCGGCATCGTCGCCCGCAGCCGCTTGCGCGACGAGCGCCCCGACTCCGACGACCGCATCGCCCTGATGATCGGCCCCTTTCTCGACCGCCGGAACGGCTTCATGTTCGTCTTGAACCCCAACGGCGCGCGGCGCGACCTGCTCGTCGAGAACAGCCGCACCACCCGTCCCGACTGGAACGGCATCTGGTACGCCAAGGCGCAGATCGACGCCGAAGGCTGGAGCGGGGAAATGCGAATCCCGTTTCAGACGATTGGTTACAAGCCGGATGTGACCGAGTGGGAGCTCAACATCTTCCGCCTGATCCGTCGCAACAACGAGCAGATCCGCTGGACCAACGCCTTCGTCAGCCGCTCGTTTGTCGACCTCGCGAACGCGGGCCTGCTCACGGGTATCGAGGGGATCAACCAGGGCCTCGGCTTGGACGTGGTGCCCTCAATGGCCGTGGAACAAAATCACCGGCAACCGTCGCGCGACTACAGCAACTTCATGCCAAGCCTCGACGTCTTCTACAAATTCACGCCCTCCCTCACCGGCGTGCTCACCGCCAACACGAACTTCAGCGAGACGCGGCTCGACGACCTCCGGCTCAACCTCACGCGCTTTGGCCTCTTTTTCCCGGAGAACCGCGATTTCTTTTTGCAGGACGCGAGCGTCTACGAGGACTTCGGGGGAATTCGCGAGAACGCCCGCCCCTTCTTCTCGAGGCGGATCGGCTTTGTCGAGGACGACCTCGGGCCGATTCGGGAGGCGATCCCGATCCGAGGCGGCGCCAAGCTCGTCGGTCGCGTAGGCCGGTTCAACCTCGGGCTGCTGAACGTCCAGACCGGGCACGACGGCGACACCGAGAACAAAAACCTTTCGGTCGCCCGGGTCTCGGCGAACGTGGGCCGAGAATCGCTGCTCGGGCTGGTGGCCACCCGCGGCGACCCGTCTTCGAACGGCGACAACTATCTTTGGGGCCTCGACTACCGCTACCGCAACAGCCAGGTCTTCGAGACCCGTGTATTCAACGGCGACTTCTGGTTTCAGCGCTCATCCTCGACGGGCCTCGCGGGGAACTCGGGCTCCTCCTCCGCCTTCGGGTTTCGCCTCGAATACCCCAACGACCGCTGGAACTGGCGGCTCGCCGCGCAAGAGATCGAAAAGAACTACTACCCCGGGCTCGGCTTCCTCAACCGCGAGGGCATCCGCCGCTACGACGGCTTTCTCCGCGCGCGGGCACGGCCCAAAGGCAGCTGGATCCGCACCGCCGACACGGAGTTGGAGGGCTACGTCGTCACCGGGACCGGAAACGACCTCGAGTCCGCCGACCTACGCACCCGCTGGGTCCGCCTCGAGAACCAGCAGGGGGACCGGTTCTGGTTGGGGACGCGCCACCAGCTCGAGAAGCTGAGCGAGCCCTTTGAGATCGTCCCCGGGAAGTTCATCCCGGTCGAACGCTACAACTGGAACCGCTTTGGCATGGCGCTCGAGACCGCGACCTCGCGGGTACTGAGCTTTTCGGGCAGTGTCGGCTTTGGCGGCTTTTACGACGGCCACTTGACCCAGGTTCGGGGCACCCTCACGTGGCGCCCCTCCCCGCTCTTCATCGGCGAGTTCTTTTACCAGCAGGCGTCAGCCAGCCTCCCCAAGGATCTGAGCTTCACCCAGCGTCTGGTGCGCGCCCGGGCGGTGCTTGCCTTCAACCCGGACCTGTCGTGGGAGACCATCGCGCAGTTCGACGCGGTCGAAGACGATTTCGTGCTCCAGAGCCGCGTGCGCTGGATCATCGTGCCGGGGCGAGAGCTCTTTGTGGTGTGGAATCAGGAGTTCGACGCCAACAGCTCGACGATCGCAAGCCAGTCGGCGCAGGGTGTGATCAAACTCAAATGGACCTTTCGCTTCTGAACGCCGATCGGCGCAACCCGGGAGCGGGGACGATCGACGGCAGGTCGTTCGGGGCGACCGAGGGCGCGATGGGGTGCCAGACCGTACCCTCTACGCGTCCCCGGGCGCGGGTGGGTTGGGAGCCACCGGGGTGCGAGGAGACGAGGCGATGAGCGAGCCCGACATTCGCATCGAGGACCGCAGCGGGGCCGGGAGCGAATCTCCCGAACTCTGGCCGGCCATTGTGATCCCCAAGGAGCGCCTGGCGGAGGAGGCCGAGCGCCTCGCTTCGCTGCCCCGTCCGAGCAACGGCCGCCGCCAGGCCCTGATCGTTCATCCCCGCGCAACCGCGCCGGGCCTGGGCCTCGCCCCGGGGATCCGGGTGGCGCTCGAGGTGCTGCTCCCGGGCGAAGAAACCGCACCGATCCGCCACAACTCGACCCAGGTCAATTTCTGCATCCGCGGGGGCGGCACCTCGCTGGTGCAGGGCCAGGAGATCCAGTTCGATCGGCACGACGTGTGGAACTTCCCCTGCTGGGCGACCTACCTCCACAAGAATCCGACCCGCGAGCTCCAGGTGCGGCTCACCTACTCCAACGCCGCCCTGCTCGAAAAGATGAACGTGCACGTCGTCGAGGAGAACCCACCGGCCGTGCAGCCGGTACCCGACCCCGACGAGTCGGCGGAGGCGCCGGCGAGCAAAGCCCCCTTTGAGACGTTCCCGCTGAATGAGTCGGGCGCGTGGCTGATGCCCTACGAGACCTTGATCAACCCCAAGCCCGTCGAATCGCGCGCGCTCCACTGGCCCTGGCAGGAGGTCAAGACCCACCTCGACAAGCTCCAGGCGCTCGGCAAGGAATACAAAGGCCGCCGCGTACTGTTGATGTACAACCCCCGCACCGGCGACACAAACGGCACGACGCCGAGCTTCTTCGCCACCATGTGCGTGCGGCCGGCGCACATCGTCGACCAGCCGCATCGCCACACCTCCGCGGCCATCAACTACTACTTCTCGGGCAGCGGCCGCAGCACGGTGGAGGGCCGCGTCTATCCGTGGAAGGCGGGCGATCTGATGCTCTCGGCGCCGGGATGGGGTGTGCACAACCACGCCTCCGACGGCGAAGTCGTCTACGAACTCACGATCCAGGACCAGCCCCTCAACCTCGCCATGGAGTCGCTCCTCTGGCAGGAGAACCTGAAAAAGCCCCTCGCGGTGCTCGGCGCCCAGGAGGGCTTTTCCACCAACCGCCGCAGCGCCGGCGGCGCGGGCCGGTGATGCCGGCCCCGGCGTGGCTGCGGGGCTCGTTTCCGCCCATCGTCACGCCCTTTCGCGACGGCAAGGTCGACTTTGAGTGCTTCGCAACGCTCCTCGAGCGCCAGATCGAGGCGGGGAGTCACGGCCTGCTGATCAACGGGACCAGCTCGGAACCCAGCACCCTGACGGTCGAGGAGCGCAATCAGCTGGTGGAGTTGGCGGTGCGCGTCGCGGCGGGGCGCGTGCCGGTGTGCGCGGCCACGGGGTCGCAATCTCACGCGGAGACGGTGGCGCTTACCGAGCACGCCGACCGCGTCGGGGCCGACGCGCTGCTCATCGTCACGCCCTACTACATTCGCCCACCCCAGCGCGGCCTGGTCGACTACTACGTCGACGTCTGCCGACGCAGCGAGCGACCGGCGCTGATCTACCACATCCCGGGCCGCACCGCGGTAAGCCTCGAGCTCGGCAGTCTCGCGGCAATCGGCGAGCGCACACCGAACCTGGTGGGGATGAAGCACGCCACCACCGACCTCGGCTATGTCACCGAAGCCCTGCGTCAGATGGGTGACGACTTCCGCATTTTTGTCGGGCTCGAGGAGCTCTCGCTGCCGATGATGAGCGTCGGCGCCTGCGGGATGATGAACGCGGTGGGCAACGTCGCCCCGCGTCGGGTGGCCGCCCTCTACGAGGCCGTGGCCGCCGGCCAGCTGGCAGAGGCGCGCCGACTGCACGAAGCGCTCTGGGAGCTCAACCGCTCGGTCTTTTTCGACACCAACCCGATTCCCGTGAAGTACATGCTGCGCCGCATGGGCGTCCTCGAGCGCAATGAGCACCGCCTTCCGATGATGCCGGCGCTCCCGGCGCTCGAGGCCCGCCTCGACGCGGTCCTCGAGCGCGCCGGGCTGCTCTAGATCGGCACGACGAGCGAGTTGGGCACGACCACCGAGTCAAAGATGCAGGCCAGCTCCCGAAACCGGAGCGCCGCGCCGGCCCCCTCGATGCGCGCCTCGTAGCGACCCGTCTGGAGGATCTTGGTCGCCTCCTCCACCAGGGTCTCGAGGACGCAATAGTTGGCGCGCGCCAGGAGCGGCGCGTCGGCCGCGTCGTGAGCCACCCGAACCCCGGTGATCAGATGCCGCAGCGCGCGGGGCTCGAACATCATGGTCTCGCGCAACGCCACGACGCGATCTTCCAGCATGCCACGGCTCTCGCAGCGCACCGTCGCCAGCGGGAGCCCCCGGTCCCAGTTTTCGCGGGGAATGATCTGGTAGAGACACTCGTCGCTGAAGAACGCGGGCCACGCTTCATACTCGCCGTCGTCGAGACACGCTGCGTAGCGGTCAAAGAGCTCCTGAACCGCGAAGCGGGTTTCCAGGCTCACGGGCCCGCGCGGCGCCCCCATCCTAGAGGTCCATCACCTCGCGGTAGTAGTCGTAGAAGGCGCGGATCGCCGCCTCGGTGACCATGTGGTCTTCGTCGCCGCGTTCACGTCCACCCATCTCCATGACGCCCGCGGCCTCGGGTGCCTCCCGAATCCCCTCCTGGCTCATCTTCATCACTTCGCTGTCGTCGCAGGACACGTAGCCCGCCGGGCCCATCAGGTTGGCCTGGCGCAGGCGCCGCCGCACCATGGCCGCGTCGTCGTCCGCGTAGCCAAAAAAGGTCCAGTCCAGGCGAAAGGCCTCGGGCCCCAACGGGACGATGTGCCGCATCGCGAGGGTGTTCGACTGCTGCTGGATGATCAGGTTCGGCCACAGCGTTTGCATCACGACCGTCGCGTCGCCGGGGTATTCCCGCACCGGGTCGAGCAGACGGGCGTCGCGCAGACGGAAATCGGGGCGAAGATTTTGGATGTCGCGGGTGGCCTCGCTGTGGCGCTGCTCCCCGCGCCGCGACACCAGGACGGCGTGTCGCCCGGTCTCGTCCATGTGGACGGCCGAGGGCTGATCGGCGCGAAACAGCCCAAAGGACACCAGAAAGACGTGCAACAGGCTCGCGTGATAGGGATCCTTGATGTTCTCGAACATCAACTTCCAGTTCGCGGGGATGCGCTGACGCGAGTAGCCGAGAACACGTAGCGCACGCCCGTCGAACACGCGGTCGAAAAAGCCCAGCATCGCCTCGCCCAGGTAGCGCTCGAGGGGCTCCACCGCGGCGTTGAAACTCGCAAAGACCACGCCGCCACGCTCGGCGACGACGCAGGGGCGGGGCCGATGCTGGGCCTTGTCGAAATCCGCGGGCATCCCCCCCTGCCCTTTGACGCCGCGCTCAAAGGGAACGCCCTTGAGCGCGCCCTCGAGGTCATAGACCCACTGATGGTAGGGGCAGGTGAATTTACGGGTGTTGCCAAGCGGCTGGCGACAGAACTGGACGCCGCGGTGTGCGCAGCGGTTCTCAAAGACATGAATCTGGGCGTCGGCCCCTCGGGTCACCACCACCGGCGTCTCGCCGACAGCGGAGCGCTTGAAATCGCCGGGCTCGGGAACCTCGGCGGCCAGGGCGACGTAGTTCCACGCCGGCTCGAACACCCGCTCTCGCTCGCGGCGGTAGATCTCCGGGTCGGTGTAGGCCCAATAGGGGACGCGGCTAGGGACTCGGGTGGGCGTCCGCAACGCGCCATCCGCCGGCCAGCGTCGCGGGGATTCGGCTCGCTCGTTGTCCACCGTCCCTCCCCGGCTCGGGATCCCGCCGTGCTAGATCAGCGGGATCACCTCCTTCGCGAACTCGCGGACCTGCTCGCGGGCCTGCGCCAGCGGAGGCAAGAGGCTGACCTCGCCCAACCCGAGCGCCTCGCCCTTGCGGATCTGTTCCGCAATCGCGGCGGGCTCTCCCACCAGGCAGGTTCCCTCGATCGCCTCGGGCGTGATGAATTTGCGTTCGCTCGCCGGGTAGAAGCTGCAGTGCCCCTCGTGCACCTCCTGAAAGCGCCGATCTTCGGGCGTGGCCATCTTGGCGACGTGATCGAGATATTCATCCCAAAGATTCTGGAAATACTCGGGAATCACCTCGTCGTTCTTCGTGTACTGCCAGACCTCGTAGACAAAGTGGATACAGCATACGACCCAGGACCCCGAGGCTTCGATCACACGAGCATCCGTGAGCTTTTCGCCGGGCTTGAGCACCACCGAGGCGGTGAGCGCGGTGGTGTGGAAATCGGGTGGCAGCGTCCGGCCGACGTCCGACGCTCCCTCCTCGACCATGCCGAGGTTGTAGCTGAGCGTGTCGGAGCGCTCGTTGAAAAGCGAGACCAGACCGTCGCCGTACATCCCGGCCGATTTGAGCGCCAGCGGGCCGTTGGCCGCGACGTAGATCGGCACCGGCTGCTCCGTATTGCGGAAGCCGGGGCCGTGGTCCATGAAACGGATGTTGCGGGTCTGATTGCGGTAGGTGAACTCGACCTCTTCACCGTGGAGCAGCGACCGGAGCACGCGCAGATACTCGCGAAATTCCTTCACCGGCATGGGACGCATCCCCATGATGCGCATCGCGGTGTGCCCGGTACCGATCCCGAGGAAGGTGCGCCCGGGCGCGATCTCGTTGATCGAGGCGATCGAGTGGGCCGTGACCGGTGCGATCCGCGTCCCGGCGATGGCGACGCCGGTGCCGATCCGAATCCGCGACGTGTTCGCCGCCGCGAGCGCCAGGACCGCGTAGCAATCCGACCACTGCATCTGGGTGTCCGGTACCCACGCGGCGTCGTAGCCCAACTCCTCGAGCTCTTTGATGATCTGCCAATCGCGGATGCGGGTGTGGATATGCGCGCTGAACTTCACGGCGGCCCCTCCTCCTGCCGGCGGACCGACACCCCGACCCCCGGCTTCTGCGCGACCAGTCTAGCCACAACCGCCGCCCCGCGGCGCGCTACCTTCCGCGACGCGATGGATCTTCTCGCGCCGGACGTCGTCGCCGACCCGTACCCCACCTTTGCTCGCTACCGGGAGCGCGGCGCGGTGCAGTGGAGCGACACCCACCGCGCCTGGATCGCGCTCGGCCACGAGGCGGTCCGGGCCGGGCTGCGCCACCCGGCGTTGTCCTCCGAGCGCCATATCGAGCTGCTGCGGGGTGCCGAGACGGATCACCCCGGGCACGCCTCGTTCCCCCGTTGGATGGTGTTCCGCGACGCGCCGGTCCACACGCGGCTGCGCAGCCTGGTGGGCAAGGCCTTCACACCGCGGGTGGTCGAGCGCCTCGCGCCGCGTGTCCAGAAGGTCGTGGATGAATGCCTCGACTCCTTTGCGCAAGACGGCGGTGGCGATTTTGTCGCTGGGTTTGCCTTCCCGCTTCCGGCGATTGTGATCGCCGAGCTGCTGGGGGCAGCGCCCGAGGACCGGCCGCTGTTTCGCCGCTGCAGCGAGGCGGTATCGGCGCTGGTCTTTCGCGAGGCCGGGTCCGGGCGTCACGAGCGCTCGCGCGAGGGTCTGGCGGAGCTGGGCGACTACTTTCGGGCGTTGGTCGAGACCAAGCGAAACGACCCGGGCGAAGACCTGATGAGCCACCTGGTCGCCGTCGAAGAGGCGGGCGATCTGCTCGACACCGAGGAGCTCATCGCGACCTGTATCATGATCCTCATCGCGGGACACGAAACGACCGCGAGTCTGCTGGCCTCGAGCGTGCTCGCCTTCGAGCGCTTTCCCGAACAGCGCGAACGCCTCCGGAGTGACGCGGAGGTGCTGCCGACCGCGGTCGAAGAATTGCTCCGCTTTGAGGGGCCGGCCAAGATGATCGGCCGGGTCGCGCGCGAGGAACTCGAGCTCGGGGGAGAAGCCATCCCCCGCGGCGCACGGGTTCTGCTCGTCCTGTCCGCAGCGAATCGCGACCCCGCGGTGTTCGACGATCCGGAGACCCTCGAGCTCGGCCGAGCGCCCAACCCCCACCTGGCGTTTGGCTTTGGCGAACACTTTTGCCTCGGCGCCCACCTCGCCCGGCTCGAGATGCGTCTGGCGCTGCGCTCGCTCTACACGCGCTGCCCCGGGTTGCGGGTCCTCACCGACCGACCCGCGTGGCGCCAGACCCTGGTGACGCGGACCCTCGAGCAGCTTCCCGTTGCACTCTAGAAATCCCCCGCAACCCCCCGAACAAATTCCCTTTTCCCTCACGGCACCGGGGCCGGGTGTGCCGCGCTCCGCACCCAACCGAGTGGAGCGGAAAGGGCTGGAGGTGGAGCCATGGCGTCAGAAGTTCCGGTCTTGAACGGGGTTCGCGTGGCGGGGCTCGGCGTCGACGAAATCGCGGCGCTCTAGGAGAGCACCATGCGTTTCGGGGTTCGCGTCGTGTTCGGTGCGCTGGGGCTGTGGATCGCGTCGGCGTTGGTGCCCGGCATGCACCTGGAGGGGGCGCTGACCCTCGCCTTCGCGGCGTTCTTTCTGGGCGTAGTGAACGCCTTCGTCAAGCCGGTCGCGATCTTTCTCACTTTTCCGATCACCGTCGTCACGCTGGGCCTGTTCTTGCTGGTGATCAACGCCGGGATGCTGGCGCTGGTGGCGTCGCTGCTCCCCAAGTTTTCGATCGATGGATTTGGCTCGGCGCTCCTGGGCGCGATGGTCGTGAGCCTGGTCTCGTGGATCGCGTCCCTGAGCATCGGCCCCGACGGACGTATCGAGGTGATCCGCGTGGAAGACCGCCCCCCGCACTAATTGATCACGTCGGTGATCTCGATGTTGCGGTTGCGCAACGTGGTGCCCTGCGCGCGCGACAACGCGGTCACCGAGTTGTGATAGATCTGCTGGGACAGAATTTTCTGCTCCTCTGCCTCCACCAGGTCGCGCTCGCGCTGGAGCACGTCGAAGGGTGTGGACTCGCCGTACTCGAGCCGCAGCCGCTCGGCCCGGAGCTGCTCCTCCGCTGCGAGACGCCGCCGCTCCGCCGCCTCGATCCCCTCGAGGGCGGCTTTGAGCTCCCGGGCCGCGCGGCGGATCTCCACGATCACCACCTGCTGCTCCCGACGAAGCCGCGATTCGGCCCGGCCCAGCTCAAAACGCGCGCGGCGATACGAATGCCGCTCTGAAACATTCCCAAACGGGATCGAGACGATGCCACGAACTGACCACTGCTTGGCGCTGTCCGTAAAGAGGTCGTCGGTGGAGTCCCAGAACTCGGGTCGCGTGCTCTGCACGGATCCGATCGGCGGTGATCCTGGGAGCAGGAGACGGTTGCGGTTTTCGCGGCCCGCGAGGCCTTCAAACCCGACGCCGCCGCGCACGTTGAATTCGGGAAGCCGTTGGTTGCGCGCGAATCGCAGCTCCAGCTCTTCGCGCTCTACGTTCTTGCGGAGCACCCCGAGCTGAGGACGCAGCTCGAACGCGATCTGGGCGGCTTCTGCGACATCGATGTCGCGCACCCCGATCCGATCCGGAGGATCGGTCGGTTCGATCGTGATATCGAACATCGCCGAAAATCCTTCGCCGAGGATCTCGTTGGCGAGCTCGTCCTGCCGGTTTCGGTACTCCGCCTCGGCGCGAATCACCGAGACCTCGCGCTCCGCGACGCCCGCCTCCGCCTCGGTCACCTCGACCTGGGACACCACGCCCACCTCGTACTGCACCCGCGTCTGGTCCTCGAGGGCGCGCGCGGTCTCGAGACTCTTGATCGCCACCCGCAGCGACTCCTTGGTCGCGATCAGCGCCCAGTAGGCGTCTTCGATCCTGCGCACCACGTCCATCAACCGGGTACGGAACTCCTCGTCCCCCGCGGCGACGCCGATGCGCCGCCGCCGCACCTCGGTCCACGGCTCGTTCCAGATGAGGTTCTTGAGCAGCGGGACCTCGACCTCCATGTTCACCCGCGAGCGAAACTCCGGGGACAGGGTCGAAATCGTCGACCCCGTCTGCACCGAGTCTCCGACATAGCTCACGGAGTATTCGCCGCCGAGCCACGGCACCAGACCGGAGATCGACCCGTCGGCATCGTAGATCCGGTCCGAGATCGAAATCGGGGTGCCCTGGAAGACGTTGGAGGTGGGTCTCTTGAGGTCCGCGACACCACCCTCGAACGACAGGGTCGGGTCGAACGCGCCCCACGCGACGCCGAGATCCTCGAGCGCCAGCAGCCGGCCGAGGCGCTCGACCTGGACGTCGAGGTTGTTCTGGACCCCCAGGGCGACCGCTTCGCCGAGTGAGAGCTGGCGCATGCGCTCCTCGCCCGCGGCGTCGGCGACCGGTTGCTGGCCTTCTTCCTCCTGCGCCACCGCGGGCGCGCCCACCGCGATGGCGGTGGCGATCGCGATCGGTACCCACTCGCTTCGCTGCATCACTTCCTCCAGTGCTCCAAGCCGCGTCGCAGATCTTCCAGGATCATGTAGTGCGCCGGGATGAGTAGCAGGGTTGCCGCCGTCGCGAATAGCACGCCGAAAGCGAGGGACGTAGCCATCGGGATCAAAAACTGCGCCTGCAGGCTGCGCTCGAGCATGATCGGGGTGAGGCCCGCAAAGGTCGTGAGTGAGGTCAGCGCGATCGCGCGAAAGCGCAGGCTCCCGGCCCGCTCGATCGCGGCGCGCGCCCCGGTGCCCCGCTCGCGGTCTTCGTTGGCGAATTTCACCAGCACCAGGCTGTCGTTTACCACGACGCCGGTGGCGGCGAGAATCCCGATGATCGAGAGCATGCTGAGGTCGCGCCCGGTCAGGACGTGGCCCCACACCGCACCCATCAGCCCGTAGGGGATAGCGGACATGATGATGAGCGGTTGCACATAGGAGCGCAGCGGCACCGCCAGGAGCGCGAAGATCGCGATCAGCGAGAGGGCAAAGCCGCGCTGGAAGTTCGCGAGCGTCTCACTCTGCTCGCGTTGCTCGCCCTCTAGCCGGTAGCTCACCCCCGCGTGGGCGGCCACGAGATCGGGCATCACGCGCGCCCGCAGGTCGGCCAAGATCTCGTTCGGGGTGACGCGGGTCTCGTCGACTTCGGCCGTCACGTTCACCACCCGCTGCCGGTCGCTGCGGCGGATCGTCGAATAGCCGCGTCCCAGCTGGGCGTCGGCGACCTGACCAAAGGGAACCGCCACCCCATCGGCCAGCCGGATCCGCATGTCCTCGATCGACGCCAGACTCTGCCGCTCGTACTCGGGATAGCGGACCATCACGCGGACGTCGTCGCGGCCGCGCTGGATGCGCTGCACCTCGTCGCCGTAGAACGCCTGCCGCACCTGGCGGCCGAGGTCCGAAAGCGAAAGACCCAGCGCCTCCGCCGAGGATCGGATCGAGAGCTGCAGTTCGCGTTTGCCCTCGCGAAACGAGGAGCGGACGTCGTAGACGCCCGGGTATTCCGCAAGGCGACCCTCGAGAAGCGTCGCGGCCCGTCGCAACACCGCGACGTCGGGGCCCCGCAGCTCGATATCGATCGGATCGCCCGCGGAGAACAGCGAGGACGAGAAGGTCAGCTCGACGGCGTCGGGAATCTCGCCGGAAATCTCGCGCCAGCGCTGCTCGATCTCTGTGCTCGAGACGCCGGGCCGCGATTCGGAAGGGACGAGCTCGAGATTGATCTCGCCGAGGTGGCCCCCGGCAAAGCTCCGCGCCCGAGCTCCGGGGTGTTCGGATTGGCGCGCGCGGTAGGGCTGGTCTCCCACCGTCGCCAAGACGTGACGGACGAGGCTCCGCTCCGCCCCGGCCCGCTCGTCGAACTCACGGCGGACCTGCTCGGCGCTTCGCTCCAGATGAAGCACCACCTCCGCGGTCACGGCCGCCGGGGTGCCCTCGGGCATCACGAGCTGCGCGACGACGTTGTCGCTCTCCACGTTGGGGATGAACACAAACCGCAGCCGGCCGCTCGCGGCGTAGCTGATCGTCATCGCGAACAGGGCGAGCCCCACCGCGGCGGTGAGATAGCGCCAGGTGATGCAGCGGCGGAGAAGTGGCGCGAAGCGCTCGCGGACAAAGTGCTGCAGGTGACCGTCGACCGCCGACTGGATGCGGGTCAGCGGCCAGAAGCCGCGGCCGCTCGTGCTGTGGGCCAGATGCGCCGGCAGGATGAACTTGGTCTCGATGAGCGACCACACGAGCGCGGTCAGCACCACCGCCGGGATGGCGCGGATCAGCCGCCCAAAGGTTCCCGGCAGCAAAAGCATCGGCGCGAAGGCGGCCATCGTGGTGAGCACCCCAAAAATCACGGGGGTGGTGATCTCGTGGGTGCCGCGGATCGCCGACTCGACGGGGTCTTCGCCCTGCTGTTGGTGTCGGTAGATGTTCTCCCCGGTGACGATGGCGTCGTCGACCAGGATGCCCAGCACGAGCAAGAACGCGAAGAGCGAGAGCATGTTGATCGAGACGCCCCAGGTCGGCACCAGCCACAGGCTCCCGAGCAGCGCGATCGGCACGCCGGCGGCGACCCAGATCGCGACCCGGGCCTGCAGGAAGAGCGCGAGGATCAGCAGCACCAAGACAAAGCCCTGCTGGCCGTTGCGTAGCAGCAGGTCGCGGCGACTGCGCAGCAGCTGGGTGTCGTCCTGCCAGGTGGTGACCGTGACGCCGGCCGGCAGGCGGTCGCGCGACTCCTCGAGGTAGCGGTGCACCGCCCCGGACACGCGGAGCGCGTTTTGCTGGCCGACGCGAAACACCTGCACGAGGACAGCCGGTTGCCCGTCGAAACGCGCCAGCTGATCGGTCTCGCGAAAGCCGTCGATCACGGTGGCGACGTCGCCCACCGTGAGGCGGCGCCCGTCGGCCATCGCGATCAGCGGCAGCGCTTCGAAGTCGCGGCGGTTGTAGGCCTGACCCTTTGCGCGCAGCAACACTTCGCCACCCCGCGCCTTGATGGTGCCCCCCGGGAGGTCGATCGAGCTGCGCCGCACCGCGGCCACCACGTCGTCAAAGGTCAACCCGTGGCGGCGCAGCCGCGCCTCCGACACCTCGATCGACACTTCGTAGGGTCGCGCCACGGCGAGGTCGACCTGGGTGATCTCGGGCTGCGCCGCGAGCTCGTCGCGCACCCGCTCGCCGATCCGTTTGATGGTGCGCTCGTCGGCGTCGCCGCCGATCGCAACGCTGATCACCTGGCGGCGCGCGAGCACCTCCTGCACGATCGGCCGCTCCGCCTCTTCGGGGAAGTTGTCGATCGAATCGACGCGGTTCTTGACGTCGTCGAGAACGCGACGGGTGTCGGCGTCGTCGAAGAGCTCCGCCGTGACCGAGCCGCCCCCCTCGCTCGAGCTCGAGGTAATGCGCTTGATTCCCTCGATGCCCTGGAGCTGCTCCTCGATCAGAATCGTGATGCCTTGCTCCACCTCCTGGGGCGCCGCGCCCGGGTAGTCGACCTGGACGCTCACCACGCCGAGCTGCACTTCGGGAAACACTTCCTGCTTGATGCGGGGAAGCGACAGAGCACCGCCGGCGATGATCACCACCATCAGTAGATTCGCGGCGACCGAGTTGCGCGCGAACCACGCGATCGCGCCCCTCATCGAGCCAGAATCCGCCGCACCCGCATGCCGTCGGTCGCGGCCTCGAGCGGCGACACACACACCACCTCGCCCGCAGCCAACCCCGACCCGATCACCACGCTGTCGCGCTCGCGCCGCAGCACGGTCACCGATCGAAAGCGCAGGACGTCTCCCTCGAGCACCAGCACCTGATCTCCGGCGCGCAGCGCCCCGCCCGGGAGCCGCACCGCTTCCGCCACCTCGCGACCCTCGATTTCGGCGCGCACAAAGAGCCCCGGGGCGAGTGGAGGGGTCTCCGTGTTGTCCGCGGCGCGGCCAAAGGGATCCTCGACCCGCGCGACCAGCGTGACCATGCGCGTCCGCGGGTCGATGCGCCCCTCGGTGCGGTGGATCGCTCCCCGCCAGCTCGCGTCGCTTCCCGCGACCTTGGCTCGCAGCCGCACGACCGGCCCCGCCCCTGCTTCGCTGGCCTCGAAGTCGAGGGGGATGCCCAGGTGGGCCAGGTCCTCGTCGGGAACCGGGAGCCGCACCTCGGCGCGGGCGATCGCGTAGATCGACGCGAGCGGCGTGCCGCGAGAGACGAATTGGCCGCGGTCGACTTCACGCGTCGCCACCCGCCCGTCGTAGGGGGCGCGGACCCGCGTGCGCTCGAGGTCGAGCTCGGCGCGAGCGAGGTCGGCCCGGGCGGAGCGCAGGGTGGCGCGGGCCACCTTGGCCTGGTTTTCCCCATCGTCCAGGTCGTCGCGGCTGCCGACCCCCTCCTCGACCAGTTGTCTGCGACGCTCGAGACGCCGCTCGGCGAGCAACGCCTCGCTCTCGCTGCGCTCGACTGCTGCCCGCGCTTTTTCGACAGCGACGCGGTACTCGCGGTCGTCGAGGCGCAGAAGCTCCTCGCCCTCGCGAAAAAAGCCCCCTTCCACCAGGGCGGGCCCGAGCTCGAGGACGCGGCCCCACACCTCGGCGACCAGCTCGCTGTGCACCGCGGCCTCCGCACTCCCCTCGGCTTCGACGTCCAGGCGAATCCGTTGAGGCTCCACCTCGAGCACCCGAACCAACGGCGGGAGAAACTCGGGGGACTCGACCACAACTTCCGGCCTCGTCGCGAGGAGCAGGACCACCACCACGGCCGCGCCGCCCAGCACCGCGAGCGGAAACACCCAGCGTCGCGGGGACGGCCCTAGCGATTCGCTCTCGCGTTGCGATTCTTCGGTCTCGACGGGCCGCAACGGACTCGTCACCTTGCAGCTCCTCCTCTGGGCGCATCAGGGATGGGCGCTTCGGGGATGGGCGCTTCGGGGATGGGCGCGCGAAAACCGGCGGCGAGGAACGTCACCAGCCGAGCCAGCCGGGTTCCGAGGTCGGCGTCCGGGATGCCAAAGGTCTCGCCGCGGCGCAGGCGGTGCGGGTCGGCGAGCTCGTGGATCATCACGCCCAGCATGTACTGAAAGCGGATAAACACCTCGGTCAACGGGATCGGAGCCAGGCTTCGCGCGAGCGCGGCGACAAAGCGCTCGGCGACTTCCCGAAACTGGGACACCACGGCATCCCGAAACTCCTCGCCAGCCTCCCAGTAGGCGCGGCACATCATCTGCGCAAAGAGCGGGCCGCGCTCTTCGGTCGCAATGAGTCGCAGCGCCGGCTCCAAAAAAGCGCGCAACAGGTCTTCGACGGCGATCGCGTTGCCCTGCGCCGCGCCCTCGAGCTCCTCGAGACGTTTCAGACGAACCTGGTTGACCGGCGCGATACGGCGCGCCATCACGGCCTCGAGCAAGGCCTGTTTGGAGCCCAGGTGGTAGTGGATCGCCGCGAGGTTCACGCCGGCCTCCCGGGTGACGGCGCGCAGCGAAGCGCCATCGACCCCGCGTTCCGCGAACAGACGCTCCGCGGCGTCGAGAATTCGCGTCTTGGTTCCTGCGCTCGGCATCCGGCCCGCCTCCGAAGCCCAAGGTTAGTTCAAACGATTGATTGAATCGAACGACACAATCGGTTCGCGCCCGGCTCGGCTTTAGGCCGAAATCTTCGAGCTAAATCAACGAGACCAGGCCGAAGTTGCCGGCCGAATGAACGCGATGCGGGCCAACTCGGGCCGGCTAGAGCACCTTCACCACCTGCGTGAAGTCGCGCATCGACTCGCGGAAGACCGCCATCGGCGGCATGAGGCTGATTTCTTTGAGCCCGCAGGCCTCCGCTTTGCGGATCTTTTCGGCGATCTCCGACGGACCCCCGACCAGGTGCGAGCCCTCGATCAACTCGGGCGTAATAAAGCGGCGCTCCGCGGGCGGGTGGTACGTGCAGTGTCCGTCGTGGACCTGGCGAAACCGTTTGTCAGAGGGGGTCTCCATGGCGTCGACGTAGTCACGGTACTCTTCCCAAATCCCGCTCATGAACTCGGGAATCATCTCTTCGTTGTGGGTGTACTCATAGATCTCGTACACGAAGTGGATCAGCGCCACGGCGAAGGAGCCACACGCGTCGACCACGCGGTCGTCGCGGAGCGTCTCTCCGGGACGCAGGACCACCGCGTTGCTCAGCGACGCGGTGTGATAGCTCTCATCGAGCGTGCGGCCGGCCGCCTCCGCACCCTGCTTCACCATTCCCATGTTGTAGGAGACCAGGTCCGGATTCTCCGCGCCCGCCGAGATGAGCCCGTCCCCGTAGCGACCCGCGATCTGCAGCGCCTTGGGGCCGTTGGCCGCAACGATGATCGGGATGCGATCGGCGGTGTTGCGAAAGCCGAGGTCTTGGTGGAGGAACTGAATGCTCTTGGTGACCCCGCGGAAGCTGTAGTCGACTTCGTCCCCGGCGAGCAGCGTCCGGACCACCCGGAGGTATTCGGAGAACTCCTTGAGCGGCATTGGATTCATGCCCATCACACGCATGGCAGTGTGACCGGTCCCGATGCCGAGGAAGGTGCGCCCGGGGGCCAAACGGTTGATCGAGGCGATCGAGTGCGCGGTCACCGGAGCGATGCGGGTCCCTGGAATGGCCACCCCGGTTCCGATCTTGATCCGCGTGGTCGCCTGCGCCATCAGCGCCATCGTCGCGTAGCAGTCCGACCAGATCATCTGCGAATCCGGCACCCACACGGCGTCAAAGCCGAGCTCCTCGGCATACTGCGCGATCGACCAATCGTCGATTTTGGTCGGGACGGTGATGCTGAATTCCATGTGCGGGCCTCCCTTGCGTAGCCCGCAGGGTACCGCGCGAAGCGCCTCGACGGCGAGCTCGATCCGGGTCGCCCTTGACTGAGGGACCTCGTGGCGTGGCCGCGCGCCGGCGCCGCATCCTACGGCTCGCGGTTCCGGTGATGGGTGGGATGGTGTCGCAAACCGTCCTCAACCTCGTCGATACCGCGATGGTCGGCCGCTTGGGCACGATCCCCTTGGCCGCGACGGGGCTGGCCAGCTACGTGAACGTGATCTCGGTAGCGTTCTTGATGGGGATCGCTTCCGGTGTCCAGGCCAAGGCGGCCCAACGGGTGGGCGGTGGACTCGCGCACGACGCAGCCCTCCCCCTCAACGCCGGGTTGATCCTCACGGCGGTGCTCGCCCTCCCCTTCGCCGCGGCGATGATCGGCTTCGCCCCAGACATTCTGTCGATGCTGAGCCGGGACGACGAGGTGACGGCGATCGCGACCCCCTACCTCCAGGTGCGCCAGCTCGGCGTCGCCGCGGTCGGGATCAACTTTGTCTTTCGCGGCTATTGGAACGCCGTCGAGCGGCCACGCCTCTACCTATCCACCCTGCTTCTCGTTCACGCCACGAATATCTTTCTGAATTGGGTTCTGATCTTCGGCCATCTCGGTGCGCCGGCGCTCGGGGCGGTCGGCGCCGGCGCGGCGAGCGCGGTCGCGGTGTGGTTCGGCTCGGCGTTGCATCTCTATCTCGCGACACGCTACGCCCGCGCCGCCGGTTTTGCGCGCGCCCGGCCGCGCGGGCCGCTCTTCGCCGAGTTGGTGCGGCTGGCGATTCCGGCCGGCGTCCAGCAGCTGCTTTTTTTTCTCGGGATGGCCTCTTTTTTTGCAATTGTCGGGCGCGTAAGCGCGCAGGCGTTGGCGGCGACCACCGTCCTGATGAACCTCAGCCTGGCCTGGATCCTCCCCGCGAATGCGTTTGGCCTGGCGGCCGCGTCGTTCGCGGGCCAGGCCTTTGGCGCGGGCGACACCGCCGACGCGGACCGCTGGGTGTGGCAGGTCGCGCGCCTCGGGGCGGTGATCGTGGCGGTGCTCGCGCTCCCGGCCCTCGTGGTGCCCGACCTGATCTTGGGAGGCTTTCTGCCGGAGGCCGACGCCGTCGGGCTGGCGCGCCGGCCGCTTCAGCTGACCGCCGCGACGATCGGCATCGAGGCGGTCGGCATCGTCATGCTGAACGCGCATTTTGGCGTCGGCGCGATGCGACGGGTGCTCACGCTGTCGACGATCGCCCTATGGGTCTTTTGTGTCCCCGCCGCGGGGTTCGCGGGGCCGGTCGCCGGCGCCCCTTTTTTCGCGGTGTGGGGTGTGTGGGTCACCTACCGCGTCCTGTTGGCGTTCGCGATGACCTGGAGCTGGCGGCGCCGCGACTGGGCGCGGCCTACGCCGTCAGCCGCAGCGGCAAACGCTTGATGCCCCCGATGAAGCTCGAGCGGAGTCGTTCGACCGGCCCGTCGAGTTCTACCCGTTCGCGGCGCCGGATCATCGCCCCGAGGATCGCCCGCAGCTCGAGCCGGGCGAGGTGCGCGCCCAGGCACACGTGTTCGCCGATGCCAAAAGCGAGGTGGCGGTTGGGGCGGCGCTCGATCGCAAAGCGATGCGGATCCTCGAAGACCTCCTCGTCGCGGTTGGCCGAGGGATAGAACAACGCGACGCGCTCGCCGCCTCGAATCACGACGTCGCCGATCTCGACGTCGTCCGCCGCAGTGCGCATGAAATGAATCACGGGGCTGGTCCACCGAAGCACTTCCTCTACGGCGCCGTCGAGCGCAGCGGGGTGCCGGCGCAACGTGGCGATCGCGTCGGGATGGTCGAGCAGGGCCAGGAGCCCACCGCTGGTGGCATTTCGGGTCGTTTCGAAACCGGCCGCCACCAGCAACATCAGGTACGAGAGCAGCTCGAACTCGGGGACCCAGTCCCCCTCGATCCGCGCGTTGGCGAGGACGCTGATGAGATCCTCGCGCGGACGCTCGCGTCGGTCTTTGACAAGACCGGCGAAATAGGAGTAGCCCTCTTTGAACGCGGCCTCGGAGGTCTCCCGGGGCGTTCCCTCGCGGAACTCCGGATCGGAAGCACCAATGATCCGATTTGTGATGTGGACAAAGCGATCCCGCTCCGCCTCGGGGATACCGAGCATCTTCGCGATCACCGTCAGCGGGAGCACCGCCGCGACCTCGGAGACAAATTCGATGTGCTCGTGGCGTACCACCGCGTCGAGGAGAGACTCGGCGATGCGCTCCACCTCGGCGCGCTTGGGGGCGATCGAACGCGGCTTGAAGTGATCGCTCATCAAGCGCCGGTACACGCGGTGCTCGGGCGGATCCATCGTCAAGAGGTTGTGGGTGAGCGGGTCCTCGTAACTGACCTGGTCCTTGGGGAGCGCCACCGTCCCCCGGCTGTTCACAAACTGGTCGGGCCGCTTGGAAATCGAAACGATGTCGGCGTAGCGGGTGACTGCCCAAAAGCGTGGGTACCCCTCGACCTCGCACCACGCGATCGGCGCCTCGTTGCGCAGTCGCTCCCAGGCGGCGTGCGGATATCCGTGTTCCTGGTAGTGCGCGCCGTCGATGACCTCGCGCGGTGCAAAGGGTCGCTGCTCCATGGAGCCCTCTTGGGTTTTGTGTACTATAAATGGTACTGTAGTACTGATAATGGTATCCCACAATGGCAGCCAGTAGCGGCGCGGAGGCGCCGCGGCGAGGTCCGGAGCGGCGCGAGGCAATCCTCGATGCGCTCGAAGCGATTTTCTTGAACGAGGGGTTCCGGGGGCTCACGGTGGGCGCGCTGGCGGCTCGTCTGCGCTGTTCCCGCAGCACGCTATACGCGCTCGCCCCCACCAAAGAAGCCCTCTTTCTGCTGGTGGAAGACCGCATCCTGCGCCGCATTGGCCGCGAGGCCCGCCGCCGAGCGGGGGCGTGCGAAGATGCCGGCGACCGGGTCGCGGCGTTCCTGGAGAGCACCATCTCGAGCCTGCGCCCCGTCGGCGAGGCCTTTCTCGATGACGTGTTTCGCTATGAGCCGGCGCGCCAACTCTTCGACCGGCACCAGCGCGGTGCGATGGAGACGCTCCAGCACTTGATCGCAGAGGGCATCGCCGCCGGCGCCCTCAAAGGCGTCGACCCGCGCATCGCCGCCGAAGCCCTCGACGCCGCGGTCCAAAGGGTGCGTGACCCGGCGTTCCTCCGTGACACCGGCATCAGCCCGAGTGACGCTTTCGCACAAGTCAGCCAATTGTTGCGCCACGGCCTGATTCGCCCCGGCACACGCGCCTGACGCCGTGCTCGCAGCGGCGCGGTGGGGACCGCCCCCGAGTTGGGGAGTTCGTCTCCCCTTGCGTTCTGGGTCGGTTGCACTCGGGAGCGGGCCCGTAGCGTCATGCCGCTTTGCGCGGCGCCCCGCCCGTCGAGGGGGCACGGCCTTCGATCGCTTGCGGGTCCGGGTGCGACCGACTTCGATCCTGCGTCGTCTCCGCGAGCGATTGATAGCGGAGCACTCCCACCGCGATCGCGACTGCAACCGACACTGCGTAGAACACAATACTTGCCAAGCGTGACCTCTCACCCCAGAACGTGGGCGCAAGCTCGCCGACGATTGTGGCGCCGATGGGGCGGCGACACGGAAATGCCGTGGCGATGCGGTGCGCGCGCGTCCGCCGAATCACCTACGCTTACCACGGGAGACAACGCATGTTTCGTGGCGCGATTGCACTTGTCCTCTTGACCGTCGCGGCGTGTTCGTCCACGCCCCTGGGCGCGCAGCGCGAAGCCCAGCGGGCGTACCGCGAGTGCGTCGAGCTAAACGGCGAGGCGCGCTGTCAACGCGAGAAAGCGCTCGCCGATAAGCGTCGCCGCGAGCTCAACGATCGCGATCTCAACCGGCGCACCACCCGCGAACTCGATCCCCTGTAGCCGCCGGGTGCGGTGTGGACCGGTTCAGCCCTGGCTCTGCGGCCGGATGACGCCCAGGCACGGACACTCCTCGCGCCCTTGTGGAATCAGGACGAGGGGGGCCCCGCGGCGTCTGAACTCCATTTGCGCGACCTGGACATCGAGCAGCGGCGCGCACACATCGCTTCGCGGGATGGCGACGATCATGTCCATCCCACCCGGGATGCCGATGACACCGACTAGGGGGAAACGCCCCCGCAAAAACGTGCGCGTCTCGTCGCTACCCACCACGCGGTATTGCGAGACCGCGCGCGGCGCTTGACCGCGTGGCCCCCTCGCCGCGCGCGCCGTGAACCACGACTCCAGCGAGAGCGTGCCAATCGGGTTGCAGACGGCCTCGGGCGTCGACATACGGCCAAAGGTTCCGACGTTTCGGAAATTGACGCGAGTCTCGCTCTGGAGGACCGCGTGACAATCGGGCGTCGGATCGAACACGAGGCGTTGGTCGAAACGTTCGGTCACAACCCGGGCGACCAGCTTGTCCTCCCAAGGGCCCACCTCCGAGATCCGCGCCACAAGCGGGCGACCGACCGAGTGGGCCACGTTCCCGCCCACCTGTTCCGCCGTGCTCTTCAGAAAGCAAGCGCTGAGAGCCGCGGTGGCGGCAGCGAGGCCGAGACAGAGGATCGAGCGGAGGGGACGTCGGTTCATGGCCGCATTGTAGATCGTGTCGCCGCGGCCGGTCACGCGCCCGCAATCGCCCGCTTCCGAAGCGCCACGCTTTTCGCCATCCTGCGCGGTCCCGGAACGAACGCGACCCCTCCGCGCAGCGATGAGGAGATGCGGAATGCACCCCAACCGGAGACGTGGGAGACGTGGGAGACGTGGGAGACGCTGGCTCCTCGCGTGCGCGGCGCTCCCCCTGCTCGCATCCGGACCCTCCCCGATTGCGCCGCCACCTCCCGCTTCGCCGCCCGAGCACTCCGAGACGCCCGAGCGCTCCGCGCCAGCGCCCGCAACGGAGGGGCTCCGGGTCGGTTGGCGCCGTCTCGTTTTTCGGGCGTCGAAGTTCCCCGGTCGCGCGAAGACGGACATCCGGCTCGGGGTGGTGACCGCCGAGGAGGCAGAGGCGTCCCTGGTTGTGCGCCCCGGCGGGCCAGCCATCTCACCAGACGGCGCGAACGTCGCGTTAATGAAGATGGACATCGAATCGGTGGTGGGGTTCAAGCGCAAGCAGTGGTTCGGGAGCGTTTGGTTCCAACTCGGGGGTGGGGGTAGTGGGTTGGCCTTCCAGCGGATTCGCTTCAAGCCCGGCGAAGACGGGACCAACAAGATCTACCGCTACTCCTCGGAGGGCGTGTTTCGAACCGTCGCCGAACCTGGAAGTGCCCGCGAAGCCAAACTTCCACCGGAGCAGTGGAGCCGGTCGGCCAACCGGTTCTTTCCCTTCGACGTGCAGCGGGCGGGCTGCCCACAGGTCTCGGAGCCCTCCGTGTTGCTGTATCTAATCTCGGCGACCAAACTGTCTCGGGGCGACCAGCTTCAGGTCTGCGTCTTCAACAAGAAGGCGCTGTACCACGCCACGCTCGATGCGGTCGGTTCCGAGCCTGTGGCGGTGCAATACGTTCGCGAAGTTGCGGGGCGTTCGGAACGTGTCGATCGGGAGATCGCGGCGCTCCGGTTGCGGCTAACCGCTCAGCCCGACGACCCCGGGGTGGTCC
>CAJIBI010000014.1_pt1 | contig 28853 bp, 28 predicted proteins | sample 9199321 | NCBI WGS metagenome assembly CAJIBI01 (sample SAMEA7708294, study PRJEB35096) | sediment metagenome | biome: marine neritic benthic zone biome [ENVO:01000025]; feature: sediment [ENVO:00002007]; material: shallow marine sediment [ENVO:03000034] sea grass bed [ENVO_01000059] ... | reverse complement strand
CGGTGGCGGCCCTTGCCGGGGTGACCGAGCGCGTCCGCTTTGGCTTGAACGCCGTGGTGGCGCCGCTCCGCGACCCGCTCGTGCTGGCGAAGCAGTGCGCCACCATCGACTTCCTGAGCGGCGGGCGCATGCTCCCGATGTTTGGGGTGGGCTATCCGGCCGCTGCGGAGTGGCGCGCCACGGGGCGCGACCCGAAGACGCGGGGCCGCCAGGCCAACGAGATGTTCGAGCTGATGCGACGCCTGTGGAACGAAGAGAAGGTCACCTTCGAGGGCGAATTCTACCGCTACGAAGAGGCGACGATCGCGCCCCGACCCGTGCAACAGCCGATCCCGCTCTGGATCGGAGGCAACAGCAAAGCGGCGATCCGGCGCACCGCGCGTCTCGGCAACGGCTGGATCGGGGGGATCGCCACGGTCGACCAGGTGCGGCAGGTGATCCGCGACATCCGCGCCGAGCTCGAGGTCGTGGGGCGCTCGATCGACGACGACCATTTCGGTTCGAGCCTGGCGTTCCGCATCGGGAACTGGGACGACGAGGCGGTGCAGAACTATCCGCTGTTGCGCCGGCCGGGGATCGGCGACATCGACCTGAAGCCGCTGCTCTGCATCGGGAGCGTCCAGGAGCTGATCGGTCGGCTCAAGGAGTACCGCGAGGCGGGCGCGTCGAAATTCGTGCTCTTTCCGATCGCCAACGAAGAAGACGACGTCTTCTACCAGACCCAGCAGGTGGTCGAAGAGGTCATCCCCGCGATCGAGGGTTGAGCCCGTAGTCGATCCACGCTCGCCGAAGTCGGTCGGGGGTTTCCTCCGGGGAATGGCTCGGCCGCTTTCGTGAGCGCAGGGGTGCGCGTGTACATCGAGCTCTGCCGAGTCGTTTGAGCGGCCTGCGCTTGAGTTCCTCTCCGGAAACCCCCGACCGACTTCGACTCGGGTCCTGGCTCGCGTCCCGCTCTCGCGCGGGCGTCGTCTGAAACGCGCTGGGCGGGTAGAGGGACTGAGGGAACCGGCAGTCGATCAGTCGTTTTCGAGGGTGTAGACGCGGTAGGTCACGAGGTTCGGGCCCAGGCGGCCCTCCCCAACGGCCAAACGGTTGTTGAGCCACGCATAGCGCTCGTCCCCGGTTTCGAACTGGATCTGCACCATGAAATACGAGTCGCCGAACTCGGTGCTTCCGCCCGACTCCATCGCGGCAGCGATCTTCTCGTTGATTTCCAGGCGCCCGCGGTAGGTCAGGTAGAGGACCGCGTCGTCGTTGGACTCAAAAACCGCGCGTACATCGAGCCGCACCGTCCCGCGGTCGTCGACGAGCGCCCAGTCGGCGCCACTCGCGCGGACCCGTCCCGCTAGACGCGGGCCTTTGAATTCGCCGCCAGTGAGGTCCACGATCGCCCGCTCGCCGAGCGGCCCTTTTCCGGCGCTGATTCCCGGCTTCAACGTCGCCGTGTACTCACACAAAAATTCGAGACGCATGGTGTCTCCTAGTTGGCGCCGGATTGGGCCGGGGGTTCCTGGAGAGGAACTCAAGCGCAGGCCGCTCAACAGCGGTTGTCAATCTCGATGTTCACGCGGACCGCGAAGCACCGAAAGCGGCCGAGCCATTCCCCGGAAGGAACCCCCGGCCCAATCCGGCCTTCCCATGTCTCGACCGCGAATGGCTAACGGGTCAGCCAGTCAAACTTCTGCGGCTTCCGCGTGGCCTTGGGGTCGATCATGATGTTGACCAGGCTCGGCACCGCGCTGTCCATCGCTTCTTTGAGCGCCTTGCTCATCTCCTCGGGTGTGGTCGCGAAGTAGCCCTTGCCGCCGAAGGCCTCGATCACCTGGTCGTAGCGCGCGCTCGGGGTGTAGACCGAGGGCTGCGGCGGGTCGGCCAGCTCGGCGACACCTTGACCGATGCCGTTGTTGTTGATCACGACAAAGGTGATCGGGAGCTTGTGGCGACACGCCGTCTCCACCTCCATGCCGCTGAAGCCAAAGGCCGAGTCGCCCTCGACGCAGACCACCTTCTTTTCGGGGTGCACCGCCGCCGCCCCGATTGCGAAGCCCAGCCCGACGCCCATCGTGCCAAAGCTTCCGGCGTCGAGGCGGTGTCGCGGCTCGTAGTTGTTGAGCACGCTGCGCCCGATGTCCATCGTGTTGGCGCCCTCGCTGCAGATGATCGCATCGCGCGGGGCGGCGTCGCGGATCTCGCGCAGCACCCGGTAATACCCCATCGGCACCGAGTCGTCGTTCATCATCGCCTCGACGAGCTGGCGGTTCTCTTCGATCTTCTGGTTGAGCTCCCCCCACCACGGGGAATCGCTCGAAAAGCGCAGCGGCTCGGCACCGACCGCGTCGTTCAGCTGCCCCATGATCGCCTTGGCGTCGCCGACGAGCGCCGCCTCGGTGGGCACGTTGGTGCCGACCTCTTCCGCGGCGATGTCGAGCTGCACGATCCGGACGTCTTTGTTGAAGCGCGGCGGCAGCCCGAAGTGCATGATCCAGTTGAGCCGAGCGCCGATCAAGAACACGACGTCGGCGTTTTGCAACGCGTGGGAGCGCGCCGGTGCGATCGAGAGCTCGTGGTCGTCGGGCACGACGCCCTTCCCCATCGGCGAGGGCAGGAAGGGAAGCCCGGTCGCCTCGAGGAACGAACGCACCTCGGCTTCGGCGCGCGAGTACGCGGCGCCCTTGCCGACGATGACAAGCGGGCGCTCGGCGCTGCGCAGCGCGGCGATCGCCCGCTCCACCGCCTTGGGGTCGGCCAGGCTCTGGGGCGCTTCGGGGCAGCGCGCGCGCCAATCGAGCTCCGTCTCCTCGATCTGATCGGTGATGACGTCGTTGGGCAGGTCGACGTAGACGGCACCCGGGCGACCGTAGAGCGAGGTGCGCACCGCTTTTTCGAGGTAGAGCGGAACGCGCGAGAGCCGGTCGGGCCGGGTCGACATCTTCACGAAGGGCCGCGCCGACTCCACCTGCGGCGCCTCCTGGAATGCGCCCTGCTCGTTTTGATACGAGTCGTTGGCGCCGCCGAGGAGAATCATCGGCCAGCAATTCGACCACGCGTTGGAGAGGCCCGCGATCCCGTGGACCATGCCCGGCCCCGACACCACGAGGCAGGCGCCGGGTCGCTGGGTGAGGTAGCCGACCGCGCCGGCCGCGTAGCTCGCGGCCTGCTCGTTGCGAAACCCGATGTAGCGGATCCCCTCGCGCTGCGCGGCCGCGGCGATCCCTTGCACCGGGAAACCGACCACACCGAACATCGTGTCGATGCCCTGCTGCTTCAGGCTGCGCGTGATTACCGTGTTGCCATCCAATTCGGCCATCGACCCTCTCCTCGTTGCGAAGAATCCCTCGGTGGGCGCTCAGTCTACTACGAAAACGCCTGCCAGTTTCCAGTTCATCCGGCTCGGACGAACTGAGAGGCCCCCCGCAGACAAGCCTCAGCATCGCGAGCGAGCTCGGCCAAGACCTCCGAGGCGCCGCGTACGCCGTGGATCATGCCGAGACCCTGGCCGCAGAATCCCGCGTAGATGTCGGGGCGTTCCGCCGCCTCCGCGGCCACCATGATCGGGCCGGAGATCATCGATTGATAGGGCATTGGGAGCGGCACCTCCTCGCGCTCGGCCCAGAGGTCGGTCCATTTGGTGCGCAGCAAACGCGCCGGTTTCCCGGTGATCGAACGCGACACCACTGTGCTCTGGTCGATGCCCTCCACCAGCGCCTTTTTCTGGTAGTCGGGAATCCCGGCTTCCTCGGTCGCGAGAAAGGCGGTTCCGATCCACACCCCGTCGGCGCCGAGCATCATGGCGGCGGCGATCCCCCGCCCGTCGGTGATGCCACCCGCTCCGAGCACCGGCACATCCCCCACCGCGTCGCGGACCTGTGGGATCAGGGCGAGGGTGCCGACCGTCGCGTTGTGGCCACCCCCGTCGTGGCCCTGCGCGACGATCACGTCGACCCCCGAATCGCGCACCTTGTGCGCGTGACGCACGGCGCCCACCACCGAGATCACCTTGGTGCCGTTCGCGTGCATTTGCCCCAGCCAGGGCGCCGGGTCGCCCAGCCCCGCGGCGTACACGGGAACCCGCTCCTCGATGACCACCTCCATCTGCGCGTCGAAGAACTCCTGGCTAAAGAGCGGTGGGCCCCCGTGGTCGTCCGGGTCGACCCTGCTCTTCGCGCGCTCGAGGCCTTCTCGCTCCATGAACTCCTGGGCGATTTCGCGGTACGCGGGCAGGAGCTCCTTGGGCGACGGGCCGCCGCGTCCCGCGCCGCCCCCGGCTCCCGCGCGGACCGAGGCGGGGAGCAGCGTGTCCACCCCAAACGGCCGAGCGGTGAGCTCTCGAATCTCGCGGATCCAACGGCGGAGGCGCTTGGGCGTGCACGCCGCAGCCCCCATCACGCCGAGGCCCCCCGCGTTGGACACCGCCGCCGCGAGGGCGGGCGTGCTGGCCTCGCCCATCCCCGCCAACACGATGGGCACCTCGATCTCAAACAGCTCGCAGATCCGCGTTCGAAGGTTCACGTCGTTCCCCCTGACCCGGTGAGCTTACGGCACTGGCGTCTCGCGTTGAAGCGGCGGATTTCGCCGTCCGCTTGGCCTGTCGAACGAATGCGGTCGAGTTGATCGTTCCACAGCGCTCCGAGGCGATAGGGTCGCCGTTCGCCCGTCGGGTGAGCCGTAGGCCCCGTCCTCGGCCACCAGCGTCATCACGGCACGCGCAGCCTCGTTCCCCAGGTGGAAATGGCCCAGCTCGGAGAGATGTCGGTGCCCGTGGGGAACATGAACCTCCGCCACCCCCGAAACGAGCGCCAGGCTTTCGTCGCTGTGGATCAGGAGGTCGCTGTGGCGCTCGAACGCCGGGACGAGTGCTTCGGGAATCGAGGAGCGAAACGCGGAGTCCTCGGAGGGCCTCGGAATATCGAGAACGATCAAGCCGATTCCTTCGGCCCGGCAAACGCGATGAAGGCGTTTCAGCAGAGCCACCGCGAGCCCCTCTTTCACCGCGGACAACCCGGTTCCATCTTCGTCGACGGGCACCGCGTACTCCAGCTGGGCCGCGCGCTCCGACCTCTGACGCAACGCCCGCTTTGCGGTCACCCAGGCCGTGTTGAACGCAAGCGAGTACAGGTACGAGTGCTGACCCAGCCATTCGAGGGGGGCCACCGAGTGCACCACGTCGAGGATCGGCATGCCGGGGGTGTGCCGTTGTTTGCGGACGAGGAGCTCGCCGTCCTTCATCTGAAAGAGGCCTGCTTTCAGATTGTCTTCAAAATCGTTGGCGTAGAAACCCAGCACGACGAAATCCGGGCGGTACTCAATCCCCCGACTCTCGAAGAACGCGAGCTGCTCCGCTGTACTGAAGCCCGAGATTCCCGTATTGAGGACGAAGGCATCGATCCCGCGGTTTCGCAGCGCACGCTCCATGACCTGGGAGAAGGTGTATTCCTGACGGACTTCGAACCCCTGGGTGTGCGAATCGCCCAGGCTCAACACTCGCAGCTCGCTGCTTGGCTTCTTCCGGTCGTAGTCTCGGTCGTCGCGAAATCCCTGCGCGTTGGTGCGGAACTCCCAACGGCCGTCCACGGAACGGTGCGAGAACACGCGATTCGGGCGGGGCCGCCGGAGCGTGAAGTCTCCGTACTGCGCGGCGTCGTGAAAACGCGGGAAGAGGACGATCCGATCGCCGATTTTCCACCTGACGATCCCCTCGCCCACAACAACTCAAAGAGCCGCAACAACCGAGAGCAACAGGAGTCGAGCGGTCCATCTTGATTTCATTGTCCTGCCCTCGCCGCGCTAGGACGCGGCCCGCGAGTCGGATCGATACGGTTCTCTCCTGACGGTGGGTAACGCCGCGGGGCCGGGCGGTGACAGGCCCGATTCCTCTTTTGTCGCCTTCGGGCCCCTCGGGGGCCTCCCCCTGCGAGACCGTGCACCGGGCATCCGGCTCTCGATTGCGTTTGCTGCCGCTAGGGTATACCTCCTTCCGGCAACGGACCGCGCCGGTGCAGCGGACCGTCACCCGACCCTTTCGTTGGAGTGAGCTCATGAATTTTCGCGATCGTGCCGCCATCGTCGGCATCGGCGAAACGGACTACATCCGCGGCGCCGACCGCGGAGCCGTCGAACAGATGCTCGAAGCCGCCCGCAAGGCCATCGCCGACGCCGGCATCGAGGCCAGGGAAGTTGACGGGCTGGTGCCCCCGCCGGCCTACACCTTTGGCGAAGAGATCGCCGCCAACCTCGGCATCGAAAACCTGCGCTTCTCGGCCACCGTTTGCATGGGCGGGGCCAGCCCCACCGCATCGCTTCAAACGGCGGCCATGGCGATCGCCTCCGGTGTCGCCGAGACGATCTTGCTGATGTTCGGGTGGAACGGATATTCGGCCCTGCGGCCCAAGGCCGGCGCCCGCCGCGAAAAGATGGGCCGTTTTCCCGTCGACGATGTCACCCGCGATTTCTACATGCCCTACGGCGCGGCGGGGCCGGTGAACTTCTACGCGTGGATCGCGAAGCGGCACATGGAGCTATACGGCACCGCGTACGAGGACATGGGAGCGGTCGCGATTGCCTGTCGCAAACACGCCCAGCTGAACGAGCGCGCGGTCATGAAAGGGCGCAGCCTCGACATGGAGGCCTACCTGAACTCTCGCTGGATCTCGGAGCCCTTCCGCCTCTACGACTGCTGTCTCGAGACCGACGGCGCGTGCGCCCTCGTGTTGACGAGCGCCGAGCGCGCACGCAACGGGCCGCACCGCCCCGTCTACATCATGGGCGCCGCCGAGGGACATCCCTACCCCGCCGACGACATCCCGGGCCGGCCGGATTTCTTCCGCATTGGGCTCACCGACGCGGCACCGCGCGCGCTCGGCATGGCGGGCATCGACGCGAAAGACGCCGACTTCCTCGAGATCTACGACTGCTTCACATACGTCGTGCTGCTACAGCTTCAAACCCTGGGCTTCTTCGAGCCCGGGGGCGCCGGCGACTTTGTGCGCGACGGCAACATCGAACTCGGCGGGCGCTACCCGGTCAATACCCACGGCGGTCTCCACTCCCAGGCCCACGTTTGGGGGATGAACCACATCGTCGAGGCGACCAAGCAGCTGCGCGGCGATGCCGGCGAGGCCCAGGTCAAGGACGCCGAGATCGGGATCGTGACCGGCTGGGGCGATTTTGGGGACGGCAGCGTCGCCGTCTTGCGGAGATAACGATGCCCGGACGAAGACCCCTCCCGCGTCCCGACGACCCGATGGTGACGGCGTACTACGAGCACTGCGCCGCGGGAAAGCTCTGCTTCCAGCGCTGCAGCGGCTGCGGCACCTGGCGCCACGTGCCGCGCATCATGTGCGCGCAATGCGGTTCCGCCGAGTGGGAGTGGGCCGAGTCGAGTGGGCGCGGAAAGCTCTTCTCGTGGACCGTGTGTCACCAGGCGATGCACCCGGCTTTTTCCGACGAGGTGCCCTACGCCGTCGCGGTGGTCGAGTTGGAGGAAGGCGTCCGCATGGTGACCGGGCTGCGGGGCATCGACCTGGACGCGCTCGCCTTGGACCTCCCGCTGCGGGTGACCTTCGAAGAGGCGGCCGAGGGCATCGCCCTGCCCTACTTCACCTCGGCCTGAAAGCGCGTCGCGCGCTGCCAACCCGTCGTCGCCTCCGCGAGCGCGGGCTCGAGCCAGAGGGCCTCGCAGCCCGCGAGGCCCTCGATCCACGCCAGCGCATCCTCACGCCCTTTCACGAGCGCCGCCGTGCTGACCGCCTCGGCCATCGCCGCGTTCGGGGCCACCACGGCGAGCTGGGCGTTCCGCAGCAGGGGCTCGCCGCTGCGGGGGTCGATGATGTGGCCATACCGGCGCCCTTCGATCTCGCTGCTCTGCCCCAGGCTCGCGGAGATCGAGAGCGCCTGATCGCGCAGCTGCACCACACCGGCGAAGCTCCCATACGGGTCGGATTCGGGGTCGGATTCGGGGTCGGGGTGGGGCTCGGGGTGGCGGAGCAGCAATCGCCATGCCTCCCCGTCGGCGGGGCGCCCAACCGCCCGGTAGCTGCTCTGCCCGAAGTTGAAGAGCGCGCCGTGGAGCTCGTCGGGAAGCGTTTCGACCAGACGGTCGAGGGCGTAGCCCTTGGCGATCGCGCCGAGGTCGAGACGGGCGCCGGGGGCGAGCACAAGCCGTCCGTCGTCGCCGAGTCGAAACGCTTCGGCTCCGGTACGCGCCGCGGCGTGCGCGCGCTCGTCGGGAGTGGGAAGGCGACCGCGCTTCGCCGCCGCGACCCAGAGCTCGACCCAAGCGCCCACGCTGATATCGAAGGCGCCGCCGCTCCACTCGCGATAGCGCTGCGACAACGCCATGAGCGCGCGAAGCTCGGAAGCGACGGGCCCGGGGTGCTCACCCCGGTTGAGACGGGACAGCGCGCTCGTCTCGTCGTAGCGCGACGCCAGCCGTTCGAGCCGCTCCACTTCCCGATAGAAGCCGTCGAAGAGCACCCCGGATTCGTCCCCGGGCACGCCCACCAACGTGATCTCGAGGATGCTGCCCATCGCGTAGCGGCCATCGCTCGCCGTGGTGGGCGGCGCGGAACCCGAGCACGCCAGCGACAGCCAAAGCAGCGCCGCGAGCTCAATCCGCCGCATCGACGTGGGGAGACCACTCGGCGGGGTCGGCGTCGCGCGACACGCCCCCGCGGTAGCTCCGCGCGCTGCCGCCAAACACCGCCCAGAGCGAGATCACCACCAGCGCCGCGAGACTCCCCTGCAAGAGCAGAAACCCCGCGACCTTGAGCGGTGCAAAGGAGGCCCCCCCGTAGCGCACCAACCAGCCCGACCCCTCGTCGAGCAGCGCCGCGGCGAAGGGCAACGCGATGAGCAGCGCCTTCCACCCGCCACGCAGCGGGACAAAGAGCATCAGATGGGTCAACACCAGGAGCAGCATCCCCATCGCGAAGAGGTGGAAATGGGAGACCTCGAGCAGCCCCTGGTACGAGCGCGGGTTTAGAAATTCATCGGGGGAGCCCAGGTAGTAACGGACCACCGAGCTCGGGTAGAGATTCATCTTGTGGAAGTAGAGCAGCGCGTTGGTGACCCAGAGGAGGGCGACGTACACGCAGTAACACACGACGATGGTCTGCAGCAGGCGGTTGCGAGACCACTCGCCGGTGATCACAAAGCGCAAGCTCAGCCTCCCGTCACGAGCACCCGGTATAGCGCGATCGCCCGGCGGATACCCCCGGTGACGGCGTGGGCAGTGAGCGTCGACCCGGCGATGCCGTGCACGTCGCGGCCGACCCGCAGCGGCGCCGCTCCGCCGGTCCCCGGAAACTGGTCGAGCCAGCGATCGGGCGGGAGGTATTCCATCGGCTCGTGAAAGGCGAGCACCCGGAGGCGCGTGACCTCACCCGCGGGCGACAGCACGATCAAAAAGGCCTCCGGCAGCGTCCGGACATTGTGAATGTCGATCAGCGCGTAACCCTGCACCGCGCCCGCCTCGTCAAACGCGGTGTAGATCGTGACGAGGCGCGTGTCCGGCGTCCCCCCGCCCAATGAGGCCACCGACGCGAGCTGCGCATCGCTCAACAGATGCGTCTTCTGCTCGACGTGCGTCGCCGCTGGAAACGCCCAGGCCAGGGCGTCCTTCTTGCCGAGAAACACCTTCGCCGCCGCCGGGGCGGCGACGAGGAGCGACGCGAGCAACGCGACGCCGGCGAGTCGTCTAGAACACCACGCCGAATCCAAGCTGCAAGTCATCCGATTTGGCCCCTTTGACGGGCTTGAAGTTTCGATAGTCGATCTTCAGCACGACGTTGGGATGAGGTTTGAACCCGATACCGGTGTGGTAGAGCCGGATCTCCTTGGTGCCGTCCGTCGAAAAACCCGGGCCGCTCGGCACGTTGGCCTGGGTGTCGTAGTACTCGAAGCGGAAGAAGGGCGCGAGGTAGTAGTCGCGGTCGGAGCCAAAGAGCGGCCAGACGTCGTAAGCCGCCTCGACATAGCCGCCGATCTGATCCGAGAGTGACTGCGTCGTCCCAAAGATCCGCGCGTCGGGGTCCGCGCGCAGCGCCTGGGTCAGGCCACTGGCGTTCGAGAGAAACGACTGGACAAAGAGCGCGCGAAGCTCGAGACCGCCGGCGCGGTACTGCCCGTGCAGCTCGTACATGGTGAGCCGCGAATCGGGAAACCCGGGGCGATCGTGGTCGATCTCGCCGGTGTAGACCGACGCTCCAAAGAGGGCGCCGTCAAAGGGCGTCCAATCGAAGCGCACCGAGATCGCCAGGTCTTCGGCGCGCTCGCGGTTCCCCTTCTGGCGGGCGTTGCGATAGTTCGAGGCGGTGGCTCCGAGGCCATCGAGCGCCGCCGTCACGTAGACCCGGTACTCGACATTCTCGCCGAGGGTCCCAAAGATCCCGACGCCGTTCTCGCGCCAGGTGGTCGGGATGATCTGCTGCTCGACCTGGGGGCGGATCACGCCGTGAAAGAAGGTCGGTTCGTGGATCTCGTTGATGAAACCCACCGGAATCAACACCAGACCGGCGCGGAAGTTCAGCTCGGGCCGCCAGTTGAGGTCGAGGTAGGCGAACTCGGCCGACGCCGATCCACCGCTCGAGTCGGGCGTCGACGAGGTGGTGGCGTGCTCGAACTCGATCTCGGAGTTGAAGGTGATCCAGTCGTTGAACTTGTAGCCCACGTAGAACACGGTGCGGAGCGCGTCGGTGCGGTTGGGATCGTCACCGGGGTCTTCACTCTGGTCGTCGACGATGCGGCGGTAGTAGCCCTCGGCGTAGCCCCCCACCGAGAGGCCCTGCGACAGCCCGTAGATCTTCGAGGCTGCCGGCCCGAGCCCGCGGTAGCTTTCGAGGGGCGGGGTCTCTTCGGGGACGACTACCTCCTCCTTCACGCGGGCGAGCTCTTGGGTGAGGAGCTCCACCTTTGCCTCGAGCGCCTCGATGCGGTCCTGCTCGGCGAGCTGGGCATCGCTCTCGTGCGCGTCCGCGAAAGTAGACGTCGCGCTCAACATCACGACGATGACCAGGCCGGGGCCCAGCCGGAGGATCTTGCGGTCCAAGATCGTCCTCCACGCTCTCGGCCCCGGCAAAGTGCAGGGGGCAAAGAGCGAGCTGGGCTCTGGGCGCGCAGCCGCGGGCCTCTGGTGTGGTCGAGAAAGCCGTCGCTCATCCGCTCGGAGTGGCCTCCAGCGGAATCACGTGGGTGCGCTTACAGCGCCGGCAGCGAATTTCGACGCCTCCGCCCACCAGCCGCGCCATCAGCGCGCCGCAGGTGCAGCGGCAGGGGCTCGGCGGAGATTGTGGGGTGGGCAATTGATCGGGCGCGCGCATCGAGGAATCCCCGGTATTTGTCGGCAAAGTGAAATTGAAAATGAATTTCAATTTCACTCTATGCCAGCCGCGACCCGCGTGTCAACCCGGCGATTCGACGCCGCAAAGCTTGGGCGGCCGCGTCTGCCTACGGCCCCGCCGCGCGCGCAAGCGCAGGGCGGAGCCCGGAGCGCGCAGCGAGCCGGAGGCGAGCGGAGATCCTTTCCGGCGGGGCTCGCCCCGGCGCTTGCTCAGTAGTCCGGCTGGAGTGTGAAGAAGAGCTTGCCGCCGTTGTAGTTGTCGGTGCCGAGCACGACGGGGCGGCGGTTGGGGACGCGGAGGTCGAGCTGGCCGCTGTCCTCGATGTCGACGGCGACGAGGACGCCGCGACTGCCCAGATGCATGGGACGGATCTGGACGCGCTTGCCGGTCGGGAGCTCGATCGCGCCCACCTCTTCGAGGTGGAGCAACAGATCGCGCATCATGAGCATCCGCAGGCTCTGGTAGCGGAACTGCTTTTCCAGGATGCGGTGGATCGATTCGAGCTCCGGGTCGACGGGCCCCGGTTCGGGCGAGAGGTGCCCCACCACGAGGTGGAACGCGACCGGGGTGGGCTTGGCCGCCTCGTTCTCGTCGGCGGCCGCGCCGCGCGGCCCGCCGGCGCTCACCACGAGGGCGAGCGCCGCGGCGATGAGCCACCCAGTTGCGGCTCGGCTAGACGCGAACACCGTCAGCCACCTCTTCGCTCCCCTCAAGGTCCCCGTCCAGGAACCAGATGATGGTAGCCTCGTCGGAATCGTCCAGAACCACCACCGACTTGCCCTTCGAAACGATCGATCGCACCACGCCCTGCGCCTTCATCGCCGGATCATCACCTTGCGGCACCGCAAACACCGCGACGACGGCCGCCGCACCGACCAGGGCCGGCGCGATGCGCAGCGGTTGCAGCCAATCCCGCCAGGACGACTGGCTCTCGGCCGGCGCCGTCCCGCTGGCGATCTGCCCCGCGATTCCCGTCCACAAGTCCGGGCCCTCCGGCTCCGGCGCGCCCTCGCGAATCAGGGAGCCGAGCTGCGCGCGGGTCTCGAGCTCACGCCGCAACCCCGGGTTGCGGCGAAGCAGACGCTCGAAACGCCACTTTCGCAGACCCCGGAGCTCACCGTCGTAGTAGAGGTCGAGGTCGCGCGCGATCGCGTCGCGGCCCCTCGCATTGCGACCTCTGGGCGCCTTAACGCCGTTCATCGGAACCTCCCGCCACCGGGTCTGCCGCAAGGGCGACCTCTTCTAGATCGACACCTTCGCCCTCGCGCAGTAGCTCTTGCACCCGCCGCCGCGCGTAGTGGAGACGGCTCATGACCGTTCCCTTGGGAATCTCCAGCACCTGCGCGATCTCTGCGTAGCTCAGACCTTCGACTTCACGCAGCACCAGGGTTTCGCGGGAGCTGGCGGGCAGCTGATCGATCGCCCGTCCCATCGCCGCTCGGAGCTCTCGACGCTCCAGCGCCGCGTCCGGCGCCTCCGTGTGACTCTGCCAATCCTCGGCCTCGTGGCTGGCGCGCTCCGAACCTGCGATCCGCTCGAGGTCGGCCGGCTCGGGGACGTCGACGTAGCGGTTGGAGCGGTCGCGTCGCTTGAAGTCGAGGCAGAGATTCATCACGAGCCGGTACAGCCAAGTGTAAAAGCTGGAGCGTCCTTCGAAACGCTTGAGATTCAGATAGGCCTTCAGGAACGCCTCTTGGCACGCGTCCCGCGCGAGCTCGTCGTCCCGCAGCACCCGCAGAGCGAGGCGATAAGCGCGGCCCTGATAGCGCTCGACCAAGACTTTGTAGGCCGCGGCGTCGCCCCGCTTGGAGCGTTCGATCGCGTCCTTGTCGCTGAGCTCGCGGGGGGCGTTTGCCTGCCCTATCGCCATGCCGCCATCTTGCGCCCGGGTCGCTTCGGCCATCCAGCCCAAGCCTCCAAAATCCTGGAGGCCCAGCGCAAGCCCCCGGCTCATATTTTCCCCGTCCGGCCAGCCCGTTCCGCCGCGAAGGTCTTCATCGCAGTACACCCCGCTTGTCACGCCCGAAGGCCCTTGGCACGCAGGTTTCGACGCGGGCGGACTGTGGCTATTCGATCGGGCCAGCCCCGGCCCCATGGGGATCAAGCTCCGGAAGCGGATCGGCGATCGACCGGCAGCTAGTGCGCTTCTTTCCAGTTTGTGCCCACCCCGACCTCGACGTCGAGGGGAACCCGCAGCGCCGCGGCGCCGGCCATGTGCTCGCGGGTCACGGCCGCCAGCGCGTCGCTTTGCTCGGGCGGCACCTCGAAGACGAGCTCGTCGTGCACCTGGAGGATCATATCGGCGCGCAGTTCGGGCGCTTCCGCCAGCGCCCGCGCCACCGAGACCATCGCCCGCTTCATCAGGTCGGCGGCTGTCCCCTGTATCACCGAATTCACCGCCATCCGTTCGGCGGCGTTGCGCAGCACCCGGTTGCGCGAGGCCAGGTCGGGCAGGTAGCGGCGCCGGCCGAGCAGCGTCTGCGCAAATCCGCGCTGCTTGGCCTGCGCCACGGCCTCGTCGAGAAAGCGCCGCACACCGCGGTAGCGCTCGAAATACGCGTCGATGGTGGCCTGGGCCTCGGCGGAGGCGATGCCCAGCTGGTTGGCAATGCCAAATGCCGTCGACCCGTAGATGATTCCGAAATTGATCGCCTTGGCGCGGGCGCGCTGCTCGTCGCTCACCGCGTCGGGCTCGATCCCGAGCACCCCGGCCGCGGTGCGGCGGTGAATGTCCTCGCCACTGCGGAAGGCCTCGAGCAGGCTCTCGTCTTCCGAGTAGTGGGCCAGGACGCGGAGCTCCACCTGGGAATAGTCGGCCGAGAGCAGCACGCAGCCCTCGCGCGGGATGAACGCCTCGCGGATGCGCAACCCCTGCTCGGTGCGGATCGGGATATTTTGCACGTTCGGGTTGGCGGCCGAGAGACGCCCGGTTGCAGCACCGGCCTGGTTGAAGGTGGGGTGGAGGCGCCCCGTGGTCGGGAGCACCAGGCGCGGCAGCGCGTCGACATAGGTGCTCTTCAGCTTCGCGAGACGGCGGAAGTGCAGCACTTTCTCCGGCAGTGGATGTTGCGACGAAAGTTGCTCGAGCACGCCCTCGTCGGTGGAGAAGCCGGTCTTGGTTTTGCGCAGCACCGGGAGCTTGAGCTTCTCAAAGAGGATGTGCTGGAGCTGTTTGGGAGAGTTGATCGCAAACGATTCGCCCGCGAGTTGGTGAATCTCCGCTTCGATGGTCGCCAGCTCGCCCTCGTACTCTTTCGACAGCGCGCGCAACGCGTCTTCGTCGATCCGCACGCCGGTGCGCTCCATCGCCGCGAGGACGGCGGTGAGCGGCAGCTCGACCTCGCGGAACAACAGCTCGCTCCCATCTCGCGCGAGCTGTGCCTCGAGCAGCGGCGCGAGTTCGCAAAGCGCGCACACCTCGTCGGCCACCCACCGGGCGACCGCCTCGACCTCGAGCGCCGCCGGCGCGGTCGCCTTGGCGCCGCGGCCGGCGAGCTCCTCCCAGGACGTGAGGGTGCGCCCGAGGAACTGGGAGGCCAACGCCGGCGTGTGGCGCGCCGCAGCCGGGTCGACCAGAAATGCCGCGAGGCCGGTGTCAAACGCCGGTGGCGCGGCAAACACCCCGTGCTCTCCGAACCACACCTGGAGCAGCTTGGTGTCGCGGCCGCCCCACTGCCCCTCCCCTAGCGGCTCTTCGAGGGCCACCGCCAGGTCGGCCGGGTCGACGTTGCTCCCGGCCTCGTGGCCGACGGGCACATAGAGCGCCCGCCGCGGCCCCAGCGCAATCCCGAGCCCGACCGGTGGCTCGCGGAGCGCGCTCTCGGTGCTGCCGACGGCGGCGAGGACCGGCACAGCCTCGGCCTCGAGCCCGCGCAGGGCTTCGGCCAGCTGGTCGAGCTCGCGGCACACCTCCCACGCCACGGCGTCCTCGGCGTCGCTCACGCCGGTCGCGCTCGGGCCGGTATCCTCGAGCTCGTCGAGCAACCGGATGAATTCGAAGCGCTCGAAGAGCTCGCGCAGCGCCTCGACGTCGGCCTCGTCGAGCGCCAGCGCGTCGAGCGGGAGCGGCAGCTCGATGTCCGACCGCAAGGTCGCGAGCGTCTTCGAGAGCCGCGCGTCGTCGGCGCCGTCGAGCAGGGCGTTCTTTGCACGGGTGGGCTTCACGTCGGCGACGTTCGCGAGGAGCGCCTCCAGGCTCCCCCACTGCTGCATCAGCTTGGCGGCGCCCTTCTCGCCGATGCCGCGCACGCCGGGGATGTTGTCGCTGGGGTCACCGACGAGGGCGCGCGTGTCGAGGACCCGCTCGGGCGGCACCCCAAAGCGCTCCTCGACCGCGGCGGGGTCGTAACGGCGATCCTTCATCGTGTCGAGCAGACAGACGCGCTCGGTGACGAGCTGCATCAGGTCTTTGTCGGTGGACAGGATCGTGACCCGCCAGTCCTCCGGCGCACGGTCGACCAGGGTCGCGATGACGTCGTCCGCCTCGCAACCCGGGACCTGCATCACGGCCAATCGGTGCGCGTCGATCAGCTCCCGCACCGCGGGCAGCTGAGCGGAGAGGTCCTCGGGTTCCTTGTCGCGCTGCGCCTTGTAGTCGCTGTAGATCTCCTGACGAAAGCTCTTGCCGCCGGGCGGGTCGAACACGACCACCAGGTGGTCGGGCGCTTCCTCGCGGATGACCTTGCGCAACATGGTCACAAAGCCGTAGGCGGCGTTGGTGGGGAAGCCCGCGGCCGTGCGCAGCGGGGGCAGCGCGAAAAAAGCCCGGTACAGGCAGTTCGCCGCGTCGACGATGACGAGGTGACCGTCCTGGCCCGTTTCCGTCTTGGTGGCCACGGCGAAGCGCAGGACCCGTGGTGCTTAGACGTCGTCGCTGCCCTCGTAGCGGAAGGGCGCGAAGAGGTCGGTGTTCAGATAGCGCTCACCAAAGCTCGGGATGATCGCGACGACCAGCTTGCCCTCGTTCTCCGGGCGGCCGGCGTAGCGGACCGCCGCCGTCACGTTGGCCCCGGAAGAAATGCCACACAGGATGCCCTCCTCCGCAGCCAGCCGCCGCGCCATGGAAAAGGCCTCTTCGTTGTCGACGGCGACGACCTCGTCGACGAGATCGCGGGCGAGCACTTCCGGGACAAAGCCGGCACCGATGCCCTGGATCTTGTGGGGCCCCGGCGCGCCGCCCGAAAGCACCGGGCTGGCTGCCGGCTCCACCGCGATCGCTTGGAAGGAGGGTTTCCGCTCTTTGAGGACCTGCGCGACGCCCGTGATGGTGCCGCCGGTGCCGACGCCGGCGACGAGGGCGTCGATGCGCCCGTCGGTGTCGTTCCAGAGCTCCTCGGCGGTCGTCTTGCGGTGGATCTCGGGATTCGCCGGGTTGTTGAACTGCTGCGGCATAAACGCGTCCGGAACCCTCTCGACGAGCTCGTTGGCCTTCTCGACCGCGCCCTTCATCCCCTTGGCTCCCTCGGTCAGCACGAGCTTGGCACCAAAGGCCCGCAGCACGACCCGGCGCTCGGGGCTCATCGTTTCGGGCATGACCAGGATGCAGTCGTATCCCTTGACCGCGGCGACAAAGGCCAGGGCAATCCCGGTGTTCCCGCTGGTGGGCTCGACGAGGATGTTCTTGCCGGCCTGGATCAGGCCGTCGCGTTCCGCGGCCTCGATCATCGCGAGGCCGATGCGGTCTTTGACGCTGGCGGCGGGGTTGTTGCTCTCGAGCTTGGCCACCACTTCGGCTCCGAGCCCGCGGGTCACGCGGTTGAGCCGGACGAGCGGGGTGTTGCCAATCAGGTCCGTGATGTTCGGCGCGATCTTCATCTCATCCTCCTCGCGACATCATCCTCATGACATCATCCCGTTGGGTCTTCCGCCGAGTGGGTCGCCGGGGAAGCCGGGGGTCGGGTCCGCCAGCCGCGGGAGGAGGGTACCGAAGCTCCGCGCGGTGCGTCATCGACGGGCGCACCAAAGAGCGTCTCGAGCAGCACGGTCGCATAGCTCCCGGCCGCCAAGAAGAAGCCGAGCTGCACGACCCCACCCTCGAACGCGAGCGAGGGTTCCGCGAGCGCGGCGCGCACCGCCCGCCGCCCGCCGCGCAACCGCATCCCGCGCGCCTTCTCCAGCCACTCGTCGACCCCAAAGCGCTCGAAGAGCGCGCGTTCCCGCTGCCCCGGGGCGCCTTCGGGGGCGAGCGGCCGCGTTCCGAACAGGGGGCCCGTCGCACTGATCTCAAAGCGCCGCGCTCGGGCGCTCTCGGTTTCCGCGTCCTCCACGAGAAACAGCCCGCCGCTCGCCCGCACCTGGGCAATCTCCCCCACGGCGACCTCGTCGAGAGCGAAGGGTCGCTCGGCCAAGGCGGCGTCGAATACCTGCGCCTGGAGGGCGGACACCAGAAAACGCAGGTGGCGGCGATCGCGGGGGCGCCGCCCGCCCGCGAGGGCGGCGCGGGCTCGTTCGGGATTGTCTCCATCGCGTCCGTAGCGTTGCCGACCAAAGCGATTCGGGAACCCGATGCGCGCGGCCTCGCGGAAGCGTCGCTCCACGTCGGGGATCACCGCGGGGTCCACCCCGCGGACGCAGAGCGCGAAGCGGTTGCCGGCGAGCTGCCCGACGCGGAGCTTGTGGGGATGGCGGTGCGCTCGGAGCACGCGGGCGCCCTCGGCGAGAAAGCTCAAGGCGCGCTCGGGCGCGAGCCCCGGCACCGAGAACCACTGGCGCGCCACGGCACGCCGATCCTTGCGGCCGGCGTACCCGACGTCCCGATTGCCGACGCCGGCGTAGCGAGCGAGGGCGCGGGCCACGTCCTCGGTGCTGAGGTCGCGTTTCTCCACCCATAGGAAGGTGTGCTCGCCCTCGCCGGTGGGGGTGTAGAGCGCGCGTTCTTCGACGATGAAGTCGTCGAGCCGCTCACGGATCCGGGGCCCCGCGAGCGAGGGCTCGTCGGCCTCCCGCGGCCGCGTCACAGGGGGGCCTCCGGCGCGGCGCCTCCACCGGACGGAGTTGCGCAGGGCGCAAAGGAGCGGCGGTGTACCGGCGACGGGCCGCGCCGCACAATCGCCGCCCGGTGGGCCGCCGTCGCGTACCCCATGTGCGTGGCGAGGCCGTAGCCCGGGTACGCCGCGTCGAGACGCGCCATCAGCGCGTCGCGGTGCACCTTGGCGAGGATCGAGGCGGCGGCGATCGTCCCGTCGCGGCGGTCTCCGTGCACCAGCGCGCGCTGCGGCAACCCGAGTTCGGGAATCCGGCGCGCGTCGACCAGCACCTGGTCGGGCGTCGTCGTGAGCCCGTGCACGGCGCGGCGCATCGCCAGCAACGCGGCCCAGTAGATGTTGAGGCGGTCGATCTCGGCGACGCTCGCTTGCCCGACGCTCCACGCGAACGATTGCGCGCGGATGGACACCGCCAGGCGCTCCCGCTCGCGGGCGGACACGCGCTTCGAGTCGTCGAGACCCGGGAGGTCGACCCTCCGCGGCAGGATGACCGCCGCGGCAACCACGGGTCCCGCCAGCGGCCCAACGCCGACCTCATCCACCCCGGCGACGCGCTCGGCGCCGCCGCGGAAGAGCTCCGCACGCAGCCGGAACAGCCGGCGTTGGCGACGCCGCTCCGCCACGCAGCGCTCTGCGCGCCGCTCGAGCTGGGCGGCGAGGGTGCGCGAGCCGGCGCGCCGGTCGCCATCGAGGCGGCGGAGCAGCGCGCGGACGCTGCGAAGATCTCGGGCGGTGCGGGCGCGTTCTCGGAGCTCGCGCAACGAGGTCGGGCGCGCGGCCCGGGCCACGTGGAGCACCCCCTGCGCGCCGGCCCTCGGGGCACTCACGACGACGCGTCGTCCTCATCGCCTTCGAGGGCAGCGCGTCGCTCGAGTTCGCGGACGCGGCGAAAGAGTTCGGGCAAACGGCTCACGGCGGCCGTGCTGCGGTGCCACGCGCGCTCCTCGACCCCCGGCGTCCCGTACACCCGCGCCTTGGGACGCACGTCCTTGTGAATCCCGGCGCGGGCGCCGATCAGCGCCCCCGCCCCGATCGTCAGGTGCCCCGAGATCGCGACCTGTCCCATGATGATGGCTCCGCGCTCGATGGTGACGCTCCCGGCGATGGCGGTGTGCCCGATCATCATCACGTCCTCTCCCACCGTGGAGTTGTGACCGATCACACAGAGATCGCCAATCTTTGCGTTGCGCCCGATGCGGGTCTCGTCGAGGCTGCCGCGCTGCACCGTCGTGCCGGCGCCAATTTCGACATCGTCCTCGAGCACCACCCGGCCCACCTGCGGAACCTTTCGGGGGCGCCCGCTGCCGTCAAAGGTGTAGCCGTAGCCCTCGTTGCCGATCACCGCCGCCGCGTGAATCCACACTCGATCGCCGACCTCGGCGCCCTCGCGGATCACCGCCCCGGAGTGCACGATGCAATCGCGCCCGATCTGAGCCCCCGCGCAGAGCACGCTGCCCGCGTGAAGCGCGGTGCCGGGCCCGACCACCGCAGCGGCCCCGACCACCGCACGCGGCCCGACGTGAGCGCTGGCGTCGATCTTGGCGTCGGCGGCCACGGTTGCGTCGGGATCGATGCCTGGCGGCGGCCGCCAAGACCGGGTCATCCACGCGAGGGCTGCGGAAAAATCGAGCTCCGGCTGATCGCTGCGCAAGGCGCCGCGCGGTCCAACGTCCACGCCGCGGGGCACGATCACCGCCGCACCGGCGCCCGGTGCGAGCGCATCGAGCAGATTCGAAGCGCGCGCGTACACGAGGTCGCCGGGGCCCGCGCTCACCAACGAGGCGACACCCGAAATCCGCGTCTCGGGATCGCCTTCGTAGGGGCGATCGATCTGGGCGGCGATCTCTCCGAGCGTGGTCTCCGGGACTTGAACCACTAGCGCGCGAGCAGCACGGCGACGGGCGAGGTGCGGACCACGGCCGCCGAGTTGCTCCCGAGGAAGTACTCGTGGATGCGGCTGCGCCCATAGGCGCCCATCACGACCAGGCCTGCGTTCGCCTCGCGCGCGGCGTCTACGATCTTTGCGTCGGGGCGACCGAGGGTGGACGCGGCCTCTCGCACCGGGACTGTCGGTGACCCGAGTAAGCGGCGCACTTCGTCAAAGCGCGCCGCCGAGCGGCCCTTGTCCTTGGAGTCGACAAACACGTGGATCGCCTCGGAGAGCCGGCCCGCGAGGTCGACGGCGATGCGTGCGGCGAGCTTCGAACCGGGCGAGCCGTCGAAGGCGAGCAACACGGGCCCCGACAGTTCCGCTCCGCTCGGCACCACGACCACGGGCTTCGCCGTCTTGCGGAGCACACCATCCACCGTGGAGCCGATCAGCTCGGTGCGCGCCCGGGCGTGCTCGCCGTCGCGCCCGATCACGATCAGATCGTGATGCTTGCCGCGATCGACGATGATGTCGTCGGCAACGCCGCGCGCGGTTTCTCCCGAGACATCGACATTGCGGCCGCGGCCGCGCTCGACGATCCGGCGCGTCGCCGCTTCCGCCCGCGCTTCGAGGAACGCATCGATGGGGGCGGTGTTCGGGGCGTCCACGCCCAGGCCCTCGGCGCGAAGCCCGCGGGTGACGCGCTCCTCCACGATGCTCAGACAGGACAGCCGCGCCCCGAGCCGCGCCGCCAGGGAGAGCCCGAAGTTCTCGGCGGCTACGGCCGCTTCCGAACCGTCGGTGGCAATCAGGACCGATTCAATCATGCGCGCTCTCCGTCACACCGCGCCCGCTTTCCGGGGTTCTTGCGTCAAGCTGAGCGCGCCAGGGTACGAGACCCCCGCGGGAATTGTCAATCGCGAGTTGCGGGAATCCTGGCATCGCCGGCGCTGGCGAGCCCGGCGACCCAACCGAGGATGTCGCTTTCGGTCAGGAGGCCTAGCAGCCCGCCGTTTTCGACGACCGGGAGGCACCCGATCTTTCGCTGCGTCATCACCCGGGCGGCGGCGCGGACGCTCGCATCGGGATCGACGGTAATGGGCGGCTTCGACATCACGTCCCCGATCGAGATCGCGTGAAGAAAGGCCCGGTGGGTCTCCTGGTCGAAGGAGCCGATTTGGGAGAGCGAGGCGCGCAGCAAGTCGCGCTCCGAAAGCACGCCCACCAGATGGCCCTGGTGTACGACGGGCATGTGGCGGACGCCGCCGAGCCGCATGATATCGTCGACCGTCGACAATCGTTCCGTCACACTGACGGTCACGATTCGGGTCTGCATCAAGTCGCCGACACGGGTCGTCTCCACCGGACGAGTCTACTTCATGGCCGTGACCCCTGGATACGAAGAAAGTGTGGAGCCGCGGCGCGCGATGCGCCCGTTGCGCGTCGGGCTCGCCCTCAATGGCCCGGCCGAGCCAGAAACCTGGGCACAATCGATAGAGCTCATCGAGCGCGCCGACCGCCTCGGGTGCGATTCCTTCTGGCTGCCCGAAAATCACTTCCGCCAGGGCGCCACGGCGTCTCCGCTGCTGACGCTGGCAGCCGTCGCCGCCCGCACCCAAAAGATCCGGCTGGCGACCACCTCCATTCTGATCCCGATTCACGACCCCTGGCGGGTCGCGGCGGAGGTCGCGACCCTCGATCAACTTTCGGGCGGTCGCGTCATTTTTGGGGTCGGGCGCGGCTTTGAAGCATTGATGTTTCGAACCTTCGGCGTGAACCCCAAAGACAAACGCGACCGCTTTGACGAGGCTCTCGACACAATCCTCGACGCCTGGTCGGGCGGGGGCGACGGGTTCCCTCCCGACCTTCCGATGCCGGTGCAGCAACCGAACCCGCCGGTCGTCGTCGCCGCGTTTGGACCCAAGGGACTGCGCCAGGCATCGAGCCGCGGCCTCCCGTACCTCGCCTCGCCCCTGGAGCGCCTCGACGTCCTCGAGGACAACTACGCGCGGCACCGAGCCGGTTTGCCGACGGACGTCGACGCCGACACCCTCGAGGTACCCGTGATGCGCACCTTTCACGTGGCCGCGACGCGCGCCGAGGCGGAGCGCGCCCGCGAGGCGGCCGCCTCGGAGTTTCAGAACATCGCCGAGCGGGTGGGACGCAACCTGGCCGAGAAGGCGGCGGGCGCTGCCGACGAGCGTGTGGTGGTGGGAGACGTCGGCGAGGTGGTCGACCGCATTGAGCGCTACCGCGACGCGCTCGGCATGGACTTGATCGTAGTTCGCCCGGCACCCGGAACCGACCACGACGAGCGGCTCGCGGCGCTCGAGCGATTGGTCAACGAGGTGCTGCCCCAGCTCCGCCCGAGTCGTCCGAAGCCCCCGGGTGTTTCCGCGTAAACGTCACAAACGCCATGCTCGGGCGTTTCGACGAGTCGCGCATCGCGAAGTGAAAGCCCTCAAAGGTCCAGCCCTGCCCAACCCATTCGTTGAGAATGCGTTCGAGCTCGTCGTCACTCACCTCGCTGGTCTCGACCACCTTGTAGTGCAGACTCATCGCGCGCTCCGCTCCTCGAAATAGCGCTCCAGTGCGTCGACCAAAGCGCCGGCGTCGGGCCGTTCCGCGACCACCTGGGCCGGATGGCCCAACTCGGCGAGGCGGGCCGCGGTGCGGGCGCCGATCGCGGCCACCACCGCACCGCCCTGGGAGCCGCCCGCTTCAAAAAACGCATGCGCCGCCGATGGGCTCGCGAAGGTGAGCGCGTCGGACGAGGACGCCTCGCGAAGCGCCTCCCTCGACGGGTGCACCGCCGCGGTGCGGTACACGACGACCTCGTCGAGCTCGACGCCGGCCTCGCGCAACTTGGTGGGCAAGTCCTCGCGCGCTGCCTCGGCGCGTGGGAAGAGTGCGCGGGTCCCGCGGCGCCCGCCCCCGGCGAGCCACCAGTCCGCCAGCCGCGCGGCGTCGCGCGGGGGGTCGGGCACCGCCACGTCTGCAAACCCGGCGCGGCGGGCGGCGGCGGCGGTGGTTTCCCCCACGCACAGGATCGCGCCGCGCAGCGCCGCGGCGCGTAGCCCCAGGCGGTCGAGGTGCCGCACGGTGTGGACCACCGCGTGGCGGCTGGTGAAGAACCATGCATCGCAGTGCGCGCCGCGGCGCAGCGCGGCGTCGAGGGCGTCGCTCGCCGACACGGCCCGGATCTCGAGGAGCGGAAGGCGGCGTACCTCGGCGCCCGCCTCCCGCAGGGCTCGCGCCAACGCGTCCTCGCCATCGGGGGGACGCGTCACCAGGATACGCCGCCCAAAGAGGGGGCGCGCTTCGGAACAGGCCAGCGCGCTGCGCGGCGCGCCACGCTCACGCACCGGCCCGAAGCTCCGCGAGGATGTCCTCGCCGCCGCGGGCGCGGATCCGGCGCGCCGCCGCGGCGCCCAGCTGCGCGGCATCATCGCCGCGCAGCTCCACCTGCTCGATCCGGCTCCCGTTGGGAAGCCCCAAGGCGCCGCGCAGCCAAAGCTTTGGCGCCGGCCCGCGGTGGCCGGGGCGCGCGGCGGCGGCGCGCTCCACTTGGGCGTAGGCGGCGAGTGGGACGTTGCAGTCGCCGTCGAGTCCGTCGAGGAACGCCCGCTCCGCCTGGAGCGCGCGCGCCGCGGTCGGCTCGGAGAGCGCCGCGAGTTCGTCGCCGAGGGGCTCCCCGCTGCGGGTCTGCAGGGCGAGCACGCCCTGCCCCACCGCGGGCAGCATCGTGTCCGGGTCGATGCGCTCGTCGATCGCCTCGCTGAGCCCGAGCCGATCGACCCCGGCGCACGCCAGGATCAGCGCTTCGCACTCGCCCTCTTGCATCTTTTTGATGCGCGTCGGCACGTTGCCCCGCAGCGGCCGCACCTCGAGTTGAGGGAAGCGGGCGTGCAGCCACATCCCGCGCCGGGCGCTCCCGGTGCCCACACTGGTGCCCGGCGGCAGCTCGGCGAGACCCGACCAGCGGCCCCCGGACAAGAACGCATCCCGGGGGTCAGCGCGCTCGGGAAAGGCGGCGAGGCGCAGACCGTCGGGGATCACCGCGGGGAGGTCTTTCGCGCTGTGCACCGCGAGGTCGGCGCGCCCATCGAGCAACGCCTCTTCGATCTCCTTGACAAAGAGACCCTTGCCGCCGTGCTGGGCCAGCGAGACGTCCGCGAGCCGATCGCCGGAGGTGCGGATCTTGAGGATCTCGACCGCGACGCCCAGGGCCGCTTCGACGCGTCGGGCCACCCAGCTCGACTGGGCGAGGGCGAGGTCGCTACCGCGCGTCGCCAAGCGCAGGGTCGTCACGACGCCGCGTCTTCATCGTCGCCGTCCGCACCCGCTCCGGGAGCCTCGGGGTCGTCGAGCGCAAAGAGTTCGCGGGCGGCGTCGAGGTACGCCAGGCCTTCCTCACGCTCGGCCTGGCTGCGCAGCCGCGAGACCGGCGCGTGCAGCACCTTGTTGACGATCGCGACGCTCAGCGCCTCGACCACGGAGCGCTGCGATTCGTCGAGCGCGAGCTTGCGGAGCGCCTTCTCGAGCTCGTCGACGCGCACCGCTTCGGCGCGGGCGCGCAGCCGGCGAATCGTGGGCGCGGCGCGAAGCGCCGCGAGCCAGCCGTCGAAGCGTTGGGCGCCGGCATCGACGATCCGCTCGGCGCGGGCGGCCTCGCGCTCGCGCTCGGCGCTATTTAACTGGACGACCTCCGAAAGGTCGTCCATGTCGTAGAGGTATACGGAGGGAATATCGGCGACGTCGGGGGCGATGTTGCGCGGCACACCGAGGTCGATCGCGAACACCGGTTGGCGGCGCCCGCGCCGCGCCTCTTCGACGCGTCGGCGGTCGAGAATGGGTTCGTCGACCGCCAGGGAGGCGAGCACGATATCGGCGGCGCGCAGCTGCTCCGGCAGCTCGTCGAGCCCGTGGGCAGACGCGCCAAAGCGGCCCGCCAGCTCTTCGGCGCGCGCGCGCGTGCGGTTGGCCACGTTCGCGTGGGACAGCCCGCCCTCCCGCATCGCCTCGAGGGCCAGCTCGATCATCTCCCCGGCCCCGATCAACAGGGCGCGTTTGCCGCGCAGGTCGTCAAAGATCTGCCGCGCGAGATCGACTGCGACCCGCGCCACCGAAATCGGTCGCGACGCGATCGCGGTCTCCGAGCGCACGCGTTTGGCGACGCTAAAGGCATTCGCGAAGAGTCGGTTCAAGATCGCGCCGCTCGCGCCCGACTCGGAGGCGATGCGATAGGCGTCCTTGACCTGGCCGAGAATCTGCGGCTCGCCCACGACCATCGAGTCCAGAGACGAAGCCACGCGGAAGAGATGGCGCACCGCCTCTCCCTCGACATGGTGGTAGAGCACCTCGGGTCTCGGTGCGGGCTCGATGTCGGACCCGAGCTCGCGCAGGAAAAAGTGGGTCAGCCGGTGATGTGCACCCTCGAGGTGGCGGGTCGTCGCGACCACTTCCACCCGGTTGCAGGTGGAGACCAGGGCCGCCTCTTCGAGGGCCCCGTCGCGCAGGAGCTTCTCGAGCCAAGGCGCCGGGTCGGCCACGGCGAAGCGCTCGCGGAGCGCGAGCGGCGCGCTGCGATGATTGACGCCGGAGAGAATGAGCTTCATCTCCGCTCCCTCGGCGCGGTCGCCTGCGCGCGCCTCACGTCACGACCTCGGCGCCGATGATCGCCAGGGCGAGGAACACGAAGCCCGCGGTCGCACTGAGCGCGGCGCGTCGGCCGCGCCACCCGGCGCCAAAACGGGCGAAGACCAGCGCCACGTAGACCAGCCAGGCGATTCCGGCCCATGTCGCGTGGGCGCCGCCCCAAAGACGACCCACGAGCGCCTGCGACCACAGCATGCCGGCGATCACCCCGACGGTCAGCAGCGGGAACCCGAGCACAAGCGCCGCTCCGTTGACGCGGTCCAGCGCCTCCAGAGAGGGCAGGTGGGCGCGCAGCTCGCGCGGCACCGGGAGCGGGCGCTTGCGCTTGAGCGCGCGATCTTCCAAGAGGAAGATCGAACCCGCGCAGCCCGCGATGCCGAGCGCCACCAACCCGGCGCTCGCGAGAATCACGTGGAGATGCGGCCAGCGGCCGGCGCCCGCTGCCGCCGCCGCCGGCGCGGCCCCGAGTGCCACGCCGCCATAGAGCAGCGCGACGAAGGCCGCGGCCGCGATCGGCGCCACGAGCAGCTCGAGCCGCCGTCGCTTCAGCAGCGCGGCCGCGAAGAGCACGGCGATCCACGCCATCAGCGAGACGGCGCTCGGAAAGTTGGTGAGCGGCGGGGTGGGGTCGAGGGTGTGCAGGCGGGCGAACCCGACCCCCTGCGCGAGGGCGCCGGCCGCGAGCAGCAGGAGCGCCACCGGGCGCGGCCGTCCGTGGGGAAGCAGCGCGCCCACCGCGAGCCAGAGCGCAGCGGCCAAGTAGAGGGCGGCGGCAAGGTGCCAGAGTTCGACAATCACGCGGTTACCCCTGAAGCCTCCTCATCTGTTCGGCGATTCGGGCGGCGTCGTAAACGGCCTCGTAGATGCGATAGGTCGGCTCGCCGTCGAGCACGATCTGGATCTCCTCCGGTGCTGCGACCCCGGCGGGGGCGGCCCGCGCGGCCTCGATCAAGATTTCGGCGCAGCGCTGCGAGGCGAAGCCGAGGCCCGCGGCGTCCGGGGCCAAGGCGACCCGGCGCGCCCCGTCGCGCGCGGCCTGCTCGAGCGCGGTCGCCATCGCCCGCCGCAGCGCCTCCTCGTCGCCGGGCACCTCGAGCGCCAGCTGGAGCACGGCGTCGACCTGGTCGACGTCGATCTCCCCTTCTCGGAGCTCGAGACGACTCATCCTCCACCCTCCGCGGCCACCGCCTCGATGGCCCCTGCCGCGAGCAGCGGCACCAGGACTTCGTGCTGACCGACCAGCGAAATGCCCGTGCCGCCGAGCCGGGTCGGGCGCTCGACCACGTTCACCTGAGGTCGGTAGTGACGGATGAAATCGAGGTTCACCGTCGTAAAGCGCCTGGGCTTGTGCCCCAGATTGCGCGCCAGGGACAGCGCTTTCAAGAACACTTCGGGGAGGATCACCGCCGATCCGACGTTCAGGTAGACGCCCCCCTCCAGGGTCGCGACCAGACCGGTGAGGGTCTCAAAGTCGCGGAAACTGGTCGCACCCAACGCGGCGCCGTCTGCCCCGGGATGCATGTGGTGGATGTCGGTGCCGATCGCCACGTGCACCGTCACCGGGATCTCGGCGCGGATCGCCGCCGCGAGGATCGACCTCCCCTTGTGGCGAAAGGGGCCGGTCTCGATCGCGCGGCCGATCGCCTCCCCCATCCCGATCCCGCGGGCGGCGCCGTCCCCGATCGCGCGGTTGAGACACTCGGCGGTGTCGCCCGCCATACCAAAGCGGCCCTCGTCGAGGGACTCCGCCACGTCTTCACTGGTCTGCCCGATCATCGCGAGCTCGAGGTCGTGGACGCACCCCGCGCCGTTCATCAGGACGCCCGAGACCATGCGGCGCTCGATCAGGTCGACGATCACTGGGGCCAGACCCACCTTGATCACATGGGCGCCGAGGCCCCAGAGCACCGTGCGTCCCCGTTTCTGAGCGCGCGCCAGGGCGGCAATCGCAACGCGCAGGTCGCGCGCACCCAGCAGGTCGGGAAGCGAAGCGAGGAACTCCGCAAACGACGCGCCCACGCGGTGCGGCTGCGCCTCGTCGCGGCGGCGCACCTTGCTCTTGCGTCCCTTGGCCGCGTAGCTGCGCACGCGGCTTCGATCGATCGTCGGGGGCTTTCGCGACGCCACGGGGCGGCTAGGTCTCCGGAAACAGCGCATCGTCCACGAGCTCGACAATGATGTGCCCGAGCGTGATGTGCGCCTCTTGAATGCGTTGCGTGTCGGCTGACGGAACCACCAGGGCCCGGTCGACCCTTGCGGCGAGCTTCCCCCCACCCCGACCGGACCACGCGATCGTGTGGGCGCCGACCTCGCGCGCCGCCTCGACGCCGCGCAGGACGTTGGGAGAATTGCCCGAGGTCGAGATCGCAATCACGGTGTCCCCAGCGCTCGCGTGGGCATGCACCAACCGGGCGAACACTTCCTCGAACCCGTAGTCGTTGGCCAACGCCGTCAGGTCCGACGTGTTGGCGCTGAGCGCCAGCGCCGGGAGCGGGCCGCGCTCGCGAGCCAGGCGCCCGCACCACTCGGCCGCAATGTGTTGGGCATCGGCCGCAGAGCCGCCGTTGCCAAACAGGAGCACCTTGTGGCCGTCGCGAAAGGTTTCGGCGATCAGGGCGGCGGCCGCCGCGACGGCGTCGGCCTGGGCGGCGAGCTCCTGGATGATCGGCGAGATCGCGCGGCAGGGGGCGCACCATTCGGCCCAAAAGTCGACGATGGCGGGCGTGTCCGCCTGCAACACCTCCGCCTCAAAGTTCTGGTCGGTGACTTCGCTGAGATCGGCCATGCTGCCCCCATCCTGTCGGGTTGTGTCGGAATATGTCGGATTGAATCCGGCCCGTGCCGCGCGCCGGAGAAGCGTCGGCCCGGCAGCATAGCAGTCGTGCGGCGTCCTCGCGTTGACGCCCCCGACCGCCGCCGGTAGCTTCGCGACATCCCGCTTCCGGCGCATCTCCCAGAATTCAAAGCGTTTTTGGGCCACGGGGCGCCGCGCGGGCCGCTCCCCCG
>CAJIBI010000464.1_pt1 | contig 28881 bp, 26 predicted proteins | sample 9199321 | NCBI WGS metagenome assembly CAJIBI01 (sample SAMEA7708294, study PRJEB35096) | sediment metagenome | biome: marine neritic benthic zone biome [ENVO:01000025]; feature: sediment [ENVO:00002007]; material: shallow marine sediment [ENVO:03000034] sea grass bed [ENVO_01000059] ... | reverse complement strand
GTCGGCACGACGAGCGTCGAGGAATCAGAAGATCTGGCAGCCTTTCTCCTGCAGGAGAACATTGCCTGCCGGGTTCTCAATGCTCGTAATGACAGCAAGGAGGCCGAGATCGTGGCTGAAGCCGGCGCCATCGGTGCGGTCACTATCTCCACCAACATGGCGGGGCGCGGCACCGACATCGTGCTCGGCGGCAACCCCGAGGCGATGGCCCTCGACAAATGCGGCGGCGACCGCGATCACCCCGAGTTCGCCGATCGCGTCGCGGCCTTCGAGGCCGCGTGCGCAGAAGAGCGCGAGCGGGTTCTGGCGGCCGGCGGGCTTTTCATCCTCGGCACCGAACGCCACGAGAGCCGCCGCATCGACAACCAGCTCCGCGGCCGCGCGGGTCGTCAGGGCGACCCGGGGGCGAGCCGCTTTTATCTCTCGCTCGAAGACAACCTGCTGCGGCTCTTCGGCTCGGACCGCATCACGGGCTGGATGGAGCGGCTGGGCCTGGAAGACGGCGAGGCGATCGAGCACCGCTTTATCACCCGGGCGATCGAGAACGCCCAGCGCAAGGTGGAGGCGCGCAACTTCGACGTGCGCAAGCACCTGCTCGAGTACGACGACGTGATGAACAAGCAGCGTCAGGCCTTCTATGGAAGGCGGCGGACGCTGCTGGCGAGCCGCGACACCGAGGACGAGATCCCCGACATGGTGGAGGGCATCGTCGTCTCGATGCTCGACGGCCACTGGCCGGACAAGGAAGACCCCGACGCCGAGATGTGCGCCGCGCTCGCGACCGCGCTGGATGTGCAGTTCGGGACCGAGTTCGACCCCAAGGCGCCGCCCTTTGCGGGGGAGAAAGAGGCGCCCGTGAGCGGCCGCGACGAAATGGGTCGCGGCATCCTCGAGGCGCTGCTCGATCGCCTGCGCGAAAAGGGCGAGCGCTGGGACGACTTGTGCAAGCGCTACCCCGCGGCCGGGCTCATCAGCTTTGCGGAGCTCCAACGCGAGGTGTTGCTGCGCACCCTCGATCGGCTCTGGAAGGACCACCTGCTCTCGATGGACTCGCTGCGCGACGGCGTGCGTTTCCGCGGTTACGCGCAGCGCGACCCAAAGGTCGAATACGCGCGGGAAGGCTTTGCGCTCTTCGAGGAGATGAACGAGCGCATCGATCTCCAGACCACCGAAGAGCTCTACAAGGTCTGGGTCGACGAAGGGCGGCTTGCCCAGCTGCAAGAAAGCGCGCCGCCGGCGGGCTCTCCGCTCACCGCGAACGCTCCGCAGCAGGGGGCGGCCGCGGGCGCGGCCGACTCGGCGCCCCAGCCGCGGGGCCCGTCACGGGCCGCACCGGCGCAGCGCGGCAAGGCGCCCAAGACCGGCAAGGTCGGCCGCAACGATTTGTGCCCCTGCGGCAGCGGCAAGAAATACAAGCGCTGCTGCGGCGCCTAGCGCGGCGCGAGGAGTTGGAGCGATGGCCTACGAACGCTTTGCGCTGATTGTCGACGACGACGCCGGCGCGCTCGGTGCCCTGTCGCTACAGCTCATCCGCATGGGGATCGACACCCTCTACACCAATCAACGCGATGAGGCGGCGCTGCTTGCGAGCCAGGAATCGCGTCGCATCGGCGCCTTGCTCCTGCCGATCGAGATGCCCAATGAGGCGGTCGCCGAAACGATCGCCGGGGTCGGCAGCCGGGCCGCGCTCCACCCCTCGGCTGTGGTGATGGTAGGCGCCCAACCAGACATCAAGATGCGGGTCAATCTCCGCGGCCGTGGGGTCCGGTGGTGGATCGAGGCCGACGAAGACCCGGTGACGCTGCGCTCCCTCGTGAGCTTTGTGATGTCGACCGACGACGACCTCGACAGTCGCATCGAGCCCCGCGTCCCGGCGCTGCTGATGGCGGAGATCGACACCGGAACCGGCACCCTCGACGGCCGCGTCCGCAACCTCTCGGTGGGCGGGGCCTTTCTGGAGCTCGAAGAAGCGATCGATCCCGACGCCGAGCTCAAGGTGGCGATCGCACTCGATGACGAGCGCCTCGAGGTGGCCGCGCGGATCGCCTTCCAGATCGACCCGACCGCCGAGCGGCCGGAAGGCGTCCCCGTCGGCGTCGGCGTGGCCTTCGCCGAGCTCGACCTCGCCAGCCAGGCCGTCGTGCGCCGATTTCTCGCCGAGCTCCTGGGGCGCTATCAACTCTAGATGTCTCGAGACCGAGGGGTGCCCGGCTTCCGCGCCGCCGGCGTGGGCTGTGGCATCAAAGCGAGTGGACTCGACCTCGCGCTGATTGCGTGCGACGGCCCGACGAATGCCGCGGGTGTCTTCACCCGTTCGACGGTGGTCGGCGCGCCCGTCGAGCTGTCTCGCAACCACCTCCGCAGCGGGGCGGTCCGCGCGATCGTCGCCAACTCGGGCTGTGCCAACGTCGCGCTGGGTCAGCGGGGGCGCCGCGACGCGAGCACGATGGCCAGGGGCGTCGCCCGCGCGCTCGGTTGTGCGCCCGAAGAGGTCCTCGTCGCGTCGACCGGGGTGATCGGGGAGCCGCTCCCGATGGCGAAGATCCGACGCGGCATCCGCGCGGCCGGGGCGGCCCTCGAGGTGGGTGGCTGGCCCGCGGCGGCGCGCGCCATCATGACCACGGACACCGTCCCCAAGCTCGCCCGCCGCAGCCTCAAGATTGGGAGCCGTCCCGTCGAGCTCGTCGGAATCGCGAAGGGCGCGGGGATGATCGAGCCCGACATGGCGACCATGCTGGCCTTCCTCGCGACCGACGCCGCCATCGCAAAGCCCTTGCTGCGCCGCCTGCTTCGCGAAGCCGTCGACCAGAGCTTCAACCGCATCAGCGTCGATGGCGAGGGCTCCACCAGCGATAGCGTCGTCCTGCTCGCGGGGGGAGGCGCTGGCAACCGGCCGCTCCGCACTCCGAGGAGCCGCGGCTCACAGGCCTTTGCCACGGCGCTCCGCGAGGTCTGTGAGGAGCTCGCGCGCGCCATCGCCCGGGACGGCGAGGGCGCCACCAAGCTCGTGACGGTCGAGGTGGAGGGGGGCGCGAGCCGCGCCGAAGCGAAGCGCGCGGCGCGGCGCATTGCCAACTCGATGCTCGTCAAGACGGCGCTCTTTGGCGGCGACCCCAACTGGGGCCGCATCCTTCAAACGATCGGCGCGGAGCGGGTCTCCATCGCCCTCGACCGCGCGCAAGTCCGCGTGGGTGGCGTGGCGATGTTCCGCAAGGGGCGCGCCGCGGGTCCGGCGCAACGCAAGCGTGCGGAAGCGGCGCTCCACGCGCCCGAGATCGAGATCCGTGTCCATCTCGGCGCAGGCCGCGCCCGAGCGAAACTTTGGACCTGCGACCTCAGCTATGACTACGTGCGGATCAACGCCGAGTACCACACCTAGGTGCCTTGACCGCGAGCCGCACCGGATCCATGGTGTCGCCCATGCACCGCCACCCCCTCGCCGGAGTTCTCTGCGTCTTCCTCCTGTTCGCTGGGTTGGCGGGCGCCGAGGAGCCGCCGCCGCGTGCTACGGCCGTCGCGAACCCCCTCGCCCCGCCCGACACATCGAGCCCGCGAGCAACGCTCCGAAGTTTCTTGGAGAACGGCGACGCCACGTGGCGCCTGCTTCTCGCGCGTCAGGACGCCTCCGAGCTGGGTCGTCGAGCGCAAAGCTGTTTGAACCTGAGCGAGGTCCCCCCGAGCCAGCGCCGCGACGTGTCGCTCGAAGCCACACTCCAACTCTTCGATGTGTTCAATCGCATCGAGGTGCCGGCGCTTGAAGATGTTCCCGATGAAGAAGAGATGGAGCGCAAAGAGCGCACCCGCTGGGTCGTCCCCAACACGAGGATCGCGATCGCCCGGGTCGAGAAGGGGGAGTCGGCCGGCGAGTGGCTCTTCACACCCCGCACGGTGTCGCGCGTCTCGAGCTACTACCGCCGCACCCGCGACCTCCCGCTAAAGACGGGTGCCGTCGTCGAGGACGGCTACCAGCTCTACATCACCTCGGGCGGATCGTGGGTTCCCGCCTGGCTGATCGCCGCGTTGCCCGCTTGGACGCAGGCGACGTACGGCGGGCAGACCTTGTTTCAGTGGGGCCTTGCGTTCGCGCTGCTGGTTCTTGCGGCGGCCCTCGGGTGGGGGAGTGCGCGGTGGTCGCGGCGTCGGGCGCGGCAGCGGCCGATGTGGGGACTCGTGGCCCCCGCCGTGTGGATGCTGCTCGCCGCGGGCGCCCTCCACGTGATCGACCAACAGGTGAACATCACCGGCCCGATCATGGGCGTGCTCCGCTTTGCGCTGGAGGGTGTGTTTTATCTCGCCGCGGCGTGGGCCGCGACCCTGGCCGGAGGCGTCGGCGCCGACGCGATCCTCCGCTGGCAGCGCATCCGCGCGCGCTCGCGGCCGCTCGACGTGCAGCTCATCCGCATCGGGATGCGCGCCGTTGCCCTCCTGGCCGTCTTCGCGATCGTTGTGGTCTGGGCCCGCTCGATTGGGATCCCCCTGCTTGGCACGTTGGCCGGGCTCGGCGTTGGTGGGATCGCGGTCGCCTTGGCCGCGCAGCGCACCGTCGAGAACTTTATTGGTGGCGTCAACTTGATCGCGGATCGCCCCGTCGACGTCGGTGATTTCTGTCTGTTTGGCAACCAAATGGGGACCGTCGAGCAAATCGGCCTGCGCTCCACGCGGGTTCGCACGCTCGAGCGCTCGGTGCTGACGATTCCCAACGCCGAGTTCTCGCGTCTGCAGCTCGACAACCTTTCGCGCCGCGACCGCCGGTTGCTCCGGACGACACTCAACCTGCGCCTCGAGACCACGACGGACCAGCTCGAACGCGTGCTCGCGGGGGTGCGGGCGCTGTTGGAGCATCACGAAGCGGTGTACGAGAGCCCGCGGGTTCGTCTGGTCGCGGCGGGCCCGCTCTCGCTGGACGTCGAAATCTTCGCCTACCTCCGAGCGGCCGATCAAAACGAGTTTCTGCAGCTCCAGGAAGGGATCTTTTTCGAGATCTTGCGGGCGGTGGAAGACGCCGGCACCGCCCTCGCCCCGCCTGCGCAGACCACGTACTTCCGCGCGGCGGAGCGCGCCGAGCCGCGGCGGGAGCGGAGCGAGGCTGCGGCGGCGAGCGCGGTGCAGCGCAGCTGACGGCACGCAAACCCTCCGTTTTTGAACCGGATTGAGCTTCACAGCCACGTCTGCTATCCGATCCCCCAATTCACACGCTCCCCACGCTTCCGAGCGGTGTCCGAAAGCGGATTCTCGGAAGGCCCCGGAGAGCAGCCGAGCCCGGAAATCGAAGAGCTCGGCTTCGTGGACGGAGGTGGCTGCCGCGGGTCGACGTGCCCGGGCGTCCACAGCGCGATCCACTGGTTTTCGGGGCTGGGAGCGGAGGACAAACCGCAAAGGAGAGACCATGGCGGAAGCCCCGCCCCCGACCGAAGTGCCTGCGGCCCCCGCCGCACCCGTCGAGATTCCCGAGGCCCCCGCGGCGCCGCCGGAGCCGATTCTCGCCACCCTTGGCGTGCGCTCGCTCCTCGAGGCGGGCGCCCACTTTGGGCACCAGACCCATCGTTGGAACCCGAAGATGCGGCCCTTCATCTTTGGCGAGCGCCACGGCGTCCACATCGTGGACCTCGACCAGACGATCGTGCGGCTGCGCGCCGCCCTGGATTTTCTGCGGGAGGTCACCGCGGAGGGGGGAAAGGTGCTGTTTGTCGGCACCAAGCGGCAGGCGCAGGCGCCGATCAAGAGCGAGTCCACCCGCGGCGGTCAGTTCTACGTCAACAACCGCTGGCTCGGTGGCATGCTCACGAACTTCCGCACCGTCCGGAAATCGCTCGATCGCTACAAAGACCTTTTGGAGCTCTTCGCCGATGAAGAGCGCGTAGGCGAGCTCAGCAAGAAAGAGCGCTCGCGCAGAAGCCGCGAGATCGAACGCTACCGGAAGGGCCTCGAGGGTCTTCTGGAAATGACCCGGCTCCCCGAAGCCCTCTTTGTCGTGGATGTCGGCCGTGAACACATCGCCATCAGCGAGGCCCGGCGCCTCGGGATTCCGATCGTGGCTGTGGTCGACACCAACTGCGACCCGGAAGGCATCGAACACGTCATCCCGGCCAACGACGATGCCACCCGGGCCATCGCGCTGTACTGCGGCGCGGCGGCCGAGGCTTGTCTCGAGGGCGGCCAACTGCACGAGGAGCGGATCCAGTCGCAGGTGCAAGAGGAAACGATGACCGGGAAGGTGGAAGCCACCCCCGCGACCAGCGGGCGCCGGGTGGTGGAGATCACCCAACCCGCGCGGCGGCCGCAAGGCCGTGGCCGTGCCGGGGCTACCGGCCGTGGCGGGACGCGCAGCGCGGGAGGTGAAGCGGAAGAGGCGGCCGCACCGGCGACGCCGAGTCCGGCCGCTCCGAGCGCCGCCGACGCCGGGACGCCGGAGGCCGCCCCCGCGGAGTCGGCACCGGCGGGGGGCGAGAGCGACGCGAGCGAAACCAAAGGCCCGGCGACGAGCTGAGCGGCGGACGAGGAGGGATTCCATTGGCGGCGATTAAGGCGGCGGCAGTGAAGGAACTGCGCGATCGCACTGGCGCGGGCATGATGGAGTGCAAGAAGGCACTCGGCGAGGCCGACGGCGACCTCGACAAGGCGATCGCGGTGCTCCGCGAACGCGGGTTGGCGAAGGCGGACAAACGGGCGGGCCGCGAAACCACCGAAGGCGCAGTCGCGATGGCGGCCGAAGGGGGGCACGGCGCCCTCGTCGAGCTCGGATGCGAAACCGATTTTGTCGCGCGTACCGACGAGTTTCAGGCACTCGCCGGCGCGCTCGCGTCCGCCGCCTGTAAGGACGCCGACACGACGAGCGCAGACGCGCTGGTCGAGAAGGTGTCGGGGCAGCTCCAAGACGCGATCGGCACCCTCGGCGAGAACATCGTGGTGAAGCGGGTGGCGCGCCTCGAAATCGAACCGGGTGTCGTCGGCGGCTACGTCCACGCCGGCGGCAAGCTCGGTGTGCTGGTGGCGGTGCGCACGACGGCCACCGGGGAGGGGTTGCGCGAGGCGACCCGGGACCTCGCGATGCACGTGGCCGCGGCGGACCCGTCCCCCGTGGCGATCGAACGCAGCGGTGTGGACAAAGCGACCGTCGCGGCCGAGCGCGAGCTCTTCGAGAAGCAAGCGCGTCAGAGTGGGAAGCCCGAAAAGGTGATCGACAGGATCGTGGAGGGTCGTCTCAACAAGTTCTTTTCGGAGATCTGCCTCCTCGAGCAGTCGTTTGTAAAAGACCCCGACCAGAGCGTCGGGGCCATGCTCAAAGCCGCGGGCAAAGAACTCGGCGCGGAGATCGAGGTGACCGACTATGTGCGCTTTCGCCTCGGAGAATCGACCGACTCGTGACCCAGCACCGCCGGGTGTTGATCAAGCTCTCGGGAGAGGGCCTCGCAGGCGAGCGCGGCTTTGGAATCGCACCCAGCGTGATCGGCGGCGTCGCGGAGGAGCTCCGAGCCGTCCACGAGCTGGGCGTGCAGATCGCGGTCGTCATCGGAGGCGGGAACATCATCCGCGGTGTGAGTGCGGCCTCCGAAGGCATCGATCGTGCCAGCGCCGACTACATGGGCATGCTGGCGAGCGTCATCAACGCCGTCGCGATGCAGGACGCGATGGAGCGGGGCGGAGTCCCCACGCGGGTGCTCTCGGCGCTCGAGCTCAAAGAGGTGGCGGAGCCCTACATCCGGCGTCGCGCCGTACGCCATCTCGAGAAGGGACGGGCGGTGATCTTCGCCGCGGGTACCGGCAATCCCTACTTCACCACCGACACCGCCGCCGCGCTGCGCGCCGCTGAGATCCACGCCGATCTCCTGATGAAGGCGACCCAGGTGGACGGGGTCTATAGCGCGGATCCCTCCGTCGATCCCAAGGCGATCCGGTACGAATCCCTGAGTTTTGAAGAGGCGATTCAGCGGGACCTGCGCTTCATGGACCAAACCGCGATTCAGCTCTGCCGAGAAAACCGCGTGCCGATCGCGGTGTTCGACATGACTGTTGCGGGTAACATGCGAAAAGTGGTGGGCGGCGAGGCGGTGGGAACCCGCGTCGGCGACACCGGCCCCCACTGAGGAGGAGCGGAACCATGGCCGGCGAACTCGAGCTCGTTCTCAGCGAATCGGAAGACGCGATGAAGAAGTCGCTGGGCCACTTGCGAGCCGACCTGAAGAAGGTGAGAACAGGTCGGGCGAACCCAGCGCTCCTCGATGGCATCCAGATCGACTACTACGGCACGATGACCCCGCTCAACCAACTCGCGAATCTCACGGCCCCGGACCCTCGGCTCATCGTGATCTCGCCGTACGACAAGGGGGCCCTGCAGGGCATCGAGAAGGCGATCCAAGCCTCCGATCTGGGGCTTACCCCCTCCAGTGACGGCAAGGTGGTGCGAATTCCCATCCCCGCACTGACCGAGGAGCGCCGCAAAGAGTTGGTCAAGCACGTCAAGAAAGTGGCCGAAGATCACAAATTAGGAGTGCGAGATGCGCGTCGGGACGCCCTCGCCGCCCTGAAGCAGTTCGAGGCCGACGGCGATCTTCCCGCTGACGACCGACGCCGCGGCGAAAAGCAGGTGCAGGACCTGACCGACGGTCACGTCAAACAGATCGACGAGCAGGCGGATGCCAAGGAGCAGGAGATCCTCCAGGTGTAGACATGGTTGATGCCAACCAAGGAGAGAACCTCCCGCGCCACGTCGCAATCATCATGGACGGCAACGGCCGCTGGGCGGAGGGCCGCGGACTGGGACGCATCGCTGGGCATCAGGCGGGCGTCGAGTCCGTGCGCGAGGTCGTGCGGGCCGCCCGCAAACGCGGCATCCGCTACCTGACGCTGTTTGCGTTCTCCACCGAAAACTGGAGCCGGCCGCGCGTCGAGGTCGACGAACTGATGGCGCTCCTCCAGCGCTACTTGCGCAAAGAGCTCGACGAGCTCCACGAGCAGCGTGTCCGGGTGCGCGCGATCGGCGGGCTCGAGCGGCTTCCGCGTCTCATCCGGCGCCGGCTGGAGAGGGTGGTGGAGGAGACCCGCGAACACGATGGGATGGATGTCGTCTTCGCCCTCTCCTACGGCGGCCGCCGCGAAATTGTCGACGCCGCCCGTCGGCTGGCTCGCGACGCCGAGGCGGGCGAAGTGGATCCGGAGCAGATCGACGAGAAGATCTTCGCGGCCTACCTCTACGCGCCCGACCTGCCCGACCCGGACCTCTTGATCCGCACCGGAGGCGAGTCGAGAATCTCGAACTTTTTGCTGTGGCAACTCGCCTACAGCGAGCTCTTCATCACACCGGTCATGTGGCCCGAGTTTGGGGCCGAGGGGTTCGAGGCGGCGCTCGAGTTTTACCGGCAGCGGGAGCGCCGCTACGGCCTGACCGGTGCGCAGGTGCGCGGCGAGCCGGCCTGCGGGCCCGGACCCGGCGAGCCCAAGTCGCCCATCACGCCCGAAGGAGGGACCGGCGCTTGAAGCGAGTCTCGATTCTGGGCAGTACCGGAAGCATCGGTGTCCAGACGCTCGACGTCATCGCGGCCCATCCGGACCGCTATCAGGTGTCCGCACTCGCTGCGGGCCGGCGCGTGGACGAGCTCGCGGAGCAAGTCCGGCGCTTCCGACCGAGCTGCGTGTCGGTGGGAGATGCCCAAGGAGCGCGTCAGCTCAAGGGGTTACTCGGTGCCGAGGCCCCCGTTGTCCACTACGGGCCGGAAGGCCTCAACGCGGTCGCCGCGCACCCGGGCGACCTCGTGGTGTCGGGCCTGGTCGGGGCGGTGGGTCTCGCGCCCACCCTCGAAGCGATCCGCGCGGGCCGCGATATCGCGCTCGCCAATAAAGAAGTCATGGTCATGGCGGGGGCTCTGGTGCTTCGCGAGGTGCGGCGCGCCGGGGTGGCGCTGCTCCCGGTCGACAGCGAGCACAGCGCCATTTTTCAAGCGCTCGCTGGCCAGCGGCCCGAAGACCTGGCACGCATCATTTTGACCGCCTCGGGCGGGCCCTTTCGCACCTGGAGCGCCGAGCGGATCGCCGACGCGACCATCGAAGAGGCGCTGGCCCACCCGAACTGGGATATGGGGCCCAAGATCACGATCGACTCGGCCTCGCTGATGAACAAGGGTCTCGAAGTGATCGAGGCCCGGTGGCTCTTCGATGTGCCTCCGGACCGAATCGACGTGGTGGTGCACCCTCAGTCGATTATCCATTCTCTGGTGGAGATGGTGGATACCTCGGTGTTGGCTCAGCTCGGGCTCCCGGACATGCGCGTGCCGATCGCGGTGGCGCTTGCGCATCCCGAACGCCTGGATCTCGACCTTCCGACCCTTGATCTCGGGAAGGTCGGGCGCTTCGACTTTGAGGCCCCCGACCGGGCGCGCTTTCCGTGTCTCGACCTGGCGTTTGGTGCCCTGCGGGGAGATGAAGCGGCCCCGGCAGCCCTCAACGCTGCCAACGAGGTTTCGGTCGCCGCCTTCCTCGAAGGTCGGATCCGTTTCCCCGCGATCGCCGACGTCAACGCGGCGGTGCTCGAAGAGCACCTCGAGCGGGCAGGTGGGGCGGCGCTCCGCGATCTCGACGACGCAATCGAAGCAGATGCCTGGGCGCGACGTCGAAGCGCTGAAGTCTTGCGAGACCTGTACGGAGGGAGCGCGTGAGCTCGGCCTTTTCCTTCCTCTTCGCCTTTGTCCTGATGCTGAGTGTGCTGATTTTCGTGCACGAACTCGGGCATTTCGTGGCGGCGAAGCTCTGTAAGGTGAAGGTGCTCAAGTTCTCGCTCGGGTTCGGGAATCCGATCGGCTTTGGTCGCTACCGACTGCGCTGGAAGCGCGGGGACACCGAATACGTCGCGGCGTGGATTCCGCTCGGCGGCTTTGTGAAGATGCTCGGCGAAAATCCCGACGAACAAGAAAGCCCGGAGGTGCTCGCGGACACCGAACACGCGTTTCACCATCGCCCGGTTTGGCAGCGCCTGGTGATCCTGTTTGCCGGCCCCGCGATGAACCTCGTGCTGCCCGTTCTGCTGTTTGTGATCGCGCTGGGCGTGGGAACGCCGCGCGAGGCCGCGGTGATCGGGAGCGTCGAGACCGCATCGCCGGCCGCCGTCGCGGGGCTGAAGGCGGGGGATTCGATCGAGTCGGTCGCGGGCCAGGCGGTCGAGTTCTGGGACCAGGTCGCCACTACGATCGGCGAGCGGGCCGGCCAGACGGTGGCGGTGGTGGCCCGCCGTGGGGAGGAGCGCGTCGAGGCCGCGCTCCAGGTGGAACAGCGCGGCGCGATCAACCCATTTGGGCAGCCCACCCAGCAGGGCTGGGCGGGTCTCAGCCACAACCGACTCGCAGCGGTGGTCGCGATCACCGATCGCGACGCTCCGGCGGCCGCGACGGCGCTCCGCTCCGGCGACCGCGTGCTCGCGGTCGACGGCGAGGAGATCGAGGATTGGAGCGCCTTCGCCGAGCGCTATGCCGAGGCGGCGGCGGCGCGACCCGAGATCGAGCTCCGGGTGGCGCGTCTCACGCAGATCGAGCCGGAGCCGGCGCAGGAAGAGCTTTCGGTTCTCGTGCCCGCCGAGGGCACGGTGGAGCAGCTCGGGCTCGTGGCGGCCACGGTCCTGATCCGTCGGGTCGGCCCGGGGACGCCCGCGGAGGCGGCGGGGCTCAAGGCGGGTGATCTCATCATCGCGGTCGACGGGCGCCCGGTCGGAAGCTTCCCGAGTTTCGCGAACGCGGTGCGGAGCAGCGAAGGGCGCCCCCTGCAAATTGCTTTTGCGCGCGCCGGCGCGCGCACCGACACCGAGATCGCGCCCAAGCTGGTGGAAGCGGACGCGGGGATGGGCCTCAAGGAAGAGCGCTACCAGATCGGGATCGAGGCGGAACCGGCACTCGTCGCCGGGGCGGTCGCCATCCAGCAGGTGCGAAATCCGCTTCGCTCGATTCCGATCGCGACGCAAAAAACCTGGGACATCACAAAGACTTTCCTTCTGGGCCTCAAGCAGCTTGTGACGGGAAACGTCTCCCACAAACAGCTCGCGGGCCCGATTGGCATCGCCCAAATTGCGCATCAGGCCTACCAGCTCGGCTGGTACACCTACCTGCAGACGCTCATCTTGATCAGCATCAATCTGGGCATCCTGAACCTTTTGCCGATCCCGATCCTCGACGGCGGCCAGGCGGTGCTGGTGAGCATCGAGGGAATCAAGCGCTCGCCCATCTCCCAGCGCACGCGCGAGGCCGCGCTGCAGGTCGGCGTCGCGATGATCGTCGTCCTGATGGGGTTCGCCTTCTGGAACGACATTTCTCGCCTTGTCTCCAACTGGCTCGCTGGGTGAGGTGAGCGCCCGGCCGCTGGTACTCGCCATCGAAAGCAGCACACAGTGGCTCGGTGTGGCGCTGCTGCACGGCGAGACACTCCTGGAGAGGCGGCGTGAGCACCACCGCGGGCCCGGCTCCGAACGGCTCCTGCCGTTACTCGACGAGCTCTTGAGCGCCGCGGGACGCTCGCTCGATGAGATCGGCGCCTACGCGGTGTCCGCGGGGCCCGGTTCGTTCACGGGGCTTCGCGTCGGCATCGCCACGGTGAAGGGGCTGGCGTTTGGCGGCGAGGCCCAGATCGCTGCGGTCCCGACCCTCGAGGCGTTGACGCACGCGGCGGCGGTTGCGGACGGCGTGGTGGTGGCGGCTCTCGACGCCCGGCGCGGTGAACTCTACGCGTCGGCGGCACGCTTTCGACCCGGGGCGTCCGCCACCCCGATGCTCGAGGCCTGTGTGGTCGAGCCCCGCGAGCTCGATCGGCGCCTTCCCGAAGGACCGGTCGTCTGGGTGGGCGACGCGCCTGGCGCCGCAGAAGTACTTCGGCGGCCGGTCGAGGTTCGCGAGCCACCGCGCGGCGCTCCCGACCCCGAATGGGTCGGGCGGCTGGGCGCGCGGATTCTGGCCGCCGGGGGTGGCATCCGCCCCGAAGCCCTCGTCCCGCGCTATCTCCGCCGCGCCGAGGCCGAGGCGAAGCGCACCGGCGAGGCCTTCGAGCCCCGCGGAGGGCGCGCGTAAACGCAAGACGAGCCATCCCGCCGTCCACCGGCGCGCAGCGGCCCGCGGAACCCCACGCTTGCCACGCCGCGTCTCCCGCTGCCTGCTAAGTTCCCGCGATCCTTCGATTTCCACGCGAGAGGACTCCCCCATGGACCTTCGGATCTACTACGACCACGACGCCGACCTCGCCCGCCTCGACGGCAAGACGGTGGCCGTCATCGGCTACGGCAGCCAGGGACACGCCCACACCCTGAACCTGCGGGATTCGGGTGTGTCGGTCGTGGTAGGCCTACGCAAAGACTCGGGTTCGCGCCCCAAGGCCGAGGCCCAGAGAATCCGTGTCGTGACACCTACCGAGGCTGCTCGGGAGGCCGACATCGTGATGATGACGGTGCCCGACGAGACCGCGGCGCAGATTTACAGCGACGAGATCGCCCATCAGCTGGTCCCTGGGAACCATCTTGCGGTGGCTCACGGGTTCAACATCCACTTTGGCCAGATCAAGGCGCCCGAGGGTGTCGGCGTGTTCATGGTTGCACCCAAGGGGCCGGGCCACACCGTGCGCGGCCACTATCTCGAAGGGAAGGGGGTTCCCTGTCTTGTCGCGGTGGACCAGGACCCGAACGGTGACTCGCTCCAGGTCGGGCTGGCCTACGCCAAAGGCATCGGTGGCGGGCGCGCCGGCATCATCGAGACGAGCTTCCGCGAGGAGACCGAGACGGACCTCTTTGGCGAGCAGGCCGTCCTGTGCGGCGGGCTCACCGCGCTGATGAGCGCCGCCTACGAGACCCTGGTCGACGCGGGATACTCTCCCGAGATGGCCTACTTCGAGACAATCCACGAGGTGAAACTGATCGTCGATTTGATCTACGAAGGGGGCATCGCGAACATGCGCTACTCGGTGTCGAACACCGCCGAGTACGGCGACCTGACCCGCGGACCCCGGGTGATCGATCAGGGGACCCGCGACCGGATGCGCGGCATCCTCACGGACATCCAGTCCGGCACCTTTGCCCGCGAGTTCATTCTCGAGAACCGAGCCGGCACCCCTTGCTTCAACGCGTTGCGCCGCCAGGCGGCAGAGCACCCGATGGAGGCGGTCGGCGAGCGCCTCCGCGGCCTGATGCCCTGGCTGAAGGAGCAGCGCCTCGTCGACCGCTCGAAGAACTAGTGTCGGCGGCGCCGCGCCCCGAAGCGCCGGGGATCGCCCCGGTGTTCGCGGAGACGCTCACGGGACGGGTCGCGCCCGACGCCTACCGCTTCGCCGCACCGCTGGTGCTGGCCGGCGCGGTGGCTCTGGGCGTCGGTGGGGCGGTGCCGGCGGTGCTCTGCTGGGGCGCGGCCGTCTTTGTCGCGGCGTTTTTTCGCAATCCGGAACGCGTCATCCCCGACGAAGCGGGGGCGGTGCTGGCGCCCGCAGATGGCCGGGTGATCTCCGCCGACGAGGTGGACCTCGAGGACGGAGGCCGCGGTCTGCGCGTCGCGATCTTCCTCTCGGTCTTCAACGTCCATATCAATCGCGCTCCGCTGGCGGGACGCGTAGTCTCGGTCACCCGGGGCGGCGACCGGTACTTCGCGGCCTTTCGACCCGCGGCGCTTCACCACAACGTCCACCTCGATCTGGCGCTCGAAACCGCGAGGGGTGAGCGCGTCGTCGTGACCCAGATCACGGGCTGGCTCGCGCGGCGCATCATCTGCCAGCCGGTGGCGGGCGAATGGCTCACCCGCGGTGTGCGCTATGGGCTGATCCGTTTCGGATCGCGCACCGATGTGTTGCTGCCGCCGGGCAGCCGCCCCCGCGTGCGGGCTGGCGACCGCGTTCGCGGCGGCTCTACGATCGTTGCGAGCCTCCCCCCGTCGCCGGGGGAGCCGTATGCGAGGGCGGAGGCTTCCGACGCCGGCGAGGCGGGGGAGGGCCGTTGATGTCGCCCGGTCTCGAGCGCGGGCGCCGCCGCCGTCGGCGTCGCGGCCAGCGCGGCCGCGGGCTCTATCTGCTTCCGCAGCTCTTTACCACCGCGAACCTCCTCTTTGGCTTCTACGCCATCATTCAGGCGGTCGAAGGCAATTTCGACCGGGCCGCGCTCGGGATCGTGCTGGCCGTGATCGGGGACGGGCTCGACGGACGCGTGGCGCGCCTTTCGCGTTCGACGAGCTCTTTTGGTCGCGAGTACGACTCGCTGGCCGACGTCGTGAGCTTTGGGGTCGCGCCCGCGCTCCTGGCCTTTCACGCCGGCAACCTGGCCACGCTTCATCGGGCGGGGTGGGTGATGGCCTTTCTGTTCACCGCCTGCGCGGCGCTGCGCCTGGCCCGCTTCAACGTCTCGGAGTCGCGCTACCGGGGGCGCTTCGAGGGTCTCCCGAGCCCTGCGGCGGCTGGGATCATCGCGAGCACGCAGTGGTTCACCACTTTCCTACGCGACCAGGGGATCGCCGTGAGCGTCCCCGAGAGCTTTGTCGCGGTGGGTCTCATGGCGCTGGGCCTGCTGATGGTGAGCGCAGTGCCCTATCACAGCTTCAAGGAGCTCGACCTGCGTCACTCCTACCGCACGGTGGTGGCGGCGGTGCTCGTCCTCACCGTGGTCGCGCTCGAGCCCTACCTCTCGCTCTTTGCGATGGGGCTGCTCTACGCTACGTCAGGCCCCGTTGAATGGCTGTGGCGCCGGGTGGCGGGGCGCCCATTGCACGCGGCGATCGATCCGCTCGATGTGGACGATGCCCAGCAGGAGACCATCGGATGAGCGCCAGCCAAGCGAGCGATACCGCGACGGACGCGGTCTGGATCTTTGACACCACCTTGCGCGACGGCGAGCAATCGCCGGGCTGCAGCATGAACCTGTCGGAGAAGCTCACCCTCGCGCGACAGCTCGAGCGCCTCGGGGTGGATGTGATCGAGGCCGGCTTCCCGATCGCCAGCGACGGCGACTTCGAGGCGGTGAAGGCAATCGCCAGCGAGCTGCGAGAGACGATTATCTGCGGGCTCAGCCGCACCGGCCGTGAGGACGTCGACCGGGCGCTCCAGGCCCTCGAGCCCGCGGCGAAGCCGCGGGTGCATATCTTTATCGCGACGAGCGACATTCACCTCGAGCACAAGCTGCGCATGGACCGCGACGAGGTGCTGCAGGAAGTCGACCGCGCGGTGCGCCGCGCGCGCGAGCATGTCGACGATGTGGAGTTCTCGGCGGAGGACGCGACGCGGACGGACCGGGACTATCTCTCGATGGTGTTCGACACCGCGATCGCCGCGGGGGCGTCTACGATCAACGTACCCGATACCGTCGGGTACACGATGCCCGAGGAATACACCGGGCTGATGCAGCATCTCGCCGCCAATGTGCCGGGGGTGGACAAGGTGCGGATGTCGGCGCACTGCCACAACGACCTCGGGCTCGGAGTGGCCAACAGCCTCGCGGCGGTGTTCGCCGGCGCGCGGCAGATCGAGTGCACGGTCAACGGCATCGGAGAACGCGCCGGCAACACCGCGATGGAAGAAGTGGTGATGGCGCTCAAGACCCGCCCCGACATGGCGGGCGGGCTCGCGACGAACATCAACACCGAGGAGATCTATCCGACGAGCCGTCTGCTCTCCTCGATCATCGGGGTCTCGGTGCAGCCCAACAAAGCGATCGTCGGGCAAAACGCCTTTGCGCACGAAGCCGGTATTCACCAGCACGGCGTGCTCCAGGCCCCGATCACCTACGAGATCATGACGCCGCAGTCGATCGGGCGGCCCTCGAACGAACTGGTCCTGGGCAAGCACTCGGGACGCCACGCGTTCCGCAACCGCCTGGCGGAGCTCGGCATCGATTCGGAGCAGATCGAATTCGAGGAATCCTTCAAACGATTCAAGGATCTCGCCGACAAAAAGAAGATCGTCTACAACGAAGACATCGAGGCGATCGTGGCGGATTCGGTGTCACGCACCGACGACCGCTTCGAGTTCAGCCAGCTGACCGTGCTGACGGGCACCTTCGCGGTGCCCAACGCGACGGTCGAGCTGATCATCGACGGTGAGCCGCGCAAGGCCACCGCCGGCGGGGTGGGCCCGGTCGATGCGGTCTTCAAAGCGGTCTCGGACCTCACCGAAACCAAGGCCGAGCTGGTGCGTTATCAGGTGAACGCGATCACCGCAGGTCTCGACGCCCAGGGCGAAGTCAGCGTTACGATCTCGGAAGACGGGCGCAAGGTCATCGGGCACGGCGCCCACTACGACGTGCTTGTGGCCAGCGCAAAGGCCTACGTGCACGCGCTCAACAAGCTCGAGTGGCACAAGCAGCGCCACACCGTGGCCGAGCCCAGAGGCATCTGAAAGGGGATCTGCGTTGGAGCGAATTCTGGTACTTCCCGGGGACGGGATCGGGCCCGAGGTCACGCGCGAAGCGCGCCGCGTGCTCGAGGCCGTGACGCCCCGTCACGACCTCAAGCTCGAGTTCGAGGAGGCCCCGATCGGCGGGAACTCGATCGACGCCCACGGCACCCCGCTGCGCGACGATGTCCTCGAAACCGCCCGGGGCTGCCGCGCCGTCCTGCTCGGCGCCGTCGGCGGCCCCAAGTGGGACGCGTTGCCGGTGCCGGAACGCCCGGAGCGCGGCCTCCTGCGCATGCGCAAAGAGCTCGGTCTTTATGCCAACCTGCGGCCCGCCACCGTGTTCCCGGCGCTGGCCGACGCCTCGACGCTGCGGCGCGACGTCGTCGAGGGCATCGACATGCTGGTGCTCCGCGAGCTCACCGGAGGGCTCTACTTTGGCGAGCCGCGGGGCCGGAGCGAAGCCGGCGGGTTGCGCAGCGCGCGCAATTGCATGGTCTACGACGAGCACGAGGTCGCGCGGATCACCCGCGTCGGGTTCGAGGCCGCGCGCAAGCGTCGCAAGCACCTCACCCATGTGCACAAGGCCAATGTGCTCGAGGTCTCGCAGCTCTGGGTCGAGGTCGTCGACGAGGTGGCCAAGGAATACCCGGACGTCGAGCTCGCCCACCAGCTGGTCGATTCCTGCGCGATGCTGCTGGTGCGCGACCCCGCGCGTTTTGATGTGATCGTCACGGGCAACATGTTTGGCGACATCCTCTCCGACCAGGCCGCGATGATCACGGGCTCGCTCGGCATGCTGCCCTCGGCGAGCCTCGGGGACGGCGGCGTCGGCCTCTACGAACCGGTCCACGGCTCGGCTCCGGACATCGCTGGGCAGGATCGCGCGAATCCCCTGGCTACGATTCTCTCGGCGGCGATGCTCCTCGAGCACACCTTTGGCGAGATCGCGGCGGCGCGCGAGGTCGAGGCCGCGGTGACGTCCGTGCTCGAGGCCGGCCACCGCACGGCCGATCTGGTGCTCCCCGGCGAGCGGCGCGAAACCATCGGATGCAGCGAGATGGGGAACCGCGTCCTCGAAGCCCTCGGATGAGCACCGGAGCGCTCCGCGTGCTGCTGCTCGGTGCGACCGGCGCCCTGGGGACCGAGGTGGCTCAGGCGCTCCATCAGCGCGGGTTCCCGTTGGCGTCGCTGCGGCCGGTGGCCGGCGAGGATTCGCTTGGGAACGAAGTCACCGTGCAGGGTGTGAGCTATCCGGTCGAGAGCGGCGCTCCCGATCTGCGCGGGATCGACCTCGCGTTTTTGTGCGCGCCGCCGTCCGTCAGCCTCGATTGGGTCGCCGAGGCCCTGCGTGCCCGCGTCACGACGATCGATATGTCGGGGGCCCTCGCGGCGCGTGAGGAAGTGCCGCTCGGCATCACCGCCCTCCACCCGGCCAAGGATTTCCTCGACTCCCCGGTCGTTGCGACCCCCGCCGGACCCGCGCTGGGGCTCCTCCGGGTCTTGCTTCCGCTCCATCGCCTCACGCCGATCGAAAGCGTCGTCGCCACCACGCTCGAATCGGCCTCGGTCGCCGGTCGTGGCGGGATCGCGGCGCTCTCCGAACAGTCGATCGCTTTGTTCAGCCAGAGCGAGCCCTTCGAGGACGAGTCCGCACCCTTCGAGCGTCCCGTCGCCTTCGATTGCATCCCCGAGATCGGAGGGCTCCGCGACGACGCGTCGACGGAGTGCGAGTATGCGCTGGCCAAGGTGTTGGGACGCGCGCTCGGCCCGGAGGTGCGCATCGCGGTGACGGCGGTGCAGGTGCCGACCTTTGCCGGGGACGGCGGCGTGCTGCACCTGCGTTTTGCCGAGGCGCTCGACCTGGAGGCCGCCCGCAAGACGCTGCGCGAAGCCCCGAGCGTGTTCTTTGACCCCGACGACAACGCACCGGGGACGCGGAGCGCCGTGGCGGTAGACGGCGTGCGGGTCGGACGCTTCCGCGCCGGCGGCGAGCTCAACACGCTCCAGCTGTGGCTCGCCGGAGACTCGCTTCGCCTCGCCGCGCTCAACGCGGTGGAGCTCGCCGCGGCACGCCAGCGCCTGCACTGAGCGCCCGTGCCCAACCTCGCGATGCTGCTCGAGTACGACGGCGCGGAGTTCGCCGGCTGGCAGCGGCAACGCGAAGGGCAGCGCACGGTGCAGGCCACCGTCGAAGCCGCGCTCTCGGTCTTGGCGACGGCGCCGGTACGCTGCGTCGGCGCGGGGCGCACCGACGCCGGGGTACACGCGTGCGGACAGGTCGCGACGGGGCACTGCGAGACGGCGCTCGACCCGTCCGCGCTGTGGCGCGCGCTCAACGCGCTCCTGCCGCGCGACCTCTCGGTTTGCGCCCTGGCGCGCGTCCCCGACGCCTTTCACGCCCGGCGCGATGCGGCCGGCAAGCACTACGTCTACCGCTGGTGGGCCGGTGCGACCCGCTCGCCACTGCGCGAGCGCACCCACCACAGGGTGCCGCGCCCCCTCCGACTCGACGCCATGCGCGCGGCGGCGCACCACTTTGTCGGCACCCACGACTTCGCGTGTCTCCAGGCCGCCGGCTCCGCCACGCAGACCACCGTGCGCACACTCCGGCGGGTGGAGCTCGACGGACGCGAGGATGGGGCGCTGTGGCTCGACGTCGAGGGAGACGGCTTTTTGCGTCACATGGTGCGCAATCTCGCGGGGACCCTCCTCGAGGTCGGTCTCGGCGGACGGTGCCCGGATTCGATCCCTCCCCTCCTCGAAAGCCGCGACCGCTCCCGAGCGGGTGCGACCGCGCCGGCCCACGGGCTGCTTCTGCAACGCGTCCAGTACGATCCCCCGATCCCGTGGGAAGCCGGGGCGCCAGCGGCGACAGCGGCGACCGCAAAGAGCCGTGGGGACCCGACGTCTTGACGCCCCGGAGGGCCTCGGCTACCCAGAGGCGTTCCCGCCACCAGGAGACCTTCCGATGTCCGCGGCCCGGCCACTCCGGCCCACCCTGAGTCTCTCCCGCGCCCAGGTCGACCCGCAGTGGTGGGTCGTCGACGCGTCGGGCCAGACCCTCGGTCGGCTCGCCACCCGCGTGGCCACGGTGCTGCGCGGAAAACACCGGCCCCAGTACACCCCCCACGACGATACGGGTGATTTTGTCATCGTCGTGAATGCCGAGAAGGTGCACTTGAGCGGTCGCAAGCGGCAGAACAAGACCTACTACCGGCACTCGGGTTGGACAGGCGGCCTGCGCTCTTCGACCGCTGCCGAGTTGCTCGATGGGCCCCACGCCGAACGGGTGGTGGAGCACGCGGTGCGCGGGATGCTTCCGAAAAACTCCCTGGGCCGGAAGCTCTTCCGCAAGCTCAAGGCGTACACGGGCGCGGAGCATCCCCACGCGGCGCAACAGCCGCAGGAGCTGAAGATTGGCTAACGGAGCGCTTCTCCCCAAAATGCAGACCGGCAAGCGAAAGACGGCCATCGCACGGGTGAACCTCAAGCCCGGAACCGGCCAGATCGTCGTGAATGGACGCACGATCGATCACTTCTTTGGACGCGAAGTGCTGCGGATCATCGTGCGGCAACCCCTCGACCACGTGAACCTGAGCACGCACTACGACATCACCGCCTCGGTGCGCGGCGGGGGCCCGACCGGGCAAGCCGGGGCGATCCGCCACGGTATCTCCCGAGCACTCTGCGAGCTCGACCCGAATCTGCGTCCGCAGCTCAAGCGCGGCGGGTTCTTGACCCGCGACGCGCGCAAGAAAGAACGCAAGAAGTACGGGCAGCGTGGCGCGCGCGCCCGTTTCCAGTTCTCCAAGCGCTAGGGGATCCGCATGCGCGTCGCAGTCGTCGGGGCAAGCGGGTACACGGGCCTCGAACTGCTTCGCCTCTTGGTCCGGCATCCCGATCTCGAAATCGTGGCACTCACGTCCGAGCGTCAGGCAGGCACGCCGATCGGCGATGTGTATCCGGCGTTTCGCGGGGTGCTCGAGCGGCGTTTTGAAGCGGTCGACCCGCGGGCGATCGCGGAGCGCGCCGAGTTTGCGTTCGCGGCGTTGCCGCACGCGGCGTCGGCACCGGTGGTGCGAGAGCTGGTCCAGGCCGGGGTCGCGGTGGTCGACCTCTCCGCCGACTTTCGGCTTCGCAGCGCCGAGACCTACGCTGAGTGGTACGGCGAACACGCGGCGCCGGAGCTACTCGGGAAGTCGGTCTACGGCATCCCGGAGCTCCACCGAGCGGCGATCCGCGAATCGCAGCTCGTGGCGGCGCCCGGCTGCTACCCGACTTCGGCGTTGCTGCCGCTGGCGCCCTTTCTCCGCGCGGGCGTGGTGGAGCCCCGGTCGATCCTGATCGATTCCAAATCGGGGGTCTCGGGCGCGGGGCGCAAGGCGGAGGAGGCGTATCTGTTCGCCGAGATCGGCGAGAATTGCCGCGCCTACAAGGTCGGCGGGGCCCACCGACACGTGCCCGAGATCGAGGAGCAGGCGGGTCTGGTCGCGGGGGCGGAGGCACGGGTTGCGTTTGTGCCCCACCTCCTACCCGCAACCCGGGGCATCGCGACCTCCATCTTTTTGCAGCTGCGCAAATCCCTCACGAGCGCCGAGGCGCGGGATCTGCTCGTCGAGGCGTACGCGGACGAGTTCTTTGTACGCGTCTTGCCCGAGGGCGAGACCCCGAGCCTCGCCGCAGTGCGCGGGAGCAACTTCTGCGACGTCCAGGCGGTCGTCGACCGCCGAACGGGTGTGTTGCTACTGCTCTCGGCGCTCGACAACCTGGTGAAAGGCGCCGGCGGGCAGGGCGTTCAGTGCTGCAACCTGATGCAGGGATGGGACGAGACCCGCGGTCTGCGTGAGGTCGCGTTCCTGCCGTGACACCGGCGTGACGTCGGTCTCAGCAAAGCCGGGGTCCGCGTGAGCCGCTACTACGTCAGCGATCCCGAGCGCGTTTGCCTTTCGGTCTCGGCGCTGGTGTGGAGCGACGCCGCACGCGACGCGTTTTTGCTGATGCAGCGCAGCGACAACGCACACTGGGGCCTGCCAGGTGGGTACGTCGAGCCCGGCGAATCGGTGACCGAAGCGGCGGCGCGCGAGGTCGCCGAAGAGACGGGTGTCGTGGCGGAGATCGGACGTCTCGTCGGTGTCTACTCGCGTCCCGATACCCAGGTCATCGAATACGCAGACGGTGCGCGTGTGCAGGCGATCAACCTGTGTTTTGAAGGGTTTGCCGTCGCCACCGGAGCCGCCACGACACCCGAAGAGACCCTCGCGACGGGCTATTTCCGGTCGGGCGCGCTCCCCGACCCGCTGGTTCCGATTCACGCGGTCCGGATCGACGACGTGCTGGCACGTGACCCGATCGTGCGAGTGCGCTAAACGAACTTAAACCCGCACCCGCGAAGAGAGCGTATGAACGACCGGCCGACCAAGTTCCTCTTCGTCACCGGCGGAGTCCTCTCTTCTCTCGGAAAAGGCCTGGCCTCGGCGTCGATCGGGGCGCTCCTCGAGGCGCGCGGCCTCAAGGTGAGCTTTCTCAAGCTCGACCCCTACCTGAACGTCGACCCGGGGACGATGAACCCCTTCCAGCACGGCGAGGTGTACGTCACCGAGGACGGCGCCGAGACCGACCTCGACCTGGGGCACTACGAGCGCTTTACGAGCGCGACGATGAGCCGCGCCAACAACGTGACCGCGGGGCAGGTCTACGAGACGGTCCTCAACAAGGAGCGCCGGGGCGAGTACCTGGGCGGCACCGTGCAGGTCATCCCGCACGTCACCGACGAGATCAAAGAGCGCATCCACCGCGCCGCGGAGGGGGTGGACCTGCTTTTTGTCGAGGTCGGCGGCACGGTCGGCGACATCGAATCGCTGCCCTTTCTCGAAGCGATCCGGCAGTTTCGAGCCGACGTCGGGCGCGACAACGTCTGCTACGTGCACATCGCCCTGGTGCCCTACATGGCGGCGGCCGGGGAGCTCAAGACCAAGCCGGTGCAACACTCGGTGAAGGAGCTGCGCGCGGTCGGGATCTCGCCCGACGTGATTCTGTGTCGCACCGATCGCTTTCTGCCGCGCGCGGTAAAGGCCAAGATCGCGCTCTTCTGCAATGTGGACGAGGACGCGGTGATCACCGCCAAGGACGTCGACTCGATCTACGAGGTGCCGCTCATCCTCCACGAGGAGGGCGTCGACGAGCAGATCACCCGGCTCCTCAACATCTGGACCGGTCGCCCCCACCTCGAGCCCTGGCGTCGCGTCGTCGAGACTACCCGAAACGCGGAGCGCACCGTGCGGATCGCGATGGTCGGAAAGTACGTCGACCTCACCGAGTCGTACAAGAGCCTCAACGAAGCGCTCCATCACGCCGGGATCGGTCACGGTGTTCGCATCGAGATCGACTACGTCGATTCCGAAAAGCTGTCCGACGATACGCCGCTGCGCGCAGCCGACGGCATCCTGGTGCCCCACGGCTTCGGGCACCGCGGGGCCGAAGGCAAGATCTTCGCGGTTCGCTACGCGCGCGAGCGGCGCGTGCCCTTTTTTGGCATCTGCTTTGGGATGCAGCTCGCAACGATCGAGTTTGCCCGCAACGTGGCGGGGCTCGAAGGCGCCAACTCGACGGAGGTCGACCCCGAGGCATCGGTCCCGGTGATCGATTTCCTCCCCGATCAACGCGACATCACTGACAAGGGCGCCACGATGCGGCTCGGCGCCTACCCGTGTCGGCTTCGCCCTGGGACCCTGGCTCACGCGGCCTATGGCGTCGAAGAGGTGTTCGAGCGCCACCGCCATCGCTACGAGTTCAACCCGGCAATGCGGGACACGCTGTCCGATGCCGGTCTGATCCTCGCCGGGACCTCGCCCGACGGCGAGCTCGTTGAGGTGATCGAGGTCCCGGACCACCCCTGGTTCCTGGGCTGCCAGTTCCACCCCGAGTTCAAGTCGAGCCCCTTCGAGCCGCACCCGCTCTTTCAGGCCTTCGTCCGGGCGGCGCTCGACCGCTAGCGACTCCATAGCCGCCAACTGGGGGGAAACTCCCTAACATTCGTCCGGATTCTCGCGGCCCTGCGTGTCAAGGGAAACCCGTAGGCCACCGAAAACGCGTCCTAGGATGCGCGGGTTCCCCGGGAGTGTGCTGGTTGCTGCGGTGGCGCTGCGGGCTCTGGCCGGCGGGCCGCTCGCGCACGCGGCACCTGGCGACATCCTGTTCGCCGACGATTTCGAGCGCGCGGCGATCGCCCCGTGGACCACGACCAACGCGGCCAACTCGGGGATTTTGAGCGGTGCCGCCGTGGCGAGCTCCCCCACCCGCGGGCTCTTCACCCGCCGCGCCGCGGTGACGACCACCAGCCCTCCAGTCAACGCCGCTGTCCCCGCCGCGGACCTCGCGATCTGGGTGCGCCGCGGAAGCGACGCCTTCAGCGAAGATCCGGACGGCGCCGAGGACCTCGCGGTGGAGTTCCGGCGTGCCGACGCGACCTGGGTGCCCCTGCTCGGCTACGCCGGCTCGGGAACCCCGGGGCAGATCTACGCCGAGGTCGTCGCACTTCCGGCCGACGCACTCCACGCGAACCTGGCGCTCCGGGTGCGGCAGACCGCGGGCAGCGGCACAGACTTCGACTACTGGCACGTGGACGACGTCGTCGTGACCGAGCGAGCGCAGCCGCCGCCCCTTGCGATTGGCTCGTGTGACGACTTCGAGTCGGGGCTCGGGGCCAATTGGAGCGTCGCCACCTCCGGCGGGTTCGCCGGTTCCAGCGCGGCCACCGCGGCCTCTCCCACCCGCTCCCTCTTTCTCAACGGGGGCGTCGTGAGCGTGACTTCGGCGGTGGTCGACACCCGGTTGGTTTCGTTCTCGGACCTGAGCCTGTGGATTCGCCGCGGCGCCGACGCCTTCAGCGAAGACCCCGACGCGGGAGAAGATCTGGTCGTCGAGTATCTCGACGACGGCGGCAGCTGGGTGACGCTCGAAACTTTTGCGGGGAGCGGCAGCGCCGGCGAAATCCTCCCGCGCCTCTACACGCTGCCAGCGGCGGGGCGTCACAGCGGATTTCGCTTGCGCTTCCGTTTGACCGGCGGCAGCGGCGCGTCGTGGGATTTCTGGCACGTCGACGACGTCTGTTTTCTACAGAACGCGGTCCCCGATTTGCTGGTGCTGAAATCGATGCGCATCGTGAGCGACCCGGTCCGAGGAACGGTCGATCCGCTCGCAATCCCCGGTGCGGTCGCCGAGTACAGCATCACCGTCTCCAACCAGGGGCCCGGCGCGATCAGCGTGGACACGGTCGTGATCGACGACCCGATCCCGGCGGACACGGAGCTCTACGTTGGCGACCTCTCGGGTCCAGGCTCCGGCCCGATCCACTTTGTGGAGGGCACGCCCGTGAGCGGACTCAGCTATACCTACGTCGCCCTCGCCGACGCCAGCGACGACCTCGAGTTCGAAAGCGGCGGCGCGCCCTACGCCCCGACCCCGCCACCGCCGGACTACGACGCGAACATCGACCGCGTACGCATCCGGCCGGGGGGCGCGATGGCGGGGGGCAGCCCCGGCGCGGCGCCAAGCTTCACCGTGATCCTGCGCGTCCGGGTCCGTTAGACGCCGTCGGGCGGCTCGGCTTCGCCGTGGTCGCGGACCCACTTCGCGAACTCATCGGCGGGCATCGGCGGCGCAAAGAGCTGGCCCTGCACACGGTCGCAGCCGAGCTCGCGGAGCAGCGCGAGCTGGCTCTCCTGCTCGACGCCCTCGACAACGGTGTCGAGGCCGAGCCCACGCGCCATCGAAATCACCGACTGGACGATGGCGCGGTCTTCCCGGTGAGCGAGGATCTCGGCCGTAAAGCTCTGATCGATTTTGAGAATGTCGACCGGGAACTGTTTGAGGTAGGCGAGCGAGGAGTAGCCGGTTCCAAAATCGTCGATGGCGATCTGGATACCTGCGTGCTTGAGCGCCGCGAGCTGCTCGAGGAGCTCGGGGTTCGCTTCGGCGACGATGCCCTCGGTGATCTCCAGGGTGAGGCAGCTCGGAGACAGGCCCGCCTCGCGGAGAGCCTCGAGCACCACGGGCACGAGCTCGTTCTCGCGCAGCTGGCGCGGGGAGGCGTTGATCGACAGGCGAAGTGGCAGCCCCAGCTCGCGCTGGAGCCGGGCGCTCTGGGCGCAAGCGCGTCGCATCACGAACTCGCCCACCCCCAAGATGAGCCCGGTGGATTCCGCCACACCGATGAACTCGCCCGGCGAGATCAGGCCGCGCTCCGGGTGGTGCCAACGGACCAGCGCCTCCATTCCCACGGGCGAGCGATCGGCCGCGTTGACGATCGGTTGGTAGTACACGTGCAGCTCATCCCGTTCGAGCGCTTGTCGCAGCCCCACTTCGATCCCGAGGCGATTCGCCGCGCGTTCGTTCATCGAGGCGTTGAAGAACTCGTAGCGATCGCGGCCGTGTTCTTTGGCGTGGTGGAGCGCCGTATCCGCGTTGCGAATCAAGGTGTCGAGGTCGTCGCCGTCCTCGGGGTACATCGCGATCCCGGCGCTCGCGCTCAGCGTAACGTCGTGGTCCCCTACCTGCGCGGGCCCACTCACCGCGCTGCGAAGGCGATCCGCGGTGCGCGCGGCTGCGCCGATCCCGTCGATCTCCTCGAGCAGCACCATGAACTCGTCGCCACCCGAGCGCGCGATCGTCGGCGACACCGGGTTGCTACCGCTTTGCCGGACGGCCTCGTCGCGCAGCCGGCCGGCCACCTGACGCAGCAGACGGTCTCCAGCCTCGTGGCCCACCGTGTCGTTGATCCGTTTGAAGTCGTCGAGGTCGAGGATGACGACCGCCAGAGGTTGATTGTGGCGCCGCGCGCGCCGCAGCGCCTGGTCGAGGCGCTCGCGGTAGAGCAAGCGGTTGGGAAGCTCCGTCAGCGCGTCGTAGTAGGCGAGCACGCGGTTGCGTTCGAGGGTGCGCGCGTTGGCGAGTGCCACCGAGCATTGCGCCGCGAGCTGCCGCGCGAAGAGCACGTGGTCGGGGCTCGGTGCGGCCTCGCTTCCCAGCAGGAGCACCGCACCAGGTCGGCGTGAAAGCGCAGCGGAATCGCCGTCCACACGAGATGGCCGTGGCTCGCCAGGATCGCGTCGTAGAGCACGGGACCCTCGCCGTCCCCCTGCTCGTCCAGACAGCGGGGCTCGGCGCCCGGGAACCAAGACTCGAGGTCGGCGCCGCGCAGTTCGCCGTGATGCTCGCGCGTCATCCCGCCCACATGCGTGTGTGTCGTACTCAACACGGAGTCGCCATCGGACACCAGGGCGATCGCGACACGCGCCGGGAAGAGCTCGCCGACCCGCTCTACCATCGTCTCGAGCACCCGCGTCGCCGTAATTTCCGAGAGGATCGAGCGGTCGATCTCGACCATGCGCTGGAGCGAATCGAACTGCGTGCGCAGGGTCTCGGTCATCTGGTTGAAAGAGTGGGCGAGCTCTTCGAAATCGTCGCCGCTGCGGATCGCGAGCGCGAAGTCGAAGTCGCCGGCGGCGAGGTGACGCGTGCCCTCGCGGAGCTGCTCCAGGGGGCCGAGCTGGCGGCGGATCTGGGTGAGGCTCAGCAGGGTCGCAAACGCGATCGTGAGCGTGGCCAAGAGCGTGAAGGTGCTGCGGAAGGTGATCAGAGGCCCAAAGATCTCGCTTTGCGGGATCACGACCACGATCGCCCACGCCGCCACACCGTGCGGGTCGTAAAACGCCGGCGCGAAGGGGAGGGTCCAGCGACTCGCGAGATAGTCCTCGTCGCCGCCGCGCAGGGGGTAGCTTCGCGCCGCCACGGTATTGCCGGGCGCCAGCGCGGTCGGGTCGGAGCTGGCAAAGGCCCTGGAGGAGCAGTCGATCAGGCGTCCGCGGCCGTCCAGCGCACAAAAGTCGGTCGATCCCGCCCGCGCCGCCTCTTCCCAAGACGGAATCACCCGCTCGATCGGCGCCCGTGCGGTCCAGAGACCGCTCGCCCCGCGCCGCGCCATGAGCAACGAGTGGCCCTCTTCACCATGCAGGGCCGTGATGAGCGTATGGCCCGCGTCGAGCTGTGCCCGGGCCTCTTCGTCGAGATCGGGGAACTCTACTGGCGAGCCCAGCAGAATGTGGAGCTCGCGATTGCCCCGATACGTCACCTGCGAAAAAGACTGGGCGAGGTCGTTTAGCAGCGCGCGAGGCCAGGGGCCCGTTTGCACGGTGCGTCGGGCGTCCAGCCGGTCGATCTCGGCTTCGAGAGCGCCGAGCCGTGCGAGGAGCTCATCGCTGAGCGATTGGCCGGCGCGCTGCAGGGTCCGATCGGCGTCGGCGCGCAGCGTGCTGGCGAGCTGCTGGTAGCCCGCCACGGCGACCACCGTGGTCGGCACGACCGCGCAGAGCAGGAACAGCAGTAGCAGGCGCCATGCGACCTTGCTGCGCACCCAGGCTCTCGTGCGCCGACCCGGCATCAGCGCCCGCTATGCGGGGTCTCGTCACCCATGAGGTGCGCTTCGGCGCGGTCGGCCGCGCGGTTGACCCGCTTTCTGCCACCTTTGTGGCGTTCCCAAGGAAACTTGTCGTCGCGACC
>CAJIBI010000013.1_pt1 | contig 29024 bp, 21 predicted proteins | sample 9199321 | NCBI WGS metagenome assembly CAJIBI01 (sample SAMEA7708294, study PRJEB35096) | sediment metagenome | biome: marine neritic benthic zone biome [ENVO:01000025]; feature: sediment [ENVO:00002007]; material: shallow marine sediment [ENVO:03000034] sea grass bed [ENVO_01000059] ... | reverse complement strand
TCGGTGCCCCTCCGGTCTTCGAGGGCTACGGGGCGTGTTTCTTTAGGAAATCGAGGGTAAGCCGGGCGCAGTGCTCGGGTTGCTCGAGCTGCAGCATATGGGTGGCGCCCGGGGGCGCCAGGTAGGGGTGGCCAAAACGCTCGTGCACGGCCCGGTTCACCAAGGCCGGGCCGCGGGCGCCGGGCCGGTCGGGGTCGGCGCAGAGAAAGAGCATCGGGCCCGAGAGTTCGCCAAGCCGCGAGGTCAGATCGAGGGTCGAATTCTCGGAGAAAACTCGCGCCTCATAGGCGCCGGGGCAGGCCAGCTCGAATCCGCCGTCGGGAGATTCGCGGAGAACCGCGCGCGCCATCCCTTCGTAGGCTCCGGGCACCCAGCCCGGCTCCCCCATCGCCTGCGCGAGCTTCTCCGCGAGCTCTCGCGGGTGGTCAAAACGCTCGCGGCGCCGCTGCGCGCGCTCGGCGAGGAAACGCTCCTGGGCCCGCGCCTCCGGGAAGAGCGGATCGTCGGGGGCCGGACAAAACGGCGGGTCGAAGAGCACCAAGCCCACCCAGGGCCAGGGGTGCGCGAGGGCATGGGCGATGCTCGCAATCGCGGAGAGCGAGTGAAAGACACCGCTGGGTGGCTTCTCGCCCAGCCTGGCGGGAATCTCGCGCAGCAGGAACGCGAGGTCGGCCACAAAGCTCGCAAAGCCGTGGGCGGCCTCCCGGTGACGCGGGTTGCGGCCGTGGTTGCGTTGGTCGTAGACGAGCACCTCGCACTCCGCCAGGAAATGGCGCCAAAACGGGAAGTACCCGTCGGTGGCAAAGCCGTTGCCATGGCTCACCAAGAGCCTCGGGCCCGCCGGGTTCCCGTGCTGGCGCACGCGGATCGCGGCGCCGTCTCCGGTCGTGAGGTCGAGCGTCCGCAGCGGGGCCGGCAGAGCCGTCGGGAGCGTCGTCATCGCTCAGTAGCCGCGATCTCGATCGACTTCGTTGCGCAGCGCCTCACCGCGCTCGAGGCGCCCGAGATTGTCCGAAAAGATCTCGACCAGCTTTTCGGCGTAGCCCGGGAACCAGCCCGAAATGTGCGGCGTGATGAGGGTATTGGGCGCCGTCCACATCGGGTCCTCCGGAGGGAGCGGCTCCCGCGCAAACACATCGAAGGCGGCGCCGCGCAGTCGGCCGTCCCGCAACCGGGCGATCAGCGCGGGCTCGTCCACGATTCCGCCGCGCGCCAGGTTCACCAGCACGGCGCGCTCGGGCAGCGCGTCGAGGAGCGACGCGCCGACAAAGCCGCGGGTCTCGGGGGTGAGGGGGAGCAGGATCACCACGTAGTCGGCGTCGGCGAGGAGGCCAGCGCTCGCGTCGGGGCCCACTACGCGATCCACGCCCTCCACGGGGGTGCCGCTGCGCCGGGTGCCGACGACGCGCATCCCAAAGGCGTTGCAGAGCCGCACCACCTCGGACCCGATCGCACCGAGCCCGAGGATGGCCACGGTTTTGCCGCGCAGCGTGTGGATGCCGCGCAGCTTCCAGCGGCGTTCGCGCTGCTGCTCGATCCAGGTGGGGATGCGTTTCTCAAAGGCGAGCATCATCGCCAGGGCGAACTCGCCCATGTGGACACCGTGGATGCCGCGCGCGTTGGCGATGCGGACCTGGGGCGGGAGGTCGGGAGCCGGGAGCAGCGCGTCGACCCCGGCGCCGGTCATCTGCAGCAGCCGCAGTCGCTTCGCCTTGCCCCAGTGGCCCCGCGGCGGACGAAACGCGAGCAGGTACTCCGCCTCCTCGATGCCGGCGAGAAACTCATGCTCGTTGGTCCAGCAGACCGTCTCCCAGTCGGCCGGCGGAAGCTTTTCCAGAAGCGCGTCGCGAAACAGGTCGGGACGCTCGTGGTGAATGTGCACGACACGCGGGGACACGGGCGGGAGTCTACCGGCTCGCGCTAGATCTCGAGCCTTCGAAGCCGCAGCGAATTCGCGATTACCGACACGGAGCTCAGGCTCATCGCGGCGGCGGCGATCATCGGGTTGAGCAGCAGCCCGATCACCGGGTAGAGCGCGCCCGCCGCAATCGGCACCCCCAGCGCGTTGTAGGAAAACGCAAAGGCCAGGTTCTGCCGGATGTTCTGCAGCGTCGCACGGCTCAGCCGGCGCGCCCGGACGATCCCCTGCAGATCGCCGCTCACCAGCGTGACCCCGGCACTCTCGATCGCGATATCGGTGCCGGTCCCCATCGCCAACCCGACGTCGGCCTGCGCGAGGGCGGGCGCGTCGTTGATTCCATCCCCGGCCATCGCGACCACACGCCCCTCCGCTTGCAGACGCCGAATTTCTGCGGCCTTTTTGTCGGGGAGCACGCCGGCCGCGACCTCCTGGATCCCCAGGCGCCGCGCGACCGCCTGCGCCGTCGCGCGGTGGTCGCCCGTGAGCATCACCACGCGGAGCCCCGCGCGTTGGAGCGCTTCGATCGCTCCGGGGGTGGTGTCCTTCACGGGATCGGCCACCGCGAGGAGGCCGGCAATGGCGTCGTCGACCGCGACGAATACGACGCTGCGGGCCTCGGCGCGCAGGGCCTCGGCGGGGGCGCGGAACGCCTCGACGTCGCCCCGGGCAACGGCCGCGAGGCTACCGACCGCGACGGAGCGTCCGTCGACGCGTCCGAACACCCCCTGGCCCGCGACCGCTTCGAAGGCCTGGCGGGCGCCGGGTTCCACCCCTCGCGCGCGGGCACCCGCCACGATGGCGGCGGCCAACGGATGCTCGCTCGCCACTTCGAGCCCCGCCGCGAGACGCAGCAGCTCCCGCTCGCTCCAGCCGACCGCCGGTTGCACCGCCACCAGGCGGGGCGCGCCCTCGGTCAACGTGCCGGTCTTGTCGACCACGACGGTGTCCACGTTGCGAAGCGTTTCGAGCGCCTCGGCGTCGCGGAACAGCACCCCGGCCGTCGCGGCTCGGCCCATGGCAACCATCACCGACATCGGGGTGGCGAGGCCGAGCGCGCAGGGGCACGCGATGATCAGCACCGCGACGGCGTTCACGAGGGCGTGGGCCATGCGGGGTTCGGGCCCGAGGGCGGCCCAGACGGCGAAGCTGAGCCCGGCGACACCGATCACGACGGGAACAAAGATCCCGGCGACGCGGTCGGCGAGAGTCTGAATCGGCGCGCGGCTGCGCTGCGCCTGAGCGACCAGGGCCACGATCTGCGCCAGCATGGTGTCACCACCCACCCGCTCCGCGGAGATCAAGAGTGTCCCGCTGCCGTTGAGTGTCGCGCCCGTGACGGCGGCGCCGCTGGCCTTCGCGACGGGCACCGGCTCCCCGCTGAGCATCGACTCGTCGACGCGGCTCTCTCCCTCGAGCACGCGCCCATCCACCGGGATCTTTTCCCCGGGCCGCACGCGGAGCCGATCGCCGACCCGCACCTCCGCGATCGGCACATCCGCCTCGTTGCCGTCCGGGTCCACGCGACGGGCGATATTGGGTGCGAGGCCCAGGAGCCCGCGGAGCGCAGCGCCTGTCTGGCTGCGCGCGCGCAGCTCGAGCACCTGACCGAGCAGCACCAGGGTGACGATCACCGCGGCCGCCTCGAAATACACCGGAACCTCCCCCGACGGACCGCGGAACGAGGCGGGGAAACCCCCCGGCGCCAACGTCGCCGCGAGGCTATAGAGCCACGCCGCCGCGACACCGAGAGCGATCAAGGAAAACATGTTGAGGTTGCGATGGACGAGCGAGCTCCAACCCCGCGCGAAAAAGGGCGCGGCGCCCCACAGCACGACGGGCGTGGTGAGGACGAGCTGGAGCGGGGCAGACCACGCTTCGCGTTGCCCCGTGCCGAGCAGCATCTCGCCCATCGCGACGGCGAACACCGGTGCGGTCAGCGCGAGACAGACCCAGAAACGTCGGGTCATCGCCTCCTCTTCCGGCGAGGCTTCGATCTCGGCCGACACTTCGACCGCCTCGAGCGCCATCCCACAGACAGGGCAGGCGCCGGGCCCCTCTTGAACGACCTCGGCGTGCATCGGACAGGTGTGTTGCGCCATCGGCCTCCCCACCCTAGCCCGCGCGCACGCGCCAGGTGCACGAACGCGGCGGAGAGCCTCCGAAGCGGGTTGGGACGGGATACCCTCTTCGCGGAGGAGGTGCGGAACAATGGCCGAATTCATCAGCGTCGACGAGGCGCGAGTGCAGAGCGGGATGCGGGTGGTGTGCGCGCCGGGGATCCCCGGGCCCTGGGCCGAGGCGATCAAGGGCATCCTCGACGTCAAGAAAATCCCCTACACCCGGGCGAACTTCGAGATCGGGGGCGACCACGCGGCGCTGATCGCGTGGAGCGCCCAGGCCTCGGTTCCCGTGATCGCCTGGGACGACGAGTTCCCCAAGTCAAACTGGGCCGAGCAGCTCTTTCTCGCCGAGCGGATCGAACCCCACCCGCGCCTCATTCCCGAAGACCTCGACGAGAGGGTGCGCATGTTTGGCCTCGCCAACGAGCTCTGCGGGATGCACGGCTTCGGCTGGTGCCGCCGGCTTCTGGGGCTTCACGGAGCCCTCCAGGTCCCTGGGCTCCCCGACGCGAACCGCGCGTTGATCGAGTCGCTCGGCGCGAAGTACGGTTACTCACCCGAGGCGGTCGAAGCCGCCAACCCACGCATCCTGGCGATCCTCGGTGCGCTGCGCGAGCAGCTCGAGCGCCAGCACGCCTCTGGGAGCCGTTACCTCATCGGGGACCGACTCACGGCCCTCGACATCTACTGGGCCGCGTTCTCTCAGCTGATCGAGCCGATGCCGGCGGAGCTCTGCCCGATGATCGAGGAGTTCCGACCGATGTATCAAAACTTCGACCCCGCGGTCGAGGCCGCCGCCAGGCCGCTCCTGATGGAGCACCGCGACTTCATCTATCGGGACCACCTGGTGCTGCCGATCGAGCTGTAGCCGGGCTGGCGGCGCCCTTTCGGCCCAGGGATTCGGGGGTGCGCTAGGGTCCGCGCTCCACAGCGTCCGAGCTCTCCGCATCTCCGATGAAACACGCCTCCTATGCCCGCATGGATCGGCTGGTCGTCGCCTACGCCCGCGGCGTGTTGCGCTGGCGCTGGGCGGTGATCGGCCTGGTCGTCGCATTGGTGGCGATCGCCGCGTACGGCACGCGCTTCGCCGAGGTGCGGGGCGACTACCGCTACAACTTCGGCGAGCGCAATCCGCAGCTCCTCGCCTTTGAGGCGATGGAGAACATCTACGGGAAAAACGACAGCGTCATCTTCTTCCTCGCCCCCGAATCGGGCGACGTCTTCACTCGGGAGACCCTCGAGGCGGTGGTCTGGCTCACCGAGCAGGCCTGGCAGCTCCCGTACTCGACCCGGGTCGACTCTCTCTCGAACTATCAGCACACCTCGGCCGAAGGGGACGACCTGGTCGTCGCCGACCTGATCGAGGACGCATCCGAGCTCGACGCCGCCGGGATCGCGAGGATCCGCGAGATCGCGCTCAGCGAGCCCCAGATCGTCGGCAAGCTCGTCCCTCCGAGCGCCGTGGGAACCGCGGTCGCGGTGACGATTCAGCTGCCCGAGGGCGCGGGCGGCGTCGAGCTCGAGCTCACCGCGGTCGCTCGCGAGCTCCGCGCGGCGGCCGAGACGCGCTTTCCCGGGCACGAGCTGGCGCTTTCGGGCCTCGTGGTGATGTCCGCGGCCTATGAGGAGACCAGCCGACAGGACCTCGTGACCCTGGTGCCGCTGATGTACGCGGTGCTGATCGTGACGCTCTTTCTCTTCCTGCGGTCGTTCTGGGGGACGCTGGGCACGATGGCCGTCGCGGGGTTTTCGGCGATCGCCGCGATGGGGCTGGGGTTCTGGCTCGGGATCCCGTTCACCCAGGGCTCGTCGGTGGCGCCGACCATCATCCTCACGATCGCCATCGCCGACGGTGTGCACGTTCTGGTGAGTTTCGCCAAGGAACGCCGCGGGGGGCGCGACCACGACGAGGCGTTGGTCGAGAGCCTTCGTGTGAACTGGCAACCGGTGTTCCTCACGAGCCTGACCACGGCGATCGGCTTTCTCAGCCTGAACTACAGCGACAACGCCATGTTCCGCGACCTCGGCAACCTGACGGCGATGGGCGTCACCGCGGCGTGGCTCTTCTCGGTTTCCTTCCTCCCCGCGTTCATCTCGCTGACGCCCTACCCCATCCACCCCGAGCGCGCGATCGGCGGGTTCTCGATGGAGCGCTTCGCGGAGTGGATGATCTCCCGGCGGCGGCCGGTGCTCGTCGCGGTGTCGGTGTTCCTCGTGGTGATGGGCTCGCTCATTCCGAGGATCGAGCTCAACGACACCTTTACCTCGATGTTCGACCGGAGCGTGCCCTTCCGGCGCGATCTGGACATCATGTCCGAGCGCCTCCCGGGTCTCTACATGTTCCAGTACTCGCTTGTCGCGGGCGACGACGACGCGATCAACGAGCCGGCGTACTGGAACACCCTCGCGGCGTTCACGCGCTGGCTGCGCGCACAGCCCGAGGTCACCCACGTCAACACGCTTTCCGACACCCTGAAGCGACTCAACAAAAGCATGCACGGCGACGACCCGGCGGCCTACCGGCTGCCCGCCGAACGCGAGCAATCCGCCCAATACCTGCTGCTCTACGAGATGTCGCTCCCCTACGGGCTCGACCTCAACAACCAGATCAACGTCAAGCGCTCTTCGACAAAGCTCACCGTCACTGTCGACACGCTTTCCTCCCGGGAGCTTCGCGAGCTCGACTACCGCATCCAGGACTGGCTACGCGCGAATGCGCCCCCTTCGATGCACGTCGGGGGCGCGAGCCCAACGCTGATGTTCGCCCACATGTCGGAGCGCAACGTGCGGTCGATGATCCGCGGCACCGCGATCGCCTTCGCGTTGATCTCGCTGGTTCTGGCGTTTTCCCTGCGGAGCGTGAAGATCGGCCTGCTGAGCCTGATCCCCAACATTGGTCCGACCGTGATCGCGTTTGGGATCTGGGCGCTCGTTGTCGGCGAGGCGGGGTTCTCGGTCGCGATGGTGTCGGCGTGCAGCCTCGGCATCATCGTCGACGCCACGGTCCACTTCCTGAGCAAATACCTGCGCGCCCGGCGCGAGCGCAATGTGGGCGCCGAGGACGCGGTGCGCTACGCGATCTCGACGGTGGGCGCCGCGCTCTGGATCACCTTTCTGGTGCTGATCGTCGGCTTTAGCGTGCTCACGCTCTCCCCGGTCCAGACCAACGCCCATTTTGGCTTGATGATCGCCATCACGATCGGCGCGGCGCTACTGACGGCGTTCCTCTTGCTCCCGACCCTGTTGATCGCGATCGAGGGCGAGCGCGACGAAGAAGCCGTCCCGGCCCCCGCAACCACCTGATCCCGGCGCCCGACCGCGCGTCGCGGGCCAAAGTTCGCGCGGGCCCTGCTCCGCGGAATCAGGTGGTGCCGCTGTGGAGCACGCCCCGATCGTGGAGTGCCCGGACGCTCTCGGGGGAGCGGCCGAGCAAGCGCTCGATAACGGCCCCGTTGTGCTCGCCGAGACGGGGAGCCTCCAGGGGCAAGAGATCGGGGTAGTCGGAGAACTTGAAGGGGAAGCCGGGAATCGTGACCTCGCCGAGCACGGGGTCGGGCACTTGGCGCACCATCTGTCGCGCGAGAAAGTGCGGGTGCTCCATCGTCTCCTCGATCGTGAGCACGGGTGCCGCGGGGACCCGGTGCTTTGCCAAGACATCGAGGGCGGCGCGGTCGGTCGGAAAGGTCTGGAGCCACGCCTCGATCATCGAGATCAGCTCTTCCCGGTGCTTGCCGCGCTGATCAAACTTCGCGAAGCGCGGGTCGTCGATGAGCTCGGGCCGGCCGAGCGCGCGCGCCACCCCGGGCCACTGGCGGTCGAGGGCGAGAATCACGATGTAGCCTTCCGCGCCGCGGAACACCCCCTGCGGACACGACAGGTGGTGGTGGATCCCAAAGCGCATCGGCTGGTACTTGCCCTCGGTCGCGGCGAACATCTGCACATCCACCGAGTGCATGTGGTAGAGCGCATCGACCATCGAGATGTCGAGGAACTGCCCCCGACCGGTACGGTCGCGGTGGAGGAGCGCGTAGCCGAGCGCCGCGAACGCGTTCACCCCGGCGATGCCGTCGGCGATGGCCACGCCCACAAAACGCGGCGGGCCGTCGGGGTCTCCGGTCATGTGCATGATCCCCGAGTAGGCCTGACCGATGTAGTCATAACCCGTGAGGTGCGAGAGCGGTCCCTGCCGACCAAAGATCGAGACCGAGCAGGCGATGAGACGCGGATTCGTCTCGCGCAGCGACGCGTAGTCGAGCCCGCGCTTTTCGAGCACGCCGGGCCCGTAGTTGTCGATCACGATGTCGACCTTGGGGATCAACGCCTTGATCAGCTCGACCCCCTCGGGCCGCTTGAAGTCGACGCACAGGCTCTGCTTGCCCCGGTTCTGCTGGATGAAGTAGACGCTGCGGCCGTCCTTCACAAAGGGGATGTCGCGCGCGGGATCCCCGCCGGTCGCCTGCTCTACTTTGATCACGTCGGCGCCGAGCTCGGCCATCAGCCGGGTCGCGGTGGGGCCGGCCAGGTACTGGGTAAAGTCGAGCACCGTGGTGCCCGCAAGCAGCGGGGACAGCGGCCCGGTCGCGGGATCAGAAGGCATCGAACAATCCACCCAGGCCTTCGATCACTTTCTTCGCCTCCGTCCTCGTGCCGGCGCGGATGCCCGAGCCGGGAATCGCGTTGCGCAGGCTATCACGGACCGGGCGAGAGCGTTTTCTGGAGGCGCGCGCGACCCGCGGCGTCTCGCTGCCAAAGCAAAGCGCGCCGTCCCCCCCGGCGCGCTAGGCCGATTGCCGGCTCTGCGAGGCCTGCTGCCGGACCCGTTCGCGGAGGGAAGCAAAGGGCGGGTCGAGGTAGTCGTCGTGGATCGCGGTGTGCAGCTTGGCGTGGGTGTCGACGATCCAGGTCAACACGCTGTGGATGCCCCGCTGCAATACGTCCTCGATGTCCATCTGCAGCAGCTCACCGTGAAGGCGCTCGAGGATCTGCCATGAGCGGCGTTGCGTACCGGTCGCGTCGCCCGTAAAGAGCTGTGTCATCAGCTCTCGGATCAGCGCGAGGTTGTGGAGCACCGAACGCGGAAAGCGATTTTCGAAGAGCAGAAACCTCAAGACGTTGGGGCCGGTCAGCGAATTGGCGGCGCGTTTGAAGAAGGGCTCGAAGCCGGAGCAGGAGCGCAGGATGGCCAACCATTCCGCTGCGTCGTCGGTAGTCTCGCGCTCCCGCGGGGTGTCGCCCAGGCTGTGGTGCTTGACGTCGAGAATGCGCGCGGTCTGTCCCATCCGCTCGACGGCGCGCCCGAGCCGCATAAAGACAAAGGGCTCTTCGTGCAGCATCGTGCTGTAGGCGATGCCGTGGAACAACATGCACTGCTTGCTCAGATAGTCGTAAAACGAGTCGCGGTCGCGCTCGAAAAGCTTGCGCGGCGCGCGGTCGTTGAACCACAGCCACAAGTCGTTCACGTGCTCCCACATCTCGAGGCTCATCACCTCGCGAATGGTGCGGGCGTTTTCGCGGGCGGCCCGGAGCGAGGCAAAGATCGAGGCCGGCTGGTCGCGGTCCCAGGTGAAGAACTCTTGCACTCGCTCGCCGTCGTCGATCCACTCGCTGCCGATGCGCTCCCGGAAGTCGGCTTCGGCGCCCGCGACGATCACGAGCGGCTTCCAGTGCTCCGCATCGGGCATCTCGGCGTCGAGTGCAAAGGCGGCGTTCACCCCCAGCAGACGCGCCATGCTGTCCACTCGTTCGAGATAGCGCGTGATCCAATAGCAGCTGTCGGCGACGCGTGAAATCACACGACGTCTCCCGCGCCGGCCACCCAGGTATCCTTTGAGCCACCGCCCTGGCTCGAGTTGACCACGTAGGAGCCTTCGACCAGCGCCACGCGGGTAAGACCCCCCGGCAGCACCCACCGATCGGCACCGGTCACCACAAAGGGTCGCAGGTCGACCCGCCGCGGGCCGATCCCCTTCTTCCCCCAGGTGGGGCACGCGCTCAGCTCCACCAGGGGCTGCGCGATATAGTTGCGCGGGTGCTCGGCGACGTGCCGTTTGAACGCGGCGCGCTGGGCGCGGGTGGACTTGGGTCCCACCAGCATCCCGTAGCCACCCGCCTCGCCCACGGCCTTCACGACCAGGTCGCCGATGTGGTCGAGCACGTAACGGCGATCGTCGTTGCGCGCGCAGATGTAGGTGTTCACCTGCGCGAGAATCGGCTCTTCTGACAGGTAGAAGCGGATCATCTCGGGCACGTAGGGGTAAATGCCCTTGTCGTCGGCGACCCCGTTGCCGATCGCGTTCACGAGCGCAACGTGGCCGGCCGCGTACGCCCGCACCAGCCCGGGAACCCCCAGCAACGAGTCCTTGCGGAAGGCGTCGGGGTCGAGGAAGTCGTCGTCGATCCGCCGGTAGATCACGTCGACGCGTTCGGGGCCGCGCGTGGTCTTGGAGTACACGCGCTCGTTCTCCACAAAGAGGTCGCTGCCCTGCACGAGGTCTAGCCCCATGCGGCGCGCCAGAAAGCTGTGCTCGAAATAGGCGGAGTTGAAGGGGCCGGGCGTGAGCACCACACAGCGGTTCCCGCCCTCGGCGGGCGCCACCTCCGCCATCGCCTCCCGCAGTTTGGTGGGGTAGATCTCGACGCCCTGGACACGCGCCTCGCGAAAGATACCGGGGAACACCTTCTTCATCATCATGCGGTTCTCGAGCACGTACGACACGCCCGAGGGCGTGCGCACGTTGTCCTCGAGCACGGTGAAGGTGCCCTGCGCGTCGCGGATCAGGTCGATCCCCGCGATGTGGATGTAGACGCCGTGGGGCGGCTGCACCCCGCGCATTTCCGGGCGGTAGGCGGCCGAGCCCTCGACGAGCGATCGCGGCACCACGCCCTCCGCGAGGATGCGCTGCTCGCCGTAGACGTCGGCGAGAAAACGGTTGAGTGCCTCGACGCGCTGTACGAGCCCCGCCTCGAGCTGCACCCACTCTTGCCGGGAGACGACGCGCGGGATCAAGTCAAAGGGAAAGGTGCGCTCGGTACCGCCGCGATCGGAGTAGACCGAGAAGGTGACGCCGCTCCGCAAGAAGGTCGTGTCGGCGAGCCGCTGGCGGCGGCGAAATTCGCCGCCGCCGAGCGCGTCGAGGCTGCGGACGATCGCGGCGGCCGACGAGTGCGGGCTGCCGTCGGCCGCGAAATACTCGTCGAAAGTTCCCGGGAGCGGGCGGTAGCCGGCGAAGAGCGGCGTGGGTTCCGGAGCGTGTGACGCGGCCATGGCTCGCGTACTATATAACGACCGTCGCGTCTCGAAGGTCTCGAAGGCACACAGCGCGCCGATTCCTGTCACTGCGCCGAACTCTGCACAACCGCCATGGCCATACGCGTCGCCCTCAATCACTGTACGGAATACCACTACGACCGCCTGGTGCGGCTCACCCCGCAGATCGTGCGACTGCGCCCAGCTCCGCACTGCCGGACGCCGGTGCGCTCCTATTCGCTGCGGCTCGAGCCGTCGGGCCACTTTCTCAACTGGCAGCAGGACCCGCACAGCAATCACCTCGCGCGCGCCGTCTTTCCCGACCCGGTCGACCACCTGCGGATCGAGGTCGACCTGGTCGCAGAGCTCTCGGTCATCAATCCCTTCGACTTCTTTCTCGAGCCCGAGGCCGAGCACGTCCCCTTCGCCTACGACCCGTGGCTCGCCAAATCGCTGGCTCCCTACCTCGAGGTCGAGCCGGTGGGCTCGCGTCTCGGCGGCTGGCTCGAGACGGTGGACCGCGCCGAGCGCCGGACCGTCGACTTCCTGTTTGACCTGAATCGGCGGCTCGCCGGCGAAATCCGCTACGTGATTCGGATGGAGCCGGGGGTGCAATCCTGTGAGCAGACCCTCGAACTCGAGAGCGGGTCGTGCCGCGACACGGCCTGGTTGCTGGTCCAGGTGCTGCGCAACCTGGGCTACGCGGCGCGTTTTGTTTCGGGCTACCTAATCCAACTGATCCCCGACCAACGCCCACTCGAAGGTCCGCAAGGGCCGAGCAAAGACTTCACCGATCTCCACGCCTGGTGCGAGGTGTATCTCCCGGGAGCGGGTTGGGTGGGTCTTGACCCGACCAGCGGACTCTTCGCTGGGGAGGGGCACCTACCCGTCGCGGCTACGCCCGAACCGCAGGCCGCCGCGCCGCTCACGGGTTCGGTTGAAGACTGCGAGGTTCGCTTTGATTTCTCAATGCGCATCGAGCGCATCCACGAAGACCCGCGGGTCACCAAGCCCTATAGCGACGCGCAGTGGGAGCGGCTCCACGCGCTCGGAGAGCGCATCGACGCGGAGCTCGCCCAGGGCGACGTGCGCCTCACGATGGGCGGCGAGCCCACCTTTATCTCGATCGACGACATGGAGGGAGAGGAGTGGAACCACGCCGCACTCGGCCCGGACAAGCGTCGACTGGGTGAGGCGCTGTTGCGACGCCTCCAGGCGCGGCTGGCGCCGGGGGCACTGCTGCACTTCGGGCAGGGAAAATGGTACCCCGGAGAGCCGCTGCCGCGCTGGGCGCTCCTCGCGATTTGGCGCGCGGACGGGGTGCCGATCTGGCGCGACCCCAAGCTCCTCGCCGACGGCGACCGGGGGATTGGCTTCGACGCCGAGGACGCCGATCGCTTCGCCCGGGCGCTCGCGCGCCAGCTCGAGATCGAGCCCGACTACGCGCAGCCCGCCTACGAGGACCCGTGGCACCACCTGCGTGAGGAAGGCCGGCTGCCCGTCAATGTCGACCCCCTCGACGCGAAGCTGGAAGACCCGGGCGAGCGAGAGCGGCTGCGGCGGATCTTCGAACGCGGGCTTGGCGAGTCGGTGGGCACCGTGCTGCCGCTGCGCCGGGTCGCGGGGGCGCGCGGCCCAGAGTGGCAAAGCGGGTTATGGCTGCTGCGCGGCCGCCACCTGAAGCTCATTCCGGGTGACTCGCCGGCGGGCCTGCGCCTTCCCCTCGACAGCCTTCCCTGGGAGGACCCAGAGGAGCGGCCGCTCGTGGAACCGCTCGACCCGATGGCGCCGCGCGGGCCGTTGCCGCGGCCTGCCGGCGTACTCGGCGCACCCGGCGCACCCGGCGGCGCTTTCGATGCGCCCGGCGCGGCGCGGCGCCACCCGCCCCACGCGTTGCGCGTCACCGAGGCGGCACCGCGGCCGCGTATTCACGAGCAGCGCCTCGACGCCGGCGACCCCGACCGCGTGCCCGGGCCCGGTGAATCTGCCGGCTGGGTGATCCGGCCCGCGCTTTGTGTCGAGGCGCGCGAAGGCCGGCTCCACGTATTTCTTCCGCCTGTCGAGACAGCGGAGGACTTCCTCGACCTCATCGCCGCGATCGAGGCGACCGCGGCGGAGCTGGAGACGCCGATCGTGGTCGAGGGCTACCCACCGCCTTTCGACGAGCGTCTCCAAAGCATGGCGGTCACCCCCGACCCGGGGGTGATCGAGGTAAACGTTCGCCCGGCAACGAGTTGGCTTCAGCTGGTCGACGAGACGACCGCGCTCTACGAGGATGCGCGGCAGACGCGGCTCGGCACCGAGAAGTTCATGCTCGACGGGCGTCACACCGGCACGGGAGGTGGCAACCACGTCGTGCTCGGGGGTGCCGCTCCGGCGGATTCCCCTTTCCTGCGCCGGCCCGATTTGCTCCGCAGCCTGGTCGGCTATTGGCTCGACCACCCTTCGCTCTCCTATCTGTTTTCCGGTCTCTTCATCGGCCCGACGAGCCAGGCGCCTCGCGTCGATGAGGCGCGACACGAGAGCGTCTACGAGCTCGAGATCGCCTTCGCACAGCTACCGGCGCGTGAAGCGGAGCCCTGTCCGCCGTGGCTGGTCGATCGCATCTTTCGCAATCTGCTGACCGACGTCACGGGCAACACGCACCGCGCCGAGTTCTGCATCGACAAACTCTACGCGCCCGAGTCGTCGCGCGGGCGGCTCGGCCTGGTGGAGCTGCGCGCCTTTGAGATGCCGCCGCACGCGCGCATGAGCCTCGCGCAGCTCCTGCTGCTGCGGGGACTGGTTGCGTGGTTCTGGCGCGATCCCTACCCGCCGGCCGGCGCGCGTCTCACCCGCTGGGGCACCCAGCTCCACGATCGCTTCATGCTTCCGCATTTCGTGGCGGAGGACTTCCGGGCCGTGTTGGACGACCTGAATCGGGCCGGCCTCCCCTTCGAGCGCGCCTGGTACGAGCCGCACTTCGAGTTTCGCTTCCCGAGGGTTGGGGCAATCGAGTGTCAGGGAATCGAGCTCGAGCTCCGGGGCGCGATCGAGCCATGGCATGTGTTGGGAGAAGAGCCCGGCGCCGGGGGCACGGCTCGCTACGTCGATTCCTCTCTCGAACGCCTGCAGGTGCGGGCCCGCGGCCTGGTGGGCGAACGCTATGTCGTGGGCTGCAACGGCCGGCGCGTGCCGCTTCACCCCACCGGTCTCCAAGGCGAGCGCGTCGCTGGCGTTCGCTACCGCGCCTGGCAGCCGCCTGCCTGCCTGCACCCGACGATCGGGGTCCACACCCCGCTCGTGTTCGATGTATTTGACACGGCCTCGGAGCGCTCCGTGGGCGGCTGCACCTACCACGTCACCCACCCAGGTGGGCGGAGTTATGAGACGTTTCCGGTCAACGCCTTCGAGGCCGAGGCGCGGCGCGGCGCGCGTTTCGAGCCCTTCGGGCACACTCCCGGCGCCATGCCCCTCCCGCTGCCCGAGAGGAACCCGGAGCTGCCGCTCACCCTCGACCTGCGCCGGAGCGCCGATTGAGCGCGCCCGGCCGCACCCGCTACCGCGCCGTCACCGGCCACTGGGACGAGACCGCCGATGCCACTGGCGCTTTGCGCCAGCGTTGGCGAGACCTGATGGGCGCCATCGAGGCCCTCGGGGAAGAGGAGTTCACACGCCGCTGGGATGAGGGGCGCCGGCTGATCCAAGAGCACGGCGTGACCTACAACGTCTACGGGGATCCGCGTGGGATCCACCGCCCCTGGCAGCTCGACCCCATCCCGCTGCTCGTCACCCCGCAAGAGTGGGCCTCGATCGAAGCCGCCGTCGTGCAGCGGGCCGCGCTCCTCAACCGCATGCTGGCGGAGATCTATGGCGGGGCGGGGCGCATGCTCGAGCAGCAGCGTCTGCCCCCGCCCCTCGTCTTCGCGAACCCCGGATTTCTCCGACCCTGTCGCGGATTGCGCGTCCCCGAGGACTGCTATCTCCACGTCTACGCGGCCGACCTGGCGCGCTCCCCCGACGGTCAGTGGTGGGTCATCGGCGACCGCACCCAGGCGCCCTCGGGCGCCGGCTACACCCTCGAGAACCGCATCGTTCTCTCGCGCACGTTGCCCGAGATGTTCAGCGCGTTTCACGTCCAACGTCTGGCGGGCTACTTCCGGACCTACCGAGAGACGCTGATGCGGCTCGCCCCACCCACCGACGACACGCCGCGTGTCGTGCTGCTGACGCCGGGCCCCTACAACGAGACCTACTTCGAGCACGCCTACTTGGCGCGCTATCTCGGGTTCACCCTGGCCGAGGGAAGCGACCTCACGGTTCGCGAGGAGCGCGTCTACCTGAAGACGCTGCGCGGGTTGCTGCCGGTCGACGTGATCTTGCGCCGTCAAGACGACTCGTTTTGCGACCCCCTCGAGCTCTACGGCGAATCGACGCTCGGGGTGGCGGGCCTGGTCCAGGCGGTGCGCGCCGGGCACGTGACGGTGGCCAACGCGCTGGGCAGCGGCGTCCTCGAGACCGCCGCGACGATGGCCTTCTTGCCCCCGCTCTGCCGCGACCTCCTGGGGGAGGAGCTCCTCATGCCCTCGGTCGCCACCTGGTGGTGCGGGCAGGCTCGTGAACGCGAGTACGTGCGCGAGCACCTCGAGAACCTGGTGATCAAGCCCACCTTTACGGCGCCCGGCGAGACGCGCGAGGTCGTGTTTGGCGGCGAGCTCTCGGCGGAGCAGCGCGCGGCGCTGCAACGGGCCATCGACGCCGCGCCCCATCGCTTTGTCGCGCAGGAGCGTTTTGCGCTCTCGACGGTGCCGACCGCGGTCGAGCGCGGCACCGCGCCGCGTCATTTGGTGCTCCGGGTCTACGCGACCGCCAGCGAGGGCAGCTGGACGGTGATGCCCGGCGGACTCACCCGCGTGTCGTCGGCGGTCGATTCCCTCAACGTCTCGAGCCAGCGCGGCGGCGGCTCGAAGGACACGTGGGTGCTCGCGGACCGCCCGGTCCCCTACGTCAGCCTGCTTGGCGGTAGCGGTCGCGCCGAGGACGTGCGCCGCACGAGCTTTGCCCTCACCAGCCGCGTGGCGGACGATCTGCTCTGGCTGGGCCGCATGAGCGAGCGCGTCGATGCGGGGGCGCGCACCTTCCGCTGCGCGCTCCGGCGTCTAGCCGAGGAGCCGGTTCGCGACGCCGAGGCACCAATGCCCGACGCGGTCGTCCTCCTCGAGCGTCTGGGCTGGCTCCTCCCGAGCGGAGACCTCGCGCCCGGCCACGAGGAGGAGCAGATTCTCGAGTCGCTCTTCGACCGCGAGCACGCCGACGCGCTGGGGAGCAACGTCGCCTCGGTGCAGCGGCTGGCCTGGCGGCTGCGCGATCGCATCTCGAACGACGCCTGGCGCGCGCTCTCGCGACTCGAAAGCTCGTTCACGCGGCCCGCGCCTCACCCCGCCCTGCGCGTGGGCCAGACCATCGAGCTGCTCGATGACACGCTGACTCAACTCGCCGCCTTTACCGGCCTCGTGATGGAGAGCATGACACGCGAGCTCGGCTGGCAGTTCCTCGACATCGGTCGCCGTATCGAGCGCAGCGTCCAAGGGGTCGCGCTCTTGCGCAACGGGCTGGTGGAACGGACGCCACGCGCCTGGCGCCGTCTCGAAAGCCTGCTCGAGATCGCCGACTCGGTGATGACCTACCGGTCGAGATATCAGACCTCAGTGCAGCCGGCCCTCGTGATCGATCTCCTGCTGCTCGACGAGGCGAACCCGCGCGCCGTCGCCTTCCAGCTGGTGAGTCTGCGGCAACGCTTTGCGCAACTGGTGCGCGGGCCGCGTGAGAACGTCGAGGCGCTGGTGCAGCGTCTACGGGAGACGCCGCTCGCCACACTGGCGGAAGTTCCGCAGCCGCCCGGCGCCTCCGAGCGCGCTAGCGAGCGCCCGCATCTCGCGGCGCTGCTCGACGAGCTCTCGGCGGGGCTTCCCGCGCTGGCCGACGCACTCGGCCACGCGTACCTCAGCCACGCGGTTCCGACCCGCCAGCCGAGTGGCGTACGGGCGCACGGGTGATCCTCTACCAGGTCCGTCACGAGACGGTGTACGCCTACACCGATGTCGTCGCCGTTTCACACAACGTCGCGCACCTGCTTCCGCGCAGTGGCGACGGGCAGGAGCTCCGGAAGCTCGAGCTTCGCATCGAGCCCACTCCGAGCACGGTACGTTGGTTCGACGACTACTTTGGGAACCCCGCGGTGTTCTTCATCGTGACCGAGCCCCACGATCGGCTGCGGGTGCTCAGCGAGAGCCGGATCGAGATCGAGCCGCGCGCGACGCTCGACCCCGCCGCATCGCCACCGTGGGAGCGGGTCGTCGAGACGCTACGCGCCCCCGGCGACCCGGAGGTGCTGGCCGCCAGCGAGTTCGTGCACGACTCGCCCTTTGTGGCCGCCCGCGAGGCGCTGGCCGACTACGCGCAGCCGAGCTTTGGCGCCGGACGCCCACTCCTCGACGCGGCGCACGACCTGTGTCGCCGCATCCACCGGGAGTTTTCGTACGACCCGGAGGCCACGACCCTGGCGACGCCCCTCGAAGAGGTGCTCGCCGAACGGCACGGCGTCTGCCAGGACTTCGCCCACGTGATGATCGGCGGGCTGCGCTCGCTCGGCCTCGCGGCGCGCTACGTGAGCGGGTACATCCGAAGCCCGGCGCGAACGCCAGAGCGCGCGGGCGACGCGGAGGGGGAGAAGGAGCAGGAAGACCTGGTGGGCGCCGACGCGTCCCACGCCTGGGTCTCGGTCTTTTGTCCCACTGGGGGTTGGGTCGACTTCGACCCCACCAACGACGTGCTGCCGAGCGATCGCCACGCCTTGCTCGGGTGGGGACGTGACTACGACGACGTGAGCCCGCTGCAGGGCGTGACGCTTGGGGGCGGGCTGCAGACGGTGAAGGTCGGTGTCGAGATGCGGCCCGCGTAGGTACCGCCCGCTGGTAGGCTGGTATGCTAGCGACGCACCGAAGGGGGGTTCGTGCCGACCTACACAATCTCGGTCAACGGCGAGCAACGCAGCGTCGAGGCGAGCGCCGACATGCCGCTGCTCTGGGTGCTTCGCGATCTCCTCGGCCTCACCGGGACGAAGTTCGGCTGCGGGATCGGCCAGTGCCGCGCCTGCACGGTGCACGTCGACGGAGCCCCGACCTTCTCATGTCGACTTTCGGTCGCGGCCGCGGAGGGACGGGAGATTCGGACGATCGAGAGCCTGTCGGCGGAGGAGCTTCACCCCGTGCAGCGGGCGTGGATTGCCGAAGACGTGCCCCAATGCGGGTACTGTCAACCGGGCCAGATCATGTCCGCGGTGGCCTTGCTCGCCAAGAATCCCAGCCCCAGCGACCGCGACATCGACGACGCGATGTCGGGAAACATCTGCCGCTGCGGCACCTACAACCGCATCCGGAGCGCCATCCACCGGGCCGCTCGAGAGATGAGCGAGGGTTCGGCATGACCGAGCTCACGCGGCGCGACTTTCTGGAGGTCAGCGCGCTCTCGGGCGCCGGCTTGCTGCTGGGGTTTCGGCTGATCCCGACGATCCCTGCGGGCGCGACCTCTCCGCCGGTCGCGACCGAGCTCAACGCGTGGGTCCGCATCGGCGGGGACGACGGCGTCACGCTGATCGTCTCCGAGGTGGAGATGGGCCAGGGTGTCCTCACCGCACTCCCGATGATCCTGGCGGAAGAGCTCGAGGTGGATTGGAGGCAGGTGCGCTCGGAGCACGCGCCCGCCGACGCGGCCCGCTACGGCCAGCAATCGACCGGCGGCAGCACCAGCGTGCGCGCGAACTACGACCGCCTACGGCGGGTGGGCGCGGCGGCGCGCGAGATGTTGGTGCAGGCGGCGGCACAGCGTTGGAACGTCGCGCCTTCGAGCTGTCGCGCGGAGCGCGGCACCGTCGTCCACGACGCCAGCGGCCGGCGGCTTGGCTACGGCGCGCTCGCCCCGCTCGCGGCGCAGCTCGAGCCGCCGGAGCAACCCGCGCTCAAAGACCCGAAGCAGTTCCGCATCATCGGTCAGGCGCTCCCCCGTCTCGACACCGAGCCCAAGGTGCGCGCGACCGCAACCTACGGGATCGACGTGCAGTTCCCGGGCCTGCTCACCGCGCGGGTCGCGCACCCCCCGGCCTTTGGCGGTTCGCTCAAGCGCTTCGACGCGTCGGCGGCACTCGCGGTGCCCGGTGTGCGCAAAGTCGTCGAGATCCCGACCGGCATCGCCGTCGCGGCGGACCACTACTGGGCCGCGTCCAAGGGCCTCGAGGCCCTCGAGGTCGAGTGGCATCCGGGCCCGAACGCCGGGCTCAGCAGCGCAGCGATCCTGGAGCACTGCCAGGCGGCGACGTCACGCGGCCGCAGCGTGCGCAACGAAGGGGACGCCACGGCGCCGCTCGCGCGCGCCGCGGAGGACGGGACCCGCGTCGACGCCAGCTACCGGGTTCCCTTCCTCGCGCACGCGACGATGGAGCCGATGAACTGCACCGCCCGGGTGACGGAAGAGAGCTGTGAGCTCTGGGTCCCCACCCAATCGCCGACGGGCGCCCAGCGGGCCGCCGCGGAGATCAGCGGGCTTTCGGTCGACCGCGTGACGGTCCACACGGCGTTCTTGGGCGGCGGCTTTGGGCGCCGCTCGGCCACCGACTTCGTGGCCGACGCCGTGCACACCGCAAAAGCCGTGGGCGCGCCGGTCAAGGTGGTGTACTCCCGAGAAGACGACATGCGCGCCGGGGCCTACCGACCGGTCTCGACCCACGTCTTCGCGGGGGCCCTCGATGACCAGGGGTGGCCGCTCGCTTGGCGCCACCAAATCGCGTGTCCGAGCATTCTCGCGCGGCTGGGATGGCTCCAGGGCGATGTCGACGGCACCTCGGTGGAGGGCGCCGCCAACCTGCCCTACGCGATTCCGCACCTCGACGTGCGCTACGCCGAGGCCGACGTGCCGGTCCCCCCGCACTTCTGGCGTTCGGTGGGAAGCTCCCAGAACGCCTACGTCACCGAGTGCTTTCTCGACGAGCTCGCGCGCGCCGGCGGCAAAGACCCGGTCGCGGTACGCCGACGGCTGCTGGGAAACCATCCGCGGCACCTTCGCGTCCTCGACGCGGCGGCCGAGAAAGCGGGGTGGGGGACAGCGCTTCCCGACGGTCATGCGCGCGGCGTCGCCGTGCACGAGTGTTTTGGAAGTGTCGTCGCAGAGGTTGCCGAAGTGTCGCTGCGGGAGGACCGCTCGGTGCGGGTCCACCGCGTCGTCTGCGCCGTCGATTGTGGGAGCGTGGTCAACCCTTCAATCGTGCGCGCCCAAATGGAGAGCGGCATCGTGTTTGGCCTCTCCGCGGCACTCTACGGCCAAATCCGCATTGAACGCGGGCGCGCCGTCGAGGGCAACTTCGACAGCTACCCGGTACTCCGCATGCGCGAGATGCCCGTGATCGAAACGGAGATCGTCGTGAGTGGCGACCCGCTCGGCGGCATCGGCGAGCCGGCAACCCCGCCGATCGCGCCGGCGGTCTGCAACGCGCTCCTCGCGCTCACGGGCCGGCCCGTTCGAGCGCTGCCGATCCGCACCGTTCACCAGACGTGATCGGTCTGCCGCAGGGGGGCGGCGCGTGCCGCTGACCTACTCGAGCTATCTCCAACTCGAGGAATTGCTGGCGCTCCAGCGGCCGCTCTCCGAGGGGCCGGACGGGCCCGAGCACGACGAGACGCTCTTCATCATCGTCCACCAGGTCTACGAGCTCTGGTTCAAGGAGCTGCTCCACGAGTTCGACTACCTGGCCGCGCGTCTCGACGCCGACGACCGACCCGCGGCATCCCACACGTTGAAACGCATCCTCACCGTGCTCAAGGTGTTGGTGGCTCAACTCGACGTGCTCGAGACGATGACGCCGCTCGACTTTCTGTCCTTTCGCGACCGGCTCCAATCGAGCAGTGGGCTGCAGTCCTTTCAGTTTCGGGAGCTCGAGTTCGTGCTGGGGTTCCGCGGCGCCGAAGCCCTGGCACGCTACCCGGCAGGCTCGGCCGCCCGGCGCCGTCTCGAGCGGCGTCTGGAGCAGCCGCCGTTGTGGACGACCTTTCTCCGCTACCTGGCGCGCGCCGGGCACCCGACCGACCCGGAGGCCGCCGGGCCGGCGCCGATCCCGCGCCCCTCCGCCGCGGTGCAGGAAGCGTTGGTCGAGATCTACCGCAGCGACCCGGCCGCCGTGGAGCTCTGCGAGCGTTTGGTGGATCTCGATGAAGGCGTTCAAGAGTGGCGCTATCGCCACCTGAAGATGGTCCAGCGGACGATCGGGACCAAGACCGGCACGGGTTCGACGGGGGTCGACTACCTGATGACGACGCTCTTCAAGCCGGCCTTCCCCGACCTCTGGGCGATTCGGACCGAACTGTGAACGCGGTCGGCGGGCCGAACCTCGACGCGTTGCGCCGGCACCCGAACGCGCTGGCTCCCCATTATTCGCGCTTCCGGGTGGCAGAACGGCTGCTGCTCACGGGCCACTCCCACCAAGCCTGGCCCGATTGTGGGTTGCGCGGCCAGGAGCGCGCCTGGCTGGACGCCGCCGAGCATCTAGACGAGAAGTGGGAACGCGCCTTCGCGGTTGCCGACCGGGTGCGCGACGGCTTTGCGGGCCTGCTCGCAGAGCCCGGCGCCGAGATCGCGCTCGGCGTCAACACCCACGAGCTGGTGACGCGCTTTCTTTCGGCACTTTCCCTTGCGGAGCGACCGCGCCTCGTCACGACCGACGGGGAGTTCCACACCATCCGCCGACAGCTCGACCGCCTCGCCGAGGAGGGGGTCGAGGTGCTGGCCGTCCCGGCGGACCCGGCCTCGACGCTGGCGGAGCGTGTCGCCGACGCGGTCGACGAACGCTGCGCCGCCGCGCTGCTCTCCTCCGTGCTCTTTCAAAACGGCCAGATCGTCCCCGGGCTTTCCGTGGTGGCCGAGCGCTGTGAGCGCGTCGGCGCGGAGTTTCTGGTCGACACCTACCACCACCTCGGCGTGGTGCCCTTCTCGATCTCCGCGAGCGGGCTGGAATCGGCGTTCGTCGTGGGCGGCGGGTACAAGTATTGTCAACTGGGCGAGGGCAACTGCTTTCTCCGGGTACCGCGGGGCTGCGCCCTGCGACCGGTGTTGACCGGCTGGTACGCCGAGTTCGCCGCGCTGGAAGCGGTCGACCGCGGAGGTGTCGTCGCGTACGGGGAGGGGGCCGCGCGCTTTGCGGGTGCGACCTACGACCCGACCAGCCACTACCGCGCCGCCGAGGTGTTTGACTTCTTCGTGCAACAGGGGCTCGACGCCGAGTTTCTGCGCGCCGTGAGCCAGCACCAGGTCGGTCTCCTGGCCGAGCGCTTTGACGCGCTCGATCTCGATCCTGGCCGGATTACCAGAGACCTCGGGCTTCCACTCCATGCCGTCGGCGGCTTTCTCACGCTGCGGAGCCCGCGTGCTAGGTCGATCTGCGAAGGCCTCCGCCGCCGCGGCGTGCGCACCGACACCCGCGGCGACACGCTGCGGCTGGGCCCGGCGCCCTATCTGTGCGACGGTCAGCTCGTCGACGCGGTGGACGCGTTGGCGGAAGTGACGCGGGAGGACCTCCCATGGTAACGATCGCGGCCGACACGCTGCGCGGCGCAGTAGCCCTGGTCGGCGTCGCCGACACCGAGGTCGGGCGCCTCCCCGGCGTGGGCTCCGCCGAGCTCTGCGTCGAGGCGATCCAGCGGGCGCTCGCCGACACCGGCCTCGCCGCGTCGGACATCGACGGGCTCATCACCTGCAACTCGATGGTGTCGCCCTATCTGTATCACGCCGAGATGATCGCGGAGTATCTCCAGATCTTTCCCAAGATGTGTCTCACCGTGAACACCGGCGGGGGCACCACGGTGAACTCGATCGCGATCGCCGCGGCGGCGATCGCGACCGGTCGCTGCGACACGGTCGTGATCGCAAAGGCCGAGAACATGGCGACCGGCCTCTCCCGCGACCAGGCGCTCGGCCTGATGGCAGCGGCGGGGCACCCACAGTTTGAACAGCCCTATGGGGCCCCGATCCCGGCGCTGTACGCGCTCGTCGCGAACGCGCACATGGCACGTTACGGCACGACCTCGGAGCAGCTGGCACGGGTGGCCGTGTCGGCGCGGCGCCACGCCTCGCTGCATCCGGGCGCGCAAATGCGTCAGCCGATTACCGTGGAGGACGTGCTCCAATCGCGGCTCATCGCCGACCCGCTTCACCTCCTCGACTGCTCGCTCGTCTCTGACGGTGGGGCGGCCTTGGTCTTGTGCGCCGCGGAGCGCGCCGCCGACTTCCCGCACCCGCCGGCGTACATCCTGGGGTTTGGCGAGGGGCACTCCCACGAACATCTAAGCCAGGCCCACTCGCTCACCGAGAGCGCCGCGCGCGAAGCGGGGCGTCAGGCCTTCGCGATGGCGGGCGTGGGACCCGAGTCGATCGACGTGGCGGAGCTCTACGATTGTTTCACACCGGTCGTGTTGATCGAGCTCGAGGACCTGGGCTTCTGCAAACCGGGAGAAGCCGGCGCCTTTGTCGAAGCCGGTGGCATCGACCTGGGCGGGCCGCTTCCGGTGAACACCCACGGTGGCCTCCTCTCGCACTGCCACCCGGGAAACCCGGGCTCGATGTTTCACGTGACCGAGGCCGTCCATCAACTGCGCGGCGACTGCGGGGAGCGCCAGGTGGCGGGCGCCGAGGTCGCGCTGGTGCACGCCCAGGGCGGCATCTTGTCGAGCCACGGCACCCTGATTCTGGGAAGCGAGGCGACCCGATGAGCGCTCCGAACCCCCCCACCAGCGCCGCGGGTCGCCCGGTCCCGCTGCCGAATCCGGTAAGCGAGCCTTTCTGGGAGGGGTGTCGTCGCGGCCAGTTCTTGCTGCAGCGCTGCACCTCCTGCGCCGCGACCCAGTTCTACCCGCGCACGCTGTGCAGCGCCTGCGGTCGCGGTGAGCTCGAGTGGGTCGCCGCGGCGGGCGCCGGCGAGATCGTCTCCTACACCGTGGTGCGACGCGCGATTACCGAGGCCTTTGCCGCCCGGGTTCCCTACGTCGTCGCCATCGTGCGGCTCGCCGAGGGCCCGCAGCTGATGAGCCACATCGTCGACTGCGACCCCGACGCGGTGCGTGTGGGCGCGCCGGTCACGCTGGGGTTCGAAGACCTCGATGGCGAGGCGTCGCTCCCGGTTTTCCGACTGGCCGCCTAAGACGCACCAACGCTCCCGCGCGGCGTGCTATAACGGTCGGCGGTTTCTGAATCCCCCACCTCAACGGGAGCATCCTCCATGCCGCATGTCGAACGAAACGGCGTCAAGGTCTACTACGAAACGTTTGGGCAGGGCACACCGATCGTGTTTCTGCATCCCTTTACGACAAACCGCTACATCTGGTCGAACCAGATCTTCACGTTCGCCCGCGACCACAAGGTGATCGTGGTCGACGAACGCGGGCACGGGCTCTCGGACAAACCCGAGTCGGGCTACGCGATCTCCGAGATGGCCGCCGACGTGGTGGCAATTCTCGACGACGCAGGGGTCGACAAGGCCGTGCTGGTCGGCAACTCGATCGGCGGCATGATCGCCATGCAGACGAGCCTCGACGCACCCGATCGCGTCCTCGGGCTGCTGATTCTGAGTAGCGGCACCAACCTCTCGGCGGCCCTTCCGCCGGAGGCCGGTCAGGCCTTTGTCGACAACTTCGAGGCGGCCTTTGACGGCTTGCTCGAAGGCGCGACCTCGGCCAAGACCAAGCGCGACAAGCCCGAGGTCTGCGGGTACGCGGCGGACGTCTACCGGGTGGGCGACAACTTCACCCACGCCGTCTTTCTGGCGAACGCCGGGGACCCGAACGGCGTCTTCAACTGGAACATCACCGACCGTCTCAAGGACATCCGCCAGCCGACCCTGGTGATCGCAGGCGAAGAAGACCAGGCCACCACCGTCGAGGTAAACCAGGTTCTCGCCGACAACATCCCCGGGGCGCAGCTCAAGGTCGTCCCCGACGTCGGCCACTTCTACCAGCAGGAGCGCCCGGTCGACTTCAACAACGACCTGCGCTCGTTCTTGAAGCAACTGGACGCCTAGCGTTCTTCGGGGTGCGCGCAGCGCGTGCTGCGCGCACCCCGATCCCGTTTCTTAGCGCCCCGCGTCGAGCCTCTTCTCGAAGTCCTCGACCCACTTCAGCACGGTGTAGTGCTGATAGCGGAGCGTGAGCTCGTGATCGTGGAAGACAAACTCGTCGCACAGGCCCTGCGAGATCGCGTTCTGGATGCGCTCGAGGGTGTTGACGTCTTCCATCACCGCGTCGCGCAGCTCCACCATGGCGTTTTCTTGCGCAAAGCGTTGCGCCGCGTTCGCCGCCGGCGGCAGGTGCCCGTGCATCTGCCAGATCGTCTCGCCCGCATGGGTGGGCCACATCGTGTGGGTGAAATACATCCCCGGGCCCACGATCACGATCATGTTGGGAAAAAAGACGTTGAGGTCGAGGGTCCACAGCGGATCGCGGGTCGGGTTGACGCCCACCGGAAGGTCCTCGGTGGAACCCGAACCCCCGCTCGTCACCGAGGGGCCCGCGGACAGTCCGTAGGCCAGGCCCTGCACCGGGAAGGGCCTGTACTCGGGGTTTCCCGCGAGCGTCGCCATCCGGTGCGGATACTTTGGCAACACGTCGATCACACGGCCGTAGGGGTTTTTCGGGCCGCAGATCGAGGCCGCGACCGAGCGCTTGTGGAGCACCGGGACGTGATAAATCTCGGTGAAGGAGTCGAGCATGAGCTTCCAGTTGACCTGGATACGCGCCTCGTACTCGAAGGCTGTGGTCTCGCGGTGGAAGGGGCCAAAGCCTTCGAGGCCACTCCCCAAGTCGCCGAGGTAGGCGGCCAGGCTCTGCGCGGGCTCCGGGTTCAGGTTGATGAACACAAAGCCTTCCCAGGTATCGGTGGCCACCCGCGGCAGACCCTTCTTGTCGCGCTGCAGGTCGTAGAACGCCTTCTGGTCGGGAACCCCCGTGAGCTCCCCTTCCAGGTTGTAGGACCAGCCGTGGAAGGGACAGGTGAAGACCTTGCAGTGGCCCTTCTCGCGCAGCTCCACCCCGGCGCCCCGGTGCTGGCAGACGTTGTGGAAGGCGCGCACCACGCCGTCCTTGCCGCGCGCCGCGATCACGGAGAGCCGAAAGGTGGGGATCTCCTTGGTGAAGAAGTCGCCCGGCTCGGGAATCTGCTCCTCGCGCCCGATGCAGAGCCAGCCCTGCCGGAAGATCGCCCGCAGCTCGCGCTCGTAGAACTCGGGTTTCCAATAGACATCGGTCGAGACCGGTCCGGTGCCGAGCTCGGGGTGACGCAAGGTGAGGTCGGTGTCCGTCATCGACATGGTGCTGCTTCCTCAAGCCAGAAGATTGCCGGGTGGCGTCGCGAATCCCGTGGGGGCCAGGACGGCTTGCGCGGTATTTTACACCACGCGGCGGCGGGTTCAGGCCATCCGACCCTTTCAAGTCGGCCGGGGAACTCTCCGATACGGCGGGGGTCTTCAAGATGGAGGGACCCCATGGCCCGTTTCCTCGTTGGATTGATCGTTCTCCTGTTCTTCAGCGCGCCGGCTCTCGCCGAGCGCGACGGCCAGAGCGCCTGGTACGGCGAAGTCCGCGGCGGGAGCGTCTTCGCCATGGACTCGGAGGAAGAGATTCTCGGCATCGACTCCGAGGTGTCGCTCGACACCGGCTGGATGGTCGAGGTCACGACGGGTTTCGCCCACGGCAGCGGCGTGCGCGGCGAGATCGTCTTCGGCTACCGCAAGAACGACTTCGATGAGATCGAACTCGACGGCTTCGGAAGCGCCGACCTCAGCGGCGACATCTGGGCGACGACCGCGATGGCGAACGTCTACTACGACATCCACCTCGACCGGCTCGGCGCCGACGGCATCGTCTGGTCGAAGCTCCGCCCCTTCATCGGTGCTGGCATCGGCATGGGCTACTTCGAAGCCGACTCCGGACTCGGCCACGAAGGCGACATCGCCATGACCTACCAGGGCCTCACCGGCATGTCCTACGCCTTGAACCCACAGTGGGACACCACGCTGACCTACAGCTACCTCTCGGCCCTCGGCACCGAATTCGACGGCGTCGACTTCGACTACCGAAGCCACAACCTGATGGCGGGGCTGCGCTTCCGCTTTTACTAAGAGGCCGCTTCGCCCAGGGACACGCGACCCTCGAGGCTCGATTCGGCATTCCGGCCGGGCCCGCAAGCCGAGGCCAGAAGTCCTCGGCGCGCAGCGAAGGCGAAGCCTTCGCGAAGTCAAAAGGGATGGCGCGCCCGGCAGGATTCGAACCTGCGACTTTCAGCTCCGCAAGCTGACACTCTATCCAACTGAGCTACGGGCGCGGAGATCGTGACTTTAGCGAATCGCGCTGCGGACGCGCCGAGCGTCCCGGCGAGGCCGCGTCTCCGATCCGGCCCCTTGTCGACGAGCCGGCCTTTTCCCAGGTTTGGGACACGGAAATTCCCGCGGCGCGGTACGCTTTGGTGCCCCGAAAGGAGCGAGGAGCGCCGACGCAGCTGGGGTTGCTGACCCTCGGAGACCATCTTCCCGACCCCCACACGCGGCGTTACGCCGAAAGCCAGGCCGAGCGCTTCGCCCTCTGGGTGGACCTCTGCGCGCGAGCCGAGCGGGGCGGCTTCGACTCGTGTTGGGTCGGCGAGCACCACTTCAACGACTACATCCTCTCGAGCCCGCAGATGGTGCTCGCCGCCGTCGCGATGCGCACCGAGCGGATCCGGCTGGGCACGGCCGTGTCGCTGCTGGCCAACCACGACCCGGTCCGTTTCGCCGAAGATTTCGCCACGCTCGATTTGTTGAGCCGGGGCCGCGCCGAGATCGGTTTTGGAAGCGGCATCACCCCGCACACCTTTGCGCTCCTCGGCCAAGATCCGGAGCGCGCCCACGAAGTGATGGCCGAACATCTCGACCTCCTCCTCCGGCTCTGGGAGGAGGAGAAGGTAGATTGGACGGGCATCCACCGGGCGCCTTTCCGCGGCGGGCGGGTCGAGCCACGCACCTACCGCGGCGGCCGCATTCCAATCCATTTCGCCTCCGGCACCTCCGAGGGAACCGCCGAGCGTGCCGGGCGCGAGGGACACCGTCTGATGCTGATGACGATCTACAAGCGCTATCGCGACTTCCGCCGTCTGGGCGAGATCTACCGCGAAGCGTATGCGGCGGCCGGACACCCCGCCGAGGGCTGTTGCGTCTCGGCGGTCGCCTACGTCCACGTCCGCCGCGACGACGCCGACGCGTGGGCGTTCTGGCAGCCGTATCAGCGCAACTACCTGCGCTTCGTCATGGGGCTGGCGCGCGACCAGGGTCTGTCCGCGTCGCTTCAGGCGGTGCAAGACGAGGCGCCCAGCTTCCTCGACGAGCGCGGCCGCCGCGAGGCCGACGTGTGTGGCTCGCCCACCGAGGTGGCGGAGCGACTGCTCTGGGCCGACACGGGTTCTGAGGCGCGCGAAACTCAGAGCGCGCGTAACGCGGGCGCGACCTTCTCGCCGATCAACGTGAGCGACCCTCGCACCAGGTCGAAAGGCAGTCCCGCGTAGGACACCGCCATCGCGGGCCGGAGTTTTCCGGTCATGTCGGCGCGCTTGCTCCATGTCTCGATGATCTGATCGGGTGTGCCCCAGGCCTGGCTCTGCACGAACGCGTCGCAGGCGGCGTCGAGCCCGATCTCCTGGA
>CAJIBI010000312.1_pt1 | contig 29861 bp, 22 predicted proteins | sample 9199321 | NCBI WGS metagenome assembly CAJIBI01 (sample SAMEA7708294, study PRJEB35096) | sediment metagenome | biome: marine neritic benthic zone biome [ENVO:01000025]; feature: sediment [ENVO:00002007]; material: shallow marine sediment [ENVO:03000034] sea grass bed [ENVO_01000059] ... | reverse complement strand
TTTTTTCCTTGGGTAGTAGTTTCACCATCGAAGCAAATGCATTGAGCCGCGACTGACGGTACCGCCCGACCGCGAGGCACCCGCCGATGTATTGAGAAATGATCTGGGCGTCCGGCACCAACACCACGGGAGGTGTGTCGACGATCACGAGGCGGTAGCGCTGCTCGAGATCGCGTATCAACGCTTGGAGCGGACCTCCCAGCAAGATTTCGTGGGCGAGTTCGCGCGCCCTGCGCGCCGGGTAGATGTCCAGACGCGGCTTGTCGATGGACTGGCAGGCGCTTCGGAGCTCTTCGCCCGTCGCGAGGACGTCGTCGATGCCCACGCGAGGCTCGAGGCCGAGGACCTCGCTGATGCTCGGGCGGCGCAGGTCGAGGTCGACGAGCGCGATGTCGCGCTCGCTGCTCAGCGACGCCAACGCGAGCGCGAGATTGCTGGCGATCGTCGTCTTTCCCTCGCCTCGCATCGCGCTGACGACGGCGAGGCTGCGGGAACGCGGCGGGAGCTCGCGCTGGAGACGCAGTGCCAAATGCCGGAACGACTCCGCCACGGGGCCTTCCTGCTCCACGATGACGGCGCGCGATTCCCAGTCGTCGCTGCGGTCGACCGAGAGCGGGCTCGCGTTGGCGGGCGACTCCACGACCCGGCGATGGGTACCGCGCGGCGGCGAGGCCTCGGGCGTTTCCGACGCCGGCTGCGGTGCGGCAGCCTCTTCGCTTTGGGGACTCGGTTCGGCGTTTCTTCCGGCGCGCCGAAGGGCGTCGGCAATCTCACCCACGCTCTTGCCTCCTCACCCCTTGCGTCACCTGCGATGCGCCGACGGGGGAACGGCGACTCCCCCGCGTCGCTGCTGCCGATCGATTGCGCGTTGCGCCGGGGGGACGGCGACTGTCTCGTTGCTCAAACGCCGCCCCTCTTGCGAGAGAGGCCGGCTGAGGGGAACTCCAACCAACCGGGTCGTCGAATCGACCCTGTCCTTCGACCCGGGTCTTCCCTTCCTATTGTAGTGGTCTCGAGGCGCTCCAAGGTTGCGGAAACATTATATTCCCCTGGGGAAAACTTCAGGCAGTGGGCCCGTTGCGGTCCGGCCCCGCAGCTTTGGCGAGCGAACGCGACACGCGGGCAGGAGCGCCCGCAATTGCAGAGACCTCACGAGATTGAAATGATCGCCGCCCTGCGCGACGAGGAGGTGGCTGGTGCCCGAACTCAACGAGGCGCTGTTTCTCGACGGGGTCCGGCTCCCGATCGGACGAGCGCGCGAGGACGGCTATTACGCTGGGACGCGAGCCGACGATATGGCGGTGCGGGCCGTGCGGGCGCTCCTCGAGCGGAACCCGGCGGTCGACCCAGCCGAGATCGACGACGTCGTGTTTGCCGCGACGGCGCAGGTCGGCGACCAGGGGCTCACCCTGGGCCGCTCGGTCGCCGTCCTCGCGGGGCTCCCCAAAACCGTCCCGGGCTATGCGGTCGACCGGATGTGCGCTGGGGCGCTGACGGCAGTCGTCAACGGCGCCAACGCGATCCGCGTGGGCAGCCAAGACCTCGTCCTCGCCGGGGGCGTCGAGCACATGGGGCGCCATCCCATGGCGGCGGAGGTCGACCCCAACCCGCGCTTTCTGGCCGAGGGCCTGGTCGACCCCTCGGCGCTCGTGATGGGCGCGACCGCCGAGAACATCCACGACGACCTCCCCGGGGTCACCCGCGAGCGGGCCGACCGCTACGCCCTGCTCTCCCAGGAGCGCACCGCCAAGGCGCAGGCCGAAGGGTTCTTCGCGACCCACGTGGTGCGCATGGGTGTGTGGAGCGATGCGGGCTGGCGCGTCGTGGAGCGCGACGAACATCCGCGCCCCGACACCTCCCTCGAAGATCTGCGCGGGCTCCGGTCGCCCTTCCGCGCCGGGGGGCGTGTGACCGCCGGAAACGCGGCGGGGCTCAATGACGGCGCCGCCTGCGTGCTGCTCGCGAGCCGCGCGTGTGCGGAGCGTATCGGGGCGCGCCCGCGGATGCGTTTTGTCGATTCGTCTTTTGCCGGTGTCCCCCCCGAGACGATGGGCTACGGCCCGATTCCCGCCTGCGAGGCGCTGCTCGCGCGCAACCGGATCGGCCTCGACGACGTAGACCTGGTCGAGCTCAACGAAGCCTTTGCGGTCCAGTGCGTCGCGTTTCTGGACCATTTCGGGCTCCCCCTCGACAGCGAAAAAGTGAACCCCTACGGCGGGGCGATCGCGCTGGGACATCCCCTCGCGATGTCGGGTGCGCGGCTCGCGATGCAGCTCGCGGAGGGCTTCGAACGCCAGCGCGAAGCGCGGCTAGGCATCACCGCGATGTGCGTCGGCTTGGGGATGGGCGCGGCGGTCCTGTGGGAGCGCTGCGCGTGAGCGACCCGATCACAGAATTCAAGTTGCAGTGGGTCGACTCCGCGCGGGCCGGCCGCCTCGCGCTGGTGACCATCGACAACGGCGCCGACTACACCAAGCCCACGACTTTCGGCGCGGCGGCGCTCGATTCACTCGAACGCTGTCTCGACACCCTCGAAGCGAGCGACGTCGCGGGCGTGATGTTCACCGGCAAGCCCTTCATCTTTGCGGCGGGGGCGAACCTCGACGAGTTCGTGGGCGCCGACGCCGAGTTTGCGCGCCGCGGTGGCGCGCGGGGGCACGCGTTGTTCGGGCGGATCCGCGCGCTGGCGGCGCCCACCCTCGCGGCGATCAACGGCGTCTGTATGGGCGGGGGTCTCGAACTCGCGCTTCACTGCGATCACCGCAGCGTGTCGAGCGGAGCCCGCGCCCTCGCCTTCCCCGAGGTGTTTCTGTCGATCGTCCCAGCCTGGGGCGGAACCCAGCTCGCACCGCGTGTAATGGGGGCGGCGCACGCCCTCGACCTGATCGTGCACAACCCGCTCAATCAAAACCGCACCCTGCGCCCGAAGCAGGCGTTCGACCTCGGCCTCGCGAGCTGGCTTTTTCCGCCGGTGGACTTCCTCGAGGCGTCGCTCGGGGTGCTCGAGGACCTCGCGGCGGGCGCGCCACCGGACGCGCCGCCCCGCGCCGAGCGCGGGGGGAAAGAGACACTCGACGCCGCCCTCGAGCGCGCCCGAGAGGCGGTGGAGGCGCGGGTGCACGGCGCGACCCGCGCGCCGGCGCTCGCGATCGACCTCGTCGAGTTTGCCGCCCGGGGCGGAGCGCTGGAGGAGGGGTACCGCCGCGAGGAGGACGCCTTGGCCGAGCTCCTCCCCGCCCGCCAGGCACAAGCCTCGGTCTACAGCTTCCATCTGACGCAGCAGCGCGTCGGACGGCAGCCGGGCCGGCCCGACACGGCACCGCGTCCGGTGCGTCAGGTGACGGTCGTGGGCGCAGGCTTGATGGGCGCCCAGCTGGGTGCGCTGCTGCTCGAGCGACTCGAAGTGCCGCTCGTGATGAAGGACATCGACGAGCGTGTTCTCGCCACCGCGCGCGAACACATCGAGGGCGCGATTGCGGCGCGCGTGGAACGCGGACGGCTGGCGGCCGGCAAGGGTGAGTTCCTGAAATCGATCGCGCGCTATTCGACCGAGGACGGCGTCTCGGCGGGCTCCGATTTTGTGATCGAGGCGGTCGTGGAACGCCTGGAGCTCAAGCGGCAGATCTTCGCGGGCCTCGAACGCCACGTGGCAGACACTTGCCTGTTCGCCACCAACACCTCGTCGCTCTCGGTCACAGCGATGGCCGAACCCCTGGCGCACCCCGAGCGGCTCGTGGGCTTCCACTTCTTCAACCCGGTGCGCATCTTGCCCCTGGTGGAGCTGGCCCGGGGCCGTCACACCGACGACGCCAGCTACGCCACCGCGTTCGAGATCGCCGCAAAGCTCGGCAAGTCGGCCGTCGCCTGCAAAGACGCACCTGCCTTTGTGGTGAACCGGTTGCTGACCCGCTTTTTGGCGCCCTGCCTCGACGCGGCGGAGGCCGGCACCGAGATCGCGGCGGTGGACGCGGCGATCGAGGCGCTCGGCTTGCCGATGGGGCCCTTCAAACTCATCGGGCTGGTGGGCCCCCGGGTCGCACAGCACACCGCAGAAACGCTGCACACGGCGTTTCCGGAGCGCTTCCCCCTCCACGACCGCTTCGCCGAGTTTGCCGATGCGGGCCACCCGGGGGTCTACGGCTTCGACGGCACCGTGCAGGAAGAGGCGGCGGCGCACTTTCGGCCCGCCCACCCGAAGCCGTGGAGCGACGACGAGGTGCGCGACCGCGCACTCCGGGCGGTCGCCGATGAGGCGCACCGCTTGCTCGAGGACGATGTGGTCGCGGACGCGCGCGACATCGACACCTGCATGATCCTCGGGGCGGGCTGGCCCTTCTTCATGGGTGGGATCTGCCTGTACCTCGACCAGGTGGGGCTGAGCCGCGAGCTCTTCGGCGCCCCGCTGGTGACCCCAGAGACGGGTTAGCCGCAACGCCGCGGCGGGGGTCGGCGCCCCCCGAGATCGGGTCTACGAGGTCGACGCGCCGGCGGCTGTGGGTCGGAGCAAGGCGCGGACTCGGCTGGTCGCGGGCGGGTCGTAGGCGGTCTGTCCCGTCGTCCGTTCCAGCGCTTGGGCGCCCGCCAACGCGCTGCCGGCGCTCACGAGACTCAGCACCAGAAAGACCTGGATCTGTCCGAAGTAGGACACGCCGATGAAGTTGATGGCGTGGACAAAAAGGCTCGCGCCGATCGCCCAGCAGAGCATCTGGGCGTTGCGCCGCGTGCCCGCCCGGAGAGCGCTGGCGCTGCCCAGCCGGCGCAAGGCGGCGCCTACGTATCGAAAGCTCATCGCGAGCAGCACCACAAACAGCACGAGGGTCAAGAACCCACCCCGGACGCCCTCGAGGATGTACTGATTGGTCACGTCGTTGAGGCCAAAACCCCAGTGAGCGGTCGATTCGACCCCCAGCAGGGCCCATTCGTGGAAGTTGTGGACGGCCGCGTCAATGAGCCGCACGCGGTGATAGGACGTCGACGCACCCACCACGTTCATCGCCCCGATCCACGCCCACAACGGTCGGTTGGCGACGAGGTGGAGCAGCACCAACACCGCGACGACACTCCAGCGCAAGATCCGGATGTGGCTTCGGAGCGCCCAGAGCGCGCAAGCGCCCATCCCAGCCATCCAACCCAGCAGTGGACCACTCGAGGCGGAAAACGCGACGATCGCCGTCGTGGCGAGGAAGCTGGCGGCGCCCAGCCCGCGGCGCGCCGGCTGAAGGGTGAGCCAAAGGCAGAGCGGCGCGAGCCCGGCGCCAACCGACCCCGCCATGATCGGGTGCGCAAAGGTGGCCTGGCACCGGAGCCGTCCGTCGCGCACCAGGGTGTACTCGGGAACCCCGCCGAACACCGAAAAAAAGTTGCGACCGGTGAAGAATTCGATCGACATAAAGCCGGCAATGACGATCGCGGAATACGCCACCGCAACCACTGACACGCGGAGCGCATCGAAGTCGCGCACCCAGAAACGAAACAACACAAAGAGTCCGATCAGGTCGTAGGACTGACCGGCTCGAAAGATGACGGTATCGGCCGTGCCGCGGCTGATCGCAAAGATGACACTCGCGGACGCCACCCAGGCGAAGAACACATAGTCGAGCCGTCCCAGCTTCAGCCCGCGGTAATCGCCGCGCAGGAACAAGCGCACCCAGCCGAAGAGCAGCAGGATGCGGACCATGTTGAAATCGATCTCGGCGATCGCCACGCGCTGCGCGAGCGGCAGAAAGCTCGCCAGCAGGATAAAGGGCACGACCGCGTAGCGGCGCGGGAGCACCAGTAGGATCGCCCCCAGCAGGAGGGTCGCGGTGAGCACCAAGGGCTCGACCACGGTCTGGTTGTAGACCGTGAGTCCGACGGCTCTCTCAAAGAAGTTCACGGCTCGACTCAGCTGGCGCCGCGGCCCGACACCACCGCCGGGACCGTGCGCGCGAGGATCATGAGGTCGGTCGACAGCGACCAGCCGTCGATGTAGGCGAGGTCGAGCTTCACCTGGTCCTCAAAGCCTATCTGGGAGCGTCCCGAGACCTGCCAGAGACAGGTGATTCCCGGTCGCATCGAGAGCCGACGCTGATCCCCAAAGCGGTATTGGTCGACTTCGCTCGGAATCGGCGGGCGCGGGCCGACAAGGCTCATGTCTCCGCGGATCACGTTCCAGAGCTGGGGAACTTCGTCGATGCTCCAACGACGCAAGACGCGACCCACCGTCGTCACCCGCGGATCGCGACGCATCTTGAAGATTGGGCCCTCGCACTCGTTCAAGTGGCTGAGCGCGTTCCGCTGACGTTCGGCGTCTTCGGACATCGTACGGAGCTTCAGGATTTCAAAGCGGCGGCCGTGGAGACCGCACCGCTCCTGTCGAAACAGGGCCGGGCCCGGCGACGTCGCTCGGATCAGGAGGGCCGCGACCCCGAGGATCGGGCTCAGCGCGAGCAGGCCCGTGCCGGCGATCGCGATATCGATCGTGCGTTTGACGGCGAGCTTCCAGGTCGAGTGGTGGACCGGTGCAAAACTCAGGGCCGGGATCGTGTCGAGCTGAGCCACCCGCGGCGGAGGGAGCTCGTCTCCGAACAAGTCCGACAGCACGGTCACCGGGATCCCGATCTGCGAGCAGAGCTTCACGATCTCGGTCACGGAGACGAGCATCGTACGCGGATACGCGACGATGACCTCGTCGATCACCAGGTTTTGCAGCAGCGCCGGGAGCTCCGCGACCTTGTAGATCTTGTCGCCCTCGAGCTCTTCTGCGACCGGGGTCTCACTGTCATCCACAAAGCCGATGATGCGGATTCCCCATTCGGGGTGATCGTCCACCAGGTTGCGCACACGGAGGCTGCGGGGGCCGCTTCCGACCACCAACACGTTTCTCGTGTTGCGACCGTGCCGGCGCGCCAACTGCAGCGCGACCAGGCCGAGCAGGCGCCCGAGGCCCAGGACGACAAACTGAGTGCTGCCGAAGTAGAAGGGGCTCGTGGGCGCGATCGGCACCTTGAGCAGCGTGGCGACGACACCCACCGTGAAGCTCGACAGGGCACTCGCCGCCAGCAAGCGCCCACAGACCTCGCTCAGGGTGTTGCGCCGGTGGGAGCTGTAGAGGCCCAGGCCGTGGAGCGCGATCGGGAAGCTGAGGCTGGCGAAGGCCGTGACGATGGAGAGCGGGACGGGATGCGCCCCCCAGCAGCCGGCGAAGTCGAGGTCGACGCAGACCGCGATGAGGGCGAAGAGAAGCGCACTCACGGAGACATCCATCGCTACCAGAGACCGACGAATGAGCGTGGCGTGGGCCTTGAGCATCGATGCAACTCCGGGTGCGCTTTTGCTCCGTGTGAGCACTCAACGACAACGTGCGTCCCCGCCCCCTACGCGCGGTTGTCGCGTCACCCCAGGGCGCTTTCACCCCAGTGTGTGTCCCGGGAACTCCTTTTGGTTGCTGGTAAGGCGCCGGAATTTTATCGCGATACGCAACTCATTTGCACGCGTACGCAGGTCCACCCGGTAAAAGCACAGTGCGCCCGGGGAAACGCGATCCCTCGAGGGAAGGCGCGGGTCCCGCGGGGGCTAAAGCGGGTCTTGCGGTTGGGGGCGGGGAAGGCGGGTACGAAGCAGCTCTGCCGCTTTCTTTTCAACCAGTTCGCGCGACACCACGTCGCTCTGCTTCGAGAAGGCCGCGAGCATCGACCGATCTGCGAGGAGGTTGATCACCCGCGGGGATCCCGAAGACGCCTCGTAGAAAACCGGCTCCAGACCCTGCTCGAAGATCTCGTCGTAGTCGCCCCCCGCCACCGACACCCGGAACCGTAGATAGGGGCCGACGTCGTCGGGCGCGAGGGCTTGCACGTGGTGCTCGACGGCGATCCGCTGACGGAGCTGCCGCATGGAGGGGTCGGCCAGCTTGTCCAACAGCTCCGGTTGCCCGGTCAGCACGATCTGCAACAGCTTTTCGTTGTCCGTCTCGAGGTTCGAAAGCAGCCGCACCTCCTCGAGCGTGCGTCGGTTCAAGTTCTGCGCCTCGTCGATGATCAGCACGACGTTGACCCGCTGCTCGAGCTCGTAGAGCAAGAAGTCATTCAACGCGATCAGGTAGTCGCCCTTGGTCTTGCCGCTGCAGGCGATGCCAAAATCCCGCAGGATCAGCTTGAAGAGGTCCATCGGGCCGAGATCGGCCGTGTTGTGGACGAGCGCGATGTTGGTCTGGTCGGGAAGCTTGTGGAGGACGGCGCGCAGCAACGTGGTTTTGCCGCTCCCCACCTCGCCGGTGAGCAGGATGAATCCCTTGCGGGCGGTGATTCCGTAGTAGAGCGACGCCAAGCCCTCTTCGTGGGTGTCGCTCAACCACAGATACCGAGGGTCCGGGGTCAACGAGAAGGGCACTTCGTGGAGGCGGAAAAACTCGTGATACACCGCTCGAGGCTCCCAATCTTGTGCCGCGCGGGGCCGCCAACTCTAGCGGCCCCTGGGAGAGTGCCGCAGCCTCGGCGGCGGTGACGCGAGGACCCAGGGATTCACCTCCGTTCGCGTACCCCCCAGGGGAACGTGGGTTGGGCGGGGCGAGCGTTGCGCAGCGTCGTAAGGTGCACGCGTCCTGCGCGCGCGCGAAACTCGTCGGGCAACTTCAGGAGGTGATCGTTATGTCGTCATCCACGCTTCGCCTGCTCCTCTGCGGTGCATTGCTTGCGGCCCCGCTGGGTCTCGCTGGGGCGGTCCGCGGCGACGAAACCTGCTTGTCGCCCTATATGGCCAAGATCGTCGGCCAGGAGGACTTCATCTATGTCTGGACGCTCGGCGTAGAAGGCATCGGGGATGAACAGGACAAGCTCGTCACGGTCGACGTCAACCCCAACTCGCCCCGCTTCGGGAAGGTGGTTCACACGCTCTCGGTGGGCGGGCGCAACGAGGCGCACCACTCGGGGCTGAGCGATGACCGTCGCTACCTGTGGGCGGGCGGGCTCGACACCAACAAGATTTTTGTCTTTGACATCCACAGCGACCCCTCCGCGCCGACACTCCACAAGACCATCACCGACTTCACCGCGAAGAGTGGTGGCGTGGTGGGACCCCACACGCACTATGCGCTTCCGGGGCGCATGATGATCACGGGTCTTTCCAACAACAAAGACCACGGTGGCCGCACCGGAATGGTGGAATACACCAACGACGGCAACTACATCACGACCCACTGGATGCCCACCGACGACAGCTTGATGGGAGCGATGAAGAGCGGGAAGTTCGCCGACGGCTACGGGTACGACGTACGCGTGCTGCCCCGGCGCAATCTGATGGTGACGAGCTCCTTCACCGGGTGGAGCAACTACATGATGGACTTTGGGAAAATGCTCGCCGACGCCGAGGCGATGAAGCGCTTTGGCAATACCGTGGTGATCTGGGATCTCCATACCCGCAAGCCAAAGAAGGTGCTCGACGTGCCGGGGGCGCCCCTCGAGCTCCGCTGTGCCTGGGGCGCGAACCACAACTACTGCTTTACCACGACGGCACTCACTTCGAAGATCTGGCTGATCTATGAAGACGACGCCGGCGAATGGCACGCCAAGGACGTCGCCGACATCGGTGATCCCTCGAAGGTGCCGCTGCCGGTCGACATTTCGATCACCTCGGATGACCAGCAGCTGTGGGTCGATACCTTCATGGACGGAAAGGCCCGTCTTTTCGATATCAGCGACCCGCACAAGCCGGTGCAAGTCTCGGAGCATCAGATCGGGAAGCAGGTCAACATGGTCTCCCAAAGCTGGGACGGGAAGCGGGTGTACTTCACCTCGTCGCTGTTGGCGCGCTGGGACAAAAAGGGCGATGACAACGACCAGTATCTCCGGGCGTATACCTTCGACGGCAAGACGCTCACAAAGACCTTTGAACTGGATTTCTACGCGCATCGCTTGGGGCGCCCCCACCAGATGCGCTTTGGATCCGGTGCGCTTTATGGCCAACGCCCCGACCTCCCGCCTGCGCCGGTCGCCGCGCGCTGAGCGGGGTGTCGGCAGGCGGGCTCGGGTCGCGCTCTTCGCGGCCTGCGCGCTCGTCGGCGTCACCGCGAGCGCCGAGCGGCCGGCGGCCGGACACGGGAGTCACAGCGCGCGCCACCGGGAACCCGTGGTGCTGGCCCCCGGCTACGGGCGTCTCGAATTCGAGGCGCCGGCTCCGGGGACCTATACGCTTCCGGTTCTCATGGACGCCGCGGACGGGGCGCTCCTGCTTCCCGACGGCACGGCGGCCACGCTCTACGAACTTTTTGGCGATCGCGTCGTTGTCCTGAGCCTCATCTACGCCAGCTGCAGCGACGTGAACGGGTGCCCCCTCGCCACCGCCGTGCTGCACCGGTTGAAGACGCGTCTGCGCAAAGAAGCAGACCTCGCCGACCGGCTCCAGCTCGTCAGTCTGAGCTTTGACCCCGCGCGCGACACACCCGAGCTGATGGGTCGCTACGGCGAGGGGTTCCGCGGGCCCGGCGTGCCCTGGGCGTTCGCGACGACGCACTCCCCCGAAGCGCTGGCACCGATCCTGGCGGCGTACGGCCAGAGCGTTTCGCCCGACTACGACGAGATGGGCCGGGAACTCGGCACGCTATCCCACGTGTTGCGGGTGTTTTTGATCGACCCGGCGCGGCGCGTGCGCAACATCTACAGCGTTTCCTTTTTGCACCCCGACACACTGATCGCGGACATCCGGACGCTGCTCCTCGAGGATGAGGAGGGCGGGCGACCGGCGCTTCGCCGCGCGGCGACCCGCGCGACGCGCGACACCCGGGAAGGCTACGCCGAGGGCCGCTACACCAGCAAGTCCGTACAGCTCGACGCGCGGCGCGGCGAAGCGATCGACCTGCTGCGCCACGCGCGGACGCCACGCCCCGGTTACGCGGCGCTGCCGGAGCCGGCGGACAATCCGCTCACCGCCCAGAAGGTCGCGCTCGGTCGCAAGCTCTTCTTTGATCGACGCATCTCGCTGAACGAGACCATCTCGTGCGCGATGTGCCACATCCCCGAGCAGGGCTACAGCAACAACGAGCTGGCGACGTCGATCGGGTTTGAAGGCCGCACGGTGCGCCGCAATGCGCCGACGCTCTTCGACGTCGCGTACCGCGAGAGGCTCTTTCACGACGGACGCGAGCGCCGCCTCGAGCACCAGGTGTGGTCGCCGCTGCTTGCGTCGAACGAGATGGCCAATCCGTCGGTCGGAACCGTGCTCGACCGCATCCGGATGCTCGACGACTACGAGGACGCGTTTCGTGTCGCGTTCCCCTCGCGTGGTCTCGGTATGGAGAGCGTGGGGATGGCACTCGCGAGCTACCAGCGCACCTTGGTCTCGGGCCCCTCGCCCTTCGATCGCTGGCGCTATGCGGGCGAGGCGGGTGCGATCTCGGCCTCCGCCCAGCGCGGCTTTGCGCTCTTTAGCGGGAAGGCCGGCTGTGTCGATTGCCACCGCGTCGAGGCGGAAGACGCCACCTTTGAAGATGGCCTCTTTCACAACACCGGCGTTGGCTACCAGGCGGCGATGGGAGCGCCGGCGAGAGCACAGCAGGTCCTGGTGGCGCCGGGGGAGTTCTTGTCGGTCGACCGGTCGATCGTCGAGTCGGTCGCGGAAACGCGCGCCCCCGACCTCGGGCGCTACGAAATCACCCAAGACCCCGACGACCGCTGGAAGTACAAAACCCCGAGCCTGCGCAACGTGGCGCTCACGGCACCCTATATGCACGACGGCTCGATCGGCACGCTCGACGACGTGGTCGCCTTTTACGCGCGCGGTGGGATTCCGAACCCCGGTCTCGACCCGCTGCTTCGGCCCGTGTTGTTGAGCGATACGGAGCGCGCCGACCTCGTCCAATTTCTCGAGACCTTGAGTGGAGACTCGGTCGAGCGCCTCGTGGGAGACGCCTTCGCGGCACCCGTGGGCGAACGCGGCGCAACCGCGGCGCGTTAGACGGGCGGCGCGGGAAAGGGCTTCGGGTCGAGGAAACGGCGAAGCGCGTTCTCGGTGATCCGCGACACGTTGTTGTCCCCTCCGTTGTGGGAGAGGCTTCCCGCCCAGGCGATCGACGACGTCGAGAACACCGCGCCCCCCCCCGGTGTTTCAAAGAACACCATGTCGCAACGCACCAGCGGGCAGGTGTCGCCGTTGATGGCGCTGTGGGTGTGGGTGAACTCTTCGTTTACCCAGTGGTAGCTCTCGGAAAACGCATCGGCGGTCGCGACGACGAGCGCGTGCGGTGGGGTTCCCAGCCGGGGGTCGGCGCGGTCGATCTCCCAACCGGCAGCGCCACCTCCGACGACACCAAAATCCCCGATCGCTTCGTCGTCGTCAACGCCCTCAAACAGAAACGCGACCCGCGGGTCAAAGCTCTCGGGCCGACGCGTGTACGGCGAAGCGAAGTCAAACCCCTGCGCCGTGAACCCAGTTCCGGCGACGGATTGCGGGGGTGTGCCGTTGCGCCGCCACAGCCCGCCCAGCTCCCCGGTGAAGCTGTGGTAGTACTCACCGGGCTCGGCGATCCAGCCCCGCATCCCGTCTTCGGCGCGCCGCATCTCGATCACACCGGGAAGCTCGGGGTGATAGCTGACCTTCCAGTAAAAGCCGTTTGCTCCCGTGTAGAGCAGACGACCGCCGCGGGTCTTGTACTGCTGCAACGCCTCGATCATCGCCTGCGAGTAATACTCGGGGTGGGTTGCCGTCATCACGCAGCGATAGGGCTCGAGCAGGGCGACACCCTCGTTGTGAAGATCGTCGTCGGTGATGATGTCGTACGCGAAGCCCTTGGTGTCTAGCCACGCCGTGATGTGGGTGTCGGCGCTGAACTGCCAGAGCCAGGTCTTGGGTCGCATGTTGACCAGGGGGCGGAGCCGCGACGCGTAGCAGACCCCGCTTCCATCGGTGTGGGCGTCGTACATCGAGGCGCCCAGCTCCGGATGCTCCGTCAGATAGACGGTCGCCGGGTCGAGCACGGCAAAGCTTCCGAGCACCAGCTCGACGAAATCCCACTCGGTCAGGGTGTGCCAATTCCCGTAGGCGTAGTAACTCGCCGTCGGGATCAACAGGGCGAGCGGCGCGTTCGCGGTGCCGCGGGGCGGGCGCACAAAAAAGGGCACGTAGTCTTCGTGTGTACCCTGGGCGAGCTTGGCGGCGTAGATGCCGCTCGGGAGATCGTCGGGAAGTGCGATGCTGGCGTCGGCCTTCCAGCCGCAGTCGTACAGATCGTCGTCGTGAAAATGGATGGCCGCGTAGTGGTGCGGTTTGTGGATCCACCGGTGCTCGCTTCCGTCCCAGCTGGCGCCGCAGACCGCGCGGGTCGGCAGGTTCTGGGTCTCGCCGTGGAGGTGGTGGGGTCCGGCGTCGACGACGCGCGTGCCGGAGATCTCGCGGCTGAAGTCCCAGGCGGCGACGACCGGATCGTCCTCGGGGAGAGCCGCGGCGGCGAGCTCGCGGATCTCCTGCTCGTCGAGCGGGCGCGACGCGACGCGGGGCGCTTCGAGCTTCCCGCTGAAGTGACGGGTGGGGCCCGCGTTCCCCTGGCAGGCTGCCATCCGGAACGCGGCGGGCTGCGCCGACAGCCGGTCGAGATCGATCTCGGGCACCGCGGTGGCGTGGGTGGGGCCGCGTCCCAAGGGGTCGATCTGCGGGATCTGTAGCAGGCGGAGCTCGCTGGGGTCGACACTGGCGGCCACCAGCGCCCACTGGCGTGGGGTAAGCACCTTCCCTGTCGACAACGTCTGGCGGGTGGCGCCGTCCCCGAGCCAGAGCACCGGCGCCCCGCGCTCGTCGAGCCCCAGGCCGTAGCCGGTGCCCCGCGCCTCGTCCCAGGTCCCGAGCAGAGCTTGGGGGCCCCGGTCGAGCGCGGTGGGCCACACCAACACCTGCAAGGTGAAGCGGCTGAGCGCCAGGGCCGCGCTCTCCGGTACGAGCACCGAGGAGCCGACGTGGATCGGTTGCACGCGCGCCGGATACTCCCCATCGAGCGCCGACGCCACCGCCTCCTCGTGAAACCCCGGTCCCCCCGGCTGGTCGTCCGCGCAGTGGAGCCGCACCAACCCGGCGCGAAACGTGCCCGGGAACGGCGACGACACCATGAGATCCAGCCGCTCGCGCGGGCACAGGCTGATCTCGTTGGTGTAGCCGAGGATGCGGTCGGTCAACGGACCGGCGCCTGGTCCGCAAGAAAGGCGTCGAGTCGACGCTCGAAAACGGCGACCAGGGCGTCGCCGAGATCGTGAAAGACGGGCTCGGGCTCGATCGCGATCGGTTCGCCGCGGCGCCGCGGCGCGATTCCGAGCGCCCACTCGCGGTAGGGGACCGTGACGACCACGGTCGGCCGACCGCTACAACCGCCCCAGCGAAGGTGCTGCAGCACCTTTTGCATCGACGCGCCGTGGGGCCCGAACGGAGCCGCGCGGTACTCCTCGATCAGGGCGTCGCGGCCCGCGGGATCAATGCGCAACATGACACTCTCCCCGGTTCGACCAAGACGGCGAGTCTAGGGTCCCACGAATTTCCATTCGCTTCCAGCTAGAAACCGATGCCCCAGGGCCCCGCGGCCCGTCGACCTCGAATATCGCAACGGGAGAGGTCTCCGTGCCGACGCGCGGGAGCGGATTCCGGTACACTCCCACGGCGCTCAAATCCTGGCGCACCATCCTCGGGAGGCTCCATGTCCTTCGATTTGCTCGTCAAGAATGGTTGTGTCGTCGATGGCACCGGCGCGCCGCGCTTCAACGCCGATGTAGCGGTCGCCGATGGCAAGATTGTCGAGGTCGGAAAGGTGGCCGGCAGTGCCGAACGCGTGATCGACGCCTCGGACCTCGTCGTCGCGCCGGGCTTTGTCGATCCGCACACCCACTACGACGCGCAGATCTGTTGGGACCACCTGACGACGCCGTCGTCGTGGCACGGCGTTACGACCCTCGTGATGGGGAACTGCGGGGTCGGTCTTGCACCCTGCAAACCCGATGCGCGCGAAATCGCGGCGTGGGACCTGGTGAACGTCGAGGCGATTCCCTTCGACGTGTTGAACGAGGGAGTCACCTGGGATTGGGAGACCTTCCCCGAGTACATGGACGCCGCCGCCCGACGCGGCAGCGGCATCAACCTCGGGTTCATGGCCGCGCTCACACCGTTCCGTCACTATGTGATGGGCGAGGCGTCGATGGAGCGCGCGGCGAACGCCAAGGAGACGGCTGCGATCCGGGCGTTGATCCACGAGGCCGTATCGCAGGGTGCGTTCGGGTTCACGACGACCAATGTCGCGCAACACATCGGATACCAGGGCCGACCGATCGCGTGCCGCAACGCGAGCCGCGACGAGCTGGCGAGCTACGCGAGCGTGCTCAAGGAGCTCGGCCGCGGCAGTATCGAGCTGGCGCTCACCAACGAGGTGTCGGTGATCGACGAGTCGGAGTACGAACTCCTCGACATGCTGCTCACCGAGAGCGGGCGCCCCGTCACGTGGCTCGCGCTGCTCAACCGCGACGACAAGCCCGACGCGCCGATGAACACGCTGCGCGACAACGCCGAGCTGCTCAAGCGCGGCGCGATCCCGCAAGTCACTTGCCGGCCGCTGCTGATTCAGATCGATCTCAGCAAGCCCTTCATCTTTGCGAACCTGGAGTGCTGGAACCCCGCCTTCAACCGCGGCGTCGACGAGCAGATCGAGTTCTACCGGGGTGCCGCGTTCCGCGACGCGTTCCGCCGCGAGCTCAAGACCCCCAAAGTGTTTGGCGGAAAATGGGAACGCGCGATCATCCACGAGGTGGGCAGCCCCGCGATGCAGGGGCTGGTCGGCCGCAACGTCGCCGAGATCGCGAAGGAGCGCGGCGCCGACGCAGTGGACACCTTCCTCGACCTCGCGATCGAAGACAACCTCCAGATCCAGTACACCTACGAGCTCTTCAACGCGGACGAAAGCCGCATCCCCGAGCTCATCACCGACCCGCGCACCATGATCGGCCTCTCCGACGGGGGCGCCCACGTCGACATGCTGTGCGACGCGGGGTACTGCACCTATCTCCTGGGCACCTGGGTGCGCGACCGCGAAGCGCTGACCCTCGAGCACGCCGTGAAGCGCATCACCTCGGAGCCGGCCGCGTTCTACGGAATGCGCGGACGCGGCAAGCTCGAGGTCGGGCTCGCCGCCGACCTGGCGATCTTCGACCTGGCGAGCGTCGGTTCGGCGAAGCGCGGCGAGATGCGGAAGGACCTGCCGGGTGGCGGTCGCCGTCTGGTGATGCCGGCCAAGGGCGTCGAGTACAGCATCGTCAACGGCGAGGTCCTGTTCGCCGAGGGCGAGCACACCGGCGCGCTGCCGGGCACGGTGCTTCGGTCGGGGAGCGCGTAGCCCGCCACCTCGATGCGCATCGGTGTCCCCCGAGAGACCAAGGATCGGGAGTCACGCGTCGGGATCATTCCCGACGGCGTGCGGGCACTGACGCGCGCGGGCCATCGGGTGTTGGTCGAGCAAGATGCCGGGCTCGGCAGCGGCTTTGCGGACGATGCGTTCCGGGACGCCGGTGCCGAGATCGTCGACACCGAGGCGGCGTGGAGCGACGTGGAGCTTGTCGCGAAGGTGAAGGAGCCGAACCTGCAGGAGGTGGCGCGGCTCCGGGAGGGCCAGACCCTCTTCGCCTATCTCCACTTGGCCCCGACCCGTGAGCTCACCGAGGCCTTGCTCGCCCGCAACGTGGTAGCGATCGCGTACGAGACGATCCAGTTTCCCAACGGCTCGTTCCCGGTTCTGGCGCCGATGAGCGAGGTGGCGGGGCGCCTCGCGGCCCAGATCGGCGTGAACCTGCTGCAGCACGACCAGGGGGGGAAGGGCGTGCTGGTCGGTGGCGTCCCGGGCGTCCCCCGCGGCCGCGTGTGTGTCATCGGTGCGGGCATCGTGGGGATCAACGCCGTACGGATCGCCCACGCGCTGGGCGGCGAGGTCGATGTGCTCGACATCGACCTGCGGCGCCTGAGCTATGTCTACGACCTCTTCCGCGGCGACCTCAACACGCTGTTCTCGAACCGCGCCAACCTGGAACGCTCGGTGGCCACGGCAGATCTCCTGATCGGCGCGGTCTATCTGAGCGGCCGCCGCGCGCCGACGCTGGTGAGCGAGGAGATGGTGAAGTCGATGGAGCCCGGGTCGGTGATCGTGGATGTCGCCGTCGATCAGGGCGGCTGTATCGAGACCGTGCACGTCACGACCCATTCCGAACCCACCTACCGATTGCACGACGTCATCCATTACGGTGTGGCGAACATGCCCGCGGCCGTGCCGCGCACCTCGACCTTCGCCCTCACCAACACGACGCTTCCCTACGTCCAGGCGATGGCGGAACACGGCGTGGAAGACGCGCTGCGCAGCGACCCCTCCCTGGCGTTGGGGGCCAACATCTGGCGGGGTGAGGTGGTGTGCCCCGGCGTCGCCGCGGCCCACGCGCTCCCCTGTGTCGACGTCCTGCAACAGCTCTGAGGCACCGGACGGGAGACGGCGGCTCGGACACAGCCTACTTGAATCGGGTAGCCTCTCGGACGTGAAGCACGACGTGGCGCCGTACTGCTCGCTGTCTCCAGTCGCCCTCGCCGAGCGGATCGCGATGATCCGGCGAGAGATTTTGCCCCACGCGCTCGCGAGCGAGCCGCTTCCCCAGGGCCGGGCGTGGCGCTTCCCGGCGAGCCCCGCGCTGGGCGCCAAGCTCGAGCATCTCGTGGCGCTGGAGCGCGAGTGCTGCCGGGACGGCGTCCGCTTCGAGTTGACGGAGCGGCGCACGGAGTTGGTTCTCGAGGTGCACGGGGTCGACCCGAACGCCGAGATCTTTCGCCCGCTCGAGGAGTGAACCCGACGCCGCCAGAGGCGCCCGCAACCCCGCTCAGGGAGTGGGGTCGTGCACGGCGAAGACGGCGGTGTCGCCGTCCTTGTCAAATTGGAGCACTTCGTAGCGCTCGGGGTTGGGCCCCTCCATCCCCGGGGAGCCGATCGGCATGCCCGGCACCGCGAGCCCCGCGACGGCCGGCTTCTCGTTGAGCAGGCGGTGGATGTCCGCGGGCGGGACGTGTCCTTCTACGACATAGCCGGCCACCTCGGCGGTGTGGCAGGAGCCGAGCTTTGCGGGGACACCGCGCTCGCTCTTGACGCGGTCCATATCCCGCACGTCGTGCGCGGACACGGAAAACCCGGCGGCTTTGAGGTGGTCGATCCACCCGTTGCAGCACCCGCAGGTCGGCGACTTGTACACCGTGATCTCGATTGCATCGGCCTGTGCGCTGCGTTCGCAGCCTGCCAGGAACGCCACCAAGAGAGCGGAGAGGAGCAGTCGGTACGCTTGGGTCATGGCGGGAGAGTAGAGCGTCTGCCCGGTTGCACACGCGGCGCCGCAGAGCCGCGGGCGGTAGCCTGTGATGCGAGGAGGGCCCGCCCGGGCGGGCAGCGTCGCGTGGACCTTTCCATTCTGCTCTGGCTGCTCGCCGCCGTGCTGGTCGTGATCGGGCTCGCCGGTCTCGCGCTCCCGGCGATTCCGGGTTCCCCGGTGTTGTTTTCGGGGCTGGTGATCGCCGCGTGGGCGGAGGATTTCGCCTACGTAGGGGCGGGCACCCTGGTTGTCCTCGGGGTCCTGGCGCTGCTGACCTACGCCGTTGATTTCGCGGCGACCGCCGTGGGCGCCAAGCACTTTGGCGCGACCAAGCGAGCCGTCGTCGGCGCGGCGCTCGGCGCGCTGGTGGGCCTCTTTTTTGGCCTGCTGGGGGTCTTGATCGGGCCCTTTTTGGGCGCGGTCGCCGGTGAACTCAGCGCGCGGCGTCCCATCAGCGACGCGGGCCGCGCGGGGTTGGGGGCCACGCTGGGGTTGGCCCTGGGCGCCGCGGCGAAGCTCGCCCTCGGCTTCTCGATGGTGGGGGTCTTCGCGATCTCGCGCCTGATCTAGCGCCGGCGCGCTCCCGGGCTCAGCGCTGGGTGTCCACGGCGGCCACGAGTTCCATGAAGGCGCAGTCGATACAGACCGCGTTCGGGTAGCCCATCTCGTTCAAGGTCTGGGTGGCAAGCGCCGCGCGGTTTCCGCCCGCGCAGTAGATCAAGATGTCCTGCTCCGGGCTGGAGCAGAGATTCGCGATCTTCGATTCGAGCAGGCCGCGCGGGACGAGCTCCGCTCCTTCGATCACACCCAGGTTGTGTTCGTTGGGCTCCCGAACGTCGATCAACAGCAGGTTCGCCCGTTCGCGGATCTGCTTGGCCGCTTCCTCGGCGCCGCAGGTTCGAATCTGGCTTTTTGCGCGGGCGATGAGCTCGGCTGCGGTGGTCGTCATTTCGGTCTCCTTGGGTCGGTCGGGGGTCGGTTTCTGCACGCGTTCGCGCCCGGTCCTCGCTGCGCTGGGAACCAGGACATCCACATCGGGACAGACTTTGCGGACGATCCGCTGCAGTTGCGGCGGGACGTTTGCAATCGCCACGGAAACTCCCCGGATCCGCGCCGCATCGAGCGACGCTTTCAGCGCGTATGCACCCGACAGGTCCAGGCGTCCCAATCCGGAGAGGTCGATCACGAGCCGGCGCAGATCGCCGAGCTCCGCGAGATGGCGGTTGAGCGAACGGCGAAAGCCAGGCGCCGATCCGAACCACATCACGCCCATCGGGCGCAGCCGAAGCTCGTCGTCGCTTCGGGCGACTTCGATTTGCTGCCCGCCCTCGCGCCAGAGATGGATCGCGACCGCCACCGCGATCCCGACCACGACCGCGATCTCGACGCGCGGCGCAAAGACCAGCGTCATGGCGAGCGTGGCGACGCCGATCCCGGCTTGCATGGGGCTCAGCCGCCAGAGCTCGAGCAACGGCGCGGGGCTGAACAGCGAGCGGATCGCACTCAAGATCGCCACCCCGAGGACCGCTTTGGGCAGCGGGGCGAGCAAAAATGCGAAGGGCAGGACGGCGAAGACACTGAGTCCGGTGAAGCCGCCTGCGCGTCGGGTCCGCGCGCCCGCGAGGTGGTTGATGGCGCTCCGCGAAAAAGACCCGCCCACGGGAAACCCGCCCGAGACCGCGGCCGCCACGTTCGCGACGCCCTGGCTCACAAATTCGCGGTTGGGGTCCCAGGTGCGCTGCTCGCGCTCCGCGAAGGTCTGCGAGATCGAGGCGGCCTCCGCAAACCCCACCAGCGCAATCACCACCCCCGGAAGCAACAGCGCGGGGACCTCCGACCACGGAAGGGACCACGGGATTTCGGGCAGGCCAGAGGGGATCGCCCCGACCCGGCTGCCGTCGAACCCGACCGAATCGGAGATCCAAATCGACGCGACCACCGCGACGAGAAGTCCGGGGAAAATCGGATGGATGAGGCGGCCGCCCACGATGAACCCCAGCGCGAGGCCCGCAAAACCAATGGCTTCCCAGTCCCACAGGCTCGGCGCAGTGAGGGCCGCAAAGGCGCGGGCGAAGATCCCCTCGAGGAGGGGCGAGACGCCGAGGACCGCGGGGATCTGGGAACTACCGATCAGGAGGGCGGCGCCCAACGTGAATCCGCGAAGCACCGCGTGGGACATGAGATAGGTAACCGCGCCGGCGCGCAGGTAGCCGATCGCCAGGCGGGCTACGCCCACAATCAATGCGAGCAGGGCCGCTTGGGCGATGTACTCGTCGGACCCGGGTGTCGCGCGCGAAGCGAGAGCGCCATAACTCAACAACGCGGTCAGCGCGACCGGGCCGGTTTGCAGCCACGGCGAGGAGGCAAACGCGGCCGCGACAAGCGGCGGCAGCGCGGACGCGTAGAGCCCCCGAACCGGTGGCATCCCCGCGAGCTCGGCGTACGCGAGCGATTGCGGGATCAAGATGAGCGCGACCGAAACTCCGGCGACGAGGTCTGCGAAGGTGTTTTTCGGGTCAATTCGGCGGCGGATCGCGCTCACGCCGCCGCGTTCCGCGCGGCCGAACGAATACGCCGAAGCAGCCCTGCGGCTTCCGCTGCGCGCTGTCGCCAGGGCGCAGTCGCGTCCTTGAGGCCCGGGATCGCGCGCGCGTATTCGACGTCGAGCTCTCGCTGCCACTCCCGGTAGATCGCACCGATGTGGTCCGCGATCGCGGGTAGCGTGTCGTAGCGCGCCGCGGATTGGAGCGCGTTCTCCAACAGGAGCGACCGGGGGCCAAACCCGGTCGGCGCGCGGGCAGATCGCGCCAACGCGCTCACATCGCGGCGGCTTAGAAACAGGCCGGCGATGGCCGGCGTGGTGAGCGCATGCGCGATCGTCCGGAGATCGGTCTCTTTCGCGTCGAGATCGGGGAGCGGCGCGAGCTTTGGCGCTGTCTCGCCGCCCTCCCCGAGGCCCTGGCGGTGCAAGAGCGCGAGCTCGATGGCCTGTACCGCGAGCGCCGTCGGCCAGCTCTGCCCCAAACGCCGAACGGCGGACACCCACGCCGGCAACCACGAGAGGACGTGGCGGTCGAGCAGGCTCCGGGTGCGGGCCCTCAGCAGCGGCGCTTCCTCAGCGTCTCGGTGGAGCGACACGGCCCGGGCGTTCGCGTGCCCCAGGGCCCGAAACACCGTCGCCAAATGGTCGACACCGGGTCCGGCGGCGGCGGGGTCAAAGCGCAGCTCTCGATAGCTCGCGAACAGCGCGGAGGCTCCCGCACCCGCTTGGCCACCGGGATCCAAAAACACGCCCGCGTACGGGAACACATGCAACCCAAAGGCCGTCGTATGGGACGCCTCGAGCTCGTCCTGGCTGTCCACCTGCCCCAAGGCCTCGGAGAGAATCGGGCTCGTCATCGCGACGTCCCGTAGCGACGCCATCGGGCCCCATTCGAGCAGGTCCGCAAGCAGAAAGTACGCGCCGGCAAGCGTGGCTTCGCCGACCGGTTCGGTCGTCGGGGGGGGCACTAGCCCCGTCCCCAAGGTCGCTCCGGGAGCCGGTAGGTCTCGCGCGTCGGCTTGAGCGGGCGATTGAGCCAGTAGGGCCGTCGCGTTCCGTCGGGGCTGTGATCCACCGCCGACCGCGTGAGCGCCAACCATTCCCGGTAGACCGCCATCGACTTCCGGGTGTCGACAAAGACATCGCCGTGCCGTTCCTCGGGCTTCGCCTTGCGGACGGAGAGCGCTTTCTGGTGCCAGCAGTGGGCCCCCGAGACCGGGTCGGGGTGGACCGCGTGGGTCAGGTTCTGGTGCACCCCGACGTCGTTCCACCACACGCGGCTCGTGTCGGGGTCGTTCGACTTCCAGGCGCGCGCCCCGTGCACCACGCGCAGCTCGTGCGGCCCGTCGCCCTCCCCGTCGAGGGTGACCAGGTTTGACATCCCCTGGCTGACGCCGTCCGATTCGGCGAGGCGCCAGCGCCCGAGGTGATGACTCATGGCGATGATGCCGGGCTTGATCCCGTTCGTCACCCAGACGCGGTCGACAAACCAACCGATCTCCGTCTCGACCCGGACGAGGTCTCCCGTCGACACGGCGATCCGCCGGGCGTCCTCCGGATGCATCCAGATCGGGTTTTTGTGGCTGATCTCGTACAGCCACTTCGCGTTGGCGCTTCGTGTGTGGATCAAGGTCGGGAGCCGAAAGGTCGGGAGGAGCAGCATCTCGCCCCGTTCCCGATCGATCTCGCTGGGGGCCACGTGGCTCTTGAGCGGCCAAGGGATCACGTAGTCCTGTTCGCCCCATCCCCACTCGGCGAGGGTGGGGCTAAAGAGTTCGAGTTTTCGACTCGGCGTCCCAAACCCGCTCCGGCAGACGCCGTCGATCATCACGGCTACGGGCGAGCCGTTCGCGTCGGTCACCACGTCGTCGTCGCGCACGCGATGGCCCGAAGGCGGTTCGAGCGGAGTCTCAAAAGGCGAGAAGCGATCGCGCGAGATCTCAAACGCACCGTACTTCCGCATGTACTGCAGCGGCGTGATCCCTTCCTTGGCGGCTGCCTCCGGGAGCCCCGGGACACTGTGGTCGAAGATCCAACCAAAGTACTCGTCGACCGTGATCTTCTCGCCCGGCCGCCCAGGGCTCTCAAAGTGTTCGCGGATCCCCAGGGCACCGTCCGGATCCAGCTTCCAGCAAATATCGATCCAGAACTCGACCTCTTCCCAGACCTCGCCCGGGTTGGCTTCCCAGGTTCGGTCGACCCGCTTTCCCATCCGCTCCATCGCGACGCGCCGGACGGGCTGTCGAAAACCGAGCCAGGAGCTCTGATGCGTTTCTTGGCTCATGAGATCGTGGCGCTCGGCGCCGTGCCCCATCGGTAGGACGTAGTCCGCAAACCACGCGCTTTCGTTCCAGGTGGGAGTGAGCGCTACGTGCAGCTTGATCTTCTCTTCGTCGCGCAATGCCTCCAACCACATGAACCCGTCGGGGTTGATCCACATCGGGTTGTAGACCCGCGTGAAGTAGACGTCGATGTCGCCGCGACCCTCGGCGAGAAAATGCGGGAGCAGGAACGACATCTCGTACATCGCGAACGGCCACTCGTGGGGGAGGTGCAGCTCGTTCCAGGTGGTGAGCGCGGGCGGCTGAGAGGGCGCCTTGGGCACGAACTTGTTCCAGTTGTTCAGCGCGGTGCCCCCTTCGGTGCCGACCGATCCGGTCAGAACGTTCAGAAAGAACATCGCGCGCGCGACCTGCCAGCCGCCGCGGTTGCCCATCGTCGCGGCGCGCCAGGTGTGCGCCGCCAGCCGATCCCCCGCGTCCGCGATGATCTGGGCGGCGTCCTCCAATCGATCCGCCGGGACCTGGGCCTCCTCCGCCGCTTTTTGCAGCGTGAAGCGCGCATAGATGCACTTGAGCAGGCGGTCGAAATCGGCGAAGTCGTAGTGGCCGGTTTGCTTGCGCCTCGATTGAGCGTCGTGGGCGATCTGCCAGGCTTCCGAACCCACGACAAAAGACGGGGCGTGCTCCAGAAAGCTCTCCCAGTTGACCCAGCGCCGCACGAACTCCTTGTCGTAGCGGTCGTTTTGAATCAGGAAGTTGGCAAAGGCCAACAGCACGCAGGTCTCGGTGCCGGGCCAGGTCGGCAACCACACGTCGCTCCGTGCCGCCGTGTTCGAGAGCCTCGGGTCGAGCGTGATGATTTTCGCTCCCCGCTGCTTGCCTTCGATGATCCGCTGCGCATGCGGGTTGAAGTAATGGCCGCTCTCGAGATGCGACGAGATGAGCAGGATGGCGCGGGCGCGGCTGTGGTCCGGGCTCGGCCGGTCCGCCCCGGCCCACAAGGCGTACCCGGCCCGCGCCGCGGCGGAGCAGATATTGGTGTGGCTGTTGTGGCCGTCGACGCCCCACGACTGAATCGTGCGGTTGACGAAGTGATCCTCTCCGGGTCGCCCCACGTGGTGCATGATGCCGTCGCGGCGCCGCTCGCGACTCGCCCGCATCTTCGCCGCGATATCCTCGAGCGCCTCGTCCCAGCTCACCCGTTTGAACTTTCCCTCGCCCCGTTGGCCCACCCGTTTCAACGGGTAGAGGATCCGCTCGGGGTCGTAGATCTGGTTGTGGGTCGCCGGGCCCTTCGCACAGTTTCGACCGCGACTTCCCGGGTGCGCCGGGTTGCCCTCGAAGCGCTTGATCTCAAAGGTCTGCTGGTCGACATAGGCCAGCAGCCCGCAAGCGGCCTCGCAGTTGAAGCAGATCGTCGGCACCAGGGTGAATCGACGGGCTTTCTTTCGCGGCCACGCCCGCGCGTCCCATTCCACCCAGTCTTCCCAACGCTCGGGCGGTGGATACTGGCTCATCCGGCCGTCGGGATGACGAACCTCGAGGAGGTTTACGGGTTCCGCGTCGACGTCCGAGAACGCCGGCTGCGCGATCGAATCGGGGGCGCGCTCGACGGCCGTCGGCGCCACCTTGCCAAAGGCGCGGAGGCGGGAGAGAAACGTCCAGGTGGCGGATTGTGAAGAAATGGCCGCACCCCTTTCTAGGAGTTGGGAACTTCTTGGGGCGCCATGACGAAGGCGTGCTCGTACCAATAGAGCCCCGCGACCGACGCGATCACCGCAGAGACGTGCATCCACGGGATGTCGACGGCGACAAAACCGAGCGGGAGGAGGTGGCCGATCAACACCGCGCCCAGCCAAAATTGCTGGGCGTAGCGCCCGTGCGAGATCTCGTGCGCCGCGCGCGCCGCTACCTCGCTCGCGTGGGACATCCCGAGCTCGCCAAAGAGCGTGATCGCGAGATCCACGACGATGGCCGCTGCGAACAGCCAACGGGCAAAGGCGACGATCTCCCCCGGAGCCCCGGCGACGGTTGCCACCAGCAGCAGCGAGGCGGCGCCCATCAGCGTGGCTTGCACAAGCAGGTGGAAGGGGAGGAGCGGGCTTTGCCACAGATCTCGACCTTCCGCTTGCCCGAACAGGAACGCCGTGTACACGGCGACGAGCAGCCCAAAGGGCACCCCAACCAACAACAGCGGTGCGCGCAGCGCTTCCGCCAAGCCGGCGACCCAACCGAGGTGTTCGCCGAGCTCTACGGCCCACCACATCCCGGCGATCGTGGAGAACCCGATCAGGCCGATCGCCCCCCGGGCCAGCCAAGATCGCCATTGCGGGCGGAACACGATGTAGAGAAAGCGCTCGGGACGGTCGAGGTCGAACACCAACAGTGCGGTGGTGAGCAGCATGCCAACGACCGCGGTCAACCCGACGCCGATCGCCGTGGGGGCGTGAAAGGGGAGGCCCGACAGCCACATCAGAGCGGCGATCACAAAAACACCCGCGCCGATGGCTTTGGTGACGAGGTACGCGGGAACCGGCCAATGCCACGGGACCTTGTGTTGGGCGTTGTAGCCCACCTGAACCATGTGCTCCGCGACGCGGCCCGAGCCGATCTGGATCGGCCCTCCCGACGGCAACCCCTGGGGCTGTGGCGCGCGCAGCGAGGCGCCGAGCCGGTTGGTCGCGCCGCCACCCGCGGCCGTTGGCGCGGAGGGATGGAGTGCGCCCGCGCTGGGCTGCTGGCCGTGCAACGGCTCGACGTCCGCCCACACAAAGGTCTCCGGCGCTCGCTCCGTCGCGGTGGGCACGAGGTTCACCGCCGCGCCGTCGATGTAAAAGAGCTTTGGCGCCGTTCCCTGCTCCGGTTTCCGGACCGAGACCTTCTCCCGAGCGAGGATTCGACTGATCTCCGTGTCGGGGTCGTCCATATCGCCCGCGATGATCGCGTGGGTCGGACACACCACGACGCACGCGGGCTCGAGGCCCCGGTCGGTGCGGTGGGAGCAGTAGTGACATTTGGCGGCGGTGTGGGTCTCCGGGTCGATGTGGATCGCGTCGTAGGGACACGCCTGCATACAGGCCTTGCAGCCGATGCACATCGCGTTGTCGAACTCGACGATTCCGTCGTCGCGTTGGTACATCGCCTCGGTCGGGCAGATTCGCACGCAGGGCGGGTTCGCGCAGTGATTGCAGCGTGTGACTTGAAAGTGACGCTGGGTATCGGGCCATTCCCCGGTCTCGGTGTATTTCACCCAAGTCCGGTAGACACCCAGGGGAACCTCGTTTTCACTCTTGCACGCCGTCGAGCACGCGTGACAACCGATGCACGCCCGGTTGTCGATGACAAAGCCGAAATTCGTCATTAGATGCCCGCGCCCATCCAGACCTCGGCGTCCTGACGGCCGAGCTCGTCCATTACCTTGGCGACGGCACCGGGGGACATCTCGGGGACCCGCAGACCCGATTCGAGGTTCGCTGGGACCGCTTCATCGATCCGCTTCGGGTAGGCCAGGTTGAGCCCGTTCATGATCTCTTCGAATTGCCGCTCGGTCTTGCCCGTGCCGAGTCTCGCGTTGAACTGCTTCTCTTCGGCGACGGTGGTGAGCATTCGGCCTTTGTAGTCGTGGCCCGGATACAGCGCGGTGTCGTCGGGGAGGCTCAAGATCTTGTCGTGGACGGACTTGTAGAGCATCTTGGCGTCGCCCTGCTGAAAATCCGTGCGGCCGCAGCCGCGAATCAACAGCGCGTCGCCCGTGAACGCCATGCCCGCCTCGCGGCACACAAAGGTCATACACCCGTTGGTGTGGCCCGGCGTGGCGCGCGCCTCGAGGGTGTGGGAGCCAAAGCGCACCGCGTCGCCATCGCGGAGGCCGACGTCGGCGTTGGACACCCCGGCGTCCGCCGAGATCGCGATCTTGGCGCCGGTCTCCTCGCGCAGGCGTCCCGACGCGGTCACGTGGTCGGCGTGGACGTGGGTCTCGAGGGCGTACACCAGGGTGAGCCCGAGCTCGCGCAGCAGCGTGAGGTCGCGCTCGAGCTGTTCTCGCACGCTGTCGATGAGCACGGCTTCTCGCGTCGCCTCGTCGGCGAGCAGGTAGCTGTAGGTGGAGGTCTCGGGGTCGAAGAGCTGACGAAAAATCACGGAAGGCTCCGATCGCGCCTAGGCGCGTTGCGCTTCCAAGGGGGTGGGGCGCGGCCGGAAGGACGGGTCCAGCCAGCGCGCGGCAAGGGTCCCGGCGATCATCGCGGCCACAAAGGGGTAGGTCTCGGGTTTCCCGAGGCCGAGCGACGCCAGCGCCGGCCCCGGGCAGAACCCCGCCAGCCCCCAGCCGAGACCAAACAGCACCGCACCCGAGACGAGTCGAGCGTCGAGGTCGCGCCGCTGCGGGAGGTGGAACGACGGAACCATCACCGGTGATTCGCGGCGCCGCGCCAACGCGAACGCGGGGAGCGTGACGAGCAGCGCGCCCCCCATCACGAAGGCGAGGCTCGGGTCCCAGTGACCCGCGACGTCGAGAAAGCCAATGACCTTGGCGGGATTCACCATCTGCGAGACGGTGAGCCCCACGCCAAACAGGATACCGAGACCGAGGGCGACGAGGATTCGCGTCATGGCTACGCCCCCGCCACGCGCCGCACGAACACGACGAGCGCGGCGACGACCATGAAGGTCGCCGTCGCCACGAGGGAGCGGCCCGAGAAGCGCGCGAGCCCACAGACGCCGTGCCCGCTGGTGCAACCGCTGCCGACCTGGGTGCCGACGCCCACCAGGAGCCCCGCGGCCACGAGCACAAAGGGCGAGCCGGCGATCTGCACGGTCGCGCCGCCCATCGCTGCGGAGGCGCCGAGGGCGCCAAGCGGAAGCCCGACCAGAAAGGCCAGGCGCCAGGGCCGGTCGTCTTCCGCCGACAACGCGGTGCCGAGGATGCCACTGATACCGGCGATCCGTCCCTGGAGGAGCAGCAAGCCGGCCGCGGCGCAGCCGATCATGATTCCACCGAGCGTGGCGGAAACCGGGGTGAACTCTGTCAAAGTGAACTCCTTGTGTCTCAGACGATGCCGCGAAGCATCAGGTGCCAGTACGCCCACGGCAGCGCGTAGCGCTTCAGCAACCACATCGAGTAGCGCTCCTTCATCGTGTTGATGGGGAGCGTCGGCGTGGGCTTTTGGGTGTAGTCGAACTCCGCGAGGAGCATCTTTCCGCGCCCCGTGACCAGCGGGCACACCCCGTACCCGTCGTAGGAGGCCGTGAGCTCGCGCTCCGCCATGCGCGCTTGCAGATTTTGGATCAAGACCGGGACCTGGTGACGGATCGCCCCCCCGGTCTTGGCGTTGGGTGTCGTCGTGACGTCGCCCAGTCCGAACACCCGGTCGTAGCGGGGGTGCTGGAGCGTGTGTTTGTCCACCTCCATCCAGCCTTTGCCCACGCCTTCGGCGCACGCGAGCGGGCTCTGCTTGATGAAGTCGGGCGCGCTTTGAGGCGGGACGACGTGGAGCGCCTCGTAGGGGATGCGCTCGGTGGTGCTCTGGTCGCCGCGGGTGACGGCAAAGCTCGCTTCGCGCGCGCCACCGTCGACGCTCACCAGGTTGTGCTGATAGCGGACGTCGATGCCGTGACGCGCGGCGATCGGGACGAGCAGGTCGGCGTACGCTTTGACCCCGAAGATCACGGGGAGCGCCGTGGCGTAGCTCACCTCGCACTGCGCGCGGCGCCCGCTGCGCTGCAGATGGTCGGCCATCATGTAGGCGATTTTTTGCGGCGCACCCGCGCACTTGATCGGCATCGGCGGGCAGGTGAAGACGACGTGGCCGCGTTCGACGGCGCGCAACATCTCCCACGTCTCGCTCGAGCGCTGGTAGTCGTAGATGCTCGAGACGTGCGGTGTGTCCAGGGCGTCGCGCAGCCCGTCGACCCGATCCCAGTCGAGCTGGAGGCCCGCGGCCACGATCAGGAAGTCGTACTCCACGCGGCCTTTGGCCTCGGTTTCGACCGCGCCCGCCACCGGATCAAAGGCCTTGACCCGGTCGCGGATCCAATGCGCCCCTTTTGGCATGACGCTCGCCTCCGGCCGCGCCGTGGCCTCCCGTGCAACGACGCCCGAGCCCACCAGCGTCCACAGCGGTTGGTAGTAGTGGGTCTCAGAGGGCTCGATGATGGCGATGTCTTGGACGCCCTTGCGGCGCAACGCAGCCGCGGTGGTGATTCCCGCGGTGCCGCCTCCAACGATCAGAACGCGATGACGCATGGGATCCTCCTTGGCGCGACCGCCGGGAAGGGGTGCCGGGCCCTGGGCGGCGGTGCGTATCCAATATACGAAAATTTATATATTTGAATTTTTGGAAGATGTCAATACACTGCTCGTGATGGCCAGCAAAAAGTCCCTCATGACCAACGAGGCGATCCAGATGGTGGCGGCGCGTTTTCGCGCCCTGGCGGACCCCACCCGGCTGCGGCTCCTGAACCTGTTGATGGACGGAGAGAAGGCGGTCGGGGAGCTCGCCGAGGCCGCGCAGCTGGAGCAGCCGATCGTCTCCCGCCAGCTCGCCGTGCTGCGCCGCGACGGGATCGTCGCGCGCCGCGCCGAGGGCAACAAAGGCTTCTACCGCATCAACGACGCCACCGTGGTCCAGCTCTGCCAGGTCGTATGCGGGGGCCTCGCCGAACAGCTCGCCGACGGCCTCGAGGCGCTACCCGACGTCGCGATCTGGCGGG
>CAJIBI010000403.1_pt1 | contig 31685 bp, 26 predicted proteins | sample 9199321 | NCBI WGS metagenome assembly CAJIBI01 (sample SAMEA7708294, study PRJEB35096) | sediment metagenome | biome: marine neritic benthic zone biome [ENVO:01000025]; feature: sediment [ENVO:00002007]; material: shallow marine sediment [ENVO:03000034] sea grass bed [ENVO_01000059] ... | reverse complement strand
GAAGCACTTGAGCGCAAACCGAAGGGGAGACCTGCGCGATGGCCGATTTCGATCTCCAGATCCGTGGCGGAACCATTGTCGACGGGACACGCGCGCCGCGCTTTGTCGGTGACCTCTGGATCAAGGACGGACGCGTCGCGCAAATCGGCGGCGCCGCTGGCGACGCCGAGCGCGTGATCGACGCCGACGGCCTCATCGTGGCCCCGGGCTTTGTCGACCTCCACACCCACTACGACGCGCAGATCCGCTGGGACCCCTACTGCACCATTTCCGGCTGGCACGGGGTGACCTCCGTCGTGCTCGGCAACTGCGGCTTTGGCTTTGCGCCGGTGAAGCCGGACTTCCGCGAGCGCTCGATGCTCACGATGACCCGCACCGAAGCGATCCCATACGAGTCGATGAAGGCGGGTCTCCAATGGGACTGGGAGACGATTCCGGAGTACCTCGACAGCCTCGAGCGCGCACCCAAAGGCGTCAACGTCATCCAGTACATGCCGACGGCGTCGCTGATGACCTACGTGATGGGTCTCGAGGCCGCGAAGACGCGCCCGGCGACCGCCGAAGAGCGCGCCGCGATGAAGCGCTTGCTTCACGAGGGCATGGACGCCGGCCTCTGTGGCTTCTCGATTCAGCGGCTCGGGCCGAACTCGGTGCAGGCCGACTTCGACGGGTCGCCGATGGTCACCGACACGATGGCCGACGAGGACATCCTGGCGCTCGCCGAGGTGCTGCGAGAGCGCGGCGAGGGCTTTATCCAGATCACCCAGGCCGAGGGCGTGAGCCTCAAGGCCGACTGGGCGTTCCTCGAAAAGCTGGCCGCGACGGCGCAGCGACCCATCCTCCACAACGTGGTCGTGCCGGCGCGCCGCGATGCGGAGGTGCACCGGCGGCCGCTGCGCTGGATCCAGAAATGCCAGGCCGAGGGCCTGCCGATCTACGCCCAGTGCGGGACGGTGCGCGCGGGTTTCGCCTTTACCCTCGAGCACTGGAACCTCTACGACGCCTCGCCGGTGTGGCGCGAAGTGACCACGGGCACGAAGGAGCAGAAGCTCGCCAAGATGCGTGACCCGGAGCTCCGGCAACAGCTGGTCGCTGAGGCGGAGACGGCGGATCGGCGGTTGCGCGCGATTCAGGCGGGCGTGGGCGGCGACCCAAAGTTCTTGCTGGTCCAGAGCGTCAACGACCAGCCCGAGCTCGAGCGCTACGTCGGCCAGTCGGTCGGCGCGATCGCCGAGGCCGAAGACAAGCACCCGATCGAGGCGATGCTCGACCTCTCGATTGCCGGCGACCTGAACGTCGAGTTCTTGGGGCCCGACCGCGGCTCGAACGCCGACTACATGGCAGAGATGATCCAGGAGCCCTACTCGATCCCCGGCGTGTCCGACGGCGGCGCCCACACGAAGTTCTTCACGGGCGGCGCGTTCACGACAGACTTCTTGACGTGGTTGGTGCGGGACGAGGAGCGGGTGACCCTCGAAGAGGCCCACTACCGGCTCTCGAACCTGCCGGCGAAGGCGGCGGGCTTCCGCGATCGCGGTGTTCTGGAAGAAGGCGCCGCAGCGGACGTCGTGGTCTACAACCTCGACGAGCTGTCGATCGATCCGCCCTGGATCGGCGCGGTGGAACACGATCTACCCGCCGGCGAGTGGCGCCGCGTACAGCGCGCGATCGGCTACCGGGCGATCCTCGTCAACGGCGAGGTGACCTTCGAAGACGGGGAGTGCACCGGTGCGACGCCGGGCAAGCTGCTCCGGCATGGGAAGGACGACTAGGCGGGAGCTAGCTCGATCGCTGGAAAGCCGCCGGCGCCGCCTGCCGGTTAGCGGGCTTTGGCGCGGTAGAACGAGCGATCGACTTCCTTCGAATCGGTCGAGACCGCGCGTTCCCAGACGCGGCCGGTCGTCGTGTCGAGCACGAAGGCGTGCGTCGGGTTCGTGCGGATCTCGTAGCGTCGGAAGGCCTTGATCCCGGACCCCGCGGATGCGGAAAACGCGGTTGCCAGACACGCGGCGACGAAAGCCCCAATGAGCGCACTTCGAACGTTGAGCTGCAGCATTTCTCGATTCTCCTGATCGACCCCCGCGCCCCAGCCTATCACGCGGGTCGGGAACCGATCGCCGACGCCCAGGTTTGGATTGCGTCGAGAGCTGGGCCACCTTTGGCATCCCCAGCGGGTACGGCGCCGGAGGTGAGCGATGAAGTTGGGATTGATGCTCGGTTACTCGGGCGCCGAGCTGCGGGTGCCCGTCGAGAAGGTTCGGCTCGCAGAGCGGCTCGGCTATGACACGGTGTGGACGGCGGAAGCCTATGGCTCGGACGCGATCACACCGCTCGCGTTCCTCGCGGCGCACACCGAACGCATTCGTCTCGGGACCGCGGTGATCCAGCTCGCGGGCCGCACGCCGGCCAACGCCGCGATGGCGATTGCCACCCTCGACGCCTTGGCGGGGCACGGCCGGGTCGTCTGCGGGGTCGGCGTGTCGGGCCCGCAGATCGTCGAGGGTTGGTACGGGCAGCCGTGGGGGAGTCCGTACTACCGGCTCAAGGACTACGTCGCGATCATGAAAAAGATCTGGCGTCGCGAGGAACCGGTGACCCACGAGGGAAAGGAGATCCGCCTTCCCTACCGCGGCGAAGGCGCGCTCGGGGTCGGCAAGCCCCTGACCTCGATTCTTCACAGCCGACCCGATATTCCCGTCTTTCTCGGCACGGGGATGGAGGCGACGGTGCGCTTGACCGCCGAGGTGGCCAACGGCTGGCTACCGCTGGGCTATGTCCCCGAAACCGCGTCCGTCTATGCGCCTTGGATCGAAGCCGGTCTCGCCAAGGCGGGCAAGACCGCCGCGGACTTCGAGGTGCAGGCGATGGCCCCGGTGGAGGTCACCAACGATGTCCAATCCTCCCTCGACCGCATGAAGCCCGCCATTGCGCTCTACGTCGGCGGGATGGGCCACAAAAACATCAACTTCCACAAGGAGATGATGGTCCGCCGCGGGTTCGGGGAGGCCGCTGAGCGCATCCAGGAGCTGTACCTGGCGAAGCAGAAGGCGGAGGCGGTCGAGGCCGTTCCGGACGAATTCGTCGACCAAGGGGCACTCGTGGGTGATCGCCAGCGCATCGCGACCCGCTTCAAGGCGTGGGAACAATCGGGCGCCACGGGTCTTTCCATCACGGGGGACGAGAGCGCCGTCCGTCTGATGGCCGAAGTCGCCGGACTGCGGGGCGCGGGCCGGTAGCCGCCGTGTGCCGCGCTGCCCGGTCGCGTTCCATTGTGGAACGATCCGGCCCGCGCACTTCCCCTATCATCCGCCGGCGGCGACGGTCTCGCGCCCAGCACACCTCGCCGCTGTTGGGGGGACCGATGCACCTTCGTGCGGTTGTCCGCACCCTGCTTGTCTTTTGCTCGGTGCTCGCGGCCCAGACGGCGCTGGGTCAAATCCCGTCGCCGCCCGCCGGCGAGGAGGGTCTGGCGCAGACGTACACGGGTCGCAGCTACTCGCCCTACGCGGAACGCGACTTCGCGGACGAAATCTACTGGGGGGATACCCACCTCCACACTTCATTCTCGATGGATGCGGGTGCCTTTGGCAACCGGCTGGGTCTCGCCGACGCCTACCGCTTCGCGCGCGGCGAGCAGGTGACCGCGTCCGGCGGGCAGAAGGCAAGGCTCTCGCGTCCGCTGGATTTCCTGGTGATCGCGGACCATTCCGACAACATGGGTTTTTTTCCGGACCTGTTCGCCGGCAAGGAACACATCCTGCGCGACCCCAAGGGCAAGGATTGGTACGACCGGGTGCAGGCCGGCAAAGGGGTCGGCGTGGCGCTCGAGCTGATCGGCCTGTTTTCGCAGGGGCAATGGCCCGCCGGGTTGGAGTACACGCCGGACTCGGCGCCCTACCGGGCGGCCTGGGACGCCACCGTAAAAGCCGCGGAGCGCTTCAACGACCCGGGCCGGTTCACGGCCTTTATCGGCTACGAATGGACGTCGCTGGTAAAGGGCAACAACATGCACCGCGTGGTCATCTACCGCGACGGGGGTGACAAGGGCGGACAGATGGTGCCCTACACCACCTACCCGCCGGCGGGGAGCACCAACCCGCGCGACCTCTGGAAGTGGATGGCTGACTACGAGAAGCGCACGGCGGGGCGGGTGCTCGCGATTCCGCACAACGGCAATCTCTCGAACGGCATCATGTTTCCCCTCGAGGCCCAGTACGACGGCCGGGCCCTCGACGCCGCGTACGTGACAACCCGCGCGCGGCGGGAGCCGCTCTATGAGGCGACTCAGATCAAGGGGGACGGCGAGACCCATCCGTTCCTCTCGCCGAACGACGAGTTTGCCGATTACGAGACTTGGGACATCGGCAACCTCGACGTCTCGGTGCCGAAGACGGACGACATGCTGGCGGGTGAGTACGCGCGCGAGGCGCTGAAGCGCGGCCTTGCGATCGAGGCGACCCTCGGCACCAATCCCTACAAGTTCGGCATGATCGGCTCCACCGACAGCCACACGTCGCTGGCCACGGCCCAGGAGAACAACTTCTTTGGCAAGCACTCGGGCGCCGAACCCAACCCCGAGCGGATGAGCCACCCCTTCATGGAAAACGAGAACGGCACGATCATGGGCTGGCAGCAGGTGGCCTCGGGGCTTGCGGGCGTATGGGCCACCGACAACACGCGCGAGGCGCTCTTCGACGCGATGGAGCGCAAGGAGGTCTACGCCACCACCGGCTCGCGCATGCGGGTGCGTTTCTTTGGCGGATGGAACTACCGGCGGGCGGACCTGAACAGCCGGGAGCCGGCCTTTGCGGGCTACGACAAGGGCGTGCCGATGGGCAGCACGCTGCCCGCCCGCCGGAGCGGAGCCGAAGCCCCGACCTTCATGGTGTTCGCCCTGCGCGACCCGATCGGCGCCAACCTCGACCGCATCCAGATCGTAAAGGGCTGGCTCGACGCCGGAGGCAAGACCCACGAGCAGGTCTACGACGTGGCCTGGTCCGGCGAGCGGCGCGCCGGCCGCGATGGCAAGCTGCCGCCCGTCGGCAACACCGTCGACGCGAAGAATGCCAACTTCACCAATACGATCGGCGCCTCCGAGCTCGGCACCGTGTGGACCGACCCGGACTTCGACCCGGCGCAGCGCGCCTGGTACTACGCCCGCGTGATCGAGATCCCCAGCCCACGCTGGTCCACCTACGAGGCGTTCCGGTTCGAGGTCGAGCCGCCGGCGGGCGCCCCGGTGAGCACCCAGGAGCGCGCCTACACGTCGCCGATCTGGTACGACCCCCGTGGCTGAGCGGGCGAGACCGCGTGCCCGGCCCTCCGCGACGCCGCTTGTCTGCGGTCTACACTGAAGGGGGTGCGTGCCCGACGCGTCTCAAGAAGACCGAGGAGGTCATCGTGAGTAGCAACGTCCAAATCCCCGTTGAAGGTGCGAACCGAGACGAGAGCATCTGGGTCCGCGGGCTCTTTATGCTGCTCTTCGTGGTGATCTTTTGGGTCGCCGAGCTCGTGATCGCAGCGGTCGCAATCGTCCAGTTTGGCTGGGTCGTGTTCAGCGGGGAGCGCAACGAACGCCTGCTTCACTTCAGCGTGAGCCTCGGGCGCTTTGTCTACCAGGCCCTGCAGTACTGGATGTTCAACAGCGACGAAAAACCGTTCCCCTTCGCGGAGTGGCCCCGCGAGACCTAGCGCCGGGCGCAGCGAATCAGCCGGCCGGAGAAGAAGGCTCCAGCGGGGCGCGCGATTTCGGGATCGCAACGGCCGCCCGGCCGCCCGGCCGCCCGCGCGGGGCAGTCCGACGCGCGGTGACCTGGGGGGAGCCCTCGAAAACGTCCCCGATGGCGTGGTAGCGCGGGCCCTTGCCCCCGCGAGCGCCAGACGCGCCGCGGCGGGAAGGAGCAGGGGGTGGGGAACTCCGGTGCGTCTGCCGATGGAGGGAAGGGGGACGCTTTATGCTCCGGTCTAACACCCGGACGGGAGGTTCGCTGATGGCCCCGATCACAGAGGCCCGCCCACCCGCGGCGGCCGGGTTCGGGCGGCCCGAGCTCGACGCCGCACTCGATAGGGCGAGCTCCGAACACGCGGAGCCCGAGCTGTTTCGTGGCTTCGCGGCGGCGTTGCTCAGCGGCGTCGACCCGGAGCACACGCACAGCTGCGCTTCCCTCGCGGCGATGGCTCGCCGTCTGTTCGCCTTTGCGCACCGCCGCGAGCGCGGCGAGATCCGGGTGCGCGTTCACAACCCGCCGGACTGCCCCAACCGAAGCGTGATCGAAATCGTCCAGGAGGATCGCCCCTTCCTGGTCGACACCACCCGGATGGCGCTCCGCCGCCTCGATCTTCGCGAGTTCTTTCTGCTCCATCCGATCGTCCAGATGCAGCGCGCGGAAGACGGAACCCTCTGCGGGGTGGGCGGAGACCCGGCGCAGCCCGAATCCGTGATCTGTATCGAAGTCGTGCCGCGCGTTGGCGAATCGGCGCGCCGTGCGCTCATCGAAGCCGAGCTACGCGCCGTCCTCGGCGATGTGCGGGACGTGACCGACGATTATCGCCAGATCGTCCGCGCGGTCCGAGAGCTTTCAGCCGACGTGGAGTTTGCCGGACACTTCATCGAGGGCGGGCCGGAGCGCGCCGAGAAAATCGCGCGCTTTCTGGCCTGGCTCTTGGAGGACCGCTTCCTCTTTGTGGGGGTCCGTCGCTACGAGTTGCGTACGGTCGACGGGCGCCCCGAGGTTCACCTCGCCCCCGGCTCCGGGCTCGGGATCTGGCGCCGCAACGCCGAGAGCTTCTTTGCCGAGCCGCGACGCGGAGACGAGGTTCCCGCCGAGGTCATCGACATCCTGCGCGATCCGCGCATCATGTCGATCGACAAATCGCGTGTGGAGTCTCGCATCCACCGAACCGGCCGCCTTGATCGGATCGTTCTGAAAAACCAGGACGAACGTGGCGCCCCGTCGGGGTTCACGATCATCCTCGGCCTGTTTTCGTTCCGGGCGCTCCAGACGCCCGGCTCCCAGATCCCGCTGCTGGGCGAGCGACTCGACGACATCCTCCGCCAGGACGGGGCCCCGCGCGGTTCGCACGGCTACAAGGCGATCGTCTCGGCCTTTGACTCCGCGCCGGTCGAGTTCCTGCTCGGCAGCGACGCCGACGGCGTCACCGCGCTCATTTCCGAGATCGTCGCCTCCGAGGGCTCCGACGAGATCCACCTGGTCATGCGCTCGGACCGAACGGGCCGTTCGTTCTACGCCGCGGTGCTGCTGCCACGCCAGTTGTACCGGGAGGAGTTCCGTACCGCGCTGCGCGCGCTCTTTGAGGAGCGCACGGGCGCGACCTATATCGACGATCGGGCCACCTTTATCGAGGAGACGACGGCCCTGCTCCACTTTTTCGGAACCTCGGCAGCGGGCCGCCTGGAGCTGCCGCCGGCCTCCGATCTCGAGGGCGAGATTCGCGCGCGCTGCGCTTCGTGGGGCGATCGACTGCGCAGAGCGCTGTTGGATCGTCACGCCGAAGCTCGCGCGACGGCACTGGCGTTTCGCTATTGCGAGGCGTTCCCCGAGGCCCTGATGGTGGCCACCCACCCCGCGGACGCGGTCCGCGACGTGGACGCGCTGGAATCCCTCTACGAGACCGGCGAGCCCCAGTTCTCGCTCTTTTTCGATCGGCGGGGCGACCCGCGTGAGGCGTGCACCCTGCGCGTCTTCCTTGATGAGACGCGCCTCCTCTCCGAGCTGCTCCCGATTGTGGATACCTTTGGTATTCGCGTGATCGACGCGCAACAGAGCCGGGTTGAGCCCGCCGAGCGCGACGCCATGGCTCTGGTCAGTCTTCGCGTGCTCCCGCTCGGGGCGACACAGCAAGACCTAGACGCCATCGCGCCGCGGCTGTTTGCCGCGCTGCGGGCAGCCCTGATGGGCGAAGTGGGGTGGGATCGCCTCAATGGTCTGGTGCTGGGGGCGGGCCTCGATTGGCGCGAAGTCGACTGTATCCGCGCGTACCTGGACTATTTCCAGCAGATCCAGGGGGTTCTGAGCCGGCCCTTTATGCGCACGGTCCTGCTCGAGAACCCCCTCGCCGTGCGCGCCCTGGTTCACTACCACGCCGCCCGGCTGGATCCGGAGCTGCCGGACGCCGAGCGCCTGGCGCGCGAGGGGCACCTGCGCGAGCAGTTCGAGGCGTATCGCGATCGCATCGCGTCGCTGAACGAAGATCGTGCCCTCTCGGCCCTCTACAACCTGATCGACGCGACGCTTCGCACCAGCTTCTTTGCGCCCTCCGAGGGGGGCCATCTGCTCGCCTTCAAGATCGACCCCGCCCGCCTTCCCGAGCTGCGGCCGCCCCACCCCTACCGCGAGATCTTTGTCTACAGCCGCGCATTCCGGGGCATCCACATCCGCGGCGGCCCGATCTCCCGCGGCGGGCTGCGCTGGAGCGATCGCGCCGACGACTTGCGCGCCGAGATCCTGGGCCTCGCCCGCACGCAGATGCTCAAGAACGGTCTGATCGTACCGGTCGGCGCCAAGGGCGGCTTTGTCTTGAAGCGCGAGGGTCATTCACCGCGCGAAGCGCGCGCGGAAGCCGACCGACAATACCGGGTCTTTGTCGACGCTCTCTTGGGGTTGACCGACAACCTCGATAGCGAAGGCCGGGTGGTGCCACCGGCGTCGGTATTGCGCCGCGATGGCGATGATTTCTACTTGGTGGTGGCCGCCGACAAGGGGACGGCCCACCTCTCGGACGCCGCCAACGAAGTCGCCCGCGCGCGCGGCTTTTGGCTGGCCGACGCGTTCGCGTCGGGTGGCTCCGAGGGCTACGACCACAAGAAGTACGGCATCACCGCGCGCGGTGCGTGGGAGTGCGTGAAGCACCATTTTCGCGAGCTCGGACACGACGTCACACGCGACCGCTTCACGGTGGCTGGGATCGGCGATATGTCGGGTGATGTCTTTGGCAACGGCCTGTTGCTGGCCCGCCGCGGACAGCTCGTCGCCGCGTTCGATCACCGTCATGTGTTCCTCGACCCCGATCCCGACCCGGACGTCGCCTGGCGTGAGCGCCAGCGGCTCTTTGAGCTGCCCGGCTCCTCCTGGGCCGACTACGACGCGAAACGGCTCTCCAAGGGCGGGGGGGTCTACGAGCGCGGCGCGAAACGCATCGAATTGTCCCCGGAGGCCCGCGAGCGTCTCGCGATCGAGGCCGACGCGATCACCGGCGACGCGCTGGTGAGCGCCATTCTCGCGGCGCCGGTCGACCTGCTGTGGAACGGCGGAATCGGCACCTACGTGAAGGCCTTCTCGGAGACCCACGCCGACGTGGGCGATCGCGCGAACGACGCGGTGCGTATCGAAGCCCGCCAGCTTCGCGCGCGGGTGATCGGCGAGGGCGGGAATCTCGGTCTCACCCAGGCGGCGCGAATCGAGGCGGCCGGCGCGGGTATCCGGCTCAACACCGACGCCATCGACAATTCCGCGGGCGTCGATCTCTCCGACCACGAGGTGAACTTCAAGATCCTGGTCGCTCCGCTGATGCAACGGGGCGCGCTTCCCGAAAGCAAGCGCCACCACCTGTTGTTCGAGGTGGCGGAGACCGCCTGCGAACACGCACTGGTCCACAACCGCGGGCAGGCCCTCGCCCTGTCCCTTGACGAGCTGCGCTCCACGCGGGACCTCGCGGCGTTCGAGCAAGCGACGGCGACGCTCTGCGCTTCGATCGAAGCCTCCCCGGATCAATTCGGCTTTCCCGATGCGGAGGAGTGGGCGCGTCGTGGGGGAGCGGGACAGGGGCTGCGGCGACCCGAGCTGGCGGTGCTGCTCGGTCTGGCCAAGCTCCAACTGCGACAGGCCTTGGCGGCGAGTGAGCGCGTCGATCACCCGGGTTTGTTTCGCTTCTACGAGGCGTACTTTCCCGCACCGTTGTGCGGGTGGGATGCCGCCGCGCTCACCCAGCACCGGCTGCGTCGAGAAGTCACCGCCCTGACCGTGGCGTCTCACCTGATCGACGCATTCGGCGCGGCCGGCGTGCTGTCCTTTGCGTCGGAGGCACGGCTGCCCCTCGATCGGGCGGCGTGCGTCCTGGTCGGCGCCGAGACCATCCTGCGCGCGCCCGCGCTGCGGGCGGAGCTGATCGACCTTCCGGTGGGGGTCGCGCGCGACTCGGTCTACGCAGCGCTGCTCGTGGTCGAACACGCCGTGCGCGACGTGGCGCGGCTCTTGGCGCTGGCCGGTATCGATCCCCTCGACGAGCAGCTGCTCGGTGGCTGGAACGCCCGGCTCCTCGAGTTGAGCGGCTCGATCGAGCGTTTTCTTTCGGACTTCGACCGCAGACAGCTCGCCCAGCGAGAGACGGCGGCCCTGGAGAGTGGGATCCCCGCGGTGCAGGCCGCGCTGGTCGCCCGGCTTCCGCTCGCCGACCGGGGCCTCAATATCGTGCGCGTGGCCGAGGACGGCGCCTGCCCTCTCCTCGATGCCGCGCAGGTCTACACGGCGCTCGGAGCGGCGCTCGGGCTCGACGGTGCTTATGAAACGCTGCCGAACCTGCCGGCACACGACCGGTGGGAGCGGCTGCTCTCTCGCGCGCTGCGTGACGAGCTCCTGGTGCTGCAACGCGAGCTCACCCGCGAAGCGCTTGCCGTCGCCGACGATGAACCCGCGAAAGCCGCGGTTCCTTTCCTCGAAGCGCACCAGCAGGAGCTCGCGGAGATCGGCGAAGTCCGGGCCGCGGTGTTCCGGGAGCCGAGCGTCAGCGCGATGGCGCTCTGGGCGCGGACCCTGCGAAAGCTGCTCGCCAAGGCTCCGTAAACTCCGACACAAGGTCGCGCGCTTTCGTCGTGACGCCGATGCGCCGTCTGGGCTGGTCCTTCACGCAGAGCCGCTCAGCCGCCCCGAGTGCTCCGCCGGTTGGCGGCCCAGGCCAGGAAGCGCCCGGCGGGCCAGGTGTTCGCGACGTGTTCGGCGTCGACCCAACCGCGCTGGCATTGGAGCGCGCCCCACTGCATGCGGTCGAGCTCATCCACGTGATGGGCGTCGGTATTCACGACAAAGGTGACGCCGAGCTCGCGCGCCTTCCGCAGCACTTCCCATGCCGCGTCGAGCCGAGCGAGCGCGCTATTCACTTCGATCGCGGTGCCCGTCTCGCCCGCGCATCGCAGCACCGCGTCGAGGTCGAGCTCGATACCGGGGCGCCGCCCGATCATGCGACCGGTCAGATGGCCGATCACATTGACCGAAGGGTCCCGCATCGCGGCCAGGATGCGACGCGTCTGGGCCTCGCGGTCGAGCTCGAAGTGCGAGTGTACGGCCGCGACGCACCAGTCGAAGGACGCGCGGAAGTCGGCGTCGTAGTCGAGACCGCCGTCGCGTCCGATGTTGAGCTCGACACCGTGCAGCAGCCGCATGTCCGGATGGCGCACTTCGAGACGGCGGAGGGTCTCGCGCTGCGCGAGCAGCGCTTCCCGAGTCACGCCGTTGATCGCGAGGTCTTCGCCGTGCTCGGTGATCGCGAGGTATCGGTAGCCGCGTGTCTGCGCCCGCTCGATCACTTGCTCGAGCGGGCTGCGGCCGTCGCCGGAAAGGTCCGTATGCACGTGGAGGTCGCCACACAGCTGCGCGGGGTCGAGCACGCGCGGGAGCGCGCCTGTTGCCGCGGCCTCGATTTCGCCCGTGTCCTCGCGCATCGGCGGCGGGATCGCGGTGAGCCCCAGCGCCGCGTAGATCTCTTCTTCGCTCTCTCGCGCGATCACCCGTTCGGTCTCGGCGTCGAGCAGGCCGTACTCGTTGAGGCGCCAGCCCCGCTCGATCGCGAGCTGGCGCAGCCTGATGTTGTGGGCCTTCGAGCCGGTGAAGTAGAGGGCGGCGGCCCCGAACTGCTCGGGTGCCACGATGCGCACATCGACCTGGAGCCCCCGGTCGGTGAAGATCGTCGTGCGGGTGTCGCCAAAGCGGGGCGCGTCGCGCACCGTGGGCAGCGAACGCAGGTGCTCGACGATGCCGGTGGGATCGGTCGCCGCCACGAGCAGATCGACGTCGCCGATCGTGGGCAACAGACGGCGCAGGCTGCCGCAGTACTGGACGCGCTCGACCTGCGGGAGCGACGCGAGCTCAGCGACGAGCCGCCGCGCCACGGGCATCACTTCGGCGATCGGCGTGCGGCGATCCTTGCCGCCGAGCTCGAGACGCTCGATGGCGCGCGCTAGCCGCTCCTCGGTCTTGGCGCCCAGGCCCCGGAGCGGCCGCAGCGCGTGGGCGTCGAGAGCGGTGCGCAGGTCGTCGACGCTCTCGACGCCGAGCTCCTGGCGCAGCCGCGTCAACAGCTTGGGTCCCAGGCCCGGTAGCTGGGCCAGGCGCTGCACCTCGGGCGGATAGCGCTCGCGGAGCCGCTCGAGCTTGGCGATGCGCCCGGTCGCGAAAAACTCGCGGATCTTTTTCGCGATGGCTCGACCGACGCCGTCGAGTTGGACCAACTCGGCCTCGCTCATCCGGGTGATGTCGCCGGGGGTGCCGCGGAGCTCCTGGATCGCGTTCTCGTAGGCGCGGGCGCGAAAGGACTGGGGGTCGCCGTCGTCGAGGATCGTCAGCTTGGCCAGCTCGCCCAGCAGCGCGAAGAGGTCTTCACTTCGGTCGGGCACGCGAGCAGTTTATAGTGGGGGCCATGGCCCCGAAAGCCACAGCGGAGCTGCTCGACGTCGGTGGCCGCGAAGTGCGGATCTCGAACCCCGACAAGGTCTATTTCCCGGCACTCGGCGTCACAAAGCTCGACCTCGTGCGCTACTACATCGAGGTCGGCCCCGGCGCGCTGCGCAATATGTACGACCGACCCATCGTCCTGAAACGTTTTGTCCATGGAATCGAAGGGGAGGCCTTCTTCCAGAAGCGCGCCCCTGCCAAGCGTCCCGACTGGGTGCGCGTCGTCGAGCTGCGCTTTCCCTCGGGTCGCACGGCCCAGGAGCTGGTGGTCACCGAGCTCGCCCAGCTCGTCTGGATGACCAACCTCGGGAACATCGACCTGAACCCCCACCCGGTGCGTTCCGACGACCTCGCGCACCCCGACGAGCTCCGCATCGACCTGGACCCCGGCCCGGGGGTGGGCTGGGACAGCGTGCGGCGCGTCGCCGGCATCGCGCGCGAGGTGTTGATCGAGAACGGCCTGGTCGGCTGGCCCAAGACCTCGGGTTCGCGTGGCATCCACATCCACGTGCGCATCGAGCGGCACTGGAGCTTCGACGAGGTGCGGCGTGCCGCCCTGGCGCTCGCGCGCGAGGTCGAGAAGCGGGCACCCGGGGCGGCGACGAGCAAGTGGTGGAAAGAGGAGCGCGTGGGTGTGTTCCTCGACTACAACCAGAACGCGAAAGACCGCACCGTCGCCTCGGCCTACTCCGTCCGCCCCAATGCGAAGGCCATGGTGTCGGCACCCATCGATTGGCAGGAGCTCCCCGACTGCGAGCTCGAAGACTTCACGATCAAAACGATGCCAAAGCGCTTCGCCGAGCGCGGCGACTTGACCGACGGCATCGACGCCGCGGCCGGCTCGCTCGAGGCGCTGCTCGAGGTCGCGGCCCGCCACGAGGCCGAGGGCTTGGGCGACGCCCCGTGGCCCCCGCACTACCGCAAGCAGCACGAGGAGCCACCCCGCGTCCAACCCTCGCGACGCAAGGGGACGGGACGCCGCGTATCCAAGATGCCCCTCATCACCGTTTCGAACGCGCGGCTGGAGGCCGACGCGCGAGCCGGTCTTGAGCGCTGGAAAGCGCGCCACCCCGAGGCGGCCCGTCACCTCGAGGTGGAGGACGTCCTCGTCGACACCATGCGCGGCCGCTCCTCGACGTGGACGCGAATCCGCCTGAACCTGCGCCACGTTCCCGAAGACCTGCGCCCGCCGGACGAGCCGCCGGATCCCGACTACCAGCCCTGGCCGCGTCGCGACGTTGGGAGCGACGACTGACTAGCCCTCGCCGGCGAAGATCTTCTCGAGCTCGACCGGGGCTGTGACTTCGAGCTGGTCGTAGCGGCAGTCCGCGGCCGCGCGATCGTCGCGCCAGCGCACAAAGTGGGCGGTGTGCCGGAAGCGGGTGCCCTGCATATGGTCGTAGGACACCTCGACCACGCGCTCGGTGCGCAGCGGCACCCACGAGAGGTCTTTGCCGCGATTCCAGCGGCTCGATCCGCCCGGCACGCGCTGCGGGTTCTCCGCCGAATCGACCCAACCTTGCCAGGGATGGCTCTCGGCAGCGCGCTCGCGCCAGGGCGCGAGCTCCTCCACCAGCGCTTCGCCGCGCGCCGCGGTGAAGCTCGCGGCCACGCCGACGTGGTGGAGCCGTCCCGCCTGGTCGTAGAGCCCGAGTAACAGCGAGCCCACCCGCGTGCCTTCGCCGTTCTTGTGCCAGCGAAAGCCCGCCACCACGCAGTCCGCCGTGCGCTGGTGTTTCACCTTGAGCATGGCGCGCTTGCCGGGCTGGTAGACGCCGTCGGCACGCTTCGCCATCACACCGTCGAGGCCGGCGCCCTCGAATTGATCGAACCAGGCCTGCGCTACGTCGCGCTCGCGGGTCACGGGTGTGAGCACCAGCGGGGCTCGCACCCCCAGGAGCGCCTCTTCGAGCCGCGCTCGTCGCTCGGCAAACGCCCTGCCGCAGAGGTCTTCGCGATCGAGGCACAGGAGGTCCCAAGCCACGAAGGAAGCCGGTGTGCGCGCTGCGAGCAGGGCCACGCGCGACTCGGCGGGGTGAATGCGCAGCAGCAGGGCCTCGAAGTCGAGCCCCTCCGGCCCGGCGATCACGATCTCACCGTCGATCGCACAGCGATCCGGCAGCTGCGCCAGCAAGGGCCCGACCAGCTCAGGGAAGTACCGGTTCATCGGTTTCAGATCGCGACTCTGCAGCAACAGCTCTTCGCCCGCGCGGAACACCAGTGTGCGAAACCCATCCCATTTGGGCTCAAAGATCCACGTCTCCCCCTCCGGAAGCGCGGACACGCGCTTTGCGAGCATGGGCTTGAGCGGCGCAGACACCGGCAGCTTCATGACCGCCGAAGAGGATACAGCGTTGTCGTCCGGCGAAGCCCCGCTTCAGCTCAGGTTGAAGGCCCGGGCCGGGTTGTCCCACAGTATCTTGCGCTTCACGTCGTCGCTGAGCGGCTGCTTCTCAAAAGCCTCGAACCCGGCCGGGAAGGTACCGTCGGGGTGCGGGTAGTCGGTGTTGAAGCAGAAGTTGCGGTCCCCCACAAGCTCGACTGCCGAGGGGAGGGTGCGCTCGTCACCCCGCGCGGCGACCCACACCTGCCGCAGGAAATACTCCGTCGGCGGCTTGGTCAGCTCGGGGTGCTCGGCGTTTCCCGAGAACTCCCAATGCTGCTCCATGCGCTGGAGCCAGTAGGGGACCCAGCCGGCGTCGGCCTCGACGTGCACCACCCGAAGCTTTGGGAACTTCTCGAGCACGCCAAACCAGATCAAGCTCATCATCGCGACCATCGCCTCCACCGGGTGCGCGATGATGTGCCCGGTGACGTGGCTGTCCATGCGGTCGCCGTAGGAGGGGAGCTTGGGCGACCCCGAGTCATGGATGCAGATCGGGCGGTCGAGCTCGGAGATGGCCGCCCACAGCGGGTGGTTGTCTTCGTGGTAGAGGTTGCGTCCGGCGGTGGGGTTGGGCCGCAGGTAGAACGAGACACAGCCGTTGGCGGCTGCGCGCTTGGCCTCCTCGATCGCCAGGTCCGGCGCCTGGATCGGCAGCATCGCGGCCCAACGCAACCGCTCCGGGTCGGCGCTGCAGAACTCACGGCTCCAGTCGTTGTAGGCGCGGCACACCGCGGCGAGGAGCTCGGGGTCTTTGAAGGGTTTCCCCAGAATCTGTCCCCCGTAGGTGGGGTAGATGATCTGCACGTCGACGCCCTGTTCGTCCATGTCCCAGATCCGCGTCTCGGGCTTGTACTGGTGGTCGCTCGCGCGCTTGAAGCGCTTCATGGCCTTCTCGACCGCCGCCAGAAAATCGGGGGTCGACATCGGATACTTGTCTTCGGAGACCACGCTCTCGCCCTCGACGGCGAGGGCACTGCGTCCGTCGATCTTCTCGCGGCGCGGGGCGCGCTCGCGGAACGCGGGGTCGATGTAGTCGGTCCACATCTGGATCGGCTCCATCTGATGGGTATCGGTGTCGACGATGCGGAATCCGTTTCTCACGCTGCTCTCCTCAGTCGAAGGTGGCTTCGCGGGCTTTGACGACCGCGGTGATGACTTCGTTGTAGGGCGCCTGGGTGCCAACCTCGCGCGCGACCACCGGGACCATGCCGTTGATGGCGTCGATCTCCGAGCGTCGGCGCGCCTCGTGATCCTGCAGCATCGAGGGTCGCGCGTCGGGCACGCGCCCCGCAAAGCGCTGGATGTACGACTGCGGGTCATCGTAGGAGAAGCGGATTCCCTTGGCGCGCCCGGCCTCGAAGGCCTCGCAACCACAGCCGATCGCGATGGGCCAGGTGACCGGATCGTCCATCACCTCCTTGGCCGAACGCAGGAAGGCGGTGCACGGCCCGTTGAAGGTGACGTTGACGATGAACTTCTCCCACACGAGCTGGTCGATGTCGTCGTAGGTTTTCACCTTGAAGCCCGCGTCGCTCCAGGTCTGGGCGACCTTCTCGAGGCGTGGAGTGATGGCGCCGCTCTGTTCGCCCAGCCGCACGAGCTCCATCCCGTGGTGGTGCGCGTGCCCCGGCCCCTTCATCGACGCGGCAAAGCCACCCGCGACGCCGATCATCACCCGCTCCGGGTCGACGTGAGCGCTGATCCGCTCCGCCGCGCCGAGGCCGTTCTGAATCGTGAGGATGGGGGTGTCGGGGCCGAGCAGCGGCCCCAGAGCTTTCGCGGCGGGCTCGACCCCGCTGGCTTTGGTGGCGACGATGACGAGATCGCAGGGCCCGGCCTCGGCGGGGTCGGTCGTGGCGCCCATCCGGACGCGGCGGTCTCCGCTGGCGCCCTCGACCCGCAACCCGGATTCGCGAATGGCGTCGATGTGCTCGCGCCAGACGTCGATCGCCCACACCTCGTTGCCCGCGTCGGCGAGGAGCCCCGCGTAGACCGAACCCATGGCGCCGACGCCCACGACCGCAATCTTCATCCGCTGCCTCCCTCCCGCGAGCCTACCCAACCGCTCAGACGAAGTTTATCGCGACCGACCCCACGCCAGAGAATTCCGCCTCCCAGCGGCTCACCCCGGAGACGCGGTGGTTGCTGAACGAGCCCGTGATCACGCGCTGGCCGGATTCGAGGCGTCGGCCAAAGGGGGCAAGCTCATTGGCCAGCGTCGCGAGCGAGAGAAAGTGGTCGTCGATCACGTCGGCGCCCAGATCCTCGGACACCGTCTCGCCGTCGCGGTCGATGCGGGCGCGCACCGCGTCGGAATCGAAATCCGCGGGCACCGGCGATTGGGTGTCGCCCACGACGATTCCCCACTGCGCCAGGTTGTCGGCCACCAGCAGCGGAAAGTCGCCGGCGTCCGTGATGCGGATCTCGTTGATCTCCATCCCGGCGGAGATCGCAGCGGTGGCGCGACGCGCGTCGTCCGGGGTTGCCTCCGGCCCGGCCAGCGGGGCGCCGAGGGTGAGGCAGAGCTCGTCTTCGACGCCGGTCGCGGCGCGGAAGTCGGCGAGCTTCACGCGGTCTCCGCTGCGGTGGACCCCGCTCGCGAGGATGTGGCCAAAGGGCTGCCGGGTGGTGCCGAAGCGCTCGCGCACCCGCGCCGACGTGAGGCCGATCTTCCAGCCCGCCAACGCGGCGCCGGCGGCGATGCGGCGGTCGAGAATGCCGAGCTGCACCGCGAGGGCGGCGTCGAGATCGAGAGCGCCCTTGAGTTCCGCCGGCGCCGGTGCCCCGGATTCGTAGCTTTGCCACAGCAGATCGATCGCGTTTTGTACGTCCACAGCGTCTCCTCGTGGGGTGCCGGCCGGGGCGCGCTCGCCCTCCGACCCGCTCGGGCGCGCGCCGAGCGCGCCGCCCGCTCTATAGTACGGAAAACGGGAGGCAGCGAGATGGGACGATTGGACGGCAAGGTGGCCCTCATCACCGGCGGGGCCCGCGGCCAGGGAGCCGCCGAGGGCGCGGTCTTCGCCCGCGAGGGCGCAAAGGTGGTGTTGACCGACATCCTCGACGAGGACGGCGAAAAGGCCGCGGCGCAGATCGGCGGGAGCTATCTCCACCACGACGTCACCAGCGAGTCGGATTGGGCCCAGGTCGTTCAGGAGACGGTGAGCCAGCACGGCCGCGTCGACGTCCTGGTGAACAACGCCGGGATCTTCCGCTCCGGGACCACCGAGGGCACCACGCTCGACGAGTACCGGCTCGTGATCGAGATCAACCAGATCGGCGTCTTCCTCGGTATGCGCGCCGTCGCTGCCCAGATGAAGGAGCAGAACGGCGGGTCGATCATCAACATTTCGTCGGTGGCGGGCCTCGAAGGCCAGGCCGGAACGGTCGCCTACAGCGCCAGCAAGTGGGCGGTGCGCGGCATGACAAAGGTCGCCGCCGCCGAGCTGGGCCGCTACGGCGTCCGGGTGAACTCGATCCACCCGGGCCTCATCGAGACGCCGATGATGGACGAGTTGCCCGCGATCCAGGCGGGGAAGATCGACCGCATCAACCGGTTGATCCTGCTGGGCCGGCCGGCCCAGGCCGAGGAAGTTGCGAACCTCGCGCTCTTTCTGGCGAGCGATGAGGCCTCGTATTGCACGAACAGCGAGTTCGTCGTGGACGGAGGGGTCCACCGGTGATCGGCTTTGGGCTCCCCGACGAGCTGGCGGCGCTCCGCGACAAGGTCGACGCGTTTATCCGCACCGAGATTATTCCCTTCGAGTCCGACCCGCGGCAGCCCGCCCACGGGCCGACCGACGCGCTCCGCGAAGACCTGGTCGCAAAGGCGCGGGAGGCCGGGTTGGTCTCTCCGCATATTGGCAGCGAGTGGGGCGGTCTCGGGCTCGACCACGTTGGGAAAGCGGTCGTGTTCGAGGCCGCCGGCTACTCCATCTTGGGTGCGCTGGCGCTCAACATCCAAGCCCCGGACGAGGGCAACGCCCATCTGCTCGAGCAGGTCGCGACACCGGAGCAAAAAGAGAAGTGGCTCCGGCCCCTTGCCGAGGGGCGCATCCGTACCTGCTTCTCGATGACCGAGCCCGACGGCGGCGCCGGCTCGGACCCGTCGCTGATGCAGACGACCGCGCACGAAGATGGCGACGACTACGTCATCATCGGTCGCAAGTGGCTGATCACCGGCGCGCCCGGCGCAAGCCTCAACATCGTGATGGCGAAGACCCTCGACAAAGACGGCAAAGAAGTCGGCGCGACGATGTTTTTGTGCGATGCGGACACGCCGGGCATCGAACACCTGCGCACCCTCGACACGATCGACGCCAACAGCCCCGGCGGGCACTGCGAGCTCGAGTTCCGCGACGTTCGGGTCTCGAAGGACCGGATTCTCGGCGAGGTCGGGAAGGGGTTTCGCTACGCGCAGGTCCGCCTTGCGCCGGCGCGGCTGACTCACTGCATGCGCTGGCTGGGTGCCGCGGTGCGGTGCCACGACATCGCCGTCGAATACGCTCGGGAGCGCCAGGCGTTTGGCAAGCCGATCGGGGAGCACCAGGGCATCGGCTTTCAGCTTGCGGACAACGAGATGGACCTCCACCTCTCGCGACTCGCGATCTGGCACTGCGCCTGGGTGCTGGACCAAGGGCAGCGCGGTCGCAAAGAGAGCAGCCAGAGCAAGGTGTTTTGCTCGGAGGCATTGAGCCGTGTCGTCGATCGCTCGCTTCAGGTCTTGGGGGGGAAGGGCATCACGCGGGACACGGTGGTCGAGCGGATCTACCGCGACATCCGCTGCTTCCGCATCTACGACGGGCCCTCCGAGGTCCACCGCTTTGCGTTGGCGCGCGACATCCTGCGCGGCGCCGGCTGAGGCGGGGTAGGGTGGGCGTGCTCCGGCCGGGGAGAAGGAGATGAGGCGGCAGCGATCGCGCGGGCTCCGACGCGTCGGCTTCGCGGTGGCCGTGCTGTGCGCCGGGGGCTGCGGGGTTGCGGACAGCCCCCCGGCGACCGGGACGGCCGACGCGGCCGCGCTCGGGTCCGTCCACTTCCCGACCACGTGCTCGAGCAGAGCGCAGCCCGCGATCGATCGGGGCGTGGCGCTCCTGCACTCGTTCTGGTTTCGCGCCGCGATCGACACCTTCGAGGACGCGCTGGCGATCGATCCCGAGTGCGCCATCGGCGAATGGGGCATCGCCATGGCCCATTGGGGCAACCCCTTGCTCAGCAACCGCCGCAAGGAGCTGCTGCGCCCCGGGGCGGACGCGGTGGCGCGCGCCCGCGCGATCGGCGCCGGGAGCGAGCGCGAACGCGCATACATCGATGCGGTGGCCGCGCTCTACCACGACTACGAGACGACGGAGGACAAAACCCGTGCCCGCGTTTTCGAGACCGAGATGGAAGCGCTGGTAGCGGCGTACCCGGAGGACAGCGAAGCCGCGATCTTTTTTGCGATGGCGCTCAACGGCACGGCGGACCCCGCCGACAAGAGCTACGCCCAGCAGCTACGCGCCGCGGCGATCTTGGAGCGAAACTTCGCGAGCCAGCCCAATCACCCGGGGATCGCGCACTACTTGATCCACACCTACGACGTCCCGTCGCTCGCGAGCCGCGCCCTGGACGCCGCCAAGGCCTACGCGGGCATCGCACCCGCCGCACCTCACGCGCTGCACATGCCCTCCCACACCTTTACGCGTCTGGGCTACTGGCAGGAATCGATCGACACCAACGCCCGCTCCGCGGACGCCGCCCTCGACGCCGGCTCGCCGCCCGAGGCACTCCACGCGCTCGACTACATGGCCTACGGCTATCTCCAGACCGGTCGCGACGACGCCGCCCGGGAAGTCGCCGCGCGCGCGGACGCGATCGCGGCGCAAGTGGATTGGGACGGCCCCTACGCGATTGCTGCGGCCTACGCGATCGCCGCGATTCCCGCGCGCTACGCCCTCGAACGCGGCGATTGGGCGGCGGCCGCGTCGCTCCCGCCCCGCGAAAGCCCGGCGCCCTTTGTGGATGCGATCACCTACTTTGCGCGGGGCCTGGGCGCGGCGCGCGGCGGCGATGCCGCGGGAGCGCGCAGCGCCGTTGCGCAGCTCGAGTCGGCGCGAAACGCGCTTCCGGAGCAAAGCTACTGGGCGGGCCAAGTCGAGATCCAACGCACCGCCGTGTTGGCCTGGGCCCGGCTGGCCGAGGGCGACGCCGCGGCGGCGCTCGAAACGATGCAGCGCGCGGTGGTGCTCGAGGCGGCGACCGAAAAAAGTGGAGTGAGTCCGGGGCCGATCGCGCCGGCGCGAGAACTGCTCGGCGAGATGCTGCTCGAGCTGGGGCGACCCGACGAGGCGCTCGCCGCTTTTCGCGCCACGATGGCCACCGAGCCGGGGCGTTTTCGAGGGCTTCACGGCGCTCTGCTGGCGTCCCAAGCGGTCGGGGACGACGAGCAGACGCTCCGGTATTCCCGGCAGCTCGTGGAGCTCTGCGAGCGCGCGCCCCGCACAGGCCGCCCCGAGCTTCAGCACGCCCGAGAGCTGTTGTGAGCGCCATCGCGTTTGCCAGGCGCCCCACCCGACGCTAAACCTTCGCCACCGGGAGACCGATCCGGTCTCCATACGCTTGAACGGCGAACAACAGGACCCGATCGTCGGACACTCCGACACCCCTCCCGGGTCGCGCCACATCCCTCTTTCCCTGTTTCTGTTGTCTGGGCAAGAACGCAACCGAACTCGCGCACGCGTCCACCGACCTCGTGGACGGCGCCGGGATCGGCGGAGTACACAGACCGCCCATGGCGAATGCCACCGCTGCAACGCACAGCTTTGACCGATTTGATCTCCACCCGAGCCTCGCGAAGGGTCTGCACGCCGCATCGTATACGAACCCGCGCCCCATTCAGGACGAAACGCTTCCCCACGCGCTCGAGGGGCGCGACGTCCTGGGGCTCGCGAAGACCGGCACCGGTAAGACCGCTGCCTTCGCAATCCCGATCCTCGACGTCTTGCTGGACGATCCGGCCCCCGGGCCCGGCGCCTTGGTCTTGGCGCCGACCCGCGAGCTCGCCGCCCAGATCGACGCGGAGTTTCGAGCGCTCGCGCGCTTTTCCAAGATCCAGACCGTGACGGTATTTGGCGGTGTCAGCCAACGCGCGCAGGAGACCGCCTTGCGCCGACGCCCGGATGTCGTGGTCGGCTGCCCGGGGCGCGTGCTCGATCTGTTGAACCAGGGCGTGCTCCGGCTCGACACCATCGACATATTGGTACTCGACGAAGCCGACCACATGTTCGATATGGGTTTCTTGCCCGACATCCGTCGTATCCTGGCCCGGGTGCCGTCTGAACGGCAGACGATGCTGTTTTCCGCGACGATGCCCCGCGAAATTCGAACCCTCGCGGAAGAGGTGCTCCAGACCCCGCACGTCGTCGAGCTCGAGAGCGGCGCGCCCGCGGAGACGATCGATCACGCGATCTACCCGGTGGCGGAGACACGCAAGCGCGCTCTCCTCGAGCACATGCTCGGCGATCCATCTTGTGAAACGGCGATCGTGTTTACCCGGACCAAGCACCGCGCCAAGCGCCTGGCCCGCCAGCTCGCCGACGCTGGCCACCGCGCCGTGGGGCTCCAGGGAAACATGAGCCAGAGCCAGCGCGAGAAGGCGATGCGTGGCTTTCGCGAGCGCCGTTTTGACGTGCTCGTGGCGACCGATATCGCAGCGCGCGGCATCGACGTCCGCGGCATCTCGCACGTGATCAACTTCGACGTCCCCGGAACCCCCGAGGCCTACACCCATCGGATCGGGCGCACCGGGCGTTCCGAGCGCGCGGGAACCGCGTGCACCTTTGTCACCCCCGCCGACGCGGCGTGGCTGCGGGCGACCGAGCAGATGATCGAACAGCCGATCGAACGCCGGCACGTTCCCGGTTTCGATGCGACGGTACCGGGCGGAGACGTCTCGGGTCGCACCGCGTCCCCGGGGCGCAATGCCCGGCGGCGGCCGCAGCGGTCGCGTGGCCGTACGCGCTCCCGGACGACCCGGCAACGCTCGGCGCGCTGACCCTCTCGATGGGGACCTAGTCCACCCAATCCGCCACGAAGATGTTTGTCTCGCCGCGCTCGGCGTTGCCCCGGTTCGACGCGAAGGCGAGGCGTTTGCCGTCGTGGGTCCACATCGGGAATCCGTCAAAGGTGGGGTTGTAGGTCACCCGTTCCTCGTCGGTCCCGTCGACGCGGATCAAGAACAGGTCGAAGTTTCGACCCGCTGGATCGGCCTGGTTGCTGGCAAAGAGGATCCGCTCGTTGTCCGGATGCATATAGGGGGCAAAGTTGGCAAACCCGTTGTCGGTGACCTGCGTCACGTTGCTGCCGTCGGCATCGGCGACAAAGATCTCCAGCTTGGACGGCCGCACCAAATTCTGCTCGAGCAGGGCGCGATACTCGGCCAGCGCATCGCCGCGCGGGCGCGACGCGCGCCATACGATCTTGCTGCAGTCGGGCGAGAAGAACGCGCCGCCGTCGTAGCCGGGCGTGTTGGTAATCCGCTTCAGGTCGCTGCCGTCTCGCTCCATCGTGTAGAGCTCGAGGTCTCCGTCCATCGTGGAGGTAAAGATGATGCGGCCGTCGCGGTGACACACGGTGGCCTCGGCGTCATAGCCCTCCGACGCAAACAGGAGCCGCGCGTTGCTGCCGTCGGCGTCGGCGGCCCACAGGTCCATCTCGGGGTAGAGCGGCCACACATACCCCTGTGAGCGGTCGGGGGGTTCCAGGCACCCCGGGCCGTGCCCGTGGGTAGAGGCGTACAGCATCGAGCCGTCGCGTTGAATGTACGCGCAGGTCGTGTGACCGTCGCCCACCGACACCTGGCGCTGGCGGCCGCCGTCGGCGTCCATGCGAAAGATCGCGTCACAGGCCGCATCGCCGCGCTTCGCCTGGAAGCTGAGTTCACTGCCGTCCGGGCTCCAGTACGCCTCGGCGTTCTCGCCGCCGGCCGTGAGCTTGCGAAGGTTGCGCAGATGCGGTTCGTCGGGGCGCTCGATCGGCGTGGCGGAAGCCGGGCCGACGGTCTCCGGGTCGGCGCCACCACACGCAGCACAGAGCGCAGCGATCAGGGCGAATCGGTGCGTGGTCTTCATCGCGACAAAGGTATCGAAGCGATCCCCGTCCGACGGCGTGTCGCGCAACCCCCGCCCGGTGCTAGGTTGCGGCGCCCGATCGCCCGCGGAGGCCCTTCGTGTTTCGGATTGCCCTGTTGCTCACGCTGCTCGCTCTGCCGGCAGGCGCCCAGGAGCTCGCCAACGAGCCTGCGTTTCTCGCCGAGGAGGGGCCGTCCCTGCTGAACCGGCACGACGTCCGTGTACTCGAGGGGAGCACCATCCGCTGGGAGAACCGCGCGGAGCACCCGCCCTTTCCCCACCACGGGCGACCCGAAGCCCACACCCATGTGGTGCTCGCCCGCTGGGACCCCAAGGCCTGCGTGCGCAAGCGGGGCCCCTTTTGCACGAGGAAGGGCGGGTGGGCGAAGGTCGCCGTGTTGAACGCCCGCGAGTCGGAGGTGGAGCAAATCGAAACCGGCGATGAGGGCGATCGCTTCCTGATCTTCGCGCGCTCGCGTCTCGACCCCTCGCCACCCGACGCATGGCAAATCGATCGCTTGATCATCGACGAACCGGCCGAGGAGCCGGCCGGTGCGCGCCGGCTGATCTTTGACGCGAGCGCGACCGTCATTGGGAGCAAGGTGCGCTACTCGGTGTTGGTGATGCCGGGCGCGACGGACTAGACGCGCGTCCGGTTGCGTGCGCGCCGCTAGCGCTGCAGGTCGGCCACGATGTCGCGCAGCACGGCGGCGTCGGCCTCGTCGTGGACCGGAATCGAGAACTCCAGGTTCGAGCAGGTTTTGGCGTAGCGCTCGCGCAGGCGATCGGCGATCTCGTCGTAGGTCCCGACAGTGGCGTAGGTGTGCAGCACCTCGTCGTCGATCCGCGCGGGCATCGCATCCCAGTCTTGCGCTCGCGAGAGGTGGCTCATCTCGTCCGCGAGCTCACCCAGCCCGTGGAACGCAAAGGTGGCCCGATACGCCGGCGTCGAGGCGTAGAACGCGACCCGGGCACGCACGTTGCGGACGCGCTCTGCGAGCGCGTCCCGGGTGGGCGCGGTCGCGACGAGCGGCTTCATCGCCACCGCAAAGTGGTCGAGGCTCCGGCCCGCGCGTTCGGCGCCGGCCCGCGCCGCCGGCAGCATGACCTCGGCGATATAACGCGGTGAACAGACCGGATGGGGCCGGAGCCCGTCGGCGACTTCCCCCGCGACGCGACACATGGTGGGATTCACGGCGGCGAGGTGGATCGGAATCTCCGGGTGTTCGATCGGGCCCGGGTCGAAGAGCGGGACCATCAGGTCGAGGGTGTAGTGCTCGCCGTGAAAGGAAAGCGGCACCTGGTCTTGCCAGCATCGCCACACGGCGCGCAGTGCGCCGACGTACTCGCGCATCCAGGGGCCGGGTGGCGACCACTGGAAGCCGTAGCGGCGCACGATGTGGCCGCGCACCTGGGAGCCCAGGCCCAGGGTAAAACGCCCGCGCGACAGCTTTTGCAGTGACCACGCCGCCATGGCGGTGACCGTCGGGCTGCGCGGAAACGCCATCGCCACCGCCGTCCCCAGACGAAGCGAGCGGGTGGCGTGGGCGGCGAGCGCCATCACCTGAAAGGGATCGTCCTTGGTCTCCTCGACCACCAGGCCGGAATAGCCCAGCGCCTCCACTCGGAGGGCGTCACGGGCCACCGTCGCGAGGTCGAGGGCCTGCTCCGGGGCACGAAGCCCCGGGTCGAGTTTTCCAAGCGGTAGCAGAGTCTCGACGCGCACGGCGAACGTCTCCGGCTTCGCGCGCCGCGGCCCTACAGGCCGTAGAGCGCCGCCGCGTTGGTCTCGGTCATGGCGGCACGATCCTCCACGCTCACGTCCTCGAACAGTTCGTCGAGAAGCTCCTGGGACACGGGCCAGGTCGAATCGCGGTGGGGATAGTCGTTTCCCCAGAGCAGTCGGTCGACGCCGATCAGCTCCCGGGTGAGCACCGCGGCGCGGTCGTCTTCGAAGGTCGCGTAGAACTGGCGCGCCCAGTATTCGCTCGGTCGCCGGTCGAGGCATTCGGCCGCGGCCCGCGGCGTGCGCTCGTAGCCCTGATCGAGGCGCTCGAGCCAGGTCGGGATCCATCCGGCGTTGAACTCTGTCACCACGAACGAGAGATCCGGGTGGCGGTGGGCGACACCCTGGCAGATCAGCTCGGTGAGCGTCTCCTGCGCGGCCTGCGGAGCGCTGGCATACCCGCTGATCGCGTTGCGCACCAGCGTCTCCCAACTTCCCGTCGAGGCCCCCGTGCCGATGTGCATGGACAGCGGGAGCCGCGCCTCCTCGGCCCGCGCCCAGATCGGGTCGTAGGCGCGGTCTCGATACGGTCGGCCGCTGGGCGCGGTGCAGGGGATACACGCGCCCCGCAGTCCCTTGCCGAGGATGCGCTCGAGCTCGCGGGCCCCGGCGACGGGGTCGTGGAGCGGCAGGAGCGCCAAGCCGACCAGACGTTCCGGTGCGGCGCCCTGATAGTCGGCGATCCAATCGTTGTAGTTGCGGAACGCCGCCTCCACCAACTCCGTGTTCTCCACGCTGAAGACGCGGAAGAAGAAGCTCGGATAGAGGACCTCAGCGCGGACCCCGTCGGTGTCCTGGTCGGCCGGCCGCGCCGAGGCGTCGACGATGCCCTTGCGCAAGCCGCCGTAGCCTTCCTGGATCCAACCCAGCACCACCGGATCTTTCGGGTCCTCGGGCCAGGGCTTCCGGCCGCGGCGCCGCTCGATGCGTCGCCCGGGATCGAGGCGACGCCCTGCAATCCCGACGCGGCCCGTCCCGAGCGCACCCCCCTTGTCGGAGGGAATCACCATTCCCTCGCCCTCTCCGGTCGCAGCGATGCGGGGGGCGTCGTCGCCGAAGCGCTCCGCGAGGCCGGCAAACACCTCCGGCGCTTCGACAATGTGCGAGTCGGCGGAGATCGGAAGACGCATGGGCGCTCCTCAGCTCGCGCCGGCCTGTGACTTGGCGAGCTGTTCCTTCATGAGCCGGATGATCGGAGCCGGCTCCGGCGGATGCCACTTGGTCTCTTTGGGCGCTTGGTGCCAAACAAAGGGGAGGTGCGCGACCTCGCCCGGCAGCGCGGCGGTCTCGGCCACCGCGAGCGCCGCGCGTAGCACCGCGCGCTGGGTCTCGGCGTCGCCGACATCGCCGTAGGGGCGTCCGAAGGGGTGCTCCACCGCGGCGACCCGCGGCATCCCGACGACGCGTTGGAAGATCCACAGGAGATTGAGGCACACCGTCGAAACACCGAGCTCCTCGACACGCCGCGCGACCAGTCCCACGGACCGGCAGCAATCCGGTCAGACCGGGGCCAGGAGCAGGAGATCGACGCCTTCGACGCGCAGCGATGCGGCGATGGCGTCGGCGCTGGTGCGGACCACTCGCATCGGGTCGTTGCCCTGGAATCCCATGATCGAGTAGTGGGTCTCGGCGCTCGCACCGACCTCGCCGGCGTCGACGAGTTCGCGCAGCCGGTCGAGGGGCAGCGCGACGTTCAGGTCGCGCCGCGCGTACCCGGTGTCGATGTGCAGGTGGTTGATCTCGACGCCCTCGGCGGTGGCGTCCGGGCGGATCGCGCGCCAACTCGGGTCGCCCCAGGTGGGGCGCTGGCGCTCGCGATCCATGTCAAAGGGCGCGTCGCCGCGCATCGAGACCCCGGCGGTGGTCAGGAGCGCCACTTTGGCCTCCCGCAACGGCATCTCGAACGGGGTCCACGGGACCTCCGCGTAGGGCTTGTCCGCCTCGATCTGGTCGGTGATCAGGCGACCGATCGTGCGGCCGGTAAAGCGCAGCGCATCGACTTGGAGGTCCGGGTTCGTCATGCAGAAGGGTGTAGCACCGCTTCCGGATTTGGACCTAAGCTTCCCGCATGGCCGAATCTACCCCCGTGATCATCGAGGTCGCCCTGAACGGCGGCACCACCAAGAAGCGCAACCCTCAGGTGCCGCGCACCCCGGCCGAGGTCGCCGCCGACGGCTTGCGCTGCTACCGGGCCGGGGCTGCGATTCTCCACAACCACACCGACGACGACGTGTTTGGCGCGAGCGGCCGGCACGCGTGGGAGCCCTACTACGAGGCCTGGCGGCCCATCCTCGACGCCGAGCCCGATGCGATCTGCTATCCGACGATGGCGGGTGGCGGCCCCCATACCGACGTGCACGAGCGCTACACCCACCTCGAGGAGCTCGCGTCGCGCGGTGTCCTCCGCCAGGGGGTGGTCGATCCCGGGTCGCTGAACCTCGCCGGCTTTGATGCGGACGGGCAACCCAAGGCCGACGGTGTCCTCTACGAAAACAGGATGTCCGACATCCGCGAGATGTTCGCGAAGTGTGTGGCGCTCGGCCTGGGCCCCAGCCTCTCGATTTTCGAGCCGGGGTTTCTCCGGGTCGCGCTCGCCTACTACCGGGCGGGAACGCTTCCCCGCGGCGCCCTCATCAAGCTCTACTTTGGCGGGGAAGGCGCGCTCTTTGGCCTGCCGCCGACCGAGGCGGCCCTGCATGCCTACCTCGACATGCTCGGGGGTTGCGAGCTGCCGTGGTCGGTCGCGCTACTCGGCGGCGACGTGGTGACGAGCGGGCTGGCGCGTCTCGCACTCGAACGCGGCGGGCACGTGCGGGTGGGGCTCGAGGATTACGCCGGCCCGGGCGCACCCACGAACTTGGAGCTCGTCCAAGCCCTGGTGGAAGAGGCCGCGAAAATCGGCCGGCGCCCCGCGCGCGGCGCCGAGGCGGCGGCGATGCTGGACCTCCCGCCGCCGGCGGCGTAGCGCCGCGCAGCCCTCGGAAAATGTGCCATGATCCGCCCGGCATACGGCCCGCGCTGGGGCGGGTCGCTACCTCGGGGGTTGGCTCGGTGCGCCATGTTCTCGCTCTCGTCTTCGCCGCAAGTGCCGCGCTTGCCGCGTTCGCGCCGGCGGGCGGCGCCGCGGAGCCCGTGAAAGGGCTCAAGCTCTACCAGGTCACCAGCGGCGTCCTCGAGCTCGACAAGGGCTTTCTCACCGCGATGGTCGACGTGGGCAAGCGGATCCAGGTGCCCGTGGCGATGTACATCATCGACCACCCGCGCGGCCTGGTGCTCTACGACACCGGCAATGCCGACGAGGTCTCCGACGGCGGCTGCGCCGCATACTGGGGCAAGGCGATCTGCGACGGGATCACGCCGACTCAGACACGCGACGAGGTCATCGACCGCTGGCTCGAAAAATTCGGCTACTCCACCGACGCGGTGCAGTACGTCATCTACTCGCACTTTCACCTCGACCACGCCGGCAACGTCGAGCTCTTTCCCAAGGCGACCCACGTCGTGCAAAAAGACGAGCTCCGCGCCGCGTGGTGGCCGGAAAAATGGCAGCGGGGGGCTTTTGTCCTGAAGGACTACGACGGCACCCGCGATTTCAAATTCATGGAGCTGACTGGAGATTTCGACCTGTTCGGAGACGGGTCGATCACGATCCTCGACACCAAGGGGCACACCCAGGGCCACCAATCCGTCCGGGTGCGCTTGCCCAAGACTGGCACGCTGCTCCTCGCGGGCGACGCCGTGTACACGCCCGAGAACGAGGCCGGTGTGACCCCCGGAATCACCTGGAGCACGATCCACTCGATGGAGTCGATCGACCGCTTGAAGCGGATTCGCGACGCCGAGGACGGCGAGCTCTGGTACAGCCACGATATGGGCCAGTATCAGACGCACAAGCACGACGCACCCTACGAATAGGGCGACGGCGAACCGCCGTGTCCGAGACCGTCTTGCAGCTGCGCGATGTGTCGAAGCGCTTTGGCAGCCGGGCGGCGCTCCGCGGCCTCCGACTCGAGCTCGAGCGCGGTGAGATCCTCGGGCTGCTCGGGCCCAACGGGAGCGGCAAGACGACGGCGCTGCGTATCGCCGCCGGGGTGATCGCCTGCGACGCCGGCACCGTGGAGTTTGACGCGCACGCCGGTGGGCCGGTCGCGCGGCTCGGATACCTGCCCGAAGGCGCGCCCCTCTACGACGCCCTGCGCGTCGATGACATGGTCGACTTCGTCGCCGGGGCGAAGGGGCTGCGCGGCGCCCCGCGTCGCGAGACGGTCGAGCGTGTGTTGTCCGATTGCAATCTCCACGACTGGCGTGCAGCACGCGTGGGACAGCTTTCGAAGGGAACCCGCCAGCGGGTGGGGTTGGCGCAGGCGCTGCTCGGCGACCCCGCGCTCCTCTTGCTCGATGAAGCGACGAGCGGCCTGGATCCGCTCCAGGCCCGTCAGGCGCGCCAGCGCATCCGCGAGGGCGCGGCGGAGCGGGGCACGATCTTCAGCACGCACGTGCTCCACGAGGCAGCCGCCCTGTGCACCCGGATTGTCATTCTGCGCGACGGGGCGGTGGTCGCGGAGCACCGTCCCTCGGCCGCCGCCGACGCGGCGCGAGCCGCCGAGCTGGAGCGCGTCTTTCTGGCCGTCCTCGACGCCAGCGAGGCCTCATGAGTCGCTTCGTCGCGCTCTACCGCAAGGAGATGTTGGAGCTCTTCGCCACGCCGACCGCGTACGCCGTCGTCGCCGTGTTTTGGTTCGCGAGCGGATACTTCTTCAGCTTTTCGCTCTTCTTCCTCCGGGCGAGCGAGATGGTCGGCGCGTTCCACAACCTGACGCTGCTGCTGCTCTTGATCGCGCCGATCTTGACGATGCGGGTCTTTGCCGAGGAAACCGCGTTGGGCACGCTCGAGTTGCTGTTCTCGCTGCCGATCGGGGAGCCGCGCATCGTCGTCGCCAAATACGCGGCGCTCCTCACGCTGCTCGCCGTTCTCCTCGTCGGGAGCGCCGCTGCCGTCGTGCCTCTCGCCCTGTACGCCGCACCCGACCCGGGCCCGATCCTCGGCGGCTACCTGGGCCTGTTTTTGTTCGGGGCGGCGGTCCTCGCGGTGGGCGCCTGGGTGTCGAGCCTGTGCGCGAGCCAAGTCGTGGCGGCGGTGTGCAGCTGGGGGGTGTTGCTGCTGTTCTGGTTCGTCGACTACGGGGCGCACGCGCTCCACGACGAGCAGCGCCAAGTTGCGTCCCGGGTGTTGCGCCACCTCTCGCTCTCGTTGCACAGCCGCTCGATGATCCGCGGCACCCTCGACAGCGGCGGGGTTGTGTACTTCCTCTCGCTCGCGGGCGTGAGCCTGGTGTGGGCGACCCAGATCCTGCGTTGGCGGCGCGCGTGAGCCGCCGGCGTCGCCGCGCCGAGATCATCCTGGTGCTCGTGGCGGCCCTGTGCGCGGCGATCGCGGCCAATGTGTGGGCTCAGCGCCACCCGTTGCGGATCGATCTCACCCGCCACGGGGTCTTTTCGATTGGCCCGGAGACGAGCCGCGTGCTGGCGAACCTCGATCGGCCGGTTCGCATCACGTTCTTTTATGACCTCCGCAACCAGACCCATGTCGACGCGCTTGCGTTGCTCGAGCGCTATGCCGAAGTGTCGCCCTGGGTGACGGTGCGGAGCTTTGACCCCGACCTGCAGCCCGGCGTGGCGCGCGCAATGGGAATTCGCTTTGCCGGCGAAACGGTGTTCGAAGCCGG
>CAJIBI010000424.1_pt1 | contig 32098 bp, 26 predicted proteins | sample 9199321 | NCBI WGS metagenome assembly CAJIBI01 (sample SAMEA7708294, study PRJEB35096) | sediment metagenome | biome: marine neritic benthic zone biome [ENVO:01000025]; feature: sediment [ENVO:00002007]; material: shallow marine sediment [ENVO:03000034] sea grass bed [ENVO_01000059] ... | reverse complement strand
CGCTTGGAATCCCTATGTCCAGGACGGCGCCCGTCACCGCGTGCTGTCCGACGATCCGGTGCTCACCCAGGCGCGCTTGGGCTTGTGCCTCGCGGTCCGCCAGGTGCTTGGCAACGGCCTGCGAGTGCTCGGCGTCGGTGCCCCGGAGCGCATGTGAGCGAGGCGGCACCGGGGCGATCGGGCCGGCGAAAGGGTCGCACGCGGCGGACGGGACGCGGCCTGCTGGGAACCGTTTTCACCGCGATCCTCGTGGTCGCGGCCGGGTTTTCGATCGGAGTGGTTGCCGGCCTCGCGCTCGAGGACCCGTCCCTGGTGAAAGACTACGTCGCCGGCGACACCCTCGAGCTCGAGCTCGGCGCTTCGCCCGCCGCAAGCGGGGGCTCCGAGTCCGACGGTCCGCTGGGCGCGCCGCCCCCCCAACGGCGGGGCTTTTCGATCCAGGTGGGCGCTTTTGCGGACGCGGCCGCTGCCCGCCGACTCGCCGAAGAGCTCGAGGGCGCGGGGTACCCGGTCTACGTCGCAGCCCCAGAGCGCGGCGACAACGGCACCCGCGAGCAGCGCTGGCGGGTGCGGGTCGGTCCGCTCACCACGCGCTCCCGGGCGGAGAGCGTGGCGCGGGAGCTCAAGTCCGGCCGCTCGCTTCCGACCTGGGTGTTGGACGAAACGGCTTCCTGACGTGTCGTCTTGCGTATCGGAGCCCGGGGTCGGCGCCGGGGTTCCCGCGAGAAGTGGATGGCGGGATTGGTGAGTGACGCAAAACAAGCGCAGCGTTGCGCGGTGCTGGGTGCGAACGGCCAGCTGGGCCGCGCGCTGCGGCGAGCCCTGTCTGCTCCGGATTCCCGCCTGGTCGCCGCCTGGGGTCGCGAGGACCTCGATCTCGAGGATCCGCACGATGCCGCGGGGGTGGTGATGGAGGCGCGGGTGCAGGGTGCGGAGGTGGTGTTGAACGCCGCGGCGATGACCGCGGTCGACCGCTGCGAAGCAGAGCCCGACCGTGCCTGGCGGATCAACGCAGAGGCGCCGGGCGAACTCGCGCGGATCTGCACCCGGCTGGGAATGGGATTTGTCCACATCTCGACGGACTATGTTTTTTCCGGCCACGGTGAGCGTCCGTGGCGGGAGCAGGACCCGACCGAGCCGATCTCGGTCTACGGAAAGAGCAAATTGGCGGGCGAGGAGCGGGTGCGCGCCGCGTGCCCCGAGGCACTGATCGTGCGCACGGCCTGGCTCTTTGGAGACGGCGCCAACTTCGTTCGGACCATCCTGGGCGCGGCAGAGCGCGCCCAGCGCGGGGAGGGACCCGATCTTCGCGTCGTCGACGATCAACGCGGCTCCCCCACCTATGCCCAGCACCTGGCGCGGGGCATCCTCGCGCTGCTGGAGCGGCGCGCGATGGGCATCTATCATCTGGCGAATTCCGGCACTGCGTCGTGGTTTGAGCTCGCGCGAGCCGCTTTGCGTGGGGCGGGCCTCGATGTCGCAATCGAGCCGGTGTCGAGCGATGCCTTCCCACGGCCGGCGGCGCGGCCCGCATGGTCGGTGCTCGACCTCGGTCGCGCAAACGACGCAGGAGTCGCGATGCCCACCTGGCAAGAAGGATTGCGGGTGTATTTGGAGAGCCCGGAATCCCCGCTCCGCGGGGGTGCCGGCGGGTGAGCGTGCAGCAATACATCCGCAATTTTTCGATCGTCGCCCATGTTGACCACGGCAAGAGCACGCTGGCCGATCGTCTCCTGGAAGCCACCCACGCGCTGGGCGACCGCGAGCGCCGCGACCAGTTTCTCGACAAGATGGACCTCGAGCGCGAGCGCGGTATTACGATCAAGGCGCAGACCGCGCGGCTCTACCACCAGATGGAGGGCGCGGACCAGCCCCACGTGCTCAACCTGATCGACACGCCCGGGCATGTCGATTTTTCCTACGAGGTCTCGAGGGCCCTCCAGGCCTGTGAGGGAGCCGTCCTCGTCGTCGACGCAACCCAGGGAATCGAGGCCCAAACCCTCGCCAACGTGTATCTGGCCCTCGACGCGGGCCTTGAAATCATCCCCGTGGTGAACAAGATCGACCTGCCCTCGGCCGAGCCCGAGCGCGTCGCGCAGGAGATCGAAGACGTCCTCGGTCTCGACGCCGACAGCGTCATCTTTCTCTCCGCGAAGACCGGGGAGGGGGTGGACGAGCTGCTCGACCGCCTCGTCGAAACCGTGCCCGCCCCGGCCGGAGAGCCCGACGCACCGCTGCGGGCGTTGATCTTCGACTCGTGGTTCGACCCCTACGTCGGCGTCGCGATGCTGGTGCGGATCGTCGACGGCCGTCTCGAGCGGGGCGCACGCATTCAGCTGATGGCGCGCGGAAGCGAGCACGAGGTACAGGACATCGACGTGGTCGACCCGCACCCGCGCTCCGTCGAGGCGCTCGAGGCGGGCGAGGTAGGGGTGCTCGTCGCGGGGATCAAGAAGCTTACCGACGTCCGTATCGGCGACACCGTGACCGCGGCCGCCAACGCGGCAGAGACGCCCCTTTCCGGCTTCCAAGAAGTCAAGCCGATGGTGTTCGCCGGGTTGTATCCCGTCGACCCCGAGGACTACGAGTCCCTGAAGACCGCCCTCGAGAAGCTTCACCTGAACGACGCATCATTTGGCTACGAGCCCGAAACAAGCGCCGCCTTGGGCTTTGGGTTCCGCTGTGGTTTTCTCGGTTTTCTTCACGGCGAGATCATCCAAGAGCGTCTCGAGCGCGAGTACAACCTCGCCCTGATTACGACGGCGCCGACCGTCCGCTACCGCGTCGTCCTGCACCACGGCGACCCGATCGACATCGATAGCCCCGCGGCGTTGCCCGACAGCACCGAGATCGACCGGATCGAAGAGCCGTTGATCCTCGCGACCATCCACGTGCCCTCGGAACACCTTGGGCCGGTCTTGGCGCTCTGCCAGGAGCGGCGCGGCGCCCAAAAGGACATGGCCGTCCACGGGCCGCGTGTCCAGGTGCGCTACGAGCTGCCGCTGGCCGAGGTGGTCGCCGATTTCCATGACCGCCTAAAAAGCGTCACGCGCGGCTATGGCTCCTACGACTACGATTTGGTCGGATACCGCCCGGCGGACCTCGTGAAACTCGACGTTCTCGTCAACGGAGCGCCGGTCGACGCGCTCTCGCTGATCGTGCACCGGGAGCGAGCCTACGCGAAGGGATCGGAGCTCGTGCGCAAGCTCAAGGAGTTCATCCCGCGTCAGATGTACGAAGTGGCGCTGCAGGCCGCCGTCGGCTCGCGGGTGATCGCGCGCACCAACGTAAAAGCGCTGCGAAAAAACGTCACGGCGAAGTGTTATGGGGGCGACATCACCCGCAAGCGAAAGCTGTTGGAGCGCCAAAAAGAGGGAAAGCGGCGGATGAAGAAGGTGGGGCAGGTCGAAATCCCCCAAGAAGCGTTTTTGGCGGCGCTCCGCCTGGAAGACGGATGAGCCGTCGCCGCGGCTCGGCCGTCGCCGAAGAGGCCGAATCCGAAGCGCCGCCGCCCAGCGCCGCGCGCTCGTTCTGGAACCAGTTCGGAACCCTCGCCGTTGCGGTGGTGGTGGCGCTGGCCGTCCGGAGCTGTGTGATCGAGCCCTACCGCATCCCGTCGGGCTCGATGCTTCCGACGCTCCTCATCGGCGATCATCTCTTCGTCAACAAATTCATCTACGGGGTGAAGGTCCCCTTTACCGAGTTGCGCTTGCCGGCGCTGCGCGCGCCCAAGCGGGGGGACGTCGTGGTGTTTACGGTGGCCCGATTGCCGGGCCAACGCATCGCACCCGCCGATCAGGCCGAGGGCGGTCTGCAAGACCGCTTTGTCAAGCGTGTCGTCGGGTTGCCGGGGGATCGCGTGGAAGTCCGCGGCGCACGGGTTTGGATCAACGGGGAACCGGCGTCGGCCGGGGACCCAAAGGAGCGCTTTCGGGACGACTTCGGCAACGAGCTCCGGGTGCTCGAGGAGGAGCTCGACGGCGAGACCCACCGCATTCTCGACGACGCCGAGAAAAATGCACGCGACCAGACCTTCGAAGTGCCTCCAGATCGCTACTTCATGATGGGCGACAACCGCGACTACTCAAACGACAGCCGGCGCTGGGGAACCGTCCGACTCGCCGAAATGAAGGGTCCCGCCTTTGTGATCTACTGGTCGTGGGACTGGAACGGTCGCTGGCGCGAGCTGCTGAGCCCGGTGACCTGGTGGGACCTCTTCACCGAAAAGATGCGCTGGGACCGGTTGGGGCACGCGATCGAGTAACGGTGGTTGATTCGGCTCCCCCGGAATCTTGGATGCCCGCGCGCCGATCCGGGCGTCGCCGAATTCTGCGGGCTACAGTCCGCGCGTCACCTTTTAAGGCCGTCCAGCGAGGCGGACAAAGGTCGAGAGCGTGAGTCATCCCACACCCCACAGCCCTGTCGCGGCGCCTGCACCGCCGAGCGTTCTCCTCGGCGAAGAGGCCATTGCCCGCGCGCTAAAGCGCATCGCCCACGAGATTCTCGAACGGAACCGCGACGCCCACGCGCTCTACCTCGTCGCGATTCCCAACGGAGGCGTGCCCCTCGCGCGCCGTCTCTCGACCCACCTGGAGGCGCTCTCGGGGGTGGGCGTGCCCGTCGGAATCCTCGACACGACCCTCTACCGCGACGACCTGATGGCGCGGGGCGAACGTCCGCCGCTGCGTCGCACCGAGATGCCGTCCGCCGTCGACGGTCGGGTCATCATCCTCGTGGATGACGTGGTCAGCACCGGGCGCACCATCCGCGCGGCGATGGACGCGCTGATGGATTTTGGACGGCCCCAGGCGGTCCAGCTGGTCGGTCTGGTCGACCGCGGCCACCGGGAGCTGCCGATTCGGCCCGACTATGTCGGCAAGAACGTCCCCACCCAGCGCGAGGAGCGGGTGGAGCTGCGCAGCGGTGGAGAGGATCGGCTCCAGGTTGTGCTCGTCGGGCAGAACGGAGCGGGGGGCACGTGAAGGGTCGCGATCTCTTGACGATCGAAGATCTGACCCGCGACGACCTCGAGCGTATCCTCGAGACGGCGCGTCGGATGCAGGAAATCGGCAAGCGGGAGGTGAAGAAGGTGCCGACGCTGCGCGGACGCACCGTGATCAACTTGTTTTTCGAGCCGTCGACGCGTACCCGCACCAGCTTCGAGATCGCCGGAAAGCGGCTCTCTGCCGACGTCGTCAACTTCTCTCCTACAAGCTCGAGCCTCAAGAAGTCCGAAGGCATCCTCGATACCGCGATGACGCTGGACGCGATGGACCCCGACGCCGTCATTGTGCGGCACGGAGTCGCGGGAGTCCCCAAACGGATCGCCGATGCCCTCGAGGCGCCTGTCATCAACGCTGGGGACGGCGCCCACGCCCACCCGACTCAGGCGCTGCTGGACCTCTTTACCGTTTGGGAAGAGAAGGGAACGATCGACGGTCTCTGCGTGACGATCGTCGGAGACCTGCTGCATTCCCGGGTCGCGCGCTCCAACCTCGCGGCGTTCTCCAAGATGGGGGCCGAAGTCCGGCTGGCCGCGCCACCCACGATGCTGCCCCCCGCCGTCGAGACCCTGGGCGTCAAGGCCTACGGGTCGCTGCGCGAGGCGCTCGACGGCAGCGATGTCGTCATGCTGCTCCGCATCCAAAACGAGCGGCTCGAGGGTTGCTTCTTTCCGAGCGTGCGCGAATACGCCGCGACCTTTGGGCTCGACCGCGAGAAGCTCCGCTACGCCAAGGACGACGCGATCGTGATGCATCCCGGGCCGGTGAACCGCGGCGTGGAGATTTCCCACGATCTCGCCGATCGGCGGCCCAGCGTGATTCTCGAGCAGGTCCGCAACGGCGTCTCGGTGCGGATGGCGGTGCTCTACCTCTTCGCCGGACGGGCGGGGGAGCTCCGGCCGCTGGGGAGTTTGGCCTAATGGAGAAGCTCTGGATCCGCGGGGGGCAAGTCTACGACCCCGCGTCGGGCTGGGCCGGGCCCGGCGAGCTACTGGTCGCGGATGGCCAGGTCGCAGCGCTGGAGCGCGAACTCGGCGGGGTCGACGCGGTGGTCCTCGACGCGGCAGGGATGTGGGTCGTCCCCGGGCTGGTCGACCTCCATACCCACCTGCGGGTGCCGGGTCAGGAGTACAAAGAGGACATCGGGTCGGGTGGGCGCTCGGCGGCCGCCGGTGGTTTCACCAGCATCGCGTGTATGGCCAACACCAACCCCGTGAACGACGACCCGGCGGTGACCGATTACATCCTCGACCGGGCGCGGGTGGAGTCGCCGGTGCGGGTGTTTCCGGTGGCGGCCGCGACGCAGGGACAGCGGGGCGAGGTGATGACCGAGATGGACGCGTTGGCGAAAGCCGGGGCGGTCGCTTTTAGCGACGACGGTCAGACAATCATGGACAGCGGGGTCATGCGCAGGGTGCTCGAGTACTCGACCCTGGTCGGAAAAGCGGTCATCACCCACGCGGAAGATCGCACGCTCGTGGCGGGTGGCGTCGTAAACGAAGGCCCGGTGTCGACCAAATTGGGGCTTCCCGGAAACCCCGCGATCGCCGAGGTGGCCCACGTCGCCCGCGATTTGTTGCTCGCCGAGATTAGTGGCGCGCACCTCCACGTGGCCCACGTGTCGACCGCGGGCGCGGTCGAGCACATCCGCGCCGCCCGGGAGCGCGGGGTGCACGTGACGGCCGAGGTGACACCGCACCACTTGGCGCTCACCGACGCGGCTGCCCTCGGCTACGACACCAACAGCAAGATGGCGCCGCCGCTGCGCTCCGAAGTGGACCGCGTCGCTTGCGTCGAGGGTCTCGCAGACGGAACCCTCGACGCCATCGCGACCGACCACGCACCGCACGCACCGCACGAAAAAGACGTCGAATTCACTGCGGCGCCGCCGGGAATCATCGGCTTTGAGACCGCGGTCGCCGTCACCCTCGGGCTGGTGCGCGATGGAACGCTGAGCCCCCTCGAATGGGTGCGCTGCACAAGCGAAAAACCCGCGCGGTTGTTCGGCCTGGAGGGCGGCAGCCTGCGGGTGGGCGCGGTCGCCGACGTGGTGTTGATCGATCCCGAGCGGCGCTGGACCTACGAGCCGGCCAAGGGGTGGTCCAAGAGTCGAAACTCTCCGTGGGCCGGTGCCTCGCTCCAAGGCCGCGTTGCCCACACGCTGGTGGGCGGACGGCACGTGTACGACGTCGCGTGCGGGGTGCTCGCGCCGTGAGCGCCGTGTTTCCCCGCCCCCGAGATGCCGCTCTCGCCCTGGCCGACGGCAGCGTTTATCGCGGCCGCGCGTTCGGTGCGTCGACGCTGCAGAGCGGGGAGGTGTGTTTCAACACGAGCATTACCGGGTATCAAGAGATCGCGAGCGACCCGTCCTATGCCGGGCAGATCGTGGCGATGACGGCGCCCCAGATCGGCAACGTCGGGGTCAACGTCGCCGACGAGGAAGCGACGCGTCCTTTTTTGGCCGGCTTCGCCGTCAAGGAGCTCTCGGAGTCGGTCAGCAATTGGCGCGCCGAGGGGAGCCTCGATGCCTACCTCGCTCGGCACGGCGTGCCCGGGGTTGCGGGGCTCGACACCCGCGCTTTGGTGCGGCGGATCCGTGATGGCGGCTTTCAAATGGGCGTCCTCTCGACGGACCCGGCCCAGCAAGATGCCGAGACGCTCGTCGCGGCGGCGCGCGCGGCGCCCTCGTTGGACGGTGTCGATTGGGTGGCGCGTGTCACGACCGGGGAGTCCTACCAGTGGACCGATGGGCAGTGGCCGGGCATCGTGGGCCAGCTCCCGCGGCCCGCGCCGCCCTCGCCGCGCTTGCGTCTGGTGGCCTACGACTTTGGGATCAAGCGCAACATCCTGCGGCTGCTGGTCGACGCCGGATTCGAGGTGACCGTCGTGCCGGCAACCACGCCGGCGGAGGAGGCGCTTCGGCACGCGCCGGACGGGGTCTTCTTGTCGAACGGCCCGGGTGACCCCGCCGCGGTGCAGGGTGTGCGCGACCCGGTGCGGAGTCTTGCGGAGCGACTCCCCTTGTTTGGCATTTGCCTCGGACACCAGATCCTGGCCCTCGCGCTCGGCGGCTCGACGCGAAAGCTCAAGTTTGGCCACCACGGCGGGAATCAGCCGGGCCAAGACCGCGCGACCGGCCGCGTCGCGATCTGCGCCGAAAACCACGGCTACGCGGTGGATCACGACTCGTTGCGAGCGGCGGGGGAGGCCGTGGAGGTCACCCATCAAAACCTGAACGACGGTACGGTGGAAGGCCTCGCCCACGCCGAAAAGCCGCTCTTCTCGGTGCAATATCACCCCGAGGCTTCTCCGGGGCCTCACGACGCCCGGTACTTCTTCGACCGCTTCCGCGAGCTCGTCGTTCGCAACCGCAACGGTGAACGAGTTTCGGGTTTGGCAGTCGCCAAGGGTCGCTAGCAATGCCCAAACGAGCCGACCTCCAGACCATCCTTGTCATCGGCTCCGGCCCGATCGTGATCGGGCAGGCCTGTGAGTTCGATTACTCGGGAACCCAGGCGTGCAAATCGCTGCGCGAAGAGGGCTACCGAGTCGTCCTGGTGAACTCGAATCCGGCCACGATCATGACCGACCCCGAGACCGCCGACGCCACCTACGTCGAACCGATGACCGTCGACAGCATCGAAAAGGTCATCGAGCGGGAGCAGCCCGACGCACTGCTGCCCACGATCGGGGGCCAGACCGCGCTCAACCTCGCGATCGCGCTGGCGGAGGCCGGGGTACTCGCGCGCCACGGTGTCGAGCTGATCGGCGCCAATCTCGATGCCATTCTGAAGGCAGAGGATCGCGAGCTGTTTCGCACCGCGATCGAGCGGTTGGGCCTGCGGGTGCCGCGCTCTGGCTACGTGCGCACGGTGGAGGAAGCACGCGCCTTGCTCCCGGAAGTGGGTCTGCCCGCTATCATTCGGCCCAGCTTTACGCTCGGCGGCGCCGGAGCTGGCGTCGCATACCGCGAGGAGGAATTCGACGAGACCGTCGCGTGGGGGCTCGCGCAATCGCCGCGCAGCGAGATCCTGCTCGAGGAGAGCGTGCTCGGCTGGAAGGAATTCGAGCTCGAGGTGATGCGCGACGGCGCGGACAACGTCGTGATCATCTGCTCGATCGAGAACTTCGACCCGATGGGGGTCCACACCGGCGATTCGATCACCGTCGCCCCGGCCCAGACGCTGACCGACCGCGAGTATCAGGAAATGCGCTCGGCCGCGCTCGCGATCATCCGGGAGATCGGCGTCGACACCGGCGGCTCCAACATCCAATTCGCTGTCGACCCGGCGAACGGGGAACTCGTCGTGATCGAGATGAATCCCCGCGTCTCGCGCTCCTCCGCGTTGGCGTCCAAAGCCACCGGCTTCCCGATCGCGAAAATCGCCGCGAAGCTCGCGGTGGGATACCGCCTCGACGAGATCCGCAACGACATCACCCGCGAGACGCCCGCGAGCTTTGAGCCCACGATCGACTACGTGGTCACAAAGATCCCGCGCTTTGCCTTTGAGAAGTTTCCCGGTGCCGACGACACGCTGGGGACCCAGATGCGCTCGGTGGGCGAGGCGATGGGAATCGGCCGGACCTTCAAGGAAAGCCTGCAAAAGGCGGTGCGGTCCCTCGAGATTGGCCACGATGGCCTCGAGCGCCCCGAGGACGGCGACGCCTTGGACGACGCGGCGCTGTGGGAGCGCATCGTGCGCCCGGCGCCGGGCCGTCTGTGGGATCTCGCCGAGGGCTTGCGGCGCGGCTTCGCGGCAGACGAGGTACAAGAACGCGCGGGTCTCGACCCCTGGTTTGTCGGGCAGGTGGACGAGCTCATACGCGCCGAGCGGGCGCTCTCCGCGGCCACCGCCGAGGAGCGCCGCGCCTGGCTGCGCGACGCCAAGGCCCTCGGGTTCTCCGACCGGCGTCTCGCGGCGCTGTGGGAGACGAGCGAGGACACCGTCCGGGCGCTTCGCCACGAGCTTGGGGTGCGTCCCGTTTACAAGCGGGTCGACACCTGTGGCGCCGAGTTTCAGGCCCACACCCCGTATCTCTATTCGACCTACGAAGACGAGTGCGAGGCGGCGCCAACAAGCCGGGACAAGATCATGATCCTCGGCGGCGGCCCCAACCGCATCGGGCAGGGAATCGAGTTCGACTACTGCTGCGTGCACGCCGCCTTCGCGCTTCGCGACGCCGGCTTCGAGACCATCATGGTGAACTGCAACCCCGAGACGGTCTCCACCGACTACGACACCAGCGACCGGCTCTACTTCGAGCCGCTCACGCTGGAGGACGTGCTCGAGATCGTTCACCGCGAGCAGCCGACCGGCGTGATCGTTCAGTACGGCGGCCAGACGCCGCTCGGCCTCGCGGTGGCGCTGGAACGCAACGGGGTGCCGATTCTGGGCACGCCGCCGGATGCCATCGACCGGGCGGAGGACCGCGAGCGCTTCGAGGCGGTGCTCGAGACGCTGGGTCTCGCCCGGCCGCCGAGCGGCATCGCCCGCTCCGAAGACGAAGCGGAGCGCGTGGCCGAGCGCCTCGGCTACCCGGTATTGGTGCGCCCGTCCTATGTCCTCGGCGGTCGCGCCATGGTGATCGTCCACGACGCGGGAGCCCTGCGCGACTACATGCGCAACGCGGTGCGTGCGTCCCCCGAGCACCCGGTGCTGATCGATTGCTTTCTCGGCGATGCCACCGAGGTGGACGTCGACGCCATCTGCGACGGGGAACGCGTGGTGATCGGCGGCATCATGGAGCACATCGAAGAGGCGGGCGTGCACTCGGGCGATAGCGCCTGCTCGATTCCTCCCTGGTCCCTCACGCCCCACGCGGTGTCCGAAATCGCCCGTGCCACCCGCGCGCTGGCCCGAGAGCTCGGGGTGCGCGGTTTGATGAACGTGCAGTTCGCCGTGAAAGATCAGGGGGTCTACGTCCTCGAGGTCAACCCGCGCGCCTCCCGCACCGTCCCCTTTGTCTCGAAGGCCATCGGTGTTCCGCTGGCCAAGCTCGGTGCCCTGGTCATGGGGGGTCGGTCGCTCGAGACGCTCGGGTTTGTGCGCGAGGTCCAACCCGATCATTTCTCGGTCAAGGAAGCGGTGTTCCCCTTTGTGAAGTTCTCCCACGTGGACACCCTGCTCGGACCGGAGATGAAGAGCACCGGTGAAGTCATGGGCATTGATTCCGATTTTGGTCGCGCCTACGCCAAGGCCCAGATCCAAGCCGGGGGAAGCCTTCCCACCGGAGGTACCGTGCTCGTCTCGGTTCGGGACGCCGACAAGGGCGCGCTCGGTGCGAGCGTGCAGGAACTGGCGGAAAACGGATTCCAGGTGCTCGCGACCGAGGGGACGGCGCGTCATCTCGAGAGCTGTGGCGTGCGCGCCGAGGTCGTTGCCAAGGTCGGTGAGGGAAGCCCGGACACCGTCGCGCGGATCGAAGCTCGCGAGGTCGACCTCGTGGTCATCACGACCGCGCCCGACCCCCAAGCCAGCAGCGCCTCGCGGTCGATGCGCCGCGCGGCGCTCACGCACGGCCTTCCCTATTTCACGACGGTGGCGGGCGCCCGCGCCGCCACCGGAGCCATCCGTGCCCTCCAACTCGGATCGATCGGCGTTCGCTCGCTCCAGATGATCCACGCCCCGCGCGAGGAGCGGTAGCCTCGCGCATGGATCCGGGCGCGACCTCCTTTGCGCTCGCCCTCGAGGCCCTGCGCGCCGCGCTTCATGTCGACGTCGGAGCCGCGACCGGCCGCAATGGCACCGACACCCTCCGCGAGGCGGTGCGGGACCTGGCGGCGCTGCGCATCCCACGGGATCTGCGGCGGGAGCTCGAGCGCCTCGAGACCTGGCTGTCCCGCGACCTCGACGCGGCGGCGATGCGCAAAGGGCTCGCGACCGTCGAGCGGCGCTTCGGCCCCTTCTTTCATCCCCGTTGGGCCGAACAGGCGTTACGGCGGCCCCTCACGGTGCTTTCGGGGATTGGCACCCAACGCGCCGCGCTCCTCGAGCGACGCGGTCTGCGCGCCGTCTCCGACCTGCTGTTCACGTTTCCAGTGCGCTACGACGACCGGCGCGCGCTGCGCCGCATTGCGAGCCTTGGGGTCGGCGAGCGCGCCACGATTCTCGGAGAAGTGCTGGCGACCGATCTCGTGCGCGGTCGCGGGCGGGGCGGCCGCTCACGGCGAATCCTGCAAGCGGCGGTCGGAGACGCCAGCGGGACGATACGGCTCAAATGGTTTCACGCGAGCGAGGCGCTGCGCGATTTCGTCGCCAAGGGTGCGCAGGTGCTCGTCACCGGGACCGTGCGCCGCTACCGCTACGACAAAGAGATCTTGCACCCCGAGCTCGAGCGCGTCACAGCGGAGAGCGCGGACGAGGACGAGGTGATGCGCCGCCACGGGGGAATCATTCCCGACTACCCGACGCCCGAGGGCGTCCCGGCGCGTGCATTTCGGGGCTATGTCGAGCAGGCCGTCGCCGAGTACGCGGATCTCGTCCCGGGATTCCTGTCGCCCCGCTGGGTGGAGCAGCGCCAGCTCCCCGAAGTCGTCGACGCCCTGGTCGCCATCCACCGGCCCGAGGCCGAGGCCGACTCGGGCGCACTGTTGCAGCGCAAAGGGCCGGCGTTCGAGCGCCTGATTCTCGAAGAGCTCTATCTCCTACAGCTCGGCCTGGCGTTGCGGCGCGCCTCGCGTCGCCGCGAGAACGGAATTCCGATTCCCGGCGCAGCGGAGTCGCTCGAGCGGGCCGCGGCGAGCCTCCCCTTCTCGCTGACCGCCGCCCAGGCGAAAGCGGCTGCGGAGATCGCAGGTGATCTCGGCCACGCCTTCCCGATGAACCGGCTTCTCCAAGGCGACGTGGGGAGCGGAAAAACCGCGGTCGCCTTTCTCGCGGCGCGGGCGGTGGCGGACCGCGGCTTTCAAGCCGCCCTCATGGCCCCGACCGAGCTGCTGGCGGAGCAACATGAACGGACCCTCCGCCGCTACGCGGCCGCGGGCAGCGGGCTGCGGCTCGAACGGCTCACCGCCTCGATTCCACGCCGCGAGGCGGCGGCGATCCGACGCGCTCTGGCGGCCGGGGACGTCGACCTCGTGGTCGGCACCCAGGCGCTGCTGCAGGGCGACGTCGATTTTCGCCGCTTGGCGCTGGCGATCGTCGACGAGCAACACCGCTTTGGTGTGTTACAGCGCGCGGAGCTCGCGAGCAAAACCCACGGCGGGACGGCGCCCCACGTGTTGGTGATGACCGCCACCCCGATCCCGCGCACACTAGCGCTTACGAGCTACGGCGAGCTCGACGTCTCGGTGATCGACGAGCTCCCGGCCGGGCGCGAGGCGGTCGCGACCGAGCTGCTGCGAGAGGGGGAGGGGGAACGTGTCATGCGCGCGATCCGCGAGACGACCGGCCGCGGTGAACAGGTCTACGTCGTCTACCCTCTGGTCGAGAGCTCGGAGAAAATCGACCTGCGCGCGGTCGAGGAATCCGCCACGCGCATCGCCAAGGCGTTTCCCGAACTGTGTGTAGAGCTGGTCCACGGCCGCCTCGACGGCGCGACCCGCCAGGAGCGCATGAATCGCTTTGAACGCGGCGAAATCGATCTGCTCGTGTCCACGACGGTCATCGAGGTCGGGGTCGACGTGGCGAACGCGACGCTCATCGTGATCGAGCACGCGGAGCGATTTGGCTTGGCGCAGCTTCACCAGCTCCGGGGCCGCGTCGGCCGCGGCGATCGTCCCGGGCGCTGCCTGCTGGTCGCCCGGGGATCGACCTCGGAGAGCGAGGCGCGTCTCGAGGCGCTTCTGGAAACCCAGGACGGCTTTGCGATCGCCGACGCGGATCTACAGATCCGGGGGCCGGGCGAGTTTCTGGGGACCCGGCAACACGGGCGGCTCCCGGACCTTCGCATCGCCGATTTGGTGCGCGACGCCGCGCTGGTGGAAGAGGCGCGCCGCGCCGCGCTCGAACAGGTAGGCCGCGAACCGGGCCTACGAGAATCGCCCATCCTGCGGCGCGCCGTCCAAGCGCGCTGGGGCGGACGCCTCGCACTCGCCGACGTGGGTTGATCCTCATCGAGGAGGCTGTCGCTCCCGAGGAAGTCCAAGGCACCCCGGCAAGCGGAGCGGCGGTAGCCGCGGAGCGCGCAGCGAGCCGAAGGCGAGCGAAGTTCAAACCAAGACGCGGTCGCCGAGGCACCGAGTCGTAGCGTCAAAGCACCCCTGGGTGAATCGTGGCTCCGCCGTCGATGGCGAGAACCTGGCCCGTGACGAGGTCGCTGCCGAGGATGAGCCCGACGATCGTGGAGGCGACGTCCTCCGGATCGCAGACCCGCCGCAGCGGAACCTGCGATTCAATGCTGTGCTTGACCTGTTGGTAGGCATCCCCCAGCCCGGTTTCGAGCCAGCGCCCGGTGATAAAGCCGGGGGCGACCGCGTTGACGCGAATGGCCGGGCCGAGGGTGCGCGCGAGGGTGAGCGTCAGCATGTTGAGCGCGGCCTTGGAGGCACAATAGGGGAGGGAGCTCCCGGTTCCCGTGATTCCCGCGATGCTCGAGACGTTCACGATTTCGCCGCCGCCGCTCGCCTCGATGGGGCCGCGGGCGGCGCGGGCGCACTGAAAGGGGCCGCGCACGTTGACGGCCATGGTGCGATCCCAGGCGTTGTCGTCGAGGCGTTCGAGGTCGCCGTGTGGCACAAACACCGTAGTTCCGGCGTTGTTCACGAGGCAGTCGAGACGGCCGAATTCCGACACGGCCCGTTGCACCATCGCGCGGCACGCCGCGTCGTCGGCGACGTCGGCTTGGATTGCCACGCCCCGCACGCCGGTGGCCGCGATCTCCTCCGCAGTCGTCTCCGCTTCCCGCCGCGAACGGCTGTAGTTGATCAACACCGAACACCCGCCTTTGGCGAGCTCTAGCGCCGTCGCGCGGCCGACCCCAGTTCCGCCCCCGGTGACAATCGCGGCCTTCCCGTCGACGTCCATCCTGCATTCCTCCCATTGCGGCCTCGCCCGATACCCGACCCGCTGTCCGGCAAAGATCGGCGGCATCGAGAGACGGTACCTTGAAGGCATGTCCGGGCCCGCCGATTCCGAAGCGTCGCAGACGCGACGCCAGCAGCTGCGCGCCCTCCTCCTGGAAGAGGCGGTCCCCTTCGAGGTCCTACGCCAGCGCCTCGGGATGCGGGTCCGCGAGCTCGACGACGATCTGCGCCACCTCGAGCGCAGCGCGCGGCGCCGGGGCGAGCGCCTCGTGGTAACCCCTCCGGAGTGCGGCGACTGCGGGTTTCGCTTCGAAGGCCGCGTGGAGGCCGGTGCGAAATCGCGCTTCTCCAAGCCGGGCCGTTGCCCGCGCTGCCGCAGCCGTCGCATCCGGCACGCGGTGATCGCCCTGCAATTACGGCGCGGCTAGCTCGCAACAAAGGGGACGCGCTAGGCGATCTCCGCTTCGACCAAATGGGGGCCGGGCGTGTCCAGCGCGCGCGCGATGGCGTCCCGCAAGGTTTCGGCGCGGTCGACGCGTTCGGCAGGCACCCCAAAGCCCTGGGCGAGGGCGCACCAGTCGAGGTCGGGGCGTCGCAGCTCGGTGAACGCGCGCGAGCTTTCGCCGGCGCTGTCCCCGGAGCGGTCGCGTTCAATCTCGAGGATCCGGTAGCTGCGATTCGAGCAGAGAACGGTCGTCACGTTCAACCGTTCTCGCGCCTGTGACCAGAGCCCTTGCAACGTGTAGAGCGCGCTCCCGTCGGCCTGGAGTGAGAGCACGGGCCGCTGGGGCGCGGCGAGCGCGGCGCCCAGCGCAGCGGTAATCCCCATTCCGATCGCGCCGCCGGTGAGGCAGATGTGCTCATAGCGCGGCGCGCTCGCCGCGGCCTCCCAGTAGCCGGTGGACGAGGTGAGCGCCTCGTCGATGACCACCGCTCCTTCGGGCTGCACCGAGGCGATCGTGCGGCTGAACGTAACCGGGTCGAGTTGGCCTTCGGGGGCCGGTACCGGCTCGCGCGTTGCGGCCGGCGGCGTCGGGGCGTCCAGCATTTCGGCCAGCGCCTCGAGGGCGGCAGGCCCGTCCTCATCCGTCCGCGCCAAGACCTCGCGCTGCGTGGTGTCGGCAAGGATTTGGCTCGGGACCTTCGGGTACCCAAAAAAGGTTACCGGCTCTTCGCTCTCGACGAGCACGACTCGTTCTAGAGATTCGACGCAACGCGCCGCCGCGTCGGGGAAATAGGGCAGGCGTTCGACCGCCGGAAGCGAGCCGCCCCGCGCGCTGCAGCCCGGGAAGCTCCCGGTGACAAGACGGCAGTCGGTGGCTGCGGCAATGCGCTCCGCCGCGACGACGCCGCGTTCCCCCAACGCATGGCCGCCGAGCCACAACGCCCCCCGGTCTCCCGCGTCCCGCAAGGAGCGCGCGACGCGTTCCACCACCACGTCCGAAACCGTTGAGGCGGCGGTCGCTTCGAGCGGCTCCGCGGGCCCTTCGGCGGGGTCCCACTGGGCGTCGGCGGGCACGATCAGGAAACAAAGCCTTCCCGGACATTCTCGGGCCGCGCGGTCCGCCGCGGCAAAATCGCGAGCCACCGTCTTGGCGTCGGCGCCGAGCGTGACCCACGCTGTAGGGGAAATCGCGCGAGCCAGGCCCTCGATGTCACCCGCGAGCGGCGGATCGTGCGGTCGATGCCAGGTCGTGTGCTCCCCCACCACGACGACCATCGACGTCCCGGCGCGGCGGGCATTGTGGAGGTTCGCAAGCCCGTTCGCGAGACCGGGAGCGAGGTGCAATAGCACCAGTGCGGGCTTCCCCGAGATGCGGGCGTAGCCGTCGGCGGCGCCGGTGCAGGCGCCCTCAAAAAGGCCCAGCACGGGGCGGATCTCGGGCGTTCCGTCGAGGGCTGCGACGAGCGGCATCTCGGTCGTGCCGGGGTTGGCAAAGCAGACCTCGTAGCCGGCCCGGACGGCGGTTTGGACAAGCGATTCGGCCCCGTTCATTCGACTCCTTTCTCGTGTCCGCCCGCCCAGTTCCGGCCCTTACCGGGGCGCCGCGGGGCCGGAAAGGTACCGCGATAAGGGCCCGAAAGGTCTGGCATCCCGGCCCTTTGATGAGTAGGTTCTCGCCCGGCCGGTGGCCCCCAAGGGAGCCGGCCTCGGCGCCCGAAGAGCCATTCACGGCACAGGTCCACCCCCCATCGCGCAGCTGGTGCGTCCGGCGTGGGGAGGCCCCACTCCGTCGGCCGGGGCGCTCGATTCTTCGGACCCTCGTTGTGGAGTGTGTGGATCGATGATCGTCCTCCTCGCTTTGTTCGCGTCCCTCGTAGCGCTGGTCGCCGCCTTCATGTTGTACTCGAGCGTGAAGGCTGTGAACGCCACGGACGAGCGCGCCGTCGAGATCTCCGACGCGATCGCCGAGGGGGCGTCCGCTTTCCTCACGCGGCAATACCGGACGGTGGCGATCGTCGGCGTGCCGATCGCCGTGCTGCTGGCGCTGGTCTTCGGGTGGTGGATGGCCGTCGGTTTCGTCGTCGGCGCGGTGGCCAGCGCCGCGGCGGGGATCCTGGGCATGCGCGTCTCGGTCGAGTCCAACGTTCGGGTCGCCGAGGCCGCGAAGTCCGGATTTCGCGGGGCCTTCGACCTCGCGTTCAAGGGCGGGGCGGTGACCGGTCTGATGGTGGTCGGCGCCGGGCTCCTCGCGCTGTCCGTGTTCGCGTACGCGATTCTCGACGGCGGCTACACCGGTCTCAGCGTCGAGGAGTCGGCGGTGCTCAAGACCAAAATCCAGGCGCTGATCGGGCTCGGCTTCGGCGGCTCGCTGATCTCGGTGTTCGCGCGGCTCGGAGGTGGAATCTTTACCAAGGCGGCCGACGTCGGTGCCGACCTCGTCGGGAAGGTCGAGGCCAATATCCCCGAAGACGACCCGCGCAACCCGGCGGTGATCGCCGACAACGTGGGCGACAACGTCGGCGACTGCGCGGGAATGGCCGCGGATCTCTACGAGACCTACGCAGTTACCGCCGTCGCCGCGATGCTTCTCGCCAACCTGCTCTTCCCGGAGAGCAAAGCGATGTTTGTGTATCCGCTCGGCATCGGCGCCATCGCGATCGTGGGCACCCTGATCGCGCTGCGTTTCGTGAGCATCGACGAGCCACCGGAAGGCGAGCAGCCCGCCGTAATGAGCGCCATGTACCGGGGCCTTGGGATCGCGACGGTGATCATGCTCGTCCTGCTGTTCGGGCTCCACCTCTTTATCGAGATTCCCGAAGCGACCGAGGCGGGGCGCGCGATCAGCGGAGGCGGTCTGTGGCTCTGCGCCGCCCTCGGCGGCGTTGTCACCGCCGTGATGATGTGGATCACCGACGTCTATACCGGCGACGGCTCGAAATACGTCGCGCGAATCGCCGATGCCTCAGTGGGCGGCCACGCGACCAACATCATCGCCGGGCTCGCCGTCGGCATGCAGGCCACCGTGGTCCCGGTGCTCGTCATCGTCTTCGCCATGCTGGTGTGTTTCTGGGCGGCGGGTCTCTTCGGGGTCGCGATCGCCGCGATGGCGATGCTTTCGCTCGCCGGGATCGTGGTCGCGATCGACGCCTACGGGCCGATCACCGACAATGCGGGCGGCATCGCCGAAATGGCCGAGATGGGCGACGAGGTCCGCAACGTAACGGACCCCCTCGACGCATTCGGCAACACGACCAAGGCGGTCACCAAGGGCTACGCGATCGCGTCTGCCGGCCTCGCTGCGGTGGTGCTATTTGCCACCTTTATCCAGGATCTCATCCACTACGCTCACGTCGAGGGGGTGAAGCTCGACACCACCTTCGACCTCTCCAACACCCACGTCCTCGCGGGTCTTTTTATCGGGGCGATGATTCCCTTCATCTTCGCGTCGCTAGCGATGGAGGCGGTGGGCCGCGCCGGTGGCAAGGTGGTCGAGGAGGTGCGGCGCCAGTTCCGCGAGATTCCCGGCATCATGGAGGGGACGGCGCGTCCGGATTACCGCACCTGTGTCGACATCGTGACCCAGAGCGCCCTGCGCGAGATGATCCTGCCGGCCTTGATTCCGGTGGTGGTGCCGGTCGTGGTGGGTGTTTTGCTCGGCCCCAAGGCCCTGGGCGGTCTGCTGATCGGCTCGATCGTCGCCGGGGTCTGTGTGGCGCTCTCGATGACGACGGGTGGCGCGGCGTGGGACAACGCCAAGAAGTTCATCGAGTCGGGCGCCCACGGCGGCAAGGGCTCCGAGGCGCACAAGGCCTCGGTGACGGGCGACACCGTCGGCGACCCCTACAAGGACACCGCCGGCCCCGCCATCAATCCGATGCTCAAGCTCGTCAACATTGTCGCGCTGATCATCATCCCGCTCTTGGTGTAGCGGAGCTCACAGCGCCTGGAGCTGCGGGACCTCTTTCCAAAACTCCGGGTCGTGTCCATAAAAGATCTTTGCGCCGCGATCGCGCAGGCTCCGGAGGCGCTGCAGCGATTCAATCATGGCCTCGCGGTCATGTACGACGCCGGGCAGGTGGAGCGCTTCGAGGCTTCGGCGCAGATAGCAGGAATCGCCGCACAGAATGACCTCGCCCGACTGGAGACGCACCCGCAGCGACTGATGCCCCGGGGTGTGCCCGTAGGTGGGGATGCAGACGACGCTGCCGTCGCCAAAGAGGTCGTGCTCGCCGTCGGCGAGGACCAGCTCCTGGCCGAGGTCGTAGTCGTCGGGGTTGTAGGCGTTGTAGCGCCGCAGCTTTTCGTCCTGCGCGCCCTCCCACTCGCGTCGCTGCACGACGACGCGAGCGTTGGGCACCTGCCCGTTGCCGCCGGTGTGGTCGAAGTGAAGGTGCGAGTTGATGACGAAGTCGACGCGGCCGGGCTCGGTATCGAGGCTTTCCAGCCGGGCCCCTACCTCCTCGCCGGCCTCGAACTCGATCTCGAAGAGATCGGCCACCCTTCCCAGGCGCGCTCGCGGGTCGCTCTGCGTCTCGATGTGGAGACCCGAATCGAAGATCGCGGTGCCGCGGGGATGGCGGATGAGATAGCTCGGCACCGGCACGCGGATTCGTCCCGTCTCCCCCTCCAAAAACGTGCCGAGATCTGATCCCAACCAACCGCAGGTCATCGCGTAGAGCTCTACCAAGGCGATCCCCCTCTCTCGACCGTCTCAGGTCGCGGGCGCGGGGCGGCCCGCGCCTGGCCGCCGCGTCGTTGATTGCGGTGGCCGAATTCCTTCAATATTCTCCACACCTTAGCGCAGTGTCACGCAGCGCTTTCGATGCCCAGGTGAGGTCGGGAAAGGGCTGTGATTCGGCACGATTTTCACAAGCTCCGGCGGCTCCCCCCCTACGTTTTCAGCGAGGTCAACGAGCTCAAGCAATCGGCTCGCGCGCGGGGGGAAGACGTCGTCGACCTGGGGATGGGGAACCCCGATCTCCCGACTCCTTCCCACGTGGTGGAGAAGATCGTCGAGGCTGCGCGCAACCCGCGCACCCACCGCTACTCGGCCTCGCGCGGCGTCCCGAATTTGCGCTCGGCGATCTGCGAGTGGTACGACCGCCTGTTCGGCGTAGTTCTCGACCCCGAGCGAGAAGCCGTCGCCGTGATCGGCAGCAAAGAGGGGCTGGCCCACTTCGTCCTCATGACGGTGGGCCCCGGCGACGTCGTGCTCTGTCCAGACCCGAGCTACCCGATCCACAGCTACTCCGTGACGATCGCGGGGGGCGACCTCCGGCTGGTGCCGATGGAGCCAGAGCTCGACTTCTTTGAGCGGCTGGAGTCCGCGATGTCGCGCACCTGGCCAAAACCCAAGATCCTGCTCATCAGCTTCCCGCACAACCCGACCACCCACGTCGTCGACCTGGCGTTCATGGAGCGAGTCGTCGCCTTCGCTCGGGCCAACGACCTCATGGTGATCCACGACTTCGCCTACGCCGAAGTGTGCTTTGACGGCTATAAGCCCCCGAGCATCCTGCAGGTGCCGGGGGCCCGCGACGTCGCAATCGAGTTCACGTCGCTCTCCAAGAGCCATTCGATGGCCGGCTGGCGGGTGGGCTTCGCCGCCGGGAATCCCGACATGGTGCATGCGCTGGCGCGGATCAAGAGCTACCTCGACTACGGGATTCCCACTCCGATCCAGGTGGGTGCAATCACGGCGCTGCGCGGCCCCCAGGAATGCGTGGCCGAAGCCGTGGCCACCTACCGGGATCGCCGCGATGTGCTGATCGACGGCTTGTGCGCGCCCGGCCCGGGTGCGTGGGAGATCGCGAAGCCGCTCGCCACGATGTTTGTCTGGGCAAAAATTCCGCCGCCCTTTGAGGGAATCGGCTCGCTGGAGTTCTCGAAGCGGCTCCTCCAGGAAGCCAAGGTCGCGGTCTCGCCAGGCATCGGGTTTGGCGAGTCGGGGGACGATGCGGTGCGGTTTGCGCTGGTCGAGAATCGCCACCGGATTCGTCAGGCCGTGCGCGGAATCCGCCGCTTCCTGCGGGAGGCCAGCGGATGAGCGACGCGCCGGAACAGATCGGCGTCGGGCTGATCGGGTTGGGGACGATCGGGACCGGTGTGGCAAAGGTGTTGCGGCGCAACGCCGCGGAGATCGAGGCACGCCTCGGCTGCGCGCTGCGGCTGGTGCGCGTGGCAGACCTCGACCTCGAGCGCGACCGGGGGGTCTCGCTCGACGGCGTGCAGTTTGACTCCGACGCCGAAGCGTTGATCGACGACCCCCGCGTCGACCTAGTGGTCGAGCTGATCGGTGGCTACGACGCGGCGAAGCGGTTGATCCTCCGCGCGGTGGCGGCGGGGAAATCGGTGGTCACCGCCAACAAGGCGCTGCTCGCGCTGCACGGCAAAGAGCTCTTTGGCGCCGCGGCCGCGGGCGGCGCCGATATCGCCTTCGAGGCGAGTGTGGGTGGCGGGATCCCGATTCTGCGCTCGCTCCGCGAGGGTCTCAACGCCAACCGCATCGAATCGGTCGCCGGGATCATCAACGGGACGACCAACTACATCCTCACCGAGATGGAGAGCGGTGGCGAGGCGTTCGAAGTGGTGCTGAAGCGCGCCCAGGAGCTCGGTTACGCCGAAGCGGACCCGAGCTTTGACGTCGACGGCGTCGACGCCGCCCACAAAATCACCCTGCTCGCGGCCATGGCCTTTGGCGCCGAGCTCACCTTTGAAGAGGTCCCCACCGAGGGAATCCGCTACATCGAGCCCGTCGACATCGACGCGGCCGCCGAGTTCGGGTTTCGCATCAAGCTCCTGGGCATCACAAAGCTTCACCGCGACGGTGCGGGGCCCCGGCTTGAGGTCCGGGTGCATCCCACCTTGGTTCCCGAGGGCAGCCTCCTCGCCAAGGTCGACGGGTCGATGAACGCCGTGGCGGTGTCGGGCGACGCCGTCGGACCGACCTTGTTTTACGGGGCCGGCGCCGGAGAGCTCCCCACCGCGAGCGCGGTGGTCGCCGACCTCATCGAGCTGGCGCGGGAGCGCAGGCGCTCGCAGGTGGGCCGCGTGGCCCCGCTCTCCTACCTGCCTCAGGCGATGCGAAGGCTGCCCCTGATGCCTTTGGGCGAGCTGGTGGGGCGCGCGTATCTCCGCTTCCAGGTGCTCGACCGGCCCGGCGTGTTGGCCCAGATCGGCGCTCTGCTCGGGGACCAGGGCATCAGCATTGAATCGCTGATCCAGAAGGGGCGAGCGGAGTTGGGGGGCTCGGTGCCCGTCCTCGTGCTCACCCACCCGGCCTCGGAGGCGTCGATTCAGCGCGCGATCGAGGGCATCGACCAGCTCCCCGACGTCGCCGCGCCCACCCGGCTCCTGCGCATCGAGGAAGACCTCTGATGTCCGACCCGCGCGCCTGGTTTGCGTCGATCAACGACCCCGCGGAGCGCTACGCCCTCGACGAGGTGGTCTACACCGCCCGCGACGGCGCTCTTCTGCAGGTGGTGCACGACCACGACGCCCTGGCGGCGACCTCCGGCGAGCAGTGGAAGCGGCTCTTTGAGGCTCGCGCCCACCGCAACGAGTGGCCCTACGGATCGGGGGTCTGGGGCAAAAAAGAATGGGTCTGCCCCGAGATCGACAACGAGAACATCATCTCGATGTACGAGGGCCACACCAACCTCTTTTGGGCCGAGCGCTACGGGCGAGAGCTCGGCCTCGAGGACCTTTGGATCAAGCTCTGCGGCAACTCCCACACCGGATCTTTCAAAGACCTCGGGATGACGGTGTTGGTGTCGATGGTCAAGGAGATGCGCGCGCGCGGCAAAGACATCCGCGCCGTCGCTTGCGCATCGACGGGCGACACATCGGCGGCGCTCTCGGCGTACGCCGCCGCGGCCGAGATCCCGGCGATCGTGTTCTTGCCGCGGGGGAAGGTGTCGGTCGCGCAGCTGATCCAGCCCGTCGCCAACGGGGCGATTGTGTTTGCCCTCGACACCGATTTCGACGGCTGTATGGAGATCGTCAAACAGATCGCGGAGCGCGAAGGAATCTATCTCGCCAACTCGATGAACAGCCTGCGTATCGAAGGGCAAAAGACCGTCGGCATCGAGATCGTTCAACAATTCGATTGGGAGGTGCCCGATTGGATCATCATCCCCGGTGGCAACCTGGGGAACGTCTCGGCCCTCGCCAAGGGCCTCCAGATGATGCTGGACTACGGCCTGGTCGATCGAAAACCGCGCATTGCGGTGGCCCAAGCCGCCCACGCCAATCCGCTGTTTCTCGCCTACCAACGGGACTTTCAGGTCTTCGAGCCGGTGCACGCCCGGCCGACGCTCGCGTCCGCGATCCAGATCGGAAACCCCGTGTCCTACGAGAAGGCAGTCGCGGCGCTGCGCGCCTTCGACGGCGTGGTGGAACAGGCGAGCGAGCAAGAGCTCGTCGACGCCACGGTCCACGCCGACCGCACCGGCCTGTTCAACTGCCCCCACACCGGGGTCGCGCTGGCGGCGCTCCGCAAGCTGCTCGCGCGCGGCGAGATCGAGCGCGGACAGCGCGTCGTAGTGGTGTCGACCGCGCACGGCCTCAAATTCGTCGACTACAAAGTGCAGTACCACCAGGGCGCACTCGCCGACATCGACAACGAGTTCGCGAACCCGCCGATCGAGCTCCCCGCCGACTACGCGGCGGTGAGAGAACGCCTGATGCGCGAGATCGACACGCGCTTCCCGGAGTAGCCATGTTTACCGGAATCATCGAGCACGTCGGACGTGTGCGGAACCTCGAACGACGGGATGTCGCGGTGACACTTGAGATCGAGGCAGGGCCGGTCGCCGAGGGGGTGCCGATCGGTGCGAGCGTCGCGGTGAACGGCGCCTGCCTTACGGTGACGCGTTGCGACGGCAACGCGCTTGTCTTTGACGCGATTCCCGAGACCCTCGACAAGACCGCTCTGGGTACGCTCCGCGTCGGTTCGCCGGTGAACCTGGAGCGGGCGCTCCGCGCGGACGGCCGGCTCGACGGTCATATCGTGCAGGGCCACGTCGACGCGACCGGTGAAGTGGCGGCGCTGGAGCGACAGGGCGACGACGTCCGCTTCGCCGTGCGCTGCGAACCCGGCTTTGCATCCCAGTTGGTGCCAAAGGGGTCTGTCGCCATCGACGGCGTATCGCTCACGCTGGTGCGGGTCGAGCCGGATGGGTTTGACGTGGCGCTCATTCCCCACACCTTGCGCGAGACGAATCTGGGTCAGCGAAGGGTGGGCGACGCCGTGAATCTCGAAGCCGACATTCTCGGGAAGTACGTGCTTCGCTATTTGGAGCGGGTGGCGCCCGCCGCTAGCTGATCCGGTCGAGAAACAGCGTCGCGATCCCAAGGAACGAGAAAAAGCCGCACGCGTCGGTGAAGGTCGTCACAATGACGCTCGAGCCGAGCGCGGGGTCGTAATTCGCGGCCTTGAGCGCGAGGGGAACCGCGGCCCCGACGAGCCCCGCGACCGCCAGGCTGATCAGCATGGCAGCAAACACGACCCATCCGAGCGCCGGATTCCCACCCCACAAAAAGACCAGCAAGGCCGCCAGGAGGCCCGTGGCGGCACCGACGGTGACGCCGACCGCGAGCTCTTTCGCCACAGCGCGCACCCCGCTCGAGAACTCGAGTTCTCCGAGCGCGATTCCGCGAGCGACGACGGTCAGCGCTTGGGTTCCCCCGTTGCCCGCCATGCCCGCCACCACCGGCATAAAAACCGCGAGCAGAACCACTTCCTGAATGGTGCGTTCGAAGAGCCCGACGATCCATGCGGCCAGGAAGGCGGTTCCCAGGTTGACCACCATCCACGGCAGTCGCTTTTGCACCGACAGATGGATCGGGCTGAAGACGCGGTCCTCTTCGGAGAGCCCCGCCAGGTTGTAGATATCTTCGGTGGCTTCTTCCTGGATCACGTCGATGACGTCGTCGACAGTGATCAGCCCGTGCATCCGACCCATCGCGTCGACGACGGGAACCGCGAGGAGGTTGTAGCGCGCGACGATCGCAGCCACTTCTTCCTGGTCGGTATCGACCTGGACGCTCACGGGATTGCGCACCATGAGGTCCCCGCAGATCCGCGAGGGAGCCGCGGTCACAAGCCGGCGAATCGGGACCACCCCGAGCAGCTTGCTGTCGTCGTCGACCACGTAGAGGTACAGGATGGACTCCGACTGCGCGTCGCCGCCCAGCGCCCGGACGTGGTCGATGGCCTCCTCGGCGGTCATCTTGGCGTCGAGTGCCACGAAATCCGGGTTCATCACCCGTCCGGCGCTCGACTCCGGGTAGAGCTCCATCTTCTCGAGGTCGCGTCGGCGCTCCGAGGGCAGCAGCGCGACGATCTCCTCCCGCCGTTCTTCGGGGAGCTCCTCGACGAGCGCCAGCATGTCGTCGATCTCGAGGCGCGCGAGCACCGCCGCGAGCCGTTCGCTGTCGAGGGCGTCGGCGACCTGTCTGAAGATGTCCGGCGGGAGCTCGGAGAAGGTCTCCGCGGCGCGTCGCTGCTCAAAGAGGAGATCCGTGACGGTGCGGATCTCGTCCGGGGTGAGCACCGCCAGCATCGGGCCCAGATCGGCGGGGTGGACTCGCGCAACGATGCGGCCGGCGCGCACCGTCATCCCGCTGGTGAGCAGGCGCCGTAGGATTCTCGTCGTCAGTTCGGGGTTCGCCATTCCGGGCTCCCGCGTTCGACCGTTGCGAACGACCGGGCCCAGCAAGCCGCGGTCGCTCAGTACCTAGGTTGGGGTAGTTCCGCTTCGCTTTGTGCTTCCATGGCTACGAGCGAGTTTGGCCCACCCGTCCTTCCGGCGCTAACTCGCTAGGGCACCTTTCGGTTCGGCCGCCGGGGGGTTGAGGGCGTCGCCCCAAGCACGCGGAATCGCTTCAAGAGTCGACCCGTCCCGCCCGATTCCGCGAGCCCTGCGCAACGGCTGCAGCAGGGATGCGGTAGACTTTCCGCTGTTGATTCGGCCCGCCGCGATCGCCCGACGGATTTTCGAGCGCGGCCGGGAGGGTACCCTGTGAAGCAGCTGATCGAAGCGATCGTTCGCGCGCTCGTCGACAAGGCTGATGAGGTCCAGATCAAAGAGGTCGTGGGTGAACACGCGCACGTCTTGGAGCTCTCGGTTGCGAAAGAAGATCTCGGCAAAGTAATCGGGAAAGGCGGCGCTCACGCCTCTGCGATCCGAACCATCATGGCGGCGGCCAGCGGCAAGGAAAAGAAGCGCTACATCCTCGAGATCATCGAGCACTAGCGGACGCGACCGCACGGTTACGAAAGCGAACGCTGAACCACGATTCCGTAACCCGGGAACGGGTCGACGGCGTGCGCAGGCAACCGGGGATTTCCCCGCCCACTCACCTGCTTTACCCCCACTCCTGCGGCCAGCGGATTGTCGGCACGGGGATTGCTGTATCCGCTGCGGTAAGGGAGTAGTACGCGTATCCGCGTAGGACCGGCGCGGATCTCATCGTGAGGGGGGAGAAGCAATGAGCGGAATATTCACACCCGAGGAATCATTGGCCAAGGGGCACGACCTCTTGCGCTCCGGGCTGCAGCATGCGGCGCTGGAGCAATTCGCGAACGCCTACGAACGCGATCCGTCGAATCCGCGATTCCGTTCCTATTACGGATGGGCGGTTGCTTTGATCGAGCGTCGCATCGACCGCGGGCTGTCGCTCTGCCGTTCCGCGTTGCGCGACGACTACGACAACCCAGAGGCGTACTGCAATCTGGCCCGGGTGCTCCTCGCCTTCGGGCGAAAATCGGAGGCGCTCCGCTATCTCCGACGCGGGTTGATGGTGGCACCGACGCACCCCCTCTTGATCCGCGAATGGCGGAATCTCGGGGTGCGGAAACGCCCCGTGCTCCCCTTCCTCTCGCGGCGTCACATGCTGAACCGATTGCTTGGGCGTATTCGAGGTCGGGTGAGCGGCCTTCCGATGGGCCCGCAGATGGCCACCTGAGCTCGGGCCCGGGGGGCGCGTCGCCTTGACGGTGCACCCGGGAACAGGTATCACTCCCGACCCTTCTCGGGAGACGCCTGTGGGTAGTGTCGTCAAGTGGCGCCGAAAGAAGATGCGCAAGCACAAGAAGCGCAAGCTCTTGAAACGCCAGCGCCACAAGCGAAAGCGCTAAACGAGGCCGGTTCGCGGCCACGTTGTCCATCACCAATCCGCGAGCATTCGCACGTCGATCAACACGACGCGTACGAGACGCGCGCCGGCGCGCGGTTTTGCGCGCGGCGCGCTCGCGTCTGCGACTGCACGCAATCCGTTCCGCCCGACGTGTCGCACTCTTGCAAAAGCTCGCGCGCAACAAGCAGTTCACGGCTTCATCGGTTTGATTTTTTTGCGTTTCTGCCTTGACGCTGCTGGTACCGGTATGTAACCGTGACCCGCAAGAGTGGCTCTTAAGCCGCGAATTGTGGGCCGGATTGGAGGCAAATAGCCATCAAGTCGCTGATCGCAACTCCCGATAGGGGCGGTGATCGTCCGGTAACGAAGAGGCAGAAGGTCTCGGAGATGGCGGAGGATCCGGACCGAAACCCGGTTATGCCGACCGCGTTTCGGAGTGTGACAGCGGCGCGGACACGAGGTGGATGCGCACTCGGGCTGGGCCTAGAGCCCGGGATCGCCATTCACCCGTTCACGACGCAGAGGTAGGCGAAGGCGACCTAGTTTCGAACTCGTAGGTGGCGAGCTCCCCTTCAGGGGGAGGTCCGGCGCGACTCCGGTCGAGCTGGTTGGCCGCCAAGGAGCCGGAACCAGGGAGGCTTGGCCTCGCTGCTCTAGGAACGGTCGCGACGCGAGAGACCAACAAGGGGGGTGACCCAAGTATGGCAGCTCGAAAGAAGGCAACGCGCAAGAAGGCCACCCGCAAGAAGGCCACGCGTCGCAAGAAGGCGACGCGCAAGAAGGCCACGCGGAAGAAGGCAACGCGCAAGAAGGCGACTCGCCGCAAGAAGGCGACTCGCAAGAAGGCGACTCGCAAGAAGGCCACGCGCCGGAAGGCGACTCGCAAGAAGGCGACGCGGAAGAAAGCCACGCGCCGCAAGAAGACGACTCGCAAGAAGGCGACTCGCAAGAAGGCGACGCGGAAGAAAGCCACGCGCCGCAAGAAAGCGACTCGCAAGAAGGCGACTCGAAAGAAGGCTACGCGCAAAAAAGCGACTCGGAAGAAGGCCACGCGCCGCCGGGTTGTGCGCAAGAAGGCCACTCGCCGCCGCTCGGCCTAGAGCGTCGCGAGGGGCCTTTTTAGGTCTGAGACCCCGGCTGGTTTCGATCAGCCGGGGTCTCCTTGTCTGAGCCCACGCCCGTACGCGGCCCGCAAGCCGCCGTTGCGGCCGCCCGAGCCCTCGGCTCTTCGTGCCGCTCCCACGGGACGCGACTGGACGCCTTCAGGGGTCTCACCTAGCTTCACGGCCCCGGAGGATCCATTGGCCCGAATCACCGTCGAAGACTGCACCGAGATCGTCCCGAATCGCTTCCATCTGGTTCAAATGGCGGCGATCCGGGCCAAGCAGATCAAACGCGGCTCTCGCGCGATGGTCGAGTCGGAGAACCGCGAGGTGGTGACCGCTCTGCGGGAGATCGCCGCGGGCCTGATCCGGCCCGACTATTCGCTGAGCGAGAGCGAGGACGTCGAGAGCGGCGCCTAGCCGAGCGGCTCCACCGGGATGCGTACGGTGAAGGTCGAGCCTTCGCCGACGTCGCTCCGCATCGAGATGGAGCCCTCGAGGAGCCCGACCAGGTCGCGGACCAGCGAGAGCCCCAAACCCGATCCGCGGTACTTGGTCGACGCCAGATCGTCGACCTGAAAGAATTCGTCGAACACGAACTGCTGGTCGTCCGGGCAGAGACCGATCCCGGTATCGCACACCTCGAAGACCAGTTCGGATTCGTCGATCCGGACGGCGATCTCGATGGTTCCCCGCTCGGTGAACTTCGCCGCGTTGTCGAGCAGCAGGAATAGGATCTGGTTCACCTTTGTGAGGTCGGTCCGAATCTTGGGGAGCGGTTCTTCGAAGACCTTCTCGATCGAGATCGGCTTGTCGCCCAGGGTGTCCTGCACGCTGAAAATGGCCTCTTCGACCACCTCGCGAAAGTTCACCTCTTGGAGCGAGACGGGCAGCTCCTTTTGCTTGATGCGCCAGAGGTCGAGGATGTTCTGCAGCGTTCGGAGGAATGCGGTGCCATCGTCCAGCGCGTTGCGGAGACCGTTCTTGGCGTTGTCGGAGAGCACGTCGTTCTCGCCCGCCAACACGGCAATGATCGCCTCGATGATGCTGTTCAGCGGCGTCCGCAGCTCCCGCGACATCTTCTCGATGAAATCGTTCTTGAGCCGCTCGACCCGGCCGAGCTGCTCGTTGTTGCGCAGCAACTCGATGTCCTGCGAGAAGAGCTCCTCGGACAGACGCAGGATCTCGTCGCTCTTGTCGTCTTCGTCCCGCTCGCGTTCGCCGAGCTTTGCCCGCATCGAGCAGTTCTCGATCTGCGCCCCGAGGCTCTCCGCCGAGAGCGCCACGAGCGCGGCGACGCCGGGCGGCGGCGGGCTCGCAAAGGTCGTCGCGATCACTCCGAGCACGCCGGCGCTCCCCGAGACCGGGACCAGGTTTGCGCCCGCCGCATCGCGGGGCCCGAGAAGGCTGGACGGTTCTACCGCAAGGGCTTCGGCGGTCGTCCGGACCTGTTTCAAGGGCTTTGCCCAGCGCACGGCAAGCCGCTTGGCGAGGTCGGGGGAGGGCAGGCCTGCGGCGCTACGCAGCTGGAGGCCGCGTCCGCCCTCGTCGTCGAGAAAAATCACGACGGCCCCTTCCGTCATCTTGGCGAGCCGTGTCGCCGCACCGCGCAGCAGCGACGCCAATTCCGCGCGTTGGTCGCGCTCGCCGGTGGGGGAGGGCTGTTCCGTTGCAGGTGACAAGACAGAGCGCTCCTAGAATCGATCGTCTCCCTCGAGTTCGATCTGCTCGAGGGGAGCCTCCTCGTCCTCGGAGTCTCCCTCGATTCCACCCTCGAGGGCGAGCTTGGTCTGAAAATCGGTCGGGTTCGAGGCCGCCATCATCGCGGTCTCCACAGAGATTTTGTTGGCCCGCACCAGGTCAAAAAGGTGTTGGTCAAAGGTCTGCATGGCGTCACTGCGGCCGCGCCCGATGAAATCGGTGAGCTCGCCAGTGCGTGCCGGATCCTTGATGCACTCTTGGATGCTGCGCGTGGAGCGCATCACCTCGACGGCGGGAACCCGATCGCTCTGTTTTTTGTTGACGAGCAGACGCAGGGAGACGATCGCCTTGAGGTTTTCCGCCAAGCGCGCGCGCACCTGGAATTGCTCCTCGGTGGGGAAAAACGAGACGAGCCGGTTGATCGTCGACGCGACGTCGTTGGTGTGAATCGTCGAGAACACCAGGTGGCCGGTTTCGGCCGCCTTGAGCGAGGTGTCGACCGTTTCGAGATCGCGCATCTCTCCCACCATGATGACGTCGGGGTCCTGACGGAGCGCGGCGCGCAGCGCGTCGGGGAACGAGCTCGTGTCGGTGCCGATCTCGCGCTGGGTGATGATGCTTTTCTCGTGGGTGAAGACAAACTCGATCGGGTCCTCGACCGTGATGATCTTGGCCTTCCGCGTCCGGTTGATCTCCTGGATGATCGTCGCGAGGGTCGTCGACTTCCCCTGACCGGTCGCGCCCGTGACCAAGACGTAGCCGCGCTTGAGGTCGGCGATGTCGCGCAGCACGCTCGGGAGGTTGAGCTCTTCGAAGGTCCGGATCTGGGGTGGGATGACACGCAGCACGATGTTGTAGAAGCGCCGCTGCCGCGAGATGTTGACCCGAAAGCGTCCCTCTTCGTCGGGGAGCTCGAAAGCGAGGTCGAGCTCATTGAAGTCATCCGGAATTTCTCTCGGGTACCCGGAAATCAGGATCTCGGCGATCTCCTCGGTGTCTTGGGGGGCGAGCACCTTGTACCGCAACTCCACCAGCTCGCCGTGAAACCGATAGAGCGGGAGATAGCCGACTTGAAAATGGATGTCCGAGGCGCCCTTCTCGAGGCCGAGACGCAGGAGGCGGTAGAGCTTGTCGCGTTCCATCGACGCCGATCCTCGAGCAGTCCAAGCGCAGCTCGCACCGAACCCCGGCGCGGCGGCAACCCAAGAGGCCTATCGGGATTTCGCGGGGTGGTCTTGACTCGGGAGGCGCGGGGCTGCCAGCTATACTCGGCGTCGGATCGCGACCCGCCTGGTCCGGCTCAAGTGTTCCCCGTGGGGGAGGGGCAGCCGAGGATGATCCCTGGATGATTCGCAGCGCATTCGAACACGCGGGGTACTTGGCTTTGGTCCTGGTCGCGAGCGGGGTCGTGGCCGGCTCACCGAGCCTTGCCCAGGACCAGGGGGGCACCTGGGAGGCGGGCCCCAAGCCGGTGCCGCTGGACCGTCTTCTGCGGCTTCCTTCGGGTGTCAGCTACGAAGTGAAGACCCACGGCGGGCTCACCCGCCGCGAGTGGCGCGAGCGCTTCACCGAGCTCACCCGCGAGCACGACGAGGCCGAGCGCGCCCTGGCCGAGAGCCAGGATGCCCTGTCCAAAATGGCGTCGAAAACGGCCGCTTGGAACCTCGGCACCCCGGGCACCAGCAGCGGCAGCGTGGATCCGGACACGCCCCTCTCCTTCGAGCTCAACCAGAAGATCCGG
>CAJIBI010000404.1_pt1 | contig 32436 bp, 32 predicted proteins | sample 9199321 | NCBI WGS metagenome assembly CAJIBI01 (sample SAMEA7708294, study PRJEB35096) | sediment metagenome | biome: marine neritic benthic zone biome [ENVO:01000025]; feature: sediment [ENVO:00002007]; material: shallow marine sediment [ENVO:03000034] sea grass bed [ENVO_01000059] ... | reverse complement strand
GGCTGGTTCCCCACGTGACCTGGGGGGCAACTTCGTCGGCGTCGATCCGAAGCTCCCGGTCCGCTTGGGCGTCGGGGTCCGACGGAAGCGTGCGCCAGAAGTCGACGGCGCGCTCCCACGCTTCGCCTTCCCGTCCTTCCCCGGTTTGCGTGTAGGGCCGCCCCGCCAGGTACGCAAAGGTCGTCTCGTCGGGCGCGACGTGACCGATCCGCGCGCCGAGCTCGATCGAGAGGTTGCACAACGTCAGGCGCGCCTCGACGTCGAGACCCTCCACCACCGGCCCCGCGTACTCCACGGCGTAGCCGTCGCCCCCGCGCGCCCCGACCCGTCCGATCAGGAACAGCGCGAGGTCTTTCGCGGTCACCCCTGCGTGGGCGCGGCCGTCGAAACGCGCGCGCAGCGTCTTGGGTCGGCGTTGCACCAGGCACTGGGTCGCCAACACGTGCGCGACTTCGCTCGTGCCGACTCCCCAGGCGAGTGCTCCGATGCCGCCCACCGTGCAGGTGTGGCTGTCACCGCAGACGAGCAGCGTCCCCGGCAGCGCGATACCCAGCTCGGGTGCGATGACGTGCACGATGCCCTGGCGCGGGTCGCCCAGGTCGAAGAGCTCGACCCCGTGGGCGGCGGCGTTGCGCCGCATCGTGCGGATGTAGTCGGCGCTGTCAGGGTTGGAGTCGTCGTCGCGCTCTGGCGCCGTCGAGATGACGTGATCCTGCGTCGCGAAGGTCAGCTCGGGGTTGCGTAGCGAGGCACCGGCCGCACGCATCTGTTCGAACGCCACGTCGCTTGAGAGCTCGTGCAGCATGTGGCGGTCGACGTGGAGCAGGTCGAACCCGTCGCCGAGCTCGGCGACGACGTGGTCGTCCCACACCTTGTCGAGAAACATCCGCCCGCGGGTCGAGCCCGTTTCGTCGTTCGACAGCGTGCCGCTCAAGAATCGTCCTCGGCCCACTTCCGCTCGAAGGCCCAGACCTCCTCAAAGCCCATCAGCCGGTGCATCTCTTCGATCGGATAGAGGGGTGTCTCGAGACCGAGGCTTGAGCCGGTCTCGCAGATGTGTGCGTAGGCCTGCTCGAGCGCCTTGGCCGCGACGCAGAACCCGGTGCCGGGATAAATGGCAATCGCAAAGCCAAAACGGCGCAACGTGTCCGCCGAGAGCACCGGCGAGCGACCGGACTCGACCATATTCGCCAGGAGCGGCGCATCGATCTCGCGTCCGATGCGCTCGAACTCGGCTTCGTTTTCCGGCGACTCCACAAAGATCACGTCCGCTCCCGCCTCGCGGAAGGCCCGGGCGCGTCGCAGCGCCTCGTCGAGCCCGAGTGAGGTGCGCGAGTCGGTGCGCGCGATGATCAGAAAGTCGGAGTCGCGGCGCGCGTCCGCCGCGACCTCGATCTTCCGCACCGCGTCCTCCAGCGGGATGACGCGCCGGCCCGGAGTGTGCCCGCACTTTTTGGGGAATTCCTGGTCCTCCAGCTGAATCGCGGCGACGCCCGCATCCTCGTAGCCGCGCACCGTGTGCGCCACGTTGAGCAGCCCGCCGTACCCCGTATCGGCGTCGGCGATCAGCGGGCTCTCGGTGGCGTCGCAGATCAGCTTCGCCCGACCCACCATCTCGGAGTAGGTGGCAAGGCCAGCGTCCGGGAGGCCCAGCGCCGACGCGACCGTGCCGTAGCCGGTCATGTAGAGCGCCGGGGGCGCAAAGCGGTCCGCCAGCTTGGCGGAGATCATCTCGAACACGCCGGGCGCGACGACGAGGTCGCGTTTGCGAACCCGCCCCGCCAGGCGGCTGCGTTTGGCCGCCGCGTCTACCATGAAAGCACTCCTCTTCGGCCTTCTGAATCCCAATCGTCCTCGATCGTCCCCGATCGTGGTTTGGGAGTAGACTAAGATAGGCCAAGGCTTTGGGAGCGACCTCGATTCAAGGAGGGCAACGGCAATGCTGGTGGTCGGAGGACGGATCCGGATCGATCCGAAAGACCGCGACAAGGCGGTGCAGGCGGCGGAGACGATGATGCGGGAGAGCAACGCGGAGGCGGGCTGCATCAGCTACGTGCTGAGCGGTGACCTCGAGGATCCCGGTCTGTTTCGCATCTTCGAGGAGTGGGAAGATGAAGCGGCGCTCAAGGCCCACTTCAAGACCCCCCACATGGCCGCGTTCAACAAAGTCATCGGCTCGCTCAAAGTGCTGGAGGTCGACGTCAAACGCTACGACGTCTCCAAGACCTCCCAGCTGATGCCCTAGCAGCAGACGCCCAAAGCGGCGCGGGAGACACCATGCCGATTATCGACGGCGACAGTCATTTCATGGAGCCCCTCGACTTGTTCGAGCGGCGCATCGACCCGGCGTTTCGCGACCGGTGCTTGCGGGTCGTCCGCGACGAGGTGAGCGGTGAACGTTCGCTCATCGTGGACCAGCAACCGATGCGGCTCATCGACGTCGAGGAGCTGCTCGGTGCCCTCGTGGCCTACGGCCAAAAGGAAGCCGGCGAGGACCTTTCGTCGTTCGACCGCTACCTGATCGATAACGAACAGTGGCAGGACATGGGGGCGCGGGTGCGTTTCCTCGACGAAGAGGGGTTCGACAAACAGGTCATCTATCCGAGCCTCGGCTTGCTTTGGGAGGGCTCGGTCGAAGACCCGCTGTTGGCGGACGCCCTGTGCCGTGCCTACAACGACTGGGCCTTCGATCTCTGTGCCGACCACCGCGACCGACTCTACCCGGCGGCGCACATCTCGCTTCGCGACCCGCAACTCGCGGCGGCGGAGATCAAACGCTCCGCGAAGCGCGGGGCGCGGACGCTCTTTGTCGCCGCGATGCCCGTCGACGGCAAGAGCCTTGGCCACGCCGACCTCGACCCGGTTTGGTCTGCTGCACAGGACGCCGACCAGAGCGTTTCGCTCCATCTTTGCGGCCACGCGAACTACACGGGTCACCAGTACTACCGCGACCACTACCCTGGCTTCATGTTCATCACGATGAACGTGATCCAGGACCCGCGCATGGCGCTCACCACGATGGTCTACGACGGCGTGTTCGAGCGCTTCCCGCGGCTGCGCGTGGCGACGATCGAGGCGATGGCGGGCTGGGTCGGCGAGTGGCTCGAGCGGCTGAGCTATCGCTTTGGGTACATGAAAGACACCTCGCAGATGAAGCGCACGCCGCAGGAGTACTTCGCGGACAACATCTGGATCTGCGGCGACCCGGAGGAAAAGATGTTCCCGTTGATCGTGCAGTTCGCGGGCGACGAGAAGTTCTTTTTCGGGTCCGACTATCCCCACGCCGAGGGCTTTCTGCACCCGATCGCGACCATGCACGAGAACCTCGGGAGCCTCCCCGCCAAGTCGCTCGAGCGCATTCTCGAGCAAAATGCCCAGCACTTTTTCCGTCTCTGAGACCCGGGCGCCAGCGGACACCGCGGCACCCCAGCAGGAGGAGCCATGAACCTCGAAGAACGCATTCAACGGCTCGAAGACATCGAAGCGATCAAACAGCTCAAGGCCGAGTACTGCGCCTATTGCGACGACGGCTACAACCCGGAGGGCATCGCCAAGCTCTACCTCGAGGATGCGGTGTGGGACGGCGGCCCCTTTGGACGCTACGAGGGTCGGGACGCAATCCGCAAGTTCTTTGAGGCGGCGCCCGAGGGCATCTCGTTTGCGATCCACAACGTCATGAACCCGCGGATCGAGGTGGACGGCGACCGCGCCACCGGCATCTGGTACCTCCTGCAGCCGATGACGACCGCCAAGGGAGAGCAGGCGCTTTGGCTCACCGCGGTGTACCGCGATCGCTACCGGAAGGTGGGCGGGGCCTGGATGTTCGAACACGTGGACATCGAGGTGCGCTTCCTCTCGCCCCACGAGGACGGTTGGGCCAAGACGCCAATGCTCGAGTTGTGAGCCGCCCGCGCACGGCGGCCCTTCCGGCAATCGCTGCGACCGTCGCGGTATTGTTGCTGGGAGGGGGCGGGGCCGCGGACGCCGACCCGGTCGACGACGAGCGGCTGCGGGCGGCAGAGCGTGAGCCCGGGGCGTGGCTGAGCTACGGCCGCGGCTACCTCCAGCAGCGCTTCTCTCCCCTGGCGGAGATCGACCAGAGCTCCATACGAGAGCTGCGCCCCGCGTGGATCGCCCAGACCGGGATCGCCAGCACCTTCCAGGCCACCCCGCTCGTCGCCGACGGGGTGATGTACGTGAGCGCGCCCGGCGGTCATGTCCTCGCCCTCGATGCCGCCACCGGCGAGGAGCGCTGGCGCTATACGCAACCCCCGCCCGAGCGCGGGGTCTGCTGTGGTCTCACCAACCGCGGTGTCGCGCTCGGCTACGGCAAGGTGTTCGTCGCCACGCCCGACGCCCGACTCGTCGCGCTCGGGCGCGATAGCGGAGCGGTGGTCTGGGTCGCGGCGCTCGCGGAGGAAAACACCGCGCTCGGCGCAGCAATGGCCCCGCTCGTCGCGGCGGGGCAAGTGATCGTCGGTGTGACCGGAGCCGGGTACGCCCGCGGCATGATCGCTTCGGGCAATCTTCTCGACGGCGTCGAGCAACAGGCCGGAAAGCGCGGCGGGCGCGGCTATCTGGTGGCGCTCGACGCGGCCACCGGGAAGGAACAGTGGCGCTGGTACTCCATTCCCGAAACCGGTTGGGAGGGGGGCTACGTAGCGGAGACGCCCGGGGGAACGCCGCTCCACCGCGACCCCGACGCCGAGCGCGCGCGAGCCGCCGACTACCCGGACGCCTGGGCCGGCGGCGGCGCCTCGGTCTGGACCACACCGGCTTACGACCCCGCGCTGGGCTTGCTCTACGTCGGAACGGGGAACGCAGCCCCCCAGTTCGACGGACAGACCCGGCCGGGAGACAACCTCTACGCGTCCTCGGTCGTGGCGCTCGACATCGCCTCGGGGGCGCGGCGCTGGCACTTCCAACAGGTGCCCCATGACCTCTGGGGTTACGACGTCGCGAGCCCCGTCGCGCTCTTCGACTGGGAGGGTCCGCAGGGCCGCCGCAAGGCCCTCGGCCAAGCGGGAAAGACCGGCTGGCTCTACGTCCTCGACCGCGAGAGCGGCGAGCTTCTGGTTCGATCCGAGCCCTTCGTGCCGCAGCGAAACCTCTTTGCACCGCTTACGCCGGAGGGGGTCACCATCGCGCCCGGGCCCGCGGGCGGCGCATCCTGGTCGCCGATCGCGGTCGACCCCGTTCGGAACCTGGCCTTCGTCGCCGCGTTGCATCTCCCGATGCGTTACACGCGCCATCCGTCCGGGACGCCCGGCGCGCCCGACACCTTCTCCGCACGACCCCAAAAGGGAGAAGCGTCCCACGGCACGCTGACCGCGATCGACCTCTCGACGGGAGCAAAGCGCTGGCAAAGTAAAACCCCGGACCCGCTGGTGGGCGGTGTCCTCGCGACCGCGGGTGGCGTGGTCTTCACCGGCGAGGGGCGCGGGGTGCTTTCGGCGTTCCACAGCGAGACCGGTGAGCGACTCTGGGAGTTCCGCTGCGGCGCCGGCGTCAATGCACCGCCGGTCAGCTACAAAGCCGCCGGACGCCAGTACATCGCCGTAGCCGCGGGTGGTCACAAGCTGTTTGGATTTCCGCTTGGCGATGCCGTGATCGCGTTCGCGCTCGCCGACTGATTGTCTCAGATAAACATCGTTTGTTTTTCATGCTCCCTCCTCGGGAGCGGAAAAATCAAAAAAACGAACTCGCGATCGCCCGATGGACCCTACAATGAGGACCGAGATGGGAGGCGGGCGGAAAACGCCTGAGGGAGGTTCCCCATGTACCGGGCAGCGCTGCTGGCAGTGGTTTGGCTGTTGTTGCTGGCACCGACTGGTGCGCAAGCTGCGAGCTTCGATTTGAACTTTGCCGCGCCGAACCCGGACTGCCCGCGCGAAGATCCGGGCTGCGGTGACCTCGAAGACGTGGTCCCGACGGGGCCGCCGAACCCGATGCCCGACCCGATGGGAGCACCGTTCTTGAGCTACGAGGTGGGCGGGCGGTTGGTGACCGGAGCCGCCTGGCTCGCGTTCACCGGCCAGTTCGACGACTCCTTTGTGCTCGGCCAGATGAAGCAAGACCTCGACTTCCGCGGCGGCGGCCTCGGCGTCGACGGTGGGTTGGTCGTACCGGTGGGCACCGACAACATCGACGCGACGGAGTCGGTGGCGCTCTTTGTCGACGTGGGTGCGACCGCCTTCGAGCTCAGCGACGTGGTGCTCGGGAACCATCCCGGCGACCCCTTTGATGCCACCGACTCGTTCCTGCTCTGGTACACGGCGAATCCGGATGTCTTTGCGCCGTGGGAATCGGTCGTGGCACCCATCGAGGACGCCGGGCTCGCGGTCGCCTCCTTGGGGTTGATCTACGGCGTCGCCTTCGAAGCCATCGAGGGTGAGAGCATCTTTTATCTCTCGGCAGCCGCCGGGCAGTTTGAAGACGTCATCCCCGAACCCTCGACGGCGCTCCTCCTGGGGATCGGACTTCTTGGTCTCGCCGCCCGCCGCGCACCGGGCAGGGCCGCGCGCTAGCGCGCCAAGACGACCACGCCCCACGGTCGCTCGCCGACGGGAATCTGCTTGAGCTGTTTGCGAGCCGCGACGTCGACAACCGAAACCGCGTCGTCAATGCCGTCTGCGGTGTAGAGAAAGCGGCCGTCGGGGCTCGCGGTGACACCCCAGACCCGCTGGCCGACGCCGATGCTGGCCAGGTGCTCGAGCGTCTCGGCATCGAGCACTTCTACGCTGTTCGCGCGCCCGGTCGTCACGTGGAGCTCACCGCGATCGGCGAGCAACACCGCGCCCTTTGGCTTGGCCTCGGCCGCCTCGAATTTCATTTTCTCGACCACCGCAAGGCTTTCCAGATCGATCAGCGCCACCTCGCCGGCGATCTCGCTCGTGACATAGGCCCGCTTGCCGTCGGGGGTGAACGCCGCTTCGCGTGGGCGGGCGCCAACGAGCACGACGCCGACCTCCTCGTGCTCGGGTACCGCGATCACGTGCACCGTGCTCGTCGATTCGGCCGTGACCAGCACGCGATCGCCCGCGGGCGAACAGGCAACCCCTTCGGGCTCGATCCCGACCGGGATGACGGCGAGGTGCTCTCCGCTCACCGGGTCGATCGCGGTGGCGGTTCCCTCGTCCTCGTTGCTGACATAGAGGTGACCCGTTTTCTGGCACACCGCAAACGCCTCGGGGTCCGAGCCGGCGTCGATCTTCCCCACGAGCTCCAGCGTTTCGGTGTCGACCACACCGATGGCGTCCTCCGCGCCCAGCGCCACGTAGAGCAGGCCGCCGTCCGGCGCGACGCCGAGCCCGCGCGGCCGCTTCCCGACCTCGATCGTCTTGATCACCGCGTCGTCCGCCAGATCGATCACCGACACGGTGCCGTCACCTTCGTTGCTGACAAAGAGCAGCGACGGGCGTTGCGGTGCTTCGCACGCCAGCCCGGTGGCCAACGCCAGCAGCATCAAAAGGCGCGAGTGGAACACAGGACCCTCCCCTCTTTCCTTCGCTTCGTCTCTGAAACCACCCGGCGCCGCACCCTGACTACCGCTCACACGCGAGCGCGCCGAGGCTGTCGAGGTCGCGCCCGGCGAGGGGCGCCTCACCCACCACGGTGTCCGTGGCGTCGACAAAATAGAGCGGCTGCCGCAGCTGATGGTTGGGACGAAAGCGGAGCGCGGTCCCTTTTTGTCCGTCCAACCCGAACTCTCCGACAAAGTAGTCCGCGATCGATGTGGGGTCGGCGCTCTGGACGCGCAGCACCGCCTCACCGATGCTGCGCGCCGCCGCCCACGCGGCCCACGACTCGCTCCGCATGGGCTCCCCAAATCTCTCGGCGTAGCGTTTGTTGAGATCGCGCGCCGCGAACTTGACGAGGCTCGGATGCCACGCCTCCACCGCGGGGACCTCGCCGCCGCGCTCGGCGCTCCACTGCGCCGCCGCAGACGCCCGCATCGCCTGGCTCGGCGCGACGTGGAAGAGCCCGTCGCGGCACCCGCCGCGACGCGGGTCGAGCGCGTTCACCACAAGGCGCCCCGGAACCGCAAGCTGTTCGAGAGCTCCCGTCTCGCGCGTGGCGGCGATCACGAGCGCACCGGGCTCGCCCGGTGCCAGCTCGAACCGGAAGCCGAAATAGCTCGCGGCGCGGGAGGCCTCTTCGAGCCCCAGCATTGCGCCGCGTTCCGACGGAGAATCGGCGTCGCCGACAAAGCTCACGGCGACGCGTTGATCCTCTTTCCCCTGCGCAGCGGGCCCCGAGAGCAGCACGGCGATCGCCAACCCGGCACCCAGCAGCGCGCCGCCTTTCGTTCGAGAGCGGGTTCGACGACTCATAGGCGCGCTTAGAATAGGCGGGGTGCACGGGTCATCCACAGGAGCGCAGGACCCCGCAGCGGGCCCAGACGACGCCCACGAGCTAGCATCGCGCCTCCAGAAAGGAGGCCCCCATGCCCAGGTTTGTGATCGAGCGTGATATCCCGGAGATCGGCAGCGCCGAGCGCGAGGCCCTGCGCGAAGCCGCCCACAAGTCGAACGGCGTTCTCGCCGCGATGAAGGCCGAGCACAAAAACATTCAGTGGGAGCACTCCTACGTCGCTGGCGACAAGACCTTTTGCATCTATCTCGCCGACGATGAGAAGCTGATCCACGAACACGCCGAGCGCAGTGGTTTCCCCGCCACCAAGGTGACCTCGGTCCGCAAGATGATCGATCCGGTGACGGCGGAAGCCTAGAGCGCGTCCACCACCAAAAGAAGCCCCACCCCGAGCGCGAAGCACGCGGCCAGGCGGATCGTGCCGGCTGAGCGGTGGGCCCACCACGCCACAAATCGTTCCAACCGCGCCGGCCCCATCACCAACAACACGGCGGCCGCGGCGAGCGTGATGTAGCCGAGCACCCGGGTCGCCTCTGGCCAACGCGCCTCGGGCGCCACCTGCAGAAGGAACACGCCCAGCGCGACGCGCACTCCCACCGCAATTGCGTAACGCGGCAACGAAGCGATGGAGGCCACCATACGCTGCAGCGCGTTGGGGCGCAGGAGCCCCCAGAATCCGACGGCCATCAGCAAAAGGCCAACCGCGATGAGCGCCGCGAGCACGTCTACACCTTGCGGATCACGGCCTCGGCGAACCCGTCCAGAAACGCGTCGATCGACGTCCGGGTCGCTTCGACGTGCCCGGCGCCGACCAAGAGGCGGGAGACCCCGATGTCTTCAAACTGGCGCACGACGTCGAGATCGGTCCCCATCAGCAGCGCGGTGACCTCGATCTCGGCCGGGTCGCGGCCGATCTTGCCGCACTCGTCCTTCACCACATCGAGGAGCGGCACCAGATCGGCCGGCTTCGCGAGCGCCGGAAAAAAGCCGTCCCCGTAGCGCGCCGCGCGGCGGGCTGCACCCTCGACATGACCCCCCACGACGATCGGGACGCCGTTCGGCTGAACCGGCTTTGGGTTCATCTCGACCGGGCCCCAGCGGTAAAACTTGCCATCAAAGGCCTCGGGTTCCCCTTTCCACAGCGACCGCAGCGCCTGCATCGCCTCGTCGGTGCGCCCGGCGCGTTCGCGGAAGGGAATCCCCAGCGCCTCGAACTCGTCTTCCATCCACCCGATCCCGATCCCCAGGATGAAGCGGCCGTTCGAAAGGACGTCGAGGGTGGCGGCCTCCTTCGCGACATAAAAAGGGTGGCGCTGGGGCAGAATGAGGATGCCGGTCCCGAATTTGATGCGCTCGGTCTTTGCCGCCGCGTACGCGAGCGGGAGCAGCGGGTCGGGGAGGGCGGCGTTCTCGGGCATCGGGATCTTGCCGCTCGGGTCGTACGGATAGGTCGCCTGGTACCCCACCGGGATCACGACGTGCTCCACGGTCCACGCGGACTCGAACCCGACACGCTCCGCGCCGATCACCAAATTGGAGAAGGGCTCGGGCTTTGCGTACGGCCCGACGTTCACAAAGAAGACTCCGAAATCCATGGTTCCTCCGCGGGCTGGTCTAGCTCCGTTTGCGCGGTCGATAGATCGCGCGGTGTTGGCCAAACAGAATCGGCACCGCCTCTTCGCGCGGTTGGTCTTGCGCCCGCGCGGTCATCGCAATGGCAAGGTCCACGTACTCGTGCCCGTTTTTCTCGAAGAGCTCGAGCACGCGCGCCCGCGTTTCGATCACCTCACCCGCGTAGGCACGGCGCAAATTCTGGATCTCGCTCGAGACATGGATCCACGGGTTCACGGCGACGCTGCGGTCTACGACCAAGTTCGCCTGACGTAGGATCCAGGCGGGGTGAACGACCCGCTCGCGATACACGGGGTTGGAGTCCTGCATCTGTTCGAGGTACACCCCGCAGTGTTCGTCCTTCCACACCGCCTCCACACTGCCCAGCACCGCCTCCCGCTCAAAGGTCTCGCGCACCGGGGGCCAGCGGGTCTCGGGAAGCGCGCGCCGCGGCGGAAGCGGGGTCGGCGCCGCGGCGGGCTGGCCGAGCATCCAGCCGGTGCCAAGCGCACAGGACTCGCCCGCAGCGTTCAGCACCGAGAGATCGACCTCGCTGCGCTCGGGGCCGGCGCGCGTGACCGTGGCACGCACCTGGACCTTCTCGCCCTCGTAGACCGGACGCCGCAGACGCACCTGCATGCCGCCGCGGTCGAGCCACTCGGGCCCAAAGGCCGCCACCAGAGGGCCGGTCATATAGCCGTACACCGTGATTCCCGGCACGAGCCCACCGGCAAATCCGTACTGCCTCGCCACGCGGTCGTCGTGGATCTCGTTGCCACTGTCGGTGGCGTCGTTCTGCGCCACCACGCTCCACACCGGAAGCAGATCGCCAGCCTGCATGGTCCGCCCTCCGGAGCGCAGGGTAGCCCAATGTGGCTATGCTCCCGCGCTTAGCGCGAGCGAGGAGAAGCAGTATGCGTGAGATCAACATCCAGGGCAGTTGCGACGACCGCTTTGTTCCGGTGCGCGATGCCTTCGCAAAGAACTTCGAGGATTTCGAGGAGCTCGGGGCGTCGGTCGCAGTGTGTGTCGATGGCCTGCCGGTGGTCGACCTCTGGGCGGGATACGCGGATCCCGATGGTCGCCGCTGGGGACGCGACACGATTGCAAACGTCTACTCCACCACCAAGGGCATCGCCGCGCTTTCCGTGCTCCGCCTCGCCGAACGCGGTCTCGTCGACCTCGACGCGCCGATGGAGAAGTACTGGCCCGAGTTTGGAGCCCGTGGAAAATCGTCGCTGACGGTGCGGCAGTGCATGGCGCACCGCGCGGGCGTGCCCGCCGTGCGCGACCCTCTCCCGCCGGAGGCGATGTTCGACTCCCCGCGCCTGGCGGCCGCGATGGCCGCCGAGGAGCCCTGGTGGGAGCCCGGTACCCAACACGGCTATCACGCCCTCTCCTACGGGTGGTTCGCCTACGAACTGGTGCGACGCCTGGATGGCCGGGGTTTCTCGACCTTTGTCCGGGAGGAGTTTGCGGGGCCGCTCGGCGTCGACTTCTTTTGCGGGCTCCCGGCGTCGGAAGACAAGCGGACCGCCGACCTGCAGGTCCCGGGCCCCCCGCCCCCCGGCGTTCCCAACCTGCTTGAGGACGAGCTCAACGAACGCCCCGAGAGCATGACCTCCAAAACCTTTAGCAACCCCACCCTCGACATCGAAGGGGTGAACAGCCGCGAATGGCGCGGCACGGTGATGCCCGCGGGCAACGGCCACACCAACGCGCGAGCGCTCGCGCGTATCTACGGAGCCCTCGCCAAACAAGGGCGTATCGACGGCTCTTCGGTGCTCGACTCCGGGCTCATTCGCGAAGCACAGGTCGAGCAGAGCTCCGGACCCGACGCCGTGCTCTGGGGGCTCCCGACCCGATTCGGGTTCGGCTTTATGCTGACCCAAGATCTCCCCTCGTCGGCCTTTGGGCCCAACCCGGGCGCCTTTGGACACCCCGGGATGGGCGGCTCCCTCGGCTTCGCCGACCCGGAGGCGGGTGTGGGTTTTGGCTACGTGATGAACCAGATGCGTCTCGGCATCCTCGTGGACGACCGCGCCGGCAGATTGATCGACGCGGTCTACGCGTGTCTTTAGCGGAGAGCGAACCCGATTCCGGGTACGCTTGGATCGTCGCGGGCGCATCCGTCGCGCTGGCGTCGATTGGCGGCGGGTCGTACTTCCTGATTTCGCTGGCGCTCGTGCCGATCTCGGTCGCGTGTGGTGTCGGAACCGGGGCGGTGTCGCTGGCGTACTCGGCGGCGATGCTCGGCATGGGTCTCGGGGGGATCGCCGCCGGCGCGATCGCCGATCGCCGCGGCGTAGCCCTCCCGGTCGGCATCGGCGTGCTCGGGGTCGCCGGGGGCGCGTTCTGGGTGAGCCAGAGTGAAAGCGTCTCGTCGCTGGTCCTCGCCTACGGCCTGGCGATTGGTGCGCTGGGCAATGCGGCCTTTGTCACTCCGCTCTACGCCAACGTCACCCGGTGGTTCGTACGGCATCGCGGGCTCGCCGTCGCGATCGTCGCAAGCGGCCAGGCCCTCGCGGGTACCTATTGGCCACCGCTCTTTCGCTACGGGATCGACGTCTGGGGTTGGCGCGCGACCTACGAGGCCTACGCGCTCTTCGCGCTCGGGGCCGCCCTCCCGCTCTGCCTGCTGCTGCGGCGCCCGCCGCCGGAGGCGCCGGTGCTCAGCGCCGCAGCGGGGGAGACCGTGAAGCCGGTGTTCGGGTTCTCGCCGGGGGTTGCGTTGGGTCTGCTTTGCGTCGCGATCATCGGTTGTTGCATCGCCATGTCGATGCCCCTCGTCCACCTCGTGAACCACGCCGAGGCCCTGGAGATCACCCGCACCCGGGCGGCGCTGATGCTCTCGCTGCTGATGGCCGTCTCCGGAATCGCGCGTCTCACCTGGGGGGCGGTGATGGACCGCATCGGCGCGCTCCAGACGCTCTTTATCACGTCGGCGCTGCAGGCCAGCGCCCTCGCCCTGATGGCGCTCTCCACCCGCGAGCTCTCGCTCTTCGCCGTCTCGGTCTTCTTTGGGTTGGGCTTTGGTGGGCTGCTGCCCTGCTACCCCGTGGTGCTGCGCGACTACTTCCCGATCGCCGGGCTGGGCTGGCGTGTGGGCGTGATCGTCTTTTTTGGCACCGTCGGAATGGCGCTCGGCCCGCCGATCGCCGGCGGGCTCTTCGACGAGCTCGGCAGCTACGGCCTTGGCTTCGGGATCGGCGTAGCCGCCAACCTCGCCAACCTCGCAATCATCGGTGCGCTCAACCTGCGCCGTCGGCGCTTTGTGCCGCTCGCGGTGCCCGCCTAGCCCACCACCGCCCGCAGTGCGGCGAGCGTCTCTTCGGGTTCCGGCCGCACCGTGTAGTCGGCATCGGCTTCGGCGTAACGGATCACCCCGCCGGCGTCGGCGACAAAGCGCGCCGGAATTGGAAGCGTCCAGCTGGGGTCGCCGTTGAACTTGGGCAGATCGATTCCAAAGCCGTCGTAGACGTCTTTCAGATCTGGCGGCAAGGTGAACACCAGACCCAAGGCCTGCGCGTAGCGGTTGCCCGGATCCGAGAGGATGTCAAAGCCGAGCTTTGCCTTCTCGGCGATCGCCGCGGCGTTCTCCCGGGTCGAGGGCGAAATCGCAACCATCGTCGCGCCGAGGGATTGCACTTCATCGTTTACCGCTTGCAGAGCTGCCAGCTCCGCGTTGCAGTAGGGTCACCACACTCCGCGGTACACGGTGAGCACCAGCGGCCCCCGCGCCAGGAGCTCCGAACTCCGCACGGTCTCGCCGCGTTGATTGGAGAGCTCGAAGGGCGGGAGCGTCGCGCCCACCGCGAGTGCGCGGTCGGCCGCGCCACTGGCTTTCAGCTGCTCGGTTGCGGCGTGCATGATCGCGAGCTTGTCGGCGGGAATTTGTTTTTGTGCGCCGGCACGAATTGCGTCCAGCTGTTCTCGGAGCGGCATCGGGCACCTCCTTGGAGGACCCCATCATAGTCTCGGGCCCTAGGTCTCGTCCATTTGATACTGAAAGAAGGTCGTGATGACGTACTTGTTGCCGGACACCGGGACGCGCCCGCAGTGCATGTGGGTCCACGCGGTTGGGAAGAGGATCGCCGAGCCTGCGCGCGGCCGAAACTCGCGCTGCTGGTAGTGAAAAGCGGTCTCGCCGCCCGTCTCGACGTCGTTGAGATAGAGGATCAACGCCAGCAGCCGGGCCTGGGTCAGAGGACCCAACGCGTCGACGTGCCAGGTGAAATGTCCCTCGCCCGCGGGGTACATCTGGATCTTGTAGCCGGTACAGCCGAGCGGATAGACCTGGAGGCTCGGGAACCCCGGGAGCAACGCCTCGACCGCCTTGGAAACCGCCCCGTGGACCCGCTCAAACACCCCCGACCACTCGCCGCCCGCTCCGGATGGAATCGGGAAATCGAAGCTCTTTTTGTCGCCGTTCTCCTCGAGCCCGCGGTCGCTGTGCAGCACCCGCCCCGGCCGGATTCCCTCAGCTCGTTGGAAGCGCTCCACGATCTCGGCGCAGAGCCCGGGCTCGAGGAGCGCGTCATAGTGGGCGATGAAATCGACGACCGTAGGCGGCTGCAAGGTTCTCTCCTGCGGGTCGTTTCGGGCGCCAACACGCCGCGCTTGAGCGAGCCTGCGATAAGCTAGGCGGCGATTCGCCGGAACCACCGAAGGGAAGGCCACAGCTATGAACTTTAGTTTGACGGTGCAGACCAAGATCGACGACTGGAAGATCGCCAAAGAGGCGGAAGACCTCGGCTACCACGCAGTCTGGTTTCCCGACACCCAGATGGTCTGGTCGGACTGTTACGCAACGATGGCGCTCGCCGCGCAAGCAACATCGACGCTCCGCATCGGCACCGGTGTGGCGATCCCCGGCACGCGGATCGCGCCGGTCACCGCGCACTCGATCGCGACCATCAATCAGCTGGCACCGGGCCGCACCTTTCTCGGGATCGGTACCGGCCACACCGCGATGCGCGTCATGGGTCAGAACCCGATGCCCCTGAAAGAGTTCGCCGAGTACCTGGGCGTTCTGCGGGCGTTGCTGCGCGGCGAGGAGGTCGACTACAGCTACCGCGGCAAGACCCGGAACATCCAGTTCCTCCACGAGGGGATGGGCTTCCGCAACACCGAAGACCCGGTGCCGATCTATATCGCCGCCAACGGGCCAAAGGCGCTGCAGATCGCGGGCGAATACGGCGACGGGTTGATCTCCGCGATGGGCGAGAACCCCGAGATGTTGGCCTTCAACCTCGGGATGGCCAAGCAGGGCGCAGAGGCCGCCGGCCGCACCCTCGACGACTACTACACGTCGTCCATCACCAACGTGATTGTGCTCCGACCCGGTGAGAAGCTCACCGACGATCGCGTGATCGAAGCCACCGGGGCGTGGGTCGTGGCGATGATCCACTTTGTCTACGAGATCGTTGAGTACACCAAGAACGAAGAGATGATCCCGGAGTTCATGCAAGGCGTGTGGGAAGAGTACTGCGACTACGTCGGCAAAATGGAGATGCCGCCCGAAAAGCGCTTTCGCCAGATCCACGACGGGCACTGCACCTACTACCCGCCCGCCGAACGGCGCTTCATCACGCCGGAGATGATCGAGGGCTCCCACATGGTCGGCACCGTAGACGAGCTCGTCGACCAGGTACGCAAGGCCGAAAGCGGGGGGCTTCACGAGATCAGCTTGCTTCCGCCGATGAAGCACCTGCGCGAGACGATGCATGACTTCACCGAGGTGATGCGAAGGCTCTAGCGCTGCGCGCCCCCGCTTTCGGGGGCGGCGTCCACCTCGATGCGGTTGCGCCCGGCGCGCTTGGCGCGGTAGAGGGCGCGGTCCGCGCGCTCGATCACCGCCTCGAGGTTTCGGTCGCACGCGTCGTAGCTGGCGATGCCGCAGCTGAAGGTCACCGGGACGGGCTTGGCGGACGCGTGGATCTGGGCGTTCTCGACCGCCTGGCGCAGGCGGTCTGCCAATACGCGAGCACCGGCGGCGGGGGTCTCGGGCAGGAGCAGCGCAAACTCGTCGCCACCCAGGCGAGCGAGCAGGTCGGTCTCGCGGAGCGCGTCGACGAGGATGTCCGCCACGGTCCTCAGGATCTCGTCGCCGGTGCTGTGACCGTGCCGGTCGTTGATCTCCTTGAAATGATCGACGTCGATCATCATCACGCTGAGCGTATGGCCGTAGCGCCGTGCCCGCGCCATTTCTTGGGTTGCGCGGGCGGTGAAGGCACGTCGATTGGGGACGCGGGTGAGCTCATCGGTGACGGCGAGCTCCGCGAGCTCCCGGTTGGCGGTCTCCGCCTCGGCGTGCGCCCGTTCGAGCGCGAGTCGGGCCTCGGCGTCGCGCAAGGCAGCGGCTCGAAACGGCCGCACGAGGATCGCAAGCGCCGGCGCAAACCCCGCGACATAGGGAAGCAACGGCAGCATCTCTTGGCGCGTGCTCAAATAGAGCGCGACCCCAAAGAGCGGCAACCCCCGGGCCAGGGCAAGGCGGGGGAGCGGCGCGGCGGTGACACAAAACACGACCGCGAGGGAGGCCGAGAGGAACAGCCAAACAAGCTGGGTCTGCGGGCTGCTCCCGTCGAAGGCCAGCAGGGCAAGGCTTCCCCAGAGCCCCGATTGCAGCGCCCGGAGCGCGATAAACCCCGTCACCCGATGCTCCGAGCGTTCCCGCACCATGCGGTCGCCCAGGGCGTAGAGCCCCGCGCTCAACCCGATCGTCGCGACGAACCAGCCGGTGGCCGCTGCGGCTCCCGCGCTCGGGACCGCAGCGAGAGCAAGAACGCCCGCGAGCAGCGGAAGCGCGCTTCGCTCTTCCTCCTGGTGCACGGCACACCGCCGAAGAAGCTCGCGATCGAGCTCCGCGCTTTGCCTCACGAACCCCTCCCGCGCGCGGCTGCGCAGCCCCGTATCGGAGTAACCCCCTAGATCCTGAAACCCGGGTTCCCCGGAGATGGGGGATTTTCCCCACGACGGGCGGGCCTGGGTGGCTTGGAAATACGCGGGGACGTCCGCCCTCTTTTTGCCGCCGTTCTCCGGGCTTCCCCGATTCCACTGCGGCCAAAAGATGTGGTGGCAACTCGCCGAAAAGCACTGTGGAAACGAGGATCTGTGGAAATTGGAGTCGCCCTCATCGACGCGGCGGTCGGGGGAGTTACCGCCGGTTTGCCTTTGGTCGTAGAAGCCGACCAAGGGGCGGGCCGCAATGCGCTGTTTCTCCAGCTGGTCGGCGGCGCACTCGCGCGCGGCGAGCAGGTCGTGTTTCTCTCCGCGGACCCTCCCACCCTGCTCCTGCACCAAGCGTCCGCGATGCAGATCGATCTCGAGTCACCGCTGCGCGATCAGCGTCTCGTGCTGCTCGAGATGGATCCCGCCGCGCCCAGCCAGCTGCGGATGCACGGGCCGAGCGCCCTGGTGGACGCGCTTCGCGAGACCGCACCCCGCGCGACCTTCCTTGCGGTGAACCCGCTGAGCACGTTGACCGCCGAGATCCTCGACGAGCCGCAGCTTCGAAGCGTCGTGCGCGCGATCCACCAAGACTGGGAGAACGCGCATCTGGTCATGGGCGTGGAGACCGACATGCTCGAACAGAGCGCGGGTCTTCGCCGCATCCTACTGAGCTCCTGCGGCGCCTATGTCCGTGCACAGCGCAAGTACGGACCCCACTGCGTGCTGCAAATCGAACGTCTGCGGGTCGGGAACCTGCCGGAGGCGCCGATTCCGTTCCGCCTCTCGCATCTCGGGACACAGATGGAACAGCCGGCAGAAGCGTCCGAGCCGGTCGGGGACGCAGCGTACATCCGCCCGCTCCCCGTCGAGCCGACGCCACCGTCTCGCCCCGACACCGCCGCGCCCGCGCCGCGCGAACCCGTCGCGGCGATGACCCCGGCGCCCGCCGCGGGCGCCGACGACCGCGAGCGAAGCGTGCTGATCATCGACGATGACGCCCTCGCCCGCGAGATGTACACCGATTGGCTCAAAGATTGCTACCGCGTAAGCGCCGCGCGCGACGGGAGCGAAGGCCTGGCCGCGTTCATGGCGCAGCGGCCCGACCTCATCTTGCTCGACCTCGAAATGCCCAAGGTCTCGGGCTTTGAGGTGCTGCGTGCACTCGGCGGCGCCTCGCACTGGACCCCGGTCATCGTGATCTCGGGACGCATCCGGCGCCCGCTCGATCGCGTGCGACCCTTTTTGCTGGGCGCCTCGGACGTGATCGGAAAACCCGCGGAGCGCTTCGACCTGGTGCGCCGCGTCGACACTCTGATCCGCACCCAGGCACCGCCGCCGGACCTGCGCGAGTTCGCGATGTTGCGCGAGGACGAAAGCACTTCGGTCGTCCTCGACGAAGCGCAGTTTCGCCGCCGCTTGGAACGCGCAGCGTTGATCGCCCGGCGCTTCGAGATCGCATCGTCTCTGCTCTCGCTCGAGGTGGCCCAACCCGACGAACTCGAACACGTGATGAGCGTTTCGAACGAGGAGCTCCGCATCGAGGACGGGATCCTTTCGGTCTCGGAGGAGCGGGTGCTGTTCCTGCTGGTCGGGGCGCCCGTTGAAGGTGCTACAGCCGGGCTCGCGCGGCTTTGCAACGCGCTCGAACGCCGTGGGGTCGCGCTCGATCATCTCCAAGGTCAGCTCTTCGAAGTCCACCCCGCGCTCGACGTGAGCACGTGGTCGGATTTCTTCAAAGACATGGTGCCGTGGCTCTCGTTGCGCGCGCAGTAGTTCTCGTATCGCTCTGTCTCTGCGGGCCCGCGATGCTGTCGCTTGTTGCGCACGCACAAACCCCGGGCGCCGCCGCCGATGGGGCAGAGCAGGAGCACCCGCTCCCCTGGCTCGACGAGGAGGAGCTCGACCCGGGCGACGCGGAGCGCGTCCTCCTCGACCCGCTCCAGGCGCGCGACGCCCGCGTCGTGAAGGCCGACGGTTTTCTCGCAGCTCCGGAAACCTACGGCGACGCGATCGCGCTCTACCGCGACTACCTGGCCGAGCACCCGGAGGACCAGGGCGTGCGTCTCCGCCTCGCGCGCGTGCTCTCTTGGAGCGGCCGGCTCGAGCGCGCATTGGTCGAGTACGACGCGCTCTCCGGCGAAGACGCGGACCTCGTCGTGCGTCTCGAGCGCGCCGAAACCCTTTCCTGGGCGGGTCGCTACCGAGACGCGGAGACCGCCTTCGCCCAAATCCTCGCGGAGGAGGGCCGCAACGCGCGCGCCGCGCGCGGCCTCGCGCGGGTCTATCTGTGGTCGGGTCGCGCTCACAAGGCCGACCGCGCCTACGGGCGCGCCCTCGAGATCGAGGACGACCCGGAGGCCCGCGAGGAATGGGAGGGGCTCCACGCGTTGTATCGCCCCCAGGTCGGCACCCGCGTCGCTCGGCGCAGCGACAATGCCGACTATTTCTTTCAAAGCCTGGACGTCGACGGCACGACCTACCTCGACCTCCGGACCCGGGTGACCGGCGAGGCATCCTACTGGCGCACGCGGGGCGAGATCGAGGTCGGCGGCGGGCGCCGCGACCGCCGCAGCCTCGACGGCGCCGCCTACCGCTTTGGCGTCGAGCGACACTTGGGGCCGAGCTGGTTGGGCGTCGCGAAGCTCGGGCACGAGGCCTGGGACGGCGCCCCCGACCAGCTGATCGCGTTGACCGAGCTGCGCTTTTCTCCGTTCGACACCACGAGCATCACCCTCGGCTACGAGCACGGCGGCGCCGGTCGCGCGCTCGATTCCTTTGACGCGGTGGTCGAAGGGGTACGCCGCGACGAGCTCGCGCTCTCGCTCTGGCAGGCGCTGCCAGCTGGCTTCGAGCTGTGGACGCGGGTCGGCGGGGGCTGGATCAGCGACTCAAACACCCGCTTTCGCAGCGACATCTCGATCGACTACAAGCCCCTCGAGGAACGCGAGCTGCGATTCCGCCTTGCCAATTCCTTGCTCCGCTACAGCGACGATTCGGGTCTCTACTACGACCCCGACCTCGATATCGACAACGAGTTCGGCGCGCAGTTCGTCCAACCCCTGCTCTTCGGAACCCGTCTCCAGATGGACGCCGGGGTCGGTTACGGCTTTTCCCGTGAAGCCGGCCGCACGAGCGCCGGTTTGGTCTTCCGGACCGGTTCGTTTCTCTTTTGGGAGTGGCGGAGCTGGGCGCTCGAGGTGGGCGGCACCTTTGGCCAGAGCCGACGCCAAAACGTCTATCGCTCCCACTCCTTCACCGCCGCGCTCCGCCGGAGCTTCTGAGGTGACGGGACGCTCGACCCTGGGCTACGCCGGCGCCTTTATCATCACCACCTCGCTGCTGCTGGGCCTCTCGTACGGATTCTACGACCTGCTGCTGCGGGCGCGTTTCGATCTGACCGGTGCCTTTGTGCAGGCCTCGATGCTCGCGCTGCTCACCTTTTTGCTGCTGCTCATCGCCCGTTACTTCGCGCTCCTCTGGTTCTCCTATCTCGCGCACCTGGAAGAAAAGCTCTCGGACAAGCACGACGAGACGTTCACCCCCCTGATCACCGTCCTCGTTCCCGCCTACAACGAAGGCGCCGTGATCCAGGGCTCGATCCGGTCGCTCCTCGAACTCGACTATCCGCACTACGAGATCTTGGTCATCGACGACGGTTCCACCGACGACACCACGATCAAGGCGCGCGTGTTCGAGGGCAAACGCGGCCGTGCGAATGTCCGGGTGATCCGAAAGCAAAACGCCGGAAAAGCCCGCGCACTCAACACCGGGATCCGCGAGGCAAGCGGCGACTTTGTCTTGTGCATGGACGGCGATTCGACGCTCCACCCGCAGACGCTGCGGCTCGCGATCCGACACTTGGCGAACGAAGACGTGGCCGCCGTCGCCGGCAACGTCAAGGTCGTCAACCGCAGCAACCTCTGGAGCCGACTGCAAGCGCTCGAGTACATCGAAGGCCTCAACATGGTGCGCAAGGCGCAGGGTTTCTTCCGCACCGTCAACATCATCCCGGGCCCGATCGGCGTGTTTCGCAAGAGCGCTCTGCTCGACCTCGGGGGCTACGACCACGACACCTTCGCCGAGGACTGCGACCTCACCCTCAAGCTGCTCTCGCTTGGTTGGAAGGTCTGCTACGAGCCGGGCGCGATCGCGTACACGGAGGCACCCGAGGCCGCCCTCGACCTGCTGAAGCAACGCTATCGCTGGACGCGGGGCATCCTGCAGGCGATCCGAAAGCATCGGCGTTCGTTTCTTCTGATCTGGAAGACGCCGCGGCTCACGCTGACGCTCTGGTACATGATCTTCGAGGGGATCGCCTGGCCGATCATGAACGTGTTCGGAAATCTGCTCTTTGTCTACATCGCCGTTCGCTTTGGGACGGCACTCCCCCTCGTCCTCTGGTTCGGACAGCTCACCGTGCTCGACCTCGCGGCGGCGCTCTACTGCATCGCGGTCGAGGAAGAAGACCTCGGCCTGGTTCCCTACGCGATCGCATACCGGGCCTTTTTTTCGCTGATGATCGACGTCGCAAAGCTCCTCGCGAGCTTTGAGGAGCTCTTTGGCGTGCGCATGGAGTGGGGAAAGCTCAACCGTTTGGGGAGGATTTGATGGATCTCATCCCGATTCTGTCCTCGGTCATCGTCATCGCAACGGTCGTCACGATCGCGTTGGCCGGGCTCTCCTATCTCGCTTTCAAGATGCGCGACCGCAAGGGGCGAAAGCGCGCGCCGGATCGACCCGTGTTCTTTCGTCGCTATTGGCCCGAAGAACTCGCGGATCGCGCCGACATGCGGCGAAAGTGAAGGACGCGGCGCCGCTCTACGGCCCGCGCGTTGTAGCGACGGGCGTGACGCTCCTCGCGCTGTGCGGCGTCCTGGTGATCGCGATGTTTCGCACCACCTTGGGGCCCTTCGAGTTTCGCGGCGGGTTTCGGGCGGCTCCGACGTGGCGGGTCGCGCTCTGGACGGAGGGGGACGACGCCGCGCGGCACCGCTCGGCGCGACGTTGGGAAGAACGCCTCGAGGGGCGCTTCGAGCTCGAGGCACCGGCCCGGATCGACCTGGAGCACCTCGAGCCGCAGACGGTGGACCTGCTCGTCGTTGACGGGGTCGTCCTCGCCCCCCGCGAAGCCGCGGCGCTCCGGGGCTTTGTCGAGCGCGGTGGGCGTCTCGCCCTCTTTGGCCCCCGCGAAGAGGCGCCTGGAGCGGACCCGGTGGCGCTCTCGGGGCTGTTGGGCCGCTCGCTCCGTCCCGCCCGCAACTACCGCTGGTCGCTGCTCCCGGCAGCGAGCGGGCCGATCGGGGCGGGCTTCTCCACGGTCTCACGGCTTCCGCTGCGGCGCGCGCACGGCGTCTACGCGTTGCCCGAGGCCGAGATCGCAGCCCCGGAGGTGGTCTGGGCCGCGGCCCCGGGCTACGCGGGCGCCCAATCCGCCGCGTGGCGGGGAGAGGTTGGCGCCGGACGCATGGTGTGGTGGTCCGTGCGTCCGGACTTTGCGCTCGATCGGGTCGATGCCCAAGCCACGATGACGCGGATGGTGCGCGCCAGCGTCGCTTGGCTGCTCGAGGAGCCGTTCGCACAGCGGGTCACCAGCGGGGAGGTCGACCCCGCCCGCGTCGAGCGTGTTGACGTGCGTATCACCCAGCGCTCCGGCAACCGCTTTCTGCTCTCTCTCACCAATCGCGGCGATGCTGCGTCCACAGACCTCCGCCTCCGCGTGTTTCTCAACCGGAAGGTGGCAGGCGTCGACGTGGAGCGCACCGCGTCGACCGTCGGCCGCGGCGGGATTGGGCGTCCCGTGTTCGCACTCGCAGCGGATCGCGGCGAGCTGATGTTGCGAACACCGGGCCTTGGGCCCGGCGAAAGCCGTTCCTACTACCTGGACCTCAGCGAAGCACAGGAGTGACGAGGATGAAGGTTGGGTGGCTCGTGATCCTTGGATTCGTGTTTGTCGCTGGCGCCCCCGGCGGCAGCCGGGCAGCGGGCTGCCCCCCGCAACGTGGCCTCGAAGCGCTGGGCTTTCCGGGCGGTTTTGCCGCCGAGCGCGGCGCGACTCGTTTTCACGCGGTGACCCGCGACGGGCGTTCGTGGATCCGCGCGCGCACCGACGGTGACGGGACGCTCGGCCGCGTCCGCAGCGCGAAACCGCACCCGAAAGGCGTCGATCTTCGCGGCCACTTTCTCAAACTGCGCCTGCGTCTCGACGGCCCGGGCCGGCTCGGCGGGATGGAGTTCCGCGTCGGCTCGGGCGGGCCTTGGGACGACTACTATCTATTCGAGATCCCGCTGTTCACCGACCCACTCTTCGACCCGCTCCAGGCCGGTGAATGGCTCAGCCTGACCCTGAGCTTTGGACGCGCCAAGGTGGTCGGGAACCCGGACCGCACGAAGATCCGCTGGGTGTCCTGGGCGGTGCGCGACGACGGCACCGCACCGCTTGCCGTCGATTGGGCCGACCTCGGCGCCGTCCCGGAGCCGGAGCAGGGGATCGTGAGCTTCACCTTCGACGACGGCTACGACGAGCACCTGCAGATCGCGGCCCGTGCGATGGCGCGGCATCGCTTTCCCGGGACGGCGTACGTGATGCCCGATCAAATCGGGGATGCGGGCTACCTCAGCCTCGAGGAGCTTCGAACGCTGCAATCGCTCGGCTGGGATGTCGCTGCACACCACGACACCCCGCTCCCCGATTTTGACGACGCCACCCTCGAGCCGACGCTTGTCGGAGTGCGCGACTATTTGTTGGAGAACGGCTTCTCCGCTGGCGCCGGGCATCTGGCGTACCCGCTCGGGCGACACGACCCGGCGCGCATCGTTCCGACCACCCGGCGGGTGTTTGCGACCGCGCGGATCGCGGGTGCGGGCCCGGAGACGCTGCCGCCGGCCGACCGCTACCGCATGCGGGCGATCAATGTCCTCGGCGGCGCAACCACTCCCGACGACCTTCGAGCGATCGCCGAGGGCGCCATCGAGCACCGTCACTGGGCGGTGCTGATGTTTCACTATCTCGTGCCGGGTGAGGCGACGACCGAGCTCGAGTACAGCGGCGCCGACTTCGAGCGCGCCGTCGACTTGATCCGCCAAACGGGGGTTCCGGTCCGCACGGTCAATGAGGTTTGGCAGGAGTGGCAGTGCGATGTACAGGCATTGGACGATCCGGCTCGGCCGAAACACGCGCTCCCCGCTTCGCGATGAGCGCCCGAAACGCGTAGAAGGCAGGTTTGGCGCGTCCCTCTGCATCGATGAGACCAAAGGCGCGTTCCGCGTCGCCGAAGTAGCCGGTGTGTTCCGGATCGTCCTGTAGCTGGAAATAGATCAGCCCAAAGACGCCTTGCTCGCGGAGGGCATCCCGCGCATCCATTACGTCGCGCAGCGCCTCCGCTTGATGCTGCTCCCAGCCGCCGTGGCTCGACACGGCGACATACGCCAACAGGATGGGCTTCCGAAACCGTTGGCGGAGATAACGCGCGTAGCGCACCGCGTCCCAACCCACCCGGAGATAGCCCGAACGCCGGCTCGCCGGGTCGGTGCTGCCCCGCATTTCCTGAAACGCCAGGAAATCGAGCTCGGCCGCGACCCCGTCGAGAACATCGAGGTTGAGGTCCGGGAAAAAGTCGCCCGCGCAGATCCCGATCCGAGCCTTTGGAGCCTCCGCGCGAATCACCCGGAGCGCAGCACGGATCTCCCCTGCGAAGCCGGGCCAGTCGAGGGTCGCGGTTTCGCCGGGCGGCGGTTCGTTGTTGAACTCGGGCTCGAGGACGATGAGTGGCGCGCCGGCGCGGCGCGCGAGACGGGCCATGCGCCGCAAGCTCTGGTGCCACTCCTTCCGGTCCTTGAGAATGCGCTCACGGCTGATCTCGTCGCCAAAGAAGTAGTGCACAAAGACCGGTGTGATCCCTCGGTCGCCCAGGTCGCGAAGCCGCTCCTCGGGGATCCAAGAATCTCGCCATCCGCGGGTCAGCCACAGTTCGAGGTAGTCGGCTTCGAGACCCGCCTGTTCGAGGCGCCCCGCCATGGGCACCCACTCTTCTCCGCTCAGGACCGTGAGCCGGTCACCGACTCCAAATCGCATCGGCCCCGCCGCCCAGCTCTCCTCCGACCCCACCGGGCTCGGAGCGAACAGCATCGCGAGCAGCGCTACGGCGATCCGCAAAGGCATGGGCGAGCTTTTCGGCACACACGCGGCGCGTACTAAGCGGGGATTCGCGGGCGGGAAGAGATCCTTTCCGTCCCAGGGGGCGCCGCCTTTCTGCTAGCTTGCCGCCGTGAGGGGCGCCTGGCGCTGGATACGGAAGACGACGGCTCCGGTTCGTGACCGCATCCGAATGCTGGCTGGAACGCGCAGCGTTCAGCGTACGGTCGCGCTGCGACCGGAGGATCGTCAGTCGCAACGGCGCCGTTGGCACGTGCTTGTCGACCTAGTCAACGAACAATGCCCCGCGTCTGATGTGGTGGTGGCGGAGATCGGGACGGCGTCCGGGTACACGGCCGCACACATCCTCAAATACTGCCCACAGGTCAAGCATCTATACGCGATCGACCTGAAGCGGCCCGACCCGGAACTCGATTTCTTGGCGGGGCTACCGGGCGCAGAGCTCCGCCTGGGCCACTCCCATGAGGTCGCGAAAGACTTTCCGGACGGACTCCTCGACCTCATCTTTATCGATGCAGATCACTCCGAAGCTGCCGTGCGCAGAGATCTAGCCGCCTGGGTCCCCAAGGTGAAGCCCGGCGGAGTGATTGCCGGCCACGACTATGGCTCGCACAACCACCCCGGGGTCGAGATCGCGGTTTCCGAGTTCTTCCGCGACCACCCCCACCCGGTCCGTCTCGAGGCCAACAAAGTGTGGTGGACGATCAAGGCCCACTGAGGGCCGGGGTTCCATCCCGGGGCCGGACAGGGAAGACGCTGCGGATGGCGGACGCGGCGACCTCAGGGCTCTGCGATTTCGAAGCGGAGTGCGCCCAGCTCGCCGAAGTCGGCTTCGTAGCGGCCGGGATCGCCGTCCACTGGTGGTGCCAGGGCGCCGGCGATCAGAATCTGGCCTTCGCGCACCGGCCACCCGCGCGCCAGGCGGTCGTTCACGAGCCAGCGCAGACTCTCCCAGGGCGCGAGTTCGGCTGCCTCTCCCCGGAAAGCGACGAGCTCTTCCCCGTCGCGCGAAAGGGTGGCGTGTAGCGTCCCGAGTTCGACGTCGCCCGGCGACCGCGCCGCGCCCACGAGGTAGTAGGACGCGGCGACGTTCGCCGCGACCAAGTCCTCGACGCGAACGCCGTCGAGGGTGGGGAAGCCCACGTCCGGAAGCTCTACCGCGGGTCGCACTGCCCGCACCACCTCGCGGAGCGAGGCCAGGTCGTCGACGGGCTGATTGAGGTGCGCCCCGATCTCGAACGCGAATTCGAGCTCCACCAGCAGCCGGCGAAAACTCGAGGGATCGAGCCGGGGCGAGCCTTCGAGGCGTCCCAGGATCGGCAACACACCGGCGACCGGTTCGTCGATGCCAAAGCGCGCCTGGGCGGTCGGTGTCGCGAGACCCGCCTTGTAGCCACCGATGATTCCGCCTCCAAAGCGCTCGGTGACAAACGCCCGTTGCACTTCGTAGGCGCGCTCGAGGTCCGCGCCCGGCTCGGCCGCGCTCAACAGCGGCGTGTCGCGTGCACCGCGCTCCGCGCTCAGCAGCTCTCCGACGAACCCCGCCGGCTCGCTGGGTCCACAGCCAAGCGCGAGAACGATCGCCGAAACAAGAACAACGCGCGACACGGTTTCTCCTTGTCGAAGGTCGCGACGCGTATCGTCGGCGGGCGAATGCTCAGGCGGCCGCGTGGGCGGGCATTTCCCGGATCGGAGCGGCCGTGATCGGCTCGGCGTCCCAGCTCTTCACCTCGGGAAGCACGTGCTCCGCGTAGCAGCGCATACTGCGCTCCGCCTCTTCGTACGGCATGCCCGCATAGCTAAAATTGCTCATGACACCGCGCATATCGATGACCTCGCGGATCGTTTCGAGCTTTTCCAGCACCTGCTGTGGCGTGCCCCAGGGCATCAGCTTCACGAAGTCGTCTGCGGCGCCCTGGGTTCCGTGGCGTCCGATGTATTTCCCGACGTGCTTGTAAAACTCGTAGCCCTTCGACTGACCGAAGTGCTGCGCGGTCATCTCGTAGTGCTTCATCGCCGTGTGGTAGTACTTCCCGATCCACTTGTAGGCCATCTCTTCGGCCCGGTCGGCGCTCTCGTCGACAAAGCAGAACCCGCCGCAGATCGGCTTGGGCGGGTCGGTCTTGTTTACTTCGCGGTACACCTTGTTGTAGACCTCGAAGTCCTCGCGCACGACGCTCCACGGCTTTTGCGGGATCACCAGCAAGCCGATTCCCAGCTTGGCCATGATCGGCATCGAATCGGGGGACACCGCGGCGGCGAAGGTGCGCCCGCGGAAGCTGCGCAACGGGAAGGGGCGAATGTCGCGGCGCGGCTGCTGCGTCGACTCACCCCCCTCCATGTATCCGTTCTCGAGCGCGTTCAGCACCAGCTCGGCGTGCTCGACAAAGCGGTTGCGACCCTCGTCCATATCGACCCGGAAGCCGTCGTACTCGACACGCCCGAGGCCCCGCCCGAGACCCAGGATGAGCCGCCCGTCAGAGAGATGGTCGAGCAAGGAGATCTGCTCCGCGACGCGGATCGGGTCGTGCCAGGGCAGCACCACCACGGCGCTCCCGAGCAGGATCTTTTTGCTATGCCCCGCCATGTAGGTGAGGAACTGCAGGACGTCGGGGCACATCGTGTAGTCGGTGAAATGGTGCTCGATGCCCCACACCGAATCGAAACCCAGAGGCTCGGCGAGCTCGGCCAGCCGCACCTCCTTGCGGTAGACCTCGGCGTCGGAGATGGCGTTTTCCGGGTTCTGGAAGATCGGCGACATACCAACGTGCATGAAACCTCCGCGTGCGTTTGGGACACGTACTTGCGAATCGAGAGCGTGCCGTGCGCGCCACCCGCGCAAGCCATGAGCAAGTCGGGCGCAGCTGGAACTGAGTTCGCAGCGAGCATAGAGGAAGTGGCCCCATCGCATCCAGCACCTCCAGCGAAAGGACGATGAGGGAGCACCGCTTGGCCGAGGAACGGGGGAGGGCAGCAGACGCAATGCGATGGTTTGGGCTTGTGGCAATGTTGCTGATCTCGGCTGCGTCCGCTTGGGGCGAAACGTTGTCCTCGAGCCAGCGCGAGACGCTGCGCGCGAGCGGCAAGGTAAGCGAGGCCCTGCTGGCGGTCATGGACACCGAGGGCCGCACCCGGGTCCTGATCTCGTACCACGAACCCACCGCAGCGAGCGCCGACGCCCGCCATGGCGTCGCGCACCGCGCCGCCATGGCCAGCCGCGCCGACGCCATCCTGGCGACTCTCTCACGCGATCAGTTCGTGATGCGCCGCCGCTTTGTGAGCCTCCCGGCGATCGCCGGGGAGATCGATCTCCGGGGTCTCCAACGACTCGTACGGGACCCGAACGTGCACTGGGTCGAGCCCTCTCTCGGGGGAGGCGGCGCGTTGGCGGAGTCGTCGCCGTTGACCCACACCGACACGGTGCGTGCCTCCGGGCTCACCGGGCAGGGGGTGCGGATCGCCGTACTCGACAGCGGCGTCGACGCCGACCATCAAGATCTCGCCGGCACCGTGGTGGAAGAACGCTGTTGGTGCTCCGGAGCCGGCGGCTGCTGCCCGGGCGGGGGCGAAATCGAGAGCGGCCCCGGCTCGGCGGCGGACGACCACGGGCACGGCACCCACGTAACCGGAATCATCGCTTCCAACGGCAGCATCGCCGCCCCGGGCGCGGCGCCCGACGTCGATATCGTGGCGATCAAAGTGCTCGACTCCAACAACAGCTTCTGCTGCGACGAAGATGTCCTCGACGCCCTCGATTGGATCAACATCCAGAGCACCGCCCAGAACCCCTATGTCGACGTCGTCAACCTGAGCTTGGCGACCGGCTTTGTGTATGGTCGGCCCTGCAACGGCGTCCCGGGCGAGATCCCGTCGCCGCCGTGGACCGCGGCGGTGAGCAACCTCACCGACAAAGGCATCCTCGTGGTGGCGGCGGCGGGCAACCAGGCCTCGTCGCTTGGCTCGCCGGCGCCGGCGTGCGTGCAGGAGAGCTTCTCGGTCGCGGCGTCCTACGACGCAGACGTCGGCAGCTTTTTTTGGCAATGGGGGCCGACCCAGTTTGAGATGTGCGTCGACAACACGACCGGACCCGACGTCTGGGCCTGCGGGACGAACGCCTACGACACGCCAAACGACAAGACCGACCTGGTGGCACCGGGATCCGAGCTCACCTCGAGCTGGCCCGGCGATCTCATCAATACGCTCTCCGGCACCTCCCAGGCGGCGCCCCAGGTCGCCGGCTGCGCGGCGTTGATTCTGGAAGCCCATGCCGGCGACCCGACCCGCACCCTCCCCGATCTCGAGGCAGACCTGCGGAACTCGCCCACTCCGATCGTCAGCACCGGGGCCGCCTTCGGGAGCAGCTTCCCACGCCTCGACTGCGCGACGGCTGTCCCGGAGCCCCGCGCCGCCCTTCAGTCGCTGGCGCTTTTGCTGGGCTTGGCGGCCGTGGCGCGTCGTGCGGCTCCGTCGCGACACGCCGGGCGCTGCGCCTCGAGCTCGGCAAACACCCTGTTCTCGGGGTAGGCCTGCGCGATCACGTGCCCCTCGCCCGGGAGCACGATCAGCTCCACCGGTATCTCGAGCTCCAGCAGCTTCGCTTCGGTTTCGCGCATGCGCGATGCCCAACGCGTGTCGCCTTCGCCGACCACCATGTGGACGGGGATGTGGCGCAGCTTGTCGAGGCGATCGAAGTCGGCGTCGTTCCCCGGGAGGCCGGGTGCCACCAACAGCGAACAAAACAATTCGGGGCTGTCCTCGGCGACGCGAAACGCGGCGATACCACCGTTGCTGATGCCCGCCACGTGGAAGGCGTTGCCTTCGATCGCAAACTGGTCCAGGAGGTCGGCCAGGAGCCGCGGGATCAGCTTCTCCGCACCGTCAAAGAAAAGTCGACCTTCGGGTGCGACCGGGCTCACGACGATCCAACCCCGGACCTCGGCCGCGTCCCAGTAGGCGCGGTGGGCAAGCTCCACCATCTGCTCGTTCTGCGGTCCGGGGGCCAATGCCAACACGGCGGGGTAGGCCACGGCCGGGTCGTGGTCCGCCGGCAGCGTGAGGGCGTAGCGGAGCGCGACCGTCTTGGTCCGAGGCCTTTCAACTCCCCCGGCGGCGCCCGATTCGGGCTCCTCGGCGCCCGCGGCGGGGGCGAGCAGCGCGAAGACGCAGAGCATCCACAAGCATTGCGTCGCGTTTCGTGCGGCCACCCGGAAAGGGTCGCACGTCTGCAGCGCCCTGTCGGCCTGCTAGAAGCGGAACCCCAGACCGAAGTAGGGCCCTGACAGGTTGGCATCGAACAAGATATCGCTGACGTCCACGTCGTAGAAGGCGTAGCGGTAGCGCGCTTGGACGCTCAGGTGGTTGGACAAAAAGAGCTCCACACCACCCTCCACGTCCCAGGTGGTGGCCTGGCTTCCGATCGTCATGCCCTTGGCCTCGCCAAAGAGCCCGATCCGGCGCGCCGGGTAGCCCTCGATGCGCAGACCGACCGAAGGGATCGGGATGAGAAAGGAGTCGTCTTCGTCCACGTCCACCGCGCCGCCGACGTCGTGAGTGAACTCGGCACTGGCGTCGAGCAGGGCGATGTTCACGATCGGCGAGATCGTGACCTGCTCCCCGAGATACAGCGCATCCCACTGGTAGGCGAACTCGTATGAGTCGAGTTGAAACTCGGATTTGATGCGGCCAAGCGAGAAGCCCTGGCCGTTGATGCTAATCCCCTCGCCGGGGTCGAGGTCGCGGCTCCCCTTGAAGGCGAGCGGCATGTAGGTAAAGCGGAAGTGGTGGCGGAGAAAAGGCTGGAAGTCGAGCCGCGTCCAGTAGGCGCGCTCCTCGCCGATGTCGAGGGTATCTTCGATGTCGAGATCGGTGTCGACGCTACCGCCCAGGCGCAGATCGCCGTCGAGGCTCTGGAGCGTCGAGCCGCCGCTGATCTGCATCCACCAGGTGCGGTGGCCTTCGTAGTCGACGTCCCAAAACCCGGCCGAGGCGTTGGAGGCGAAGACGAGCGAAAGGGCGGCGAGCCCCGTCCAAACCGAAAGCGAAAACGGCCATCTCATGGGGAATCTCCCTCGCAGTGTGCCGGCGTATTCGGCTTTGCAAGGGCGCTTCTTGAGATTTGCGGCGACGCCGCCGCGGGCGGCCGCGGGCGCCCGCGGCGCGCAAAAGCGGCGCGACGCGGGTGCTTGGCCGAGGCCCTGCGGGCGCGTTGCGCGCCGCTGCCAGTTTCCCGGGACCCCGCCCTCTCCAAGGGCCGGACCGGCCCCAATGGGCTTCCGTCGAACGCGGCGCCCCTAGTTTCGGAGCGCGCGCAGCAGCTCCGCCTCGCGCGCGGAATCTTCCTGCATATACGCTCCCGAGACTCGGTCGAAGATCGACCCGTAGCGTGCGCGGATGGCCTTCGCGACATCGCTGGGAGTCTCGCCTTGCACCGCAAACGCGCTGAGGATCTCGTCGTTGATGAGACCCCCCATCTCCACCCATTTGCCCTCTTTCGACATGCGGTTCAGCTCGGGGTGGAGCTCCCCCCAGCCGTGGAGATCGAGCACGCCCCGGTACGCGGGGGTCGAGGCGTAGAAGGCGATCTGTTGGCGGAGCTTTTGATCGGACTTTTTGTAGGACTCTTCGTCCGAGCCCGTCACCACGAACACCGGACAATCGATCGCGAAGGACTCGCGGGTTTTGCCGGCCTTGGCGAGACCGCGCTCGATCGCGGGGAGGGTCACCTCGCGCACATAACGCTCGGTCGTAAAGCCGTGACAGATGATCCCGTCACACACCTCACCGGCGACCTCGCTCATGTGCGGTCCCACGGCCGCCAAATAGACCTTGGGAGGGCCGTATTCGGTGTCGGTCGGTGTGAAGAAGGGCGTCATCAGCGTGTGCGTGTAGAACTCGCCGCGGAAGTTGAGGCGCTCGCCCTTGTACCAGGCGTCCCAGATCGCCCGGGTCGCGAGCACGAGCTCACGCATCCGCGCCGCGGGCTGCGACCACGGCATGCCAAAACGCTTGGTAATGTGGGCGCGGATCTGGGAGCCAAGCCCCAAGATGAAGCGGCCGCGGGAGAGCGAGTTCAGGTCGTGCCCCATGTGCGCCAGCAGAAGCGGTGTGCGCCCAAAGGCCACCGCAATCCCCGTCTTGAGCTCGACTCGCTCGGTGTGCTCCGCCGCGAGCGCAATCGGCAGAAACGGGTCGTGCCCAGTCTCCGCCGTCATCAATCCATCGTACCCCGCTGCTTCGAGCGCCCTGGCTCGCTCCGGAACCTCTCGCAACGGGCCCATGAGCCCCGCATCGACCTTCATGAATCCTCCCTCGACGGCCCGCCCGCCCTCTAGCTCGGCGGCCGAGGG